>Ga0123328_1004420_pt1 | contig 11454 bp, 3 predicted proteins | sample BioC12SIPDNA_2_FD_89702 | JGI IMG/M metagenome (GOLD analysis project Ga0123328, IMG submission 89702) | Anaerobic biogas reactor microbial communites from Washington, USA - Biogas_R1_A C12 SIP DNA | ecosystem: Engineered > Bioreactor > Anaerobic > Unclassified | place: Washington, USA...
CCGTCGCGGCGTAGACCACGTCATACACGCCGGCCGCCGGGGCGGCCTCGTTCAGGCCGTCGTAGTCCGATACCGTCGCCGCCGGCGCGCCGTCGCAGACGTCCGACGCCGTGGCGCCCGGAAGCGTCAGCGCCACGGCGCACTCGCCAGCGAGCACGGACACGCCGCCGTCTATCGCCACCACCGGAGCCGCCGTGTCCACCACGGAGACCGTGCGGGTCTCGCTGTCGGAATTGCCCCCGTTGTCCGTGAAGGTGTAGGTGACGAAGTAGTCGCCCACGGCGGTTCCGACGGCGCCGGAGATGTTCGTCACGGCGCCGGCGCCGAGAATGTTGTCGGTCCAGGCAGCCCCGGACTCCGTGTAGCTGTCCACGCCGCACTCGAGGGTGACCGTGGAGGACCCGTTGAGCGTCACGACCGGCGCGGTGGTGTCAATAGTGGTGGGCCCCCAGGTGACGGGGGCGGACCAGTTGCCCGCGCCGTCGCGCGTCCGCAGGCGGAAATACCAGGCACCGTCGGCCAGCGCCGCGCTGGTCACGGTGTGCGGGTCCGCCGAGTGGGCCAGGTCCACCGTGTCGTCCACGGCTGCGGCGGGATTCGTGGAGAACACGAAGGAGTAGCCGCTGACCCCCGTCGCGCCGTCCGACGCGCCGTTCCACCGCATGACGATCTGGCTGGCCGCCAGGGTGCCGCCGACAGTGTGCGAGGTGCTGGAAAGGGCGGGGTTGGAGGGCGCGACCGCGTCGGCCACGCTCAGCGCAAAGGCCTCGGTGTCCGTGCCCTGGGCGTTTGTGGCGGTCACGGTGATGGTGTAGGCCGAGGCGCTGTAGACGGGGGTCGGCCAGGAGATTTCCCCCGTGGAGGGGACGATGGTCATGCCCGCAGGCGCGCCCGAGAGGCCCCAGGTCACCCCGGTCCCGGCGTTCAGTATCATGGTCTTTGTGTAGGTGGCGGCGTTGGTGGCGCTTTCCGTGCTCACCATCGCGATCTCCGGCGGCGCGGCCGGCAGGAGGCCGACGTTCGTCACGACCACCGAGGACAGGTCCGCCTCGCCGTCGCCGAAGCGCAGCAGCAGGCCGTGGGGCAGGCCGGACCACGCGCCGTTGAACGGGGCGCCCTGCGCCGCGCCCAGGTCCACCACATAGCGGTTCGCGCCCGCGTTCGTGGCAATGCGGCCGGTGTACTGGCGCGCGTTGCCGGCGGCGGCAAACTCTTGTCCGTTCACGGCCCAGCCTGCGTAGAAGGTGAGCGTGCGGGGCGCGGTGGTGTTCGCGGCGACGTCCAGGTACAGGTACCGGTTCGCCGCGTCCACGACAAAGTCCTGGTTCAGCAGGGCCATGGGCTGCCCGCCCGTGGTCTGGGTGAGCGTGGCCGCGCCCCCGGCAAGGGCCACCTGGCTGCCCGCGTAGGGGGTGTGCTGCGCGGCCACCCACGCGCCGGTGCCGGCCATGGCGGGCCACTGCACCGCGGCGGAGGAGAAGTCGCCGGCCGTGCGCAGGGCGATGTGGTCGTAGACATAGGTCGCCGCGTTGGCCTCCGTACTGGGGTCAATGCGCACCTGGGTGATGGAGCCGTAGGCCCCGGCCCAGGCGTCGTAGTCCAGACCCGTGGTCATGTCCAGCACGATGGTCGCCGCGCCGTTGTTCGGGTAGTGCTGAAAGGGGTTGTAGACAAAGCCGTAACTCCCCCCGGTTCCGGGGAAGGAGAAGGTCTGCGAGGTGGCCGCTTCGCCCGAGGCGAACCCGGTGTGGTTCTGCCGGACATACAGGTACTTGAAGACGTACGGGTCAAAGGCCAGCGGATCCACCCCGAAGTGAGGGTCGCCGCCCGTGATGTTCATGCTGACGGCCCCGGCCGCCGTCACCTGGAAATTGGATGTCTGGTTCAGCGGGACCCAGCCGGAGGCATGCCCGGGGAAGCCGCCGGGCAAAATGTTAAACGGCCAGTCGGGATGGGGGTAGCTCTCCACGATGAAGGAATGAATCTTCACCGTGGCCGTGCCGCCGGGCGGGTCAAAACGGAACTGCCGGATGCTCCGGTTGGTCCAGAGGTCCGTCCCGTTCTTCGCCAAGTCCCCCAGTCGGCGGGGCACATGAATCTGGTACAGCGACCGCCCCGCCTGGACCCGGAAGAAGATGGAGTTCAACTCTGACGGGAGTGTCTCGTCCGTGCGGATGAAGAATATCTGGTAGTCCCCCGTCACAGAACTTTCCAGGTCCAGTTTGAGCCAGGCGTTGGCGCTGCCCACCAGCGGAGACGCGATGAAGTCCGGACTCTGCACGATGGGGTCGCCCCCGGCGCAGGTGAAGTTCAGGGAGCCCCCGGACACGCCGAAGCCGGTGATCTGCCCGCCATTCGTCCAGCCCTCAAAGTTTCCGGCCGTGTCAAATCCCCAGTTTTTCTGGGCCTGCGCCCCGACAGAAGCCAACATGACTGCGGTCGCGCACAACAGAACCTTTCTCATGGGACACCCTTTCCTGCGGGTTCTTGGGAATTTTTCCCGATAATGGCCAGTCAAGAAACACCCCCAAACACGGAAACTTGTCCACGTCTGGGTGAAGAAGCCCTGCAAACCTGCCTCAGCGTCAAATGGAGTATAGCACGAACCCGACTTAGTGGCAAACCCCGCAGGCTGATCTCCTGTATTCGAGAATAAAGAGATTTTACCGTTTTTTGGGGGGCATGGGCAGTGGGGGATTCATGGGATGCCGGGCGAAGGACGGTGCCTCTGGGCCGGAAAGGGGTGCGCCCACCCCGGCGCCCAGCGCCCGTTCTGGAACGAATTCCCCGCCTGGCGGCGGGATGCCGACGCGGCCTGAAAGGCTGCCTGAACTGTCCGCCTGCCGTTTCGGGGCGGACAGTCCCCTGCTTCCCAGGGGTCCCCCAACTCCCCTCCTGGCGGGAATCACCGCCACTCAAGGGGGGTTGTTGGCAGGGAGACCGCCTTGCACGGCGATCCGGGAAATCCGCCCGGACTTGCCAACGACAAGCCCGGGTGCATTACAATGGGCGCACATCTGCGCGATCGGGGGGCGGCCAGGGAAGGAACCACAGGTAAATCATGGATTTTGCCGCTGCTTTAAAACGGGACCGGGCGCTGGTATTGGACGGCGCCACGGGCACGATGGTCCAGGCGCTCGGCCTGGGCGACGCCGCGTTCGGCGGCCCCGACTACAAGATGCTCGTGGACCTGCTGAATTTCTCCCTGCCGCAGGCGATGCGGGACATCCATCTGGCGTTTTTCCGCGCCGGGGCGGACGCCGTGGAGACGAACACCTTCGGCGCGTCGGCCTTCCGGCTGGCGGAGTATGACTTTTCCGGGCTGGACCTGTCCCAGTGGGCGGCCAACCCGCACGGGGTGGACCCGCGCCGCCTGTCCCATGACGAGCTGGCCTACTGGCTGAGCCGCCGGGGCGCGGAAATCGCCGCCGAGGCCCGCGACCTGCACCGCCGGGACCCCGCCCACGACGGGCGGCCGCTCTTTGTTGTCGGCTCGATGGGGCCGTCCAACCGGGTCATCTCCAACACGCGGGCCACGCTGCGCCGCGCCACCTTTGACGAGGTGCGCGCCAACTTCCGCCGCCAGGCCCTGGGCCTGCTGGACGGCGGGGTGGACGCCTTCCTCCACGAGACCCAGCAGGACATTCTGGAGGTGAAGGCGGCGGTGATGGGCGGCTTTGACGCCATGGCGGAGCGCGGGCGCCGGGTGCCCGTGATGGCCCAGGTGACGGTGGACCAATTCGCCCGCATGCAGATCTTCCACACGCACATCCAGGCCGCCCTCACGACGGTGCAGGGCCTCGGCGTGGACGTCTTCGGCATCAACTGCTCCATCGGCCCGGACCTCATGGCCCCGGCGGTGGAGACCCTGTGCCGCTTCTCCCGCGTGCCCGTGTCGGTGCTGCCGAACGCCGGGCTGCCCGTCTCGGAGAACGGCCGCACGGTGTTCAAGTTCGCCCCGGACCGCTTCGCGGCGCTGCTCCGGGGTTTCGTGGCGGACCAGGGGGTCCGCGTGGTCGGCGGCTGCTGCGGCACCACGCCGGAGCACATCCGCGCCACCGTGGAGGCCCTGCGCGGCGTGGCCCCCCGCGGCCGCGTCCCCGAGCCCGGCCTGTATGTCTCCGGGCCGCAGAAGGCCGTGCTGCTGGACGGGTCCAAGTCCCTCATCCGCTTTGGCGAGCGGCTGAACATCCGTGGGTCGAAAAAGGTGCGCGACGCCGTGGAGAACGACACGGGCATCAACCACGACGTGCTGGAGGAGGTGGTCCGGGAGCAGGTGGAGGAGCTGGGCTGCGAGGTGGTGGACGTCTGCATGGACTCAAACCTCGTGGACACCGTGGCCGCCCTCAAAGAGGTGGTCCATGTGCAGACCACGGACTTCAAGGGGGCCATGTGCCTCGACTCGTTCCAAGTGGACGCCCTGGCCGAGGCGGTGAAGGTGTACCCCGGCCGCCCGGTCATCAACTCCATCTCCCTGGAGGAGGTGTCGCCGGGGCTGACCAAGGCCGACGCCGTGCTGGGGGCGACCGCCGCCCACGACCCGGTCTATGTGGCCCTCTGCACCGGCCCGAAGGGCCCCGCCGCCACGCGCGACGAGAAGCTCGACCTGGCGACGCAGATCCTGGAGCTGGTCCGCGAAAAATACGGCGTGGACCCGGAACGGGTTTTCGTGGACGTGAACGTCTTCCCCATCGGCTCGGAGTCGGAGCCAGGCATGAACTTCGCCGTGGAGACCCTGGAGGGCGTGCGCCTGCTCAAGGAGCGCTTCCCCCGGGCGGGCACCACGCTGGGCGTCGGCAACCTCACGAACGGCCTCGCCAAGAAGCCCCACATGCGCACCGTGCTCACCTCGGTCTTCCTGGACGAGGCGCGGAAACGCGGCCTGGACGCCGCCATCGTCAACCCGAACCACTACGTCTTCGTCGCCGACCTCGACCCGGCGCACTACGCCCTCGGCCTGCGCGTCGTGCTGGAGCACGACATGGACGCCTTCGCCGAGCTGGAGGAAATCGCCGAACAGCGCACGGGCGGCGCCGCGCCGCGCCGCAGCACCTACGACGACCTCCCCCTGGAGGAGGCGGTGGTCCAGAAGATCAAGGACGGCCACAAGGAGCGCGTCGCGGGCGAGGTGGAGGTCAAGGGCCGACGCTACGCCTACCAGGACCGCATCGTGGAGCAGGTGGCCGCCGCGATGGCGCGGCACGCGCCGCTGGATTTCATCAACGGCCACCTCATGCGCGCCATGCAGGACCTCGGCGACGGCTTCGGCCGGGGCGAGGTGTCGCTGCCGCACCTGCTGAAGTCCGCCGACGTCATGCGCCAGGCCATGGGCTTCCTCGAAGCCCACATGCGCGACGAGGCCGGCGTCGCCCCCGGCGGCGGGCGCGCCTTCAAGGGCACCGTCGTTGTCGGCACGGTCTACCAGGACGTCCACTCCATCGGCAAGGACCTGGCCCGCACCCTGCTGGAGAACTACGGGTACAAGGTGGTGGACCTCGGCACCATGACCCCGCTGCAGAGTTTCATTGACGCCGCGCGGGAGCACAAGGCCGATGCCATCGGCATGTCCGCCCTGCTGGTCCAGACCTCCAACCACATGATCACCGTGGCGAAGATGATGCGCGAGCAGGGACTCGACCTGCCCATTCTCATCGGCGGCGCGCCCGTCAGTGACCGCCACGCCGCCGCCGTCGCCCTCGCGGGGGACGAGGACCCCGAAACCATGCGCGGGGACGTGTTCTACTGCCGCACCGCCATGGACGGCGTTAACGTGATGAACGCCCTCATGGCCGCCACGCCGGAGGGGCGCGCGGAGATGGCCGCGAAGAACCGCGCCCGCCTCGCCCAGAGCCACCGCCTCGCGCGCCAGCGTGCCGACCGGGAAGAGCACCTGTTCGCCACCCTGCCGCCGCGCGCGGTGGACGCCGCGAAGTACGACGCGGCCGCCGCGCCGCGCTTCCGCGCGCGCACGCTGGAAATCCCGCTGGCCGAATTCGCCCCCCGGGTGGACCGGCGCACGCTCTACTCCCTCAACTGGAAATTCGGCAGCACGGCCATGCGCGAGCGCAGCGGCCACACGGCCGAAGAACTCGACGCGCTGTTCGGGCGCTGGACCGCCCTCGCGGCGGAAAAGGGGTGGCTCCGCCCGCAGGGCGTCTACGGCCTCTTCCCCTGCCGCGCCGAGGGCGATGACGTCGTCGTCTGCGACCCCGAAGACCCGGCGCGCGAACTCGCCCGCCTCGCCTTCACCCGCGTCCTCGGCGCGGGCGGCGAGGACACCGTGTCCGGCGCGCAGTACTTCCCCGCCGCGCCCGACGGCGCGCCCGGCCTCATCGGCCTCCAGGTCACCTCCGGCGGACCCGACGCCGACCGTTTCGTCGAGGAGCTCAAGGCCGCGGGCGACAGCGAGGGCGCCCTCCTGCTCCAGGGCCTCTCCGACCGCGTCGCCGAGGACATGGCCGACGCCGTCCACGCCCAGCTCCGCGCCCTCGCGGGCGTCGGCGAAAAAGACGGCCAGCGCTGGTCCCCCGGCTACCCCGGCATGCGCGACCTCGCCCTGAATCGGGTGATCTACGACCTCCTCGGCGCGGGCGAAGCCCTCGGCATCCGCGTCACCGACACCGGCGAGTTCATCCCCACCGGCACCACCGCCGCCGCCGTCAGTTTTCACCCGGATGCCCGATACTCCTGATCGGGGGGGGGGCATGCCCCGGCGCGGGGAGGGGACTGAAGAGTATCTCCCGGACACCAGGACCGCGCAGGGCGAAGCCCCTTGGAGTGCGGTAGCTTGCTGCCGCCGTTCTTCGCGCGGGCTTGCCCGCGCGCGGGGCAGCGAATGCGCATCGCGACATGCCGAAGGAAGGGAAGCCGCCTATGTTCAGGACACGCAGAGGACAATGTTTCTGTTGGCGGGAGAGTCTGCGTTTGTCCTAAGATAAGCGAAGGGGGGTTGGGTTCTCAGAAACTTGGTCAAGGATTTGGAGAAGCACGAATGACGGCTGACAGAAAGAACGCCAAGACCCGCTCGCCTTTGAAGGGAAAGCCCCTCAGAAACCCCGGCCAGTCGTTGGACGAGGAGATTACACGCGTCTTGGACGAGGAAGTCTCCATCTGGATCGTTATGGGCGCCTTCGGCCTCTACCTCGCCGCCATTGAGTGGCTTCGATGGGCGACCGAGGGGGCTTTCCACCCAGTCCTTGTCTCTTTTGCATCGCTATGTTTTCTTGCCATCACGGCATACAAGGTGAGCCAGTCCCGAAAGAAGCTCCACAATCTGCGTCTGGGAAGGGATGGTGAACGTGCTGTTGGGCAATACCTGGACATGCTGCGCGAAAAGGGCTACCGCGTCTTCCATGACGTGATTGGGGAAGGGTTCAATGTTGACCATGTGATTGTGAGCCCTCATGGCGTATTCACGGTGGAGACCAAGACCTTCAGCAAACCCGTGGGAAAGGCGGCAACAGTAAGCCTTCGGGATGGGGAAGTGCTGATTGACGGGCTTACGATGGACCGAAATCCGGTGGAACAGGCGAAGGCACAGGCAAGATGGGTTAATCAGGTGCTGAGAGAAACCACCGGGAAGTCGTTCTCCGTTCGGCCTGTCATTGTGTTCCCGGGATGGTTCGTTGACCAAATGCCCAAGGGTGGATCATGTGATGTCTGGGTTCTGAACCCCAAAGCGCTTCCGACGTTCATTGAAAACGAACCCGTTGTGCTTGAGCAGCAGGACGTGATGTTGGCGACCTATCATCTCTGCCGTCACGTTCGGACAACGAACTGACTCCGAAACGTGATCGGGGATAGCGCGCAATCAGGAGAGTGAGTCAAGTTCCCTTTGGTCGCCTCCGGCTATGCACATTCTTCCCCTTCGGGGAAGTAGCACCCATCCCAAGAACGCGGCTACCGTAGGTCCTGAAACATCCCTATTTCCCCGCCTTCGGCAGCTCGAAGCAGGCGGCCTCCTGGGCGTTTCGGACGTAGAGTTTTCCTCCCGAGAGGAGGGGGTGGTTCCAGGTTTTGCCGGTGACGGCGTGGAAGCGGGCGATTTCGGCGGGTTCCTCCGGGGTGGCGGGGAGGAGGATGACGTCGCCGGACTCGGCGAGGACGAGGAGCATGTCCATGTCGGCGACGAGGAGGAGCTGGCCGTTGTAGCGCTCGCCCGCCCAGCGGCGCTTGCCGGTGGCGGGGTCCATGCAGGCGAGGCGGTCGCCGTCGAAGCCGTAGTAGAGGCCCTTGTGCAGGGCGCCGTCGTTGAAGTAGGGCCGGAACTGCTTGGACGACCAGGCCTCCTCGACCTTCCACGCGCCGTCGCTCAGGGAGATGGTGAGCCGCCGCGTGCCGGAGCTGCCGGTGCCGCCGAAGAAGACGCCGTTGCCGTCCACGACCACGGGCTGGGTGCAGCGCGGGTTGGTCTTGATGCCCCAGGCGTGGTCCCACAGGGGCGCGCCGGTTTCGGGGGTGAAGGTCTGGATGCCGTAGTCGCTGACCATGAGGATCTGCGTCACCCCGGCGACGACGGCCGCATGGGGCGAGGCGTAGCCGTCGGCGCGGTGGCCGGCCTGCCACACAATGTCCCCCGTGGCCCGGTTGTAGGCGTTGAGGTGCTTCCCCTCGGAGCCGCCGGAGAAGAACAGGACCAGGTCGCGGGACACGAGCGGCGACGCCGACATCCCGAAGGAGGGCTGGCCGGTGCCGGCGTCCTGGCGCAGGTCGCGCTGCCAGACCACGCCGCCCGTGGCGGCGTCGAGGCAGAGCACGGCGCCCGTGCAGCCGAGGGTGTGGATGCGGCCGTCGGCATAGGCGGGCGTGGCGCGCGGTCCGACGCCCATGCCGTCCTCGAACAGCGCCTCCACGCCGTGCTGCCACACGACGGCGCCGGTCTTCGCGTCGTAGCAGGTGACGCACTCGTGGGGGCCGCGCTGCTCCTGCGTGAACAGGTACCCGCCGACCTGGATGAAGGAGGACCACGCCGCGCCCACGGGCACGCGCCACAGCTCTTTCGGCGGCGAGGCGGCCCAGTCGGTGGAGAAGCTTTCCCCGGCCACGACAGCGTCGCGCGCGGGGCCGCGGAAGGCGGGCCAGTCGCCCGGCCCCGCCACGGGCGGCACCCCGGCGCGGCCCTGTTCCGTCACGAGGGCCAGCGCCCCCGCCTGCTCCGCCGTGGTGGCGTTCCAGCGCCACGAGGCCACGGGGGACAGCCCCGCGCTGATGCTGTCCACGCGCCGGGCGCAGAACCCGGCCGCGCAGGCAATGAGCAGGAGGGCCAGCGCCCACCGGCGCAGGGGCCACCGCAGCGGCCAGGTGGCCAGGAGGACCGCCGCCGTTCCGTAGGTCATCCACGGCAGCGCGGCGAGCAGGAGCAGGCCGCCCATGTCCACGCGGCTCTGGGACAACACGATGGCGCCCATCGCCGCCGCCGCGAGCACGGCCCCGGCCAGCCGGTCCCGCCAGGGGGTCCGGCTGAGCGTCACCCACCAGAGCAGGGCGAGGATGGCCGCCGCGCCCGGTGCAACGCCGAAACCGGCGGCGCTGTGGAGGTTCGTCGTGCCCCAGCGGGAGAACCCGAAGACCACCACGGCCTGCACGGCGCAGACAATGAAAAGCGGCCACACGCGGGGGCGCGTTTCCGGCGCGGGGGACAGCTCGGGCGTGTCGGTCATGGTCGCGGCTCCGTCGGCCAATGTCCGGCGCGGCCCGTCCGCCGCGCCCGGCCGCGCAAAGCATGGCATACCCGGTGTCCGCAGTCAACCCGGCGGGAACGGCCCGCAACGTAGACGCGGCATCCTGCCGCGTTCTTTGGGCCAACGAAAACCCCAGGAACGCGGCAGGATGCCGCGTCTACGTTTTCGGCCACACCGCAGACATGCCTTCATGGATGCGAGATGGACCGTGGAGGAACCGGCCTTTTCATTTTGTCCAATGTCCTGCATCCCTCCGGGATGCCGAATGTGCATTCAGCATGGATTCACAAGCCGCATTGCCCCTCAAGCGCCTTGATGGTCTGTCTTTATCCGGCGATCACGGCGGCCGCTTGCCCGGCCCCGGGGAGTTGTGTATCATGGCGTCACCCAACCAAGGAGGTCCGGCCATGTGCTGCCATTGCATCAACCGCAGGGAATTTCTGGGGGTGACCACGGCGATGACTCTGGCCGCGGCCATGGGCGCGTCGGCGAAGGGCGCCGCCGCGTGGTCCGACGGCTATTGGGACCCCACAAAGCCCCTGTACACCCAGGGCCGCACCCTTCGCGTGCAGCCGGTGCTCATGTACCGCGTGCCCGTGAAGCGCGAGATGACCTCCTACAAGTCCTGGGGCGGCGTCCAGAGCGACGAGGCGGCCGCCGAAGAGACCGCGCGCATCATGGAGGAGCTGAGCGGCCTTGCCGCCACCGGCGGATTCCCCATGGAGGTGCTGCCGGTCATCCGGGTGAAGACGAAGGAGGAGGCCGCCGCCATTGACCCGAAGGCGTCGGACGCCACCATCGTCTACCCCGCCACGGGCGGCGGCGAGACGCTGAACGCGTGCATCCCCGACCGGGGCGCGGTGATCTTCGCGCGGCACAAATCCGGCCCGGTCTACTACTGGTACGAGGCCCTCAGCACGAAGTACCTGGCGTCGGACAAGGACGCGGAAAAGACGGAAAAGCGCGCGTCGGTCCAGGACGTGGTCATTGACGATCTGGAGGAGCTGCGGTGGCGCCTGCGCGCCCTCTACGCCGTCCACAACTTCCTCGGCTGCCGCATTGTCGCCCTGGGCGGCCCGGCGGGCAAGTACGCCGGCGAGGCCCCGGAGGTCGCGCGCGACAAGTGGGGCATGGACCTCGTGGACTATTCCTATGACGACCTGTCCAAGCGGATCAACTCCGCCCTCGCGGATCCGGCGGCCGTCGCCCTGGCCGAGAAGTGGACCGACACCTTCCTCGCCCTGCCCGGCACGACCCTGGAGACGGAGCGCACCTTCGTTGTGAACGCCTTCCTGCTCTACGCCCTGTTCAAGGACATCCTGGCGGAGCACGACGCCAGCGTCTTCACCATCAAGGAGTGCATGAGCACCATCCTGCCCATGTCGAAGACCACCGCGTGCCTCTCCCTCGGCCTGATGAACGACGAGGGCCTCACGGCCTTCTGCGAGTCCGACTTCGTCGTCGTGCCCGCCGGCGTGCTCCTGCGCTACCTCTCCGGGCGCCCCGTGTTCATGCACAACTCCACCTTCCCCCACGACGGGGTGGTCACCTGCGCCCACTGCGCCTCGCCCCGCCGCCTCGACGGCGACACCTACGAGCCGACGCGCATCCTCACGCACTACGAGTCCGACTTCGGCGCGGCCCCCAAGGTGGACATGCCCGTCGGCCAGCTTGTCAGCTTCATTGACCCCGAATACGCCACGGGCCGCTGGGTCGGCCTCAAGGGCGAGGTGGTGGACAACCCCTTCCTCGAAATCTGCCGCAGCCAGCAGGA
>Ga0123328_1004429_pt1 | contig 11443 bp, 13 predicted proteins | sample BioC12SIPDNA_2_FD_89702 | JGI IMG/M metagenome (GOLD analysis project Ga0123328, IMG submission 89702) | Anaerobic biogas reactor microbial communites from Washington, USA - Biogas_R1_A C12 SIP DNA | ecosystem: Engineered > Bioreactor > Anaerobic > Unclassified | place: Washington, USA...
CGAAGCCCATCTCCTTGATGCCCTGACGGAACACGTCGGCGTTGGCCCAGAGCCGGTCCACCAGGTCGGTCGATTCCTGCAGGATGTCCACGGCCTCGATGCAGGCGGCGACATCGGGCACGGTCATGGCGCTGGAGAAGAGGAAGGGGCGCCCGCGCTGTCGCAGCCATTCGACGATAATCTGCTTGCCCGCCACCATGCCGCCCACAACGCCAAAGGCCTTGCTCAACGTGCCGACCTCCACGTCCACCCGGCCGTGCAGGCCAAAGTGATCGACGATACCGCGCCCGCCCTCGCCGAGAACCCCTTCGCCATGGGCGTCGTCAACCATGAGCATGATGCCATACTCCTCGGCGACGTCGGCTATCCTATCCAACGGGGCAATGTCGCCGTCCATGCTGAAAACGCCGTCGGTGATGATCAGCCGGCGGCTATAGTCGGTCACCGCTTCGATCTGGCGGCGCAGGTCGTCCACGTCGTTATGCTTATAGCGCACGACCTCGGCGCGGCTGAGACGGCAGCCGTCGATGATGCTGGCGTGGTTCAGCTCGTCGCTGAAGATGACGTCGCCGCGCCCGACCAGCGCCGGAATGGTGCCCAGATTGGCGGTGAAGCCGCTCTGAAACGTAATGCAGGCGTCGGCCCGCTTGAACCGGGCCAGCTTCTCTTCCAGCTCCTCGTGCAGGGTCATCGTACCGGCAATCGAACGGACGGCGCCGGGCCCAATGCCCATTCTGTCGATAGCGTTTTTCGCCGCCTCGCGCACGCGCGGGTGGTTGGCGAGGCCCAGGTAGTTGTTGGCGCAGAAATTGAGCAGGCGGCGCCCGTCAATCTGTACCCAGGCGTCCATCGGCGATTCGATGGTGCGGATGTGGTTGTAGAGGCCTGCCTCGTGCAGGTGCTTCAGCTCGTCGGCAATCCAGCCGATGTTGGAATCGTTGTCGCGTGTGCTCATTCCCTTTCTCCTTGTTTCGACGGCCGGCTGCCGGCGCAGCCTGCCGCCAGACCCCTTCCGCTTACATCTTGGTGGGGAAGTCCAAGAATTTTACCTCAACACCGAATCTCTCTGCCAGATGGCGACCGAGGGCCTGCACGCCGACCGTCTCCGTGGCGTAATGGCCGGCAAAGATGACGTTCATGGCATGATCGCTGGCCGCCCAGTAGTGGGAATGGGAGGTCTCGCCGGTAATCAGGGTGTCGGCTCCCATGGCAGCCGCTTCGCCGGTATGGCCAGCGGCACTGCCGGAGACGATCGCCACACGCTCCGGCCAATCCGGCCCGTGGGGCAGGACGACCGGCTCGGTATTAAGGAGCTGCACCACGCGGGCGACCAGCTCTTCCCGGCTGGTGCCCGGGGTGACGGCGCCCAGCACGCCGATGGGCGTCCCTCTGGGGGCGCACCACCATCCTTCCGCCGTGATACCCAGGAGCCGGGCCAGCTCGGCGTTGTTGCCCACTTCCGGGTGGGCATCCAGAGCCAGGTGGGCGGCGTAGAGGTTGATGTTGTGCCGCAGCAGCAGACGCACGCGCGCGCCGAGCGGGCCGGCGATGCGTTCCGTCTGGCCCCAGAAGATGCCGTGGTGGACCAGGAGCATGTCTGCCCCCCACGCGGCGGCCTCCTCGACGATGGGCGGCGCCGTATCCACCGCCAGCGCAATCCGCGTGATGGCCCGGTTGTCGCTCTCGACCTGCAGACCCTGCGGGCCGTAATCCTGAATCTCATCTATACGCAGATAATTGTCCAGATAGCCGACCAGCGCTTCTCGTTCCATCGCTGCCTTCTGCTCCTTCGATCATAGTTTAAACGCCAGATCAGTATGTTTGACGACTGGCGAAAAATCATTAAACTGACGGCGTTGTCGGGGATGTTCCCCGACTGCCGACAATTTGACGGCTCGCACTTTTCGTGACGAATCTTATGAGTAAGAGCCTACTGGAAGAACCAGTACTCATTCTCAATATTAACTTTGAGCCGCTTCATGTCTGCAATATGAAGCGGGCGCTCGCCCTCTTGATGACGGGCAAGGCGGAGCTGATTCTCAACGGACGTGGCAAAATCCGCAGCGCTACCGCCGAGTTTGACCTGCCCTCGATCATCAAATTGCAGCACATGATCCAGCGTCCTCGACCGCGCGTGGCCCTGAGCAAGCGAGAGGTGCTGCGTCGCGATAACTACACCTGCCAGTATTGCGGGCGCCCAAGCCACCAGCTGACCATCGACCATGTTGTACCCCGCCATGCCGGCGGCGCCCATAGCTGGACAAACCTCGTCGCCGCCTGTTCGGCCTGCAACCGCCGGAAGGGTGGGCGCACCCCCGAACAGGCCAACATGCAGCTGCTCCGCCCGCCGTACGAGCCGAGCAGCTCGGCTGCCTATCGTTTTGGACGCCATCTGGAAAGCAGGGCCGAGTGGGAGCCGTTTATCGCCGGCTGGTAGGGCGCGCTACTCCTCCCTCTGCCTCTTGTTGTAGGCATTCCGGCCGGCCAGCCCAATAATGCGCGGCAGCCCCGCGTCGATCAGCTCGCTTAGCTCGTCCACCATCTTGACGTAGCCCTGGTAGGGACCGCCGTAAGGGTCTTCGACGTTGTGGTTGCTCCCGGCCATCTCGCTGAGCACGTGGATACGCTCTCTGGCTTCGGGGAACTCCACGCGCAGGGCCTCGGCGTGGCCTGCTTCCATGCAGAGAATGAGGTCGGCATCGGCCAGCAGCTCGGCTGTGACCTCGCGGGCCCGGTGGTTGCTGATGTCGATGCCGCGCTCCGCCATGAGCTGGACACTGGTAGTGGCGGCCCCCCGCCGCAGCTGCGCCCACGTACCCGCCGAGCTGACCTCCCAGCTAACCAGCCCATCCTCATCAAGTCGCTTGCGCAGCAGTCCCTCGGCAACGGGCGAGCGGCAGATGTTCGCAGTGCAGATGAAAAGGATGTGTGGCATAACTCAACTAGAATGTGTGACGGACACCCGGTAATTGTACCATGCGCTTCCCGTGGGCCAACCTGACGTTGCTCCTCCTGCTGCTGCTGCAGGCGCTAACGGGCTATCTGGGCTTCACCAGTGGCACGGGCGGGCGCGCCTGGCTGCTCTGGCTGCACGGCATTGGCGCCTACGCGATCGCCCTCGTGCTGCTGTGGAAGGGCGCCATTATCTGGAACGTGGCGAGCCGCGGCGTGCGCTGGCGCGGCGAGCGGGCCGCCTTCCTGTTCATGTTGTTCCTTCTCCTGCTGGTACTTCTATTGGGCATTGCCTGGACGTTCGCCGGCTACCGCACGCTCGGCGGCTTCAGCCTGGTCTCGCTGCACATCTACGTGGCGGTACCTCTGTTGGCCCTGATGGCCTGGCACGCCTGGCGGCGCCGCTGGATCGTGCGGCGACCTGAAAGCCGCGACAGGCGCGCCTTCCTGCGAGGCGGCTCGCTGGCTCTGGGCGGCTCGCTCGTCTGGCTGGCGCTGCGGAGCTGGCAGCGCAGGCGTCGCTTCACCGGCTCCTACGAAATGGGCAGCTTCGGCGGCTTCTTCCCGCGCGTGAGCTGGATCAACGACCGGCCCGATCCCCTGGACCTGGAAAGCTGGCGGCTGGAGCTTTCGGGGCTGGTCGAGCGACCCCTGCGCCTGAGCTACGCCGCCGTGCTGGAGCGGGCTACAGCGAAGGTCACGGCGACCCTCGACTGTACCGGCGGTTGGTACACGACGCAGGAATGGCAGGGCGTGCCGCTCGAAACCCTGCTGGCGGAATCCGGCCTGCGAGAGGGGGCGCGAAGTCTGCGCGTGGAGAGCGTCACAGGTTACTGGCGGCGCTATGATCTTGAAGATGCGCGCCGCTGGCTCCTGGCGACGGGCGTAGCCGGCGCTCCGCTCACTCACGGGCACGGGGCGCCGATGCGGCTTGTCGCTCCGGGACGCCGGGGCTATGCGTGGGTAAAATGGATCACGCGTATGGAGGTCGAAAGTCTGCCGGCGGTGTGGCAGCCGCCGCTGCCGCTGGAGTAAGCCTGCAGGGCTGGGGAGAAAGGAAGCAAACGTGGAACCGCGCATCAAGAGGCGTTTTAACGAGGGGATTCTGGCGGAGGCAGGGCGCAGGTTTGGGGTGGAAACGGAGCGGCTGGTAGATCTGGGCGGTTTCGAGAGCTTTATCTACGAGTTCGAGCGCGATGGAGCCGGTTTCATTCTGCGTATTGGTCACAGCGCGCGCCGCACCATCCCCCTGATCCAGGGCGAGGTCGCCTGGATTAACTATCTTGCCGACGGCGGCGCTGCAGCCAGCCGGGCCATTTTGTCCGAGCACGGTCAGCTGGTAGAGCTCATTCCCGATGGGCACGGCGAGCAGTTCCTTGCCACCACCTTCGAGCGCGCGCCCGGCGGGCCGCCGCGCGGTGACATCTGGGGGCCGGCCTTCTTTGAACGCTACGGCGAGGCGCTGGGCCGCATCCACGCTCTGTCGCGCCATTACGTGCCGCCGCCGGAGACGTGGCGACCGCATTGGGACGAGCCGCTGCTGCTGGATATCGCCGCGAACCTGCCGCCCACTGAGGGCGCGGTGCTGGCGCGTTTCGACGAGCTGATGGCCGAGCTGGAGGCAGTATCGTGAGGATTGTCGATCTGCGACTACACCATAAGGCGCGCGTCCGGCAGGCGGCTGCGCTGCTTGTCGAGGGGTTCAGGCACAACTGGCCCGATTCCTGGTCGGATATGGACGACGCGCTGGAAGAAGTGCACGAAGCGCTGGACGAGGAGCGCATCTGCCGGGTCGCCGTGGACGACCGGGGCAACGTCGTGGGCTGGATTGGCGCCATTCCCGAGTATGACGGGCATGCCTGGGAGCTGCATCCGCTTGTCGTCGATCCGGCGGTGCAGGGGCAGGGCGTCGGCCGGGCGCTGGTCGCCGACCTGGAGGAGCAGGTACGTGAGCGCGGCGGCCTCACTATCTACCTCGGCAGCGACGACGTTAGCGGGATGACTTCTCTGGCGGGCGTCGATCTCTACCCCGACCCTCTCGTCCATCTGGCGCAGATCCAGAACCGGCGTCGCCATCCTTTCGAGTTCTACCAGAAATTAGGTTATGCCATCGTGGGCGTCATCCCCGATGCCAATGGCTGGGGCAAGCCCGACATCTGGATGGCCAAACGGGTCGGCCGCCCGCCGGAAGGAAAGCCGTAGACCCAACAAAAAAGCCCTCGCCGTTATTGCGGCGAGGGCCTTTCTCTTTTGCAGGACCGGCGCCTAATCGTAGCCGAGCACGGCGACGACAGAGCGGACAGCTTCGGCCGAGTGGTCGAGCATGGCCCGCTCTTCGGCGGTCAGCTCAAATTCGATGACCCGTTCCACGCCATTCCGGCCGAGTACGGCAGGCAGGCCGATGAACAGGTCGTGGTAGCCGTACTCCCCCTGCGTGTAGATAGCGCTGGGGATGACGCGCTTCTTGTCCTTCAGGATCGACTCGACCATGATCGCCGTACCCGCTGCCGGGGCGTAGTAGCCGCTATAGCCGAGCAGGCCGACGATCTCGCCGCCCCCCTTGCGCGTGCGCTCGATGATTGCATCCAGCTTCTCCTGGCTGATCAGCTCGGTGACTTGGATGCCGGCGACCGATGTCAGGCGGGGCAGGGGAACCATCGTATCGCCATGGCCACCCAGCACGATGCCGTGCACGTCCTCGACGCTGACGCCCAGCTCGTCGGCGATAAAGGTCTTGTAGCGGGCCGTGTCCAGCGCGCCGGCCTGGCCGATAACCCGCCGTGGCTCGAAGCCAGTCTTGCGCAGCATCACGTGGGCCATCGCGTCCAGCGGGTTTGTGACGAGGACCACGATGCTGTCCGGCGCGTACTTCTTAATATTCTCGGCCACGACCTCCATGACTTCCTGGTTAATCTTGACCAGCTCGTCGCGGCTGGGGAACTTGCCCGTCTCGGGATCTTTGCGCCGGGGCACGCCGGCCGTCACCACGACAACGTCCGCGCCTTCGATGATAGCGGGGTCGTTGCTGCCCGTGATTCGCCCGTCGAAACCCAGCGCCGGGCCAGACTCATACAGGTCCAGGGCCTTGCCGGCGCCGATCTGCCCAAAAATGTCAAACAGGACAAGATCAGCGATTTCCATTTGCGCCAGCCAGTGGGCCGTCGTCGCACCCACGTTGCCGGCTCCATAGAGAGCGACTTTATTCTTCATCTGTTTTCCCTCGCATTGCAATGGCTAGTGGGATGACTAGCGTGGCTCACAGAATCATGAAGATCTCTCTACGCCGGTAGAGCGGCGTCGAGATCGTCGGCCAGCACGTCGCCGGTGACCACCGGGGCCGTGCTCGCCTCGTAAGCCAGCACGTGCTCCAGCGCCTGGATGGCGACGGCCAGCATGGTCGAATCCGGCTCGCGTGTGGTCAGCCGCTGCATGGCCAGGTTTGGCCTGGACAGCAGGCGGATCAGCGGGTTGCCCTGGTGGCGCGCCGAGAAGCGGATGAATTCATAGGCAATCCCGGCAATCAGCGGCAGCAGCAGGACACGAGAAAGCAGCCGCACCGGCAATGAGAGTGGCGGCAGCAGTGAATAGACCAGGATTGAGATGACGACGACGGTCAGCAAGAAGGCTGTCCCGCAGCGCGGGTGCTGCAGCGAGAATTCGGCGACGCTGCGCGGCGTGAGGGGCGCGCCCGCCTCGTAGGCGTTGATCGTCTTGTGCTCGGCGCCGTGGTATCCAAACAGGCGGCGCACGTCGGCCATCTGGCCGATGGCCCAGATGTAGCCGATGAGCAGCAGGAGACGGATCACGCCCTCGATCAGGTTGCTCAGCACCGGCGCGGGGCCTGTGACCAGCCAGCGAGCGACGACGTCGCCGACGAAGGCAGGGAAAAGGAAGAAGAGCAAGATCGAGACGGCCAGCGAAAAAAGGACCATGCCCCACTGGGCCGGGCTGTCAAACACGTTCTGCGCCTCGTCCTCGCCTTCTTCGGCCAGGGCCACGTTGGCAGAGAACATCAGGCTCTTCACCCCCAGTCCGAGCGCGTCCCAGAGCAGGGTCAGCCCGCGCACGAACGGGATGCGCGCCAGGCGACCGCCGTAAATGCGCGCGTCGAGCGGCTCGGTGTGCACGACAATGCGGCCCTGCGGGTCGCGGACGGCCACGGCCAGCGCGCGCGAGCCGCGCATCATTACTCCTTCGATGACGGCCTGCCCGCCGTAATTGAACTCGCGTTTATTCAGGGGAACACGCTCTTCCTTGGACATGGTGGCGATTGTACTGGTGCGGGTAGAGAGCGTCAAGGTAACCTCTCAGGGGGACAGGCGCTGGAAGCTGCCGAGGATATCCGCCAGGGTCTGTTGCGGGCGGCTCTCAGGCGGGGCGCAGGCCGCTACCAGCAGCAATTCCTGGACGCCGGGATAAAGATGCTGCTGGCAGCGGAGGGCGCCCGCGTCCGTATCCCTGGTTACGGTCAGCAGGACGCGACTCTGGCCGCCTTCCTCGCTCTCCTGCGCCTCCTCCAGGGTCAGGCCAAGCTGTGCAGCCCCCGCCGCCGCTACCGACTGTAGCTCGGCCGGCGACAACTGGTTCAGGGGCCGGCTGCTACCCACCAGCAGAAGTCCTTCCACGCCGGCGGCGCCCGGAATCGGCCCGGTGGCGTAGAAGATTGTCTGCAGCTCGTTGTCCAGCAGGCCGAGCGGCTCATAACTGCGGTGTAGCTCGACCTCACTTGCCACCAGCCGGTCCATGGCGGCCTGCCGGTCTCCGGTTCCGGGATCCAGAAGCTCCCAGGTCTCAGGCAAAAAGAGAATGAAATCGTTGTGGCTGTTCCGGAACCAGGCCCATCCGGCGGGCAGGTCGGTCTTCTCCGCCTGCAGGCGTGGCTGGCGCCCGAGATATGCGGTCAGGAGCAGCGCCGCCACGACGAGCAGCAGCGTCAGCCCGCCATAGAACAGGCGAGGCGATAGCTGTAACTGCCGGCCGGCCTCCTGCCAGAGCTCGCGCGTTGTTGTCCTGTCAATCCCATCGACCAACGCGCGACCACATTGCCAGCAGACGGCGTCGTCTGGCAATACGAGCTGGTCACAATACGGGCAGCGCCGGTCCACTTCTCTCCTTCTCCGGGCGCGGGTGTAATCTGCTATACACTACGATTGTAACAAAGTTGCCAGCCGCCAATGCCATTTGCCACTAAACTATCCGTAGATTCGCAGGGAACTTGAACAATACGAGCGGAATGACCCGATGGTCTGTACCTTGAACGGTTTCGAGGTCTCCGCGAATAGAAAACCAGACTCCTCCTTTTTTCTCCTCTTCCCACAAGAAGCCTTGCGATTAGCAAGGCTTTTTGTGTTCGCTCTTCTGGGAGGGTGAGCGGGAGCAGGAAACGGGAGCCAATGCGCGAACAGATCCGGTTTGCAGCATTGCAGCAATAGCGTTAACTTTTAGCAAATCGACGAGCATGGATCGTATCCTTTACGCCACTTACAACCTTGACGACATCACCTTTTACCGCCCGCAGGCAGAGCGATTGCAGGGGGGCCTTGAGCTGCACATGTTTTCCGAGCCTACGCTGCTCAGCTCCAACGGGCAGATAGACGAGGCCATTGCCGCGTACGCGGCGGCTCTTAAGGGTTACTCCGGCATTCTCGGCTTTCACGGCGCGTTCTATGATATGGTCTCCGCCAGTCTCGATCCGGAGGTCGTCGCGCTGACGCTGCGCCGCTACCGGCAGGGCCTGGAGATCGCCAGCCAGCTCGGCGGCGACTACCTTGTGTTCCACGCCAACTATATGGGCGGGTGGAAGCTGCCCAACTACCAGATTGGCTGGCACGAACGCCAGGTCGCCTTCTGGCGTCCCTTTGCGGCCGAGGCGGCGGAGCGCGGGATCTACGTGCTGCTGGAAAATATGTGGGCGCCCGATCCGGCCATCCTGCGGGACGTGATTGAGGAGGTAGACAATCCCTACATGCGCGCCTGCCTGGACGTGGCCCACGCCACCCTCTATTCGGAGCTGCCGATCAGCCACTGGATTGAAGTCCTGGCGCCCTACCTCTCGCTCTGTCACCTGAACAACACCGACGGCCGGCTCGATAATCACGCGCCGTTGGGCGAAGGGATCATCGACTATTCCCTGGTTCTCGCCCAGCTCCGGGCACTGCCGGCTCCGCCGCTCTTAACGCTGGAAATGTCTGACCGCGACGTGGTCAGCGCCAGCCTGCCCTATCTAGATCTCGCGCTCGCCGATTGAACTTCTCTCGAACACCTGACCCTGAGCTACTGCGCCCTCCGGATTTTCATCTTCCATCTGTACATTTCCGGCTGGCGATCCGGGCTGACGTACGCGCCCTGCACCGGGCCTGCTTTCCGGAGGAGCCACTGGAGGAGTTCGTCGCGCGCTTTATGAGCAGCGTGCACCAGCAGGAGAAGGGACGGCTCCTCCACGTTCTGGCGGTGCGAGGCGCGCACGAAAGGCCCGTCGCCACTGCCCAGCTCATCAGCTATACTGACACCATTGCCGAAATAGCCGATCTGATGGTCGCCGAACAGGCGCGCAATCAGGGGATCGGCACGGCGTTGATCCGTATTCTGGGAGCGCTGGCGGCGGCGGCGGGCGCCGAGCGTCTGGAGCTGGCAGTCCGCGTGGAGAACAGCCGCGCCCTGGCCCTCTACCGGCGCCTCGGCTTTCGTGCCTACCGCCTGCTGCGCTTCCCCAGCGGGCACCGCGCTATTCTGCTGGCGCGCGATCCTTGGCCGCAGCCGGAGCAAAGAGATGAAGCTGATGCGCAGTGATGACGTCGATTACGTTAAGGAGCAATACGCTACAGACAATAACCTGGCAACCCGCATGCGCACCCACGAGCTGTACACAGAGCCCAAACGGGACTTTACCGCCTGGGTTCTGGACCAGATCGCCTGGCGCGGCGACGAGCTGGTCGTGGACGTGGGCTGCGGCGCGGGCGCTTACGTCGAGGCTGTGCAGGCGCGCGCGCATCGCCACATTGCGGGCGACCTCTCCCACGGCATGCTGCAGACGGTTACTGCGCCCTCACGCGTGAACCTGGACGCCCAGCATCTCCCCCTCGCCGGCAAGAGCGTAGACGTTCTGCTGGCGAACCATATGCTCTACCACGTGCCCGACAAGGACCGGGCGCTGGCCGAGTTCGCGCGCGTGCTGCGGCCGGGCGGCGTGCTGCTCGCCGCGACGAACAGCGCGCAGAACATGATGGAGCTGAGCGCATTGTTGCGACAGGTAGCCGCTCAGGCGGGCGTTGCCACTCTTCCACCTGTGCCCATCAACTTTACGCTGGAGAACGGCGCTGCCTTCCTGCAGCGCCACTTCGCACGCGTGGAGCGGATCGACCTGCCCGGCGCGCTTGTTTTTCCCGCGGCGCAGCCAATCGTTGATTATGTGGCGACCAGCCCGCGCTTTGTCGGTGGCTTTGAGCCAGCAGACGACCAGCCCTGGCAGATTTTGCGCGAGCTGGTGGAAGCGGAGATTGCCGCAAAGGGCACCTTCCGCGTGAACAAGCTGACCGGCGTCTTCCGCTGCTGGAACGACTGATCGTGATCGACGCCGCCACCCAGGGTATCCTGAGCGCGATTCGCGAGCGACGTTCCATCCGGCGCTATCGCCCGGAGGCCATACCGGACAGTCTGCTGGTAGAGGTGCTGGCCGCCGCCACCTGGGCTCCCTCGGCCCATAACCGGCAGCCCTGGCGCTTCGCCGTCGTGCGCTCGCCGGAGGGGAAGGCAGAGCTGGCAGGGAAGATGGGCGCCCGCCTGCGCGCCGACCTCGAAGCAGATGGCTTGCCGGAAGACGTCATCGAGACCGACGTCAGGCGCTCCTACCAGCGCCTTACAGGGGCGCCTGTGCTGGTCGTCGTCTGCCTCACGATGGCCGATATGGATCGCTATCCCGATGAGCGCCGGCAGAAGAACGAGTGGACGATGGCGGTCCAGAGTACGGCGATGGCCGGGCAGAATCTGCTGCTTGCCGCGCACGCTGTGGGCCTGAGCGGCTGCTGGCTGTGCGCGCCGCTCTTTTGCCCGCAGGCAGTCCGGGCGACACTGGGTCTGCCGGCGGGCTGGGAGCCGCAGGGGCTGATCACGCTCGGCTATCCCGCGCAAGAACGGACAAAAAGCCGCCGGCCGCAGGAGGAAGTAGTCCGTTTCGTCGATTGAGGCGTCTGGCATCTGAGCAAAGGGTGAGCGTCTTATAGTACCTTAGTACTAGCAGGCTATGTTACGCCTGTTTCGGGGTGGGCAGAGCAAGCCAACTGGACTATAATTGGATTGTGCGATTAATGTGATTTATCAGATAAATGGCGCAAAAGCTCGACTCTGAATTCCTCAACTACTTGCTGGCCCACGAGGTCCAGCCCGGCGAGCGCCTGCCTACTCTGGCGGAGATGAGCAGGGAGATCGGCATTAGCGTGAGCAAGCTGCGCGAACAGCTCGAGGTGGCGCGTAGCCTGGGGCTGGTCTCCGTCCG
>Ga0123328_1004430_pt1 | contig 11441 bp, 11 predicted proteins | sample BioC12SIPDNA_2_FD_89702 | JGI IMG/M metagenome (GOLD analysis project Ga0123328, IMG submission 89702) | Anaerobic biogas reactor microbial communites from Washington, USA - Biogas_R1_A C12 SIP DNA | ecosystem: Engineered > Bioreactor > Anaerobic > Unclassified | place: Washington, USA...
ATTGTCCATTTTAACGCGCTGCCCCCCGGCCTACCGTTCAGCAAGGGACGGAACCGGTCTCCTCGCGGCCATCAGCTGCGCGCCGGTACCGAATCCGGGAGCGCCCGCCATGTCGGGCATGGAGGAACAAGCTATGACCAATATCAGCCGTAGAACCGTCTTGCAGGGCATGGGCGTCAGCGCCCTGGCCACGGCCCTGTCCGGATTGCCGGTCCTCGCGCAGGATCGTTCGGCCATCCGCATCGGCTATGCCGTGTCCAAGACCGGCGCAAATGCCGCGGGCGCGGGCATTTCAACCACGCCCAACTACCTGCTCTGGGTGGATGACGTGAACAAGGCCGGCGGCATCACCCTGTCCAGGCTCGGCGTCACCCTGCCGCTTGAAGTCACCGAATATGACGATCGCTCCTCGGCCGAGGAAACCGTGCGGGCCATCGAGCGCCTGGCGACGCAGGACAATGTCGATTTCATTCTCCCCACTTGGGGCACGGGTGCCAACCTGGCGGCAGGCCCGACCTTTGACCGCTTCGGCCATCCCCAGCTTGCCGGCACGGCCGTGACCGACATGGCGCCCGATCTTGCCAAGCGCTGGAAGCACAGTTTCTGGATGCTGGGCGGCGGCCACGATTATGCCACGGCCCTGGTGGACCTGCTGGTCAAGCAGCGCGATGCGGGCACCATCAACAACAAGGTCGCCATCGCCTCGGTCGCCGATGGCTTTGGCATCGACCTCTCCAAGGCCGCCACCCCGGCCTTTACCGAAGCCGGGTTCGAGCTGGTCTATGACAAGACCTACCCGCTCGGCACCTCCGACTTCGCACCCATCATCAACGAAATTTCGGGCCTTGGCGTCGATACATTCGTCGCCTTCTCCTATCCGCCCGATACTTTCGCACTGACCCAGCAGGCCGTGGTCGCCAGTTTCAGCCCCAAGGTCTTCTATCTCGGCGTCGGCACCGCCTTCCCGATCTATCCGGGCATTGCCGGTCCCAACCATGATGGCGTCATGGGCGTCGGCGGCATCGACCCCGACAGCCAGGCCCTGGCCGCCTATTTCGAGCGCCATACCGCGCTCAACGGCCAGGCACCGGACAGCTGGGCCAGCGCCATCACCTATGCCAGCCTGGAAATCCTGCAGCAGGCCATCGAGCGCGTCGGCGACCTGGACCGCGAAGCGGTCGCCAATGAGATCGCCACCGGCGAATTCGACACCATCATTGGCAAGGTAAAGCTCGTCGACAACCAGCTGCGCAGCCTCTGGACCGTCGGCCAGTGGCAGGACGGCAAGTTTGTCGGCCTGGCCCATACCGAACGCGAGGGCAGCCGCGACCCTGTCGTGCCCAAGCCCGCCTGGGTTGCGGCCGACTAGCCAGCATTCTCTCCCGGCAGGGAGAGACCAACGCCGGATAGACCATCCCTCCGGCATGCAGACCGCGCCTGACCGCCCCTCGCCCGCAAGGCCGAGGGGCGACAGGCCCGATTTCCAAGACTATTCTTGTCACCCTTGGAGCACCCATGCTGCTCAGCACGATCCTTACCGGCCTGGTCCTCGGGGGTACCTATGCCCTCGTCGCCATGGGTCTGACCCTGCAATATGGTGTCGCCCGCATCATGAACCTGGCCTATGGCGACCTGATCATTGCTGCCAGCTTCGGCGCCCTCGTGCTGTTCAGCGCCTTCGGCATCAATCCCCTGCTGGGCATGTTGCTGGTCATTCCGGCGGGCTTTGCGCTGAGCTGGGCAATCTATGCCATCATGCTGCAGCCGCTGGCCCGCCGCTCGCAGGATCGCGGCCGCCTCGAAGGGGATTCCATCCTCGTCACCTTCGGCCTGCTCTTCGTCATCCAGGGTGTGGCTCTGGTGGTCTTTGGTTCGGGCTTCCAGAGCTATAGTTTCCTCGCAATACCGGTCGATATTCTGGGCACGACCCTCGCCGCCAATCGCCTCCTGGCCTTCATCCTGGCCGTGGTCTTCGGGCTGGGTCTCTTCCTGTTGCTGACGCGCACCCGTTTCGGCACCGTCATCCGCGCCGTGGCCGCCAATCCCGGCTCCGCGCCACTGGTCGGCATTAATGTCGATAGCGTCGCTCGCTTTGCCTTCGCCCTTGGCGGCGCGCTGGCGGCCGCCGGCGGCGTGGTGGTCTCGATGTATCTGACCTTCTCGGCCACGATGGGCGTCGTCTTCACCATGAAGGCCTTGATCGTCGTCATCATGGGCGGGGTGGGCAATCTGCTGGGCGCCCTGGCCGCCGGGCTCATCCTGGGCCTCGTCGAGACCTTCGTGTCGAGCTATGTCGATCCGGGCCTGACGCTGGCCGCCACCTATCTGATCTTCCTGACCGTACTGGTTATCCGGCCACAGGGCCTGTTCGGAAAGGCCGCACGATGAAACGCGCTCTTGCCCTTGCCGGTCTCGCGGCCCTTGCCCTCCTGGCTTTCGTCCCCAGCTTTGCCGGCCCCTATCCGCTGGGCCTGATGATCGGCATTCTCGGCTATGGCGTATTGGCCACGGCCTGGGCCATGTTCTCCGGCCCCACACGCTACATCTCGCTGGCCACCGTCGCCTTTTTCGGGCTCGGCGCCTATACCGTGGCGGTGCTGGCCGACCTGCTGCCCTATCCGCTGGTGCTGCTCGCGGCAGCCGGCGTGGGGCTCGTTGTCGCGCTTGTCGTCGGCCTCGCCACCCTGCGCCTCGCCGGCATCTATTTCGTGATCTTCACCTTCGGCCTGACCGAACTGGTGCGGCAGGTGGTGACCTATTACGAGGTCAATGTCACCCGGACGCTGGGCCGCTACGTCTTTCTGCCCATCGGCCCCGAACATATCTACTGGCAGCTGCTGGCGCTGCTGGTCGCGACCCTTGCCATCGCCTGGTGGGTCCGGCGCGCGCGCATTGGCCTCGCCCTGCGGGTCATCGGCGATGATCCGGTCGTCGCCAGCCATCTGGGTGTGCGCATCACCCGCACCAAGCTGACCCTGTTCTCCATTTCCTGCGTCATCATGACCGTGGCCGGTGCCATCCAGGCGCCCCGCTGGACCTATATCGAACCCTCGATCGTGTTCAATCCGACCACCAGCTTCCTTGTCGTCATCATGGCCCTGCTCGGCGGTCCCAACCGGCTGTTCGGCCCGCTGCTCGGCGCCATTCCCCTGTTCCTGCTGTTCGAATGGCTGTCGGCCAATTTCCCCAACCACTATTCGATCATCCTGGGCCTGCTGTTCATCGCCATCGTCTTCGTGCTGCCCAATGGCATATTGGCGGCGGGGGAAAGCCTGTGGTCCCGCCTGCGCCGCCGGGAGGTCCGCCCATGAGCATTCTTTCGCTGGCCAATGTCACCAAGCGCTTCGGTGGCCTGACCGCCGTCAATGAACTGTCCTTTGATCTTGCCGCCGGCGAAACCGTCGGCCTGCTCGGCCCCAATGGCTCGGGCAAGACCACCGCGCTCAACATGATCTCGGGCTATCTGCCCGTCTCGGGCGGCACCATTACCCTGGCCGGCGAAACGATCAGCCGGCTGGGTCCCGAACGCATCGCCCATCGCGGCATTGCCCGCACCTTCCAGCTCGTGCGCGCCCTGCCCTCGCTCAGCGTGGGCGAGAACGTGCTGGCAGCCCTGGCCTTTCGCAAGGAACCGGTCTGGGGCAGAGCGGCCGAGGAGCGCATCGACGCCCTCCTCGCCGATGTGGGTCTGGGCGGCCGCGCGTCCCAGCCGGCCGACAGCCTCACCTATATCGACCTCAAGCGCATGGAACTGGCCCGCGCTCTGGCGACCGACCCACAGCTGCTGCTGCTCGATGAATGGCTGGCCGGGCTCAACCCGACCGAATTGCGCGCCGGCATCGACCTCATCACCACGCTGCACCAGCGCGGCATCACAATTTTGCTGGTTGAGCATGTCATGGATGCGGTGCGCGCGCTCTGTACCCGCTGCATCGTCATGAATGCCGGCACCAGGATCGCCGATGGTCCGACCGCCGACGTGCTGGCCGATGCCGAAGTCATTCGCGCCTATCTGGGAGACGAGCATGCTTGACGCCGGCCCCCTGTCGCTGCATTACGGCAAGCATCTGGCGCTCGATGGCGTGGCCATCACCGTCGCCGAAAACGAGACCGTGGTTGTGCTCGGTGCCAATGGCGCCGGCAAGTCCAGCCTGCTCAAGGCCATGGCTGGGCTGGTACGCCCCACGCCCGGCGCCCGCGTCAGCTTTGAGGGCAAGGATCTCGTCGGCCTGCCCGCCCATCTTTACGTCGCGCACGGTATCGCGCTGGTACCCGAGGGCCGCGGCATTTTCGGTGAGCTGAGCGTTGCCGAAAATCTTGAGCTGGGCGCCTATGCCGGCCATGCCCGGCCCCACGAAGCGCGCCAGCGCGCGCTGGTATTCGATCTCTTTCCGCGCCTCGCTGAACGGCAGAAGCAGATCGCCCGCACCATGTCGGGTGGCGAACAGCAGATGCTCGCTATCGGACGGGCGCTGATGAGCTGTCCGCGCCTGCTGATGCTTGATGAACCCAGCCTGGGCCTAGCGCCCATCGTGACCAGCGAATTGTTTGCCGCGCTCGGCCGTATCCAGCAGACCGGCATTGCCCTTCTGGTGGTGGAGCAGAACGTCAAGGCGAGCCTGTCCATTGCCCATAGGGGCTATCTCATGGAGGCCGGCCGGATCACCGGCACCGGCACGGCCGACGCCCTGCGCAGTGATGCGGCGGTCCAGCAAGCCTTCCTTGGCGCCACGGCGCCCCATTCGACACCAAACGGAGTTTCCGCATGACTGATCTCGGCCTGCTCATCAACAATGAGGAACACCAAGCCACTGGCGGCGGGACGTTCGAGCGCAACAATCCGATCACCGGCGAACTGGCAACCCGCGCCGCCGCTGCCACGATCGACGACGCCCTGCGCGCCGCCGATGCCGCAACCGCTGCCTTTCCCGCCTGGAGCACGACGGGTCCGGGCGCCCGCCGCAAGATCCTGCTGGCCGCAGCCGAACGCCTTGAGGCCCGCACCGACGATTTCATCGCCGCCATGGGGGCCGAAACCGGCGCCACGGCCGGCTGGGCCGGCTTCAACGTCATGCTCGCCGCCGATATGCTGCGCGAGGCCGCCTCGCTGACCACCCAGATCACCGGCGAGATCATCCCCTCCAACCGTCCCGGCTCGACCGCCTATGGCGTACGCCGACCGGCTGGCGTCGTACTCTCCATCGCGCCCTGGAACGCCCCGGTGATCCTGGGCGTGCGCGCTCTGGCAACCCCGCTCGCCTGCGGCAATACCGTGGTCTTCAAGTCCAGCGAGATTTGCCCGCGCACCCACCGGCTCATTGCCGATGCGCTGTTCGAGGCCGGCCTGCCCCCGGGCGTGCTCAACGTGGTTTCCAATGCGCCCGAAGACGCACCCGAACTGGTCGAAGCGCTGATCGCCCACAAGGGCGTGCGTCGCGTCAACTTCACCGGCTCGACCCGCGTCGGCCGCCACATCGCCGAAGTCGCTGCCCGCAACCTCAAGCCGGCCCTGCTTGAACTCGGCGGCAAGGCGCCCTTCGTCGTGCTGGACGATGCCGATATCGAGCAGGCCGTCGCCGCCGCCGCCTTCGGCGCCTATATGAACCAGGGCCAGATCTGCATGTCGACCGAGCGCATCGTCGTCGATGAGAAGATCGCCGACCAGTTCGTATCCGCGCTCGCCGCCAAGGCCGCTTCGCTCAAGGCCGGCGATCCGCGCCAGGGCAATACCCCGCTCGGTTGCCTTGTCGATCTCTCCGCTGCCCAGCGCATCGACGCGCTGATCAAGGACGCCGTGGCCAAGGGGGCCCGCATCGTTGCCGGTGGCGGCATCGACGGCACCATCATGCAGGCCACGGTTGTCGATGGCGTCACCCCCGGCATGAAACTCTACCGCGACGAATCCTTCGGCCCGGTTGTGGCCGTGATCCGCTCCGGCAGCCTCGATGAGGCCGTCCGGGTGGCCAATGATTCCGATTACGGCCTCGCCGCCGCCGTCTTCGGACGCGACGTCACCCGCGCCATGAGCGTCGCCGCCCGTATCGAATCGGGCATCTGCCACGTCAATGGACCAACCGTGCATGACGAGGCACAGATGCCCTTTGGCGGCGTCAAGGCTTCGGGCTATGGCCGCTTCGGCGGCAAGGCCGGCATTGCCGAATTCACCGAGCTGCGCTGGATCACCGTGCAGGACGGCCCGATCCATTACCCGATCTGAGCCCGAAAGACTGTGCCGCGGTCTGCCCCAGGGCAGGCCGCAACGCCGATCTGGCTAGCGCATCATTTCGGGCAGGAAGAGAATGATGTCGGGGAATGCCACAAGCACGCTGACCAGCACCAGGTCAGCAATTAGGAACAGCGCCACGCCCTTGAACACGTCGGTCAGGGTCGCATACTCGGCCGCGACGTTTCGGACCACAAAGACGTTCATCCCCAATGGCGGCGTGATCATGCCGATCTCGAGCAGCTTGACCACGAACACGCCGAACCAGACCGAATCGATGTTGTGCGCGCTGAGGACCGGCATCAGCACGGGCAGCGTCACCAGCATGGCCCCGAACGGCTCCATGAACATCCCCAGGATCAGGTAGATCACCACGATGACGAACATCAGCTCGAAATAACCTAGCTGTGCGCCCTGCACCGAAGTGCTGATAAGCCCCGCCACCCCGCTCAGGCCCAGGAAGCGGGTGAACATCACGGCGCCCACGCCGATGATGAAGATGGAGGCGCAGGTGCCCAGCGTTTCCAAGACCGACTGACGCAGCACCATCCAGTTCAGCCGCCCGGTAATAGCGACGAGACCGATGGCGCCCGCAGCGCCCACCGCGCCCGCCTCGGTGGCGGTGAAGAGGCCGGAAAACAGGCCCCCGAACACCAGCACGATCAGCGCCAGGATCGGCCAGACCGCGATCATCACCTTGCGACCGTCGAGCTCGGCAACGCCCGCCGGCACTTCGGGAATGATGTCCTTGCGGAAATAGGCCACGAGCAGGATCAGGATGACATAGGAGGCCGCGGTCAGCAGCCCCACCGAAATGCCGCCCAGGAAAACCTGGGTGACCGAGGTTTCGGCAAAGACGCCATAGATGATCATCAGGATAGACGGCGGGATCAGCGCCCCAATGGTGCCGCCGGCCGCCAGTGCCCCGGTGGCAAAGCTGGGCTTGTAGCCCGCCCGCACCATTTCCGGGATGGCGATGCGCCCCAATGAAGCTGCGGTCGCAAGGCTCGAGCCGCAGACCGAGGCAAAGCCCGAGCAGGCGACGATGGCGGCAATGCCCAGCCCGCCCGGCACCTTGCGCAGGCCGACCTTGGCAGCATCGAACAGGCCCGCCGTCAGGCCGCCATGAAAGGCGATGAAGCCCATCAGCAGGAACATCGGCACTGCCGAGAGCGTCCAGCTGGCGACGAACTCGTAGGGTGTATTGGCCAGCACGCCGATGGCCGGGTTGATGCCCAGCATGAGCCAGACGCCGCCAAAGGCGATGGCCATCATGGCGATGGCGATGGGAACCCGCAGCGCCAGGAGCACGAACAGCACGGCGAGGCCCGAAAGACCGATGGTCAGGCTCATCTGGCTGCTCCCAGCTTGCGCGGCGCAAAACCGCGATAGATTGACACGAGGGCAGCCAGCGCGAAGGCAACCGGCAGGATGAAGAAGCTGGGCCAGACCGGTATCGCGACGTTGAGGGAAATGACGAAGCTGCGGGCAGAAAACTCCCGCATGGCCACGATCCAGGTTGTGTAGGTGAGCATCAGGTAGACGCCGCCGGTCAGTATGCCGACAAAGGCATCGTTGATGCGACCCACACGGCCGGTGAGCAGGTGGGCGAAGATCTCGACGGAAATCATGTCGCCGCGGCGTTCGGCCCAGGCCACGGGCAGGAAGGCGATGGCCACCATGTAGTAGTAGGAGACGATTTCAACCGTTGCCGGGACTGGCGCCGCAGCCAGGTTGCGCAGGATGACATAGGCGGTGATGTGGACCAGCATGGCCACCACGCCCACGGCGCCCAGCAGCGCCAGGCCGTCGGTTACCCGGACGACCAGCCGGTCGAGTTTTTCGCGCATCGGTTGACCCCAAGAGTCGGATATCGGGAAACGGCCCGCGGCTGGTTCACCCAGTCGCGGGCCAGCGGCTCACAGGCCGTAGGTAGACCAGTCCACCTTGTCCCAGACTTCGGTCTGCACGGCTGCGGCAATGGCGTCGACATCACCATTGGCCGCGTCGGTCAGGGCCGTCCACTTTTCGACCAGGGCCTGGAAGCGGGCGATCTTGGCTGCCGCATCGGTGACGCCGAGCTGGCTTTCGGCAACGGCTACCGCGCTCTCGACGTCGGTGAAGCGGAACTCGTTGGTGGCGTCGAGCAGGTCCTGGCTGGCCGGGATGATCTCGATGCCGGCGTCGATCGCCGCCTGGCGCGCTGCCGCGGCGCGGTCATAGCCCCAGCTCTGGGTGAACAGGGCGCTGGAGCGGTTGGCTGCGCGGGCAAAGCCGGCACGTTGTTCCGGCGTCAGCTCGGACCACGCACCGCTGGCGACGGTGAAGTTGGACGTGGTGTGGTAGGTGCCCAGCGGCACGTCGATGATATACTTGGCCACGTCGACGATGCGATAGGAGATCAGGTCCGAGACCGATGCCATGGTGCCATCGAGCACGCCCTGTGAGATGGACTCGAAGGTATCGCTCACCGGCACCTGGGCAGGTGCGGCGCCGAGCGCTTCGGCCCAGCGGGCATAGGGTGCGCCGCCCGAGCGCAGACGCAGGCCCTGCAGGTCGGCCAGCGAATTGACCGGCTTGGTGGTCAGCAGGACATAGATGTCGGACGACCCCGCACCGACGAAGACGCCGCCCATGGCCTTGAACTCGGCCTGGCATTCCTCGCAGGTCACGACATATTCGGTCACCGCCGCGCCCATGGCGTGTGGCGTGGTAGCGAGGAAGGCCAGGTCGGCCGTCAGTACCGTATTGGGCAGGTCACCGGCCGCAAACAGCGGCAGCAGGTTGCCCACCTCGGCCAGCGAGGATTGCAGCCCCTGCTTGACGGCAGCGATGCCGACCACTTCGGGCCCGATCATCAGACCGGTCAACTCGCCGCCGGTCTCCTCGGGCAGGAACTCCATGAAACTATTGTACATCGGGTCGGTCGCCGGATGCACCGGCGGTGCCCCCGAGGCGAGACGCAGTTCACGCGCATCGGCGGTTCCGGCAGCAAGCGCCGCCACCGAAACCACTGCAAGCAGTTTGGTCAGCTTATTCATCATTGCTCCTCCCGCGGCCGGATGTCCGGCCGCTCTCCAAGATTTCTAGATGTAGAGCCGCTTTGGTGCGGTCTTGTTGTCTTAGAATCCAAGCAGGCGGCGTGCGTTCTCCTTGAGGATCAGCGGACGAACCTCCGGCTTGATATCGAGTTTTTCGAAATCGGCGAGCCATCGATCGGGCAGGATGGCGGGCCAGTCCGAACCGAACAGCATGCGCTCCTTGAGCAGGCTGTTGGCGTATTTGACGAGGATCGGCGGAAAGTACTTCGGCGACCAGCCCGACAGGTCGATATAGACGTTGGGCTTGTGCGTCGCGACGGCCAGCGCCTCTTCCTGCCAGGGGAAGGAAGGGTGGGCCATGATGATCTTGAGGTCGGGAAAATCGGCCGCGACGTCGTCAATATACATCGGGTTGGAATATTTCAGCCGCATCCCGTAGCCGCCGCGCATGCCCGCTCCAACACCCGTCTGGCCGGTATGGAACAGTGCCGGCACGCCCGCTTCCTGGATCGCCTCATAGAGCGGATAGGCGGCGCGGTCATTGGGATAGAAGGCCTGGTAGGTGGGGTGGAACTTGAAGCCGCGCACGCCGAAATGCTCGACCAGCCGGCGCGCCTCACGCACGCCCATCTTGCCCTTGGCCGGATCGATCGAGGCAAAGGGGATCAGCACATCCGAATGCTCGGCGGCGAGGGTGGCAATGTCTTCGTTATTATAGCGGCGATGGCCGGTGGCGGCTTCGGCGTCGACATGGAAGATCACCGCTGCGATGCGGCGCTGCCGGTAATATTCGGCAGTTTCCGGAATGGTCGGTGGCGACTTGAAGGGCGAGCGGAAATAGGTCGCCATCGCCTCCTGCAGGTCATCATAGCCATCATCGGCATGCATGCCGCAGGCTTCCTCGGCATGGGTGTGGAAATCGATGGCCACGATGTCGTCGAGGTTGAGTGGCCCGCCCATCACTTCGCCTCCGGCCAACCGGCGATCTTGCGCGACAACCGGATCAGTTCGGCATGTTCGGCATCGCTCAGCATGGACAGGGCCTCGCGGTCGGAGCGGTACATCCGCTCGGCAGCCGTATCGATCTGCCGGCGGCCCGCCTCACTCACACTCAGCACCACCGAGCGGCGGTCGTCATGCGGAATATGCCGGGCGATCAGGCCCCGCTCTTCGAGTGCCCGCACCAGCTTGGTCATGTTGGACCACTTGATCTTGAGCACATCGGCCAGCACGCCCTGGCGGATACCCGGATTTTCCGACAGCGCCAGCAGCACGGTAAACTCGGAAATCCTGATCTCGCTCTCGCCGAACACGGTAAAGAAGCGCTCGAAGGCGGACAGTTGGGCAATGCGCAGCAGGAATCCGCCAGACCGCTCAAGCGCGCCGAGGGAGACATCGGCCTTGCCGGCCACGCCATCCACGTCCTCGTCGTCGAGTTTACGGACCGCCATACGTCAATACTCCAACTTGGTTAGCGCATGGCGCATGCGGCCTGACTGCCACAAGACGAGCAGCACCTTGGCTGCGTGATGCCATGAAGTCTGTTACCGCCGGTCGCGCCCCGGGGTCCCCCACCCGGCTTCATGCGCCCCAACATTGTTTCCGCGTAAATTATTCTGAAATAAACAATCACCCGTCAAGCGAAATATCACCCTCAGAGGCAACGCGCTGCATGCAGGTCATGCCGTGCAGCGCAGAGCGCTATTGCTTCACCCGCCCCGATGCGGAACGCCATCCAGGCCGAGACCGCCGCCCAAGCCGCCCGCATATAGCTATCCGCCCGGTACAGTGCCGTATCGGGGTCGTCCTGCATTTGCGTCATGTGCCCACAAAGGCCTTCGAACTGCTCGAGCAGCGTCTCTACCGCCTGCGCCTGCTGCGGACGTACTGCCGCGCCGGCCGCGATCTCCTCGCGCGCCCGCTGCAGGAACACGGCCAGCCCCCGCCCCTCGTCGCGCCACAGCCTGCGGGTGAGAAAGTCGAGCGCCTGCATGCCCGTCGTGCCCTCATAGATTGCCATGACCCGCGCATCGCGCAGATACTGCTCCAGCGGGCACTCGCGCATGTAGCCGGCGCCACCCATGACCTGGATGGCGGCATGGGCGGTCTCGAACCCGGTCTCGGCCCCAAAAGTCTTGATCAGCGGCAGCATCCAGCTGGCGAAATCGCCCAGTCGG
>Ga0123328_1004431_pt1 | contig 11440 bp, 6 predicted proteins | sample BioC12SIPDNA_2_FD_89702 | JGI IMG/M metagenome (GOLD analysis project Ga0123328, IMG submission 89702) | Anaerobic biogas reactor microbial communites from Washington, USA - Biogas_R1_A C12 SIP DNA | ecosystem: Engineered > Bioreactor > Anaerobic > Unclassified | place: Washington, USA...
CGGCGAAACTTGGCGCCGTCCAGCACCTGGGTCAGCGTGGCGATGGCCACGTAGGACGGTTTGGGCCGCACGTCCGGCTTGGCGAAACACAAGCCCGATGCGCCCCAGTTGCTGTAGTAGTACGAATTGCCCATGTCCGTGATGGAACCGGGGCGGATGACCGGCACGCGCCAGGCCAGCGAGTGCAGGATGTGCCGGACGTAGTACGCGGCCTGCGTCTGCAAGGACAGGTTGCCCGGATTGGTGTTCGGGTAGCAGATTTCGTAGCACTGGGTGATCGGCTTGTCCGCGTAGCCGTAGTGGTCGAGGATCTGCCGGTCCATCCACAAGCTGGCGTTGTTGGCCACGAAGTCCGGCGGCTGCGTCTCCGGCATCCGCATAAAGCTGCCGGCTTCGTTGCCGCGCGAGTCGAACAACTCGGCGGGAAACTTGCGTCGCAGGAATTCCTCCAGCAAGTGCGGATTGCCGTTGCCAAAGGCCAGCTTGGCGTCGGGGAACTGCTGGCGGGTCGTTTGGCCGGTCTCGATGGCTTCCTTCCAAAGCTGGTCGAACCGCTCCTGTTCCTTGGCATCCAACTGGTACGCGGAGCGGCCCGTGAACACGTCGGGCGTGCGCAGGATGTGCGGCCCGCTGATGGCGTGTTCGTGGAAGATCAGCACGCGGCGTGGCGCGAGCGGGTCTTTTTCGAGAGCCTTGCCCAGTCCTTCGGCGGAACGGGGTTCGTTGCCGGCCAGCACGCCGTATTTCTGCCGCGCCTCGGCCGAGAAGCCGAACATGCCGTAGCGCAGGCCGGCTTTGACGTACAACGGTCCTACGACGTCGGGATCGTTGGGCGTGTAGTGCGTGCCGCTGAAGTCCCACGTGCCCAAGGGCGACTCGTCCCGATGGCGGCGTGTGTCCTTGGGCAGCCAGGCAAACGTCGTCTCGCGGCGGACCAGTTCGCTGCGCCCCGCGATGACGCGGACCGACAATTCGTGATAGCCGTAGCGGGTGACGGGGAGCGTCACGTCTCGCTCGATCGTCGTCCCCGGCGCCAGAGCCAAGTCGTCGGTCCGCACCACCTGCTGCTGGCCGTAGAAGTCCGTCGCAACCGCCTCCACCATGCATGCCGTCTTCCGGCCGACGCCGCGCAGTTGGACGCGAAACGTCGGTGTCTGAGGTGCGTTAAAGACGTGCCCCGCCTGGTCGCTGGAGACTCGCACTTGAACCGGTGACCGCAGGAAGGTCATGCCGAACAGATGCACGCCGCTGGGCAGTCCCAGCGGACGAATCTGGTATCGGCACGGGTCCGGCCTGCGGATGGCCAGCCGCAACTGCTTGGTGACTTCCACGTCGAAGGCCCATTCGTCGGTGAAGTCTTGCGCGAAGGCTTTGCCGATAGGCACGCGGACCAGGTACAGATTGCCTTGCGCGACGGGGCACACGGCCTGGGTCACGGCGTTGCGTTTGCCGTTCCAGCGCGGCACTTCGGCCCCCACGTCGTGCAGCGTCGTGCGTCGGGGCCCGTCGAAGGCCCCGATGCGGAAGCTGATCGTGTTCGACAACGCGGGATCGTCGTCTGCGGCCGCCAACAAGTACACGGCCGCATAATCGGCGACCGGAACCTGGAACAGCGGCCGGCGAGGATCGCCGGGCAGTTCCGGGCCGCGGTCGTAGGCGGCATAGTAGCTGCTGGGATCCTCTTGCCAGTCCGGCCACTGGGCGGACTTCAAGAACAGGTTGTCCGCCGAGGGCGAAGCGACCAACTCGAACGGGACGCCCGCCACGGTCACGTGCCGGCTGGGAAACTCGACGCCAAGTCGGTCCGCGGCGTGCGACTCCAACCGCACCGGTACATACAAGCCGGCGGTCGCTACCGCGCCTTTTCGAGCCTGAAACGGACCCTCGGCCGCGAGGCATACGCCGCACCACAAGTACATGCCAATCGATAGCAGAGGGAGACCGATCGGGTATCGACGTGTCATGGGGCGACCTGCGATCATGCTTGCCATGGCCGGAGACTCCTCAAAAGACCTTCGCACAAACGGTGGGGGAATGCCTGGTCCGGCAAGTTCCTCATGCTGGATTTCAGACGGCCTCGGACATTGGAGACCATTCGCAGATTCAATCCAAGACCGGGCAACGGGAAAAATGCTCGGCAGACGGTCCCGGCAGGCCCCCTCGATTTTGTCTGCCACTGTGCGACAATACGCACAAGCCAATCCGGCGACGGCGACGGGTTCGTCGGCCGGATCGGGGAGTTTGGCTCAGACAGAGTCCGGCGATGCCGAAGAGGCCGGGGCGACGGAGCGGGTGGTCAATTTGCAACTCCTAGAACGCAACCTCTTGGAAAGCAAGCTGATGGACGCTGCATCGGGAACACACAGGGGCGACGCTGCGGGCTTGACCATCGATCCGGGAATCCCCTTGGACGAACTGGTTGTCCGGGTGAAACGCGATTATCAGCAGCGGTTTGGACGGGCTCCCCAATGGCTGGCGGCAGCGCCCGGCCGCGTGAACCTGATCGGCGAACACACGGACTATAACGAAGGCTTTGTGCTGCCGATGGCCATCGAACGGTACGTCGTCGTGGCGGCGGCCGAGGTTACGGGCGCGGCGGGCGAGGCCGAAGTGGGCCTGCACAGCTGCCTGCTGAATCAGTCCGAACGCTGTCAAGTCGGGGCGTCCGATTTCCGGAAGCTGGCGCCCTGGGCACGCTACGTGTACGGCGTGATGGTAGGCTGCGGCGAGCAGGGGTTGGCGCCGCCGGCCCTGGAAGTGCTGATTGATTCGACCGTGCCCTTGGGCGGCGGGCTGTCCAGCAGCGCGGCGTTGGAAGTGGCCACCGCTACACTGCTGGAAGCGGTGACGGGCAAGTCGCTCGACCCGATCCGCAAAGCGCTGCTGTGCCAGAAGGCGGAACACCACTATGCGGGCATGCCCTGCGGGATCATGGACCAGTTCACCTCGGTCCTGGGCCAAGCCAGTCACCTGCTGTTGCTGGACTGCCGTTCGACCGAAGTCCAGCTGGTGCCGCTGGCCGATCCGGACGTCGAGGTGCTGATCATCAATACGAATGTGAAACACGAACTCACCGGCAGCGAGTACCCCCTGCGGCGGAGCCAGTGTGAAACGGCGGCACGGACGATGGGCGTACGCTCGTTGCGCGACGCATCCCCGGCCCTGCTTGCGGAGTTCAGCGCGTCGCTGGACCCCGTGCTGCAGTGTCGAGCGCGGCACGTGATCGGAGAAATCGAACGCACCGAAATGGCGGCCCAGTGTCTGGCCGCCGGCCAGTGGGCGCGGTTGGGCGAGTTGATGTACGCCAGCCACGCCTCGCTCCGCGACGATTACGAAGTGAGCTGTCAGGAACTCGATCTGCTGGTCGAATTGGCGCAGAAGCACGGCGCAGGCGGCAAGGTGATCGGTTCGCGAATGACGGGCGGCGGCTTCGGTGGTTGTACCGTCAGCCTGGTCCGGAAAAACCATCTGGAAGCAGTGGCCGCCGCGATCGGCACCGACTATCGGCAGCAGACGGGCATCGCGCCGTCGCTGTTTACCACGCGGCCTGCCCAGGGCGCCCAGATCGTCCGCGGCTGATGCGGCCTGACGGCGCAGGGCATTTCACGAGGAGGGAACCATGAATATCCTGGTCACGGGCGGAGCGGGTTATATCGGCAGCATCGTCGTCGAGCAGCTGATTCTGGCCGGCCACTCGGTCGTCGTGTTTGACAATCTGTACCAAGGGCATCGCGAGGCCGTCCACCCGCAGGCGAAGTTCGTCCAGGGCGACCTGGCGGATGCCGCTGCGATTGACGCCGCGTTCGCCGCTCATCACCCCGAAGCCGTCATGCACTTTGCCTCGCACACGCTGGTCGGCGAGTCGATGCAGAAGCCCTTCCGCTACCTGGGCGAGAACGTGACCAACGCTTTGAACCTGCTGCAGGCCGCCGTCGAGCACGACGTGCGCCGGTTCATCCTCTCCTCGACTGCCAATCTGTTCGACGCGCCGGAGCGCATCCCGATCGCCGAGACCGAAACGATTGTGCCCGGCAGCCCCTACGGCGAATCGAAACATATCATCGAACGGTTTCTGCACTGGTTGGACCGCATCCACGGCCTGCGCTACGCCGCCCTCCGCTACTTCAACGCCGCCGGAGCCACCGAGGAACGCGGCGAGGACCATCACCCGGAGAACCACCTGATCCCGATCGTCCTGCAGGTGGCGCTCGGTCAGCGAGAGCACGTCACCGTGTTCGGCGACGACTACGAGACTCCGGACGGCACCTGTGTGCGGGACTACATCCACATCGTCGATTTGGCCCAGGCCCACATCCTGGCGCTGCAGGCCCTGGATCGCGGCAGCCGCGTGTACAACCTGGGCAACGGACAGGGATTCAGCGTCCAGCAAGTAATCGAGACGGCACGCGAAATCACCGGCCATCCGATCCCGGCGCGCGTCGGTCCGCGTCGCGCCGGCGACCCGGCCGTGCTGGTGGCCGGCAGCCAGCGGATCCGCGACGAATTGGGCTGGCAACCGCAGTTCCCCCACTTGCGCGACATCGTCGCCACCGCCTGGCGCTGGCACAGCCGGCACCCTCACGGGTACGGAAACTGACGCGGCCTGCCACACGCCCGCGTCGCCACGCTGCTTGCCAGCGTGGAGCGATGTTCACGACGCCGGATGCCGTGCGAAGGGTACGACGCCTGGTCTTGAACATGGCCCCACGCTGGCAAGCAGCGTGGTGGCCGAAGGGAAAATTTTCGGGGGCCGGCCGTCTGGTGCTGAACACGGCTCGACGGAGGCAAGCTCCGCCGTGGCCACACCCAGCCCGCCTCGGCTGCGCCCGACGCGCGCCCCGCGTCACCACGCTGCTTGCCAGCGTGGAGCGATGTTCAACACCAGACGGTCATGGATTCGCGCGATTGGCAAGACTGAGAGGCCGAGCAACCTGACCCGGAGCGCGATGATGTCCACCTCAGCAGCCGTGGCCACGTCAGGGGCTCGTCATCGCCGCAATCGCCGGACTGGAGCCTTCGCGTCTCCACTACTTCTCGAATGCCAGCTCCGTCGGATCATCGGTAAGCACCAAACCGCCGATGGTTGCCCCGCCCTGGCCGAGTTGGATGGAGATCGTGTGACGGCCAGCAGGAAGCGTGGCTGTGCCGAGGAGCTGCCAGGTGGGCCCGACGATGTCGCCTCGCCGTGGCAGCTGCTTGCCTTCGATCGTGGCTTGTGGAGCACGGCCGGCACTCCACGCGCGCAGCCAGAGGCGGTAGACGCCCGCAGCCGGCACAGTCGCCGGCCACGATGCCGTGCCGGGGCCCAGGATGGTGGTCCACTCGGGGAAGTCTGGCAGCGGCTCCGCCTGGGCGCCGTCCTTCAAGGCCGCCTCTTCCGGAAACAGTTCCAGATAGCTGTAAGGCCCTTCGCCGGCGACGTCCGCCGGGACCAGGCTCACGTCGTCGAGGTACATCTCCACCTCGACCTTGTTCCGCGTGCCGGTGTTCAGGGCAATGTAGTTCCTCGTGTTGTAGTCCGGGACGGTGAAGTCGACGCCAAGCTTCTGCCAGGTCTTGAGCCGGCTCAGGTCGTAGGCGTCGGTCGTCGCTGCGGACCGCGACCCTTGGACCTCGTCGCGGAACTGGATTCGCAGGGAGGGGGGCGGCACGCCGGGACTGATCTTGTCAACTCGCAGCCGCGCGGTCAGGCGATATTTGTGGCCGGGGCGAAGCGACTTGATCTCATAGGGCGAGCTGGCGGTGTCGTAGGTCGTGTTGACATATTCGCCCTGGCCGCCGAGGCTGCCGGTAATCTTGAGCGACGACGATCCGGAGTGCTTGATTTCTTGGCATTGCTCGACTTTCCAGCCGCGGGACGGCCAGCCATCAACTCCCGTTTCAAAGTCTGGATTCGGGACCAACGTCGGCAGGCGATGGACCGCCGGACTGTTGAGGATGGCGGTGATTCTCTCGAGATATTCGCGAAAACCGGGGCCTGGCAGCTGCGCAACCTCGTCGAGCGCCTGGGCCGACGTGCACAGAATGTATCCTGCCGACTTGCCGCTGGTGGGAAGGTTTTTCCAACCGGCCGCCAACGCCTGGCGGCAGATGTCCGCCAGCCGCTCGTCGTTGGCATAGCGGGCGGCGAAGGCCATGCCTTGGATTTGAATCCATCCGCCGGGTGCGGCCGACGTGAGGGGGCAGGACGTGTAGCGGAATCCCTTCTGGGCGGGCACCCACATCGTGTCGGCGATGAAGCGGGCTGTCTTTACGATGTCGTCCGCGATCCGCCGGTCGCCGGTCTCCTCGTAGTACATCCGCTGGGCCGTCATCTCGACGGCGAGCATAAAGCCCGCCTCGCCATCGTGCTTCCGGTCGTCCGGGCAATTGCAGTGGCCGGTCGGGAGCTTGTGAAAGTGAAATCCGTGGTCGCCGGTCGCCAAGGACTTCTCATGCACGGCATCCATCAGGATCCCGGCCGCGTTGAGGTAGAAGAGGTCCTCGGTGGCCAGGTAGGCTGCCATCTGCATCTTGCCCACCCAGCCGGGCTCGCGGGCGTTGAAGAAGCTGTAATTCGTCGTGCCGGGGCCGCCGTAAACGTCGGAAATCATCTTGGCCGTGTCGAACGATCGCCGGTCGCCTCCCAGCAGGTAGTGTTCAAACATCCCCTGCGACCAGACGTGCCCGCGGTTGTCCGACCATCCCGGCGTGGCATAGACCTTCATCTCCTTGTAGTCGGCGGGGTAATAGCCGGCCGTATGGCCCATGCAGTGGGTCCATTGCTGGCCGATCCGCCGCGGATCCGACGCATAATGCCGGGTATCGACGTCGCGCTCGTGACGGATGGCCTCCTCCGCCCGGCGGAAGAAGCTCGGATTCTGGCTGCGGACGAATTGGGTGAGGAAGCCGTGCCCCAGGTCATACTCCAAGTTGCCCCAGTTCCAGCGGCGCTCGCCATGCCAATCGCCAAAGTTCATCATCCCGTACTCCCGCGCCGCCTCGCGACTCGGAAGGAACCGTTCGATGCCGGCGGCGAGCGCCTCGTCGTAGCCGGGAAACTGGTCGCGGCCGGCCACGCCGAGCCCCTGCAACACGCGGGAACCTTCGACGCGCTCCGGAGGCACCGAGGCCACCGGCTTCTCCCCCAGGAGCAATGGTGCAGCGGCGGCGTCGCCGCGGTACAGCCACAACTCCCAGGTCTTGGAAAAACCCTGCCGCAACGTGTGCAATCCATCGCGGATCTGGTAGTAGAGCTTGTCTTCGTCGGGGCGTTTCTCGTAGAAACCGGCGGGCAGGCGGGGGCAAAGCCCAAAGAGCACCCGCCCGTCGCGCACTTCCACGGAGGCCGGCCACTGCTCCCAGAAGTTCCGCATCACCGCCCAATCCTCGCCGCCCAGGTGAACCAGCCCGGCCAACCGCTTGCCTTTCTCGCTGCCGGGCTCCCGGACCCATTGAAAATCTTCCCTCTGGAGAACCCTCTCCCCGTCGGCCAGCTCGAGCGCATCGCCTGCGCAACCAACGGTGTACCGGCCAGCGGCCTGGGAACCAGCCAGGCCAATCGCCAGCGACTGCAGGGACGTGAATTCGTTCTGGATGTTGTCGTTCTCCACGGTGTAATCGACTCGCTGCAGTCCCGCCGCGGGCCACTGGTGACAGCGGGCCGTGAACCCGAACAACTTGCTGCCATCCTCCGCCACATGGTGCCCGCTGACCTTCACGACGCTCTTCACCGGGTTGCTTTCCTCGATCTCGCTGCTTTGCACGACGCTGCAGTATCGTCTCCCTCGGTCGTCGAGCAGCTCCGCGGCAATCGGCAGGCAAGTGGCATCGGTGGGCGCGGCATCCGGACCGGTTTTCAGCCGCGCCACCTTGCTTCCGTACTGAAACACCGCTTCCCTGGCGGCGGCGGGCGCCAGGAAGTCGATTCGAGCCCACTTGACGCTCTGGTCCTCGCGCCAGCGGACGACCGCCTTCACGCCGCAGGCCACTTCCTGGCCCGCGATCAGCACCCGAGCCCGAGCGGGATCGCCCCATTCGCCCTTGGCAAAGGGGATCCCCACGGTGATCGGCAGCCGCTCGACTTTCCAGTCGCCCGGATCGATGGCGATGCGGACCCGCTCGTCAATCGCACGCCCCAGCGGTTGCTCGGGCCGATTCACGGTCAGGACTTCGCTGGCAAAATCGCGGCCGGAGCGGGTCGTGCCCGTCACGCGAAGAGATACGGGCCACGCCTTGATGTCCCGCAGATCGGCCCGGTGGTTGTTGGCCCAGCCGGTCCCGGCGTCCCGGTTGTTTGTCGTGCCGCGGAGGTTGTTCGGGTCCTCGACGGCAATGAACCCCAGGTCTGGGGTGGGACCATATTCGACCTGGCCTTTGGCAGGATCTCCCTGGGCCGTGACCCAGCGGACATACGCGATCCCGTCCACGTCGGCCCAGGCATCGAGTTTCACCAGCACGGGAACGCCGGGTGCGTTGCCATCCTCGGTCTGCTCGGCGTGCAAGTGGCTCGCGCCGATTGTCACGGCGCCCAGAACAAGATAAAGCGGCAGGCGAGTCATGAGTGGTTTCCTACGAAAGTATCGTGTGTGGTGCCAAGAGGGAAAGGGATCTTTCAGGCCTTCGAGGCTGTGAAACAATGGGACTGGCTCCGAGCCAGCACATCGCTATTATCGCCAAAAACAGCGGGCTGTGAGGTGCCTGTCCCAATTCTTTAGTGGCGTGGCCAACTCCGGTCAGACCGATTCCGACGTGTCTGCGCGGCTCTTCGGGTCGCTGCTCACGTGGATGAACGCGTTCGGCGCGGGTCTCCGACCCCGCCGAAACGGCCGACCGTCAGGTCTCCCGCACTTCAGGAGACCTACGGTCGGCCTCGGTGGCTCGGTCAGAGACCGGCCACAGCGCTGTCGCGACGTTCAACGACATTCCGATCAACCGGGCATCTACACCCGCGACGGCGCCCAGCCGAGTTCCCGCCGCAAGGTGGCGCGCAGTCCGCTCAGCAACTGACCCATTCCCTCCGCAGCGTCGCCGGTTATCCGGAACGTCGCGTGGGCCAACAGATGACAGACAACCTCTTGCTGGTGTACCTGGATCGCGGCCAGTTGCCGGAGGCGGTCACATTGGTGTTGCGGCCCAAAGGCAAGTACCGCGTGCCTCGGAGCCGTAACCTGCGCAGCCGCCGCGGGTTTTCGTCCTGCCGTCTGCAATGGCACGTCGTGGAGCTGTGGACGATTCCCGCAGAAGAACTGTTGCAGGCCGGTGATGTCGGCCTGATCCCCTGGGTCCCGCTGACGGATTTTGCCGATCCCCCAGAAGCGATGCTTCGCCGCTGTCGCGAGGTGATCGAAGAGCACGCCCCGCCGGGTGAGAAGGCCAATTTGCTGGCGGTCACCCAAGTGTTTTCGTTCTTGCGGTATAATGATTTGGCAATCCTGACCGTTTTGGGAGGTAAACAGACCATGCTTGAAGTGCCATTTCTTGATGAAATCGTGATGGAGAAAGTCCTCGCGACGGCTCAACGCGGTATTCGCACGGTACTCGAAGCTCGCTTCGGCGACATTCCGCCCGAATTGGTCGAACAAATCGAGTCGGTGGATCGGGAAGACCAACTCCAGACGCTCACGCGAACGGCCGCTGCCTGCCCGAATCTTGACGCCTTTCGCCGGGCAGTAGCGAGAAGCTGACGGGACGACGGCTGAACGATCGCAATTCCGACGCAACTGCGGCCACTACCGGCGACTCCGTGGCAGCCCGTCACAGGCATTGCAGCGACTGTGCCACGGCCCACCTGTTGGCCGTGCTGAGCAGCAAGCGGCGCGGGTCGCAATCGGGGCATCCGGGCGCGCAAGGCAACGGACTTCCGGGAAGATCCTACGAAGCCACACTTCGTCGCCACCGCAGGCACGGCTGACGAAGTGAGCCGTGCCACACCGAACAGGGCCACGCCCGTCACTTCAAGGGGTCGGAAGAGAGCAGTGCATGTCCCGGAATACGGTTCGGGATTGACTCGTTCGAGACGGCTGCGAATCTGGAGGCTGCGCGGAGTCGACAGACGCGTTGGCCGAATGCCTGGCTTTGAGAGTCAGGGCAGACGGGGAGCCTGACGCCCACTTGTACTCTCCGATCCCACCGACGAAAATGGCCTCAGCACTGCCCCGGCAGGTAAGCTGCGGAATTCGGAGTGGGAGTTGACGGGGAGCCAATCATGCCAACTTCATGGGAACACGCGGACGTTTTCCCGGTGGTCGCGCGCATAATCGCGGAAGCATGTGCGTCAACGCATGATTTCGTAACTCACGATCAGATAGCCGTGCGATTGCTCGACGATGCCGAGGGTGCGGCGATCATCGCAAACGCAAGAGCGCAACTCGACGAACCGCAAACCGCGGAATGGACGGCTCACAACATGGTTGCTTGGTTTAGCCAGCGGATAACGGTAGGCGAATCGGATTGGGCTGACCAATTCGAACGGCAGAAGACTGACGGGAAATGGGCTTACCGCCCCAAAGCATCCGGCACCAGTTGATGAGGTCGAGGTTCCCAACATGGTTGCATGGGACAGCGAACCCTCGCCCGATATTTCGATTCGAATCGAGTACATCGATTACTTCAACGCGCGAGGTATGCGCCGCGTGTACGGACGGGGGGACGTCTTTCCCACAAAATGCACCTTCAACATGGACGTATGGCTTGACCGTCGAGGCAGATTACTTGCCCGCTTCTGGTCTCGCAGCAACGACGTTGATGGCCGGTCCCTGGAGATCAGGGGCATTTCGGTGGACGCGATCCCGAAACGTGAACCGAACGCGGCGTTGTCTGATGCGTGGATCCCGCAGGCACTGCGGCAGGAATACGAAGATTGGATTCGTGGCGAGTGGTGAGTTACCGGTGGCCGGAGATTTGCCGCTGCGCCGAGAACCGGGGATGGCAAGCCAGCGGAGAAGGTCTTGCGGTCGCGAATCAGGAGATTGCTTCGATGGAAATCGTTGAGAGTACCGTCACTACCCTGCGGGCCCTTGGGAAAGATGAAGCCTGGCTTCACGACTGGATCAAGGAAAAGCCCGCACGACTTGGCCTCGGAGAACTCGCGATTAAGCGATCTGAGCTAATCCAGTACAAGAACAAGGGCGGGCGGCTGGACATCCTCGGCTACCGTGGCGACCTGGACACGTACTACGAGATCGAGGTCATGCTGGGCGAGTGTGACGCGGACCACGGGTTCCGAGTCTTGGACTACTGGGCGCGAGAGCGCGTAAAGAATCCGAATGCCAAGCACCTAGCCGTGTTGGTCGCCGAGGATCTGGCAGGTCGATACCAGACGGTGATCGAGACGCTTCCGCAATTCCTGCCGTTCATCGGCGTCGAAATCCGAACTCGGCGCATACAGCACGACAGCGATCTGGCCGTAATTGAAGCGCTCGTTGTCGCCCAACCGGACGATCTCATCTTGACCACGGGC
>Ga0123328_1004436_pt1 | contig 11436 bp, 9 predicted proteins | sample BioC12SIPDNA_2_FD_89702 | JGI IMG/M metagenome (GOLD analysis project Ga0123328, IMG submission 89702) | Anaerobic biogas reactor microbial communites from Washington, USA - Biogas_R1_A C12 SIP DNA | ecosystem: Engineered > Bioreactor > Anaerobic > Unclassified | place: Washington, USA...
CAGGACGGGTTGGATGTCATCTGTTTCTATGACAAGGACAACCGGCTGATGGACGCGATGCAGGCCACGCAGATCTGGGATTCCCAGGCACTTAACGTGAATCAGTGGATGGCGATGCTCAATGGAAACTACAAGACCGGAGGCGGCAAAGAGGTGGTCATCGGCGATGTCTACTCCACGTGCGGCGGCGTCGAAATGCCCCTGAAGGCCGTCACGTTCAACGGGATGGTCACGGGCGTGGTCGATTTCGGCAACGGGGGTCCGTACCTGACCGGCAAGACGGAGGCCGTTCCTACCCAGGACGGGATCCGGTTTACGGAAGTGAAAATGAACGACGACGAGCCCTGGTTCGAGCGGACTGTTTCCTATTTCGACCTGACCTGGACCGGCAACCGGAGCCGCTTCGCCTTCGCCAGCGAGATCCTGCTCAACGGCGGCCTGCACCGCTACGACAAGGCGCTGCTGCGCGTGATGCGCAACGCCATCCTGGCCGCGCACGGCTATGTGTTCCAGTCGAAGGACTTGAAGACTTATTTCGAGGCGCAGCCGTGGTACAAGCCGGCCGCGAGTAATTCCAGCATCAAACTCTCGCTGCTTGAGCAGCTCAACGTCTCTCTGATCCAGGCGGCCGAGCGGGCGGAATAGAACAGGCCGAATCAAATGCATCATATAATATGAAAACGTCATTTTTCTTTGCACCTGCAGCGCTGCTGCTTGCCGCTCTGACCCTTGCCGCCTGCGGGGGCAATGCCGGTAACACGACTTCCGAGCCCACGGCGGAGGATTTTGAAACGATGGACGGCCTCTATGAAGAATCGGACGAAGACCATGGCTGGGAGCCCCTCAGCAAGTGGCAGTATGTGGACCTGGACGGCGACGGGATCCAGGAAGTCTGGATGCGCGACGCCGCCGAAGAGTACGGTGCGTTCTATGCCGTCAGCAGCGATTATCTCGCGATGATCGGCCTGGAGACGGGACGCTTCAAGGCTTTCACGCGCGAGCCGAAGGACGGCAAGGGTTATTTCTGCAAGAGCGGCCCGGCCGGCGGACCTTCCTACTACACGGAGGTCGTCGTGCTGGAGAAGAGCCGCATCGTGGAGCGCTTCAACCAGCTACAGGTCTATGAAGAGATCGAGGCTTCTCTCAATGGGGAGGACATCAGCGCCGACGAGGCCCGTGCCTATATGGAGGCGCTGCCGGAGGCCAAGGAGCTTGAGCCCGGCTTGTGGAACATACGAGATCTCAATGACTATGACAGGGTCCCCGTCCATAAGAACTCGGCAAAGGAAGACGAGATGATCATGGATTTCATCACGGAGATGTACAACGAGAGCCTGTTCACCGAAGTGGACTTCCTGGAGGAGCACTGCACGCCCAGGATGCTCCAGCAGCTGCGGGACGATTACGAGTATGACGGCGAGGGCTACGCCTTCTGGGACTTCCGCTCCGAGAGCGACGACTCGACGGGCGGTGAAATCATCAATGTCGAGAAAAAGGACGGACGCTACTATTACGAAGCGTCCGATGGCGGCTACATCTTCCGCAACATCCTCTCCGCCTTCATCCAGGATGGTATCGTGATGTTCGACGGCATCACGCGGGACGCCACCTACGAGGTTTTCGATCCCTTCGCGGACGACTCGGAAGAGGAATATTATTAGTCTTCCGCCCTTGAATATGGACCGGAAGGAGCTGGAAATCATGGCGCCGGCGGGCGGTTTCGACTGCCTGCATGCTGCGATCCAGGGCGGAGCGGACTCCGTCTATTTCGGCATCGGCCGGCTGAACATGCGCAGCCGCTCGGCGGCCAATTTCCTGCCGGAGGACCTGCCGGAGGTGGTCCGTATTTGCCGCGAGGCGGGGGTTCGCAGCTATCTGACGCTCAACATTACCCTGTTCGAGGACGACCTCTCCGCCATGCGGGAGGCGCTGGACGCCGCCCGGGCGGCGGGGGTGGACGCGGTGATCGCGTCGGACATCGCCGCCATCCGGTATTGCCGGCAGATCGGGCTCGAGGTCCACATTTCCACGCAGCTGTCCATCTCCAACGTGGAGGCGCTGCGCTTCTATGCGCAGTTCGCCGACGTGGTCGTGCTGGCGCGCGAGCTGACGCTCGATCAGGTGAAGGAGATCCACGAGGCCATCGTGCGCGAACGGATCTGCGGTCCGTCCGGGGAGTTGGTACGCATCGAGATGTTCGCCCACGGGGCCCTCTGTATGGCCGTGAGCGGGAAATGCTATCTCTCGCTGCATGCCGCCGGCGCCTCTGCCAACCGCGGTGAATGCTTCCAGATCTGCCGCCGCAGCTATGACGTGCGAGACCGCGAGACCGGCAACGAACTGCTGATCGACAACGAATACATCATGTCCCCGAAGGACCTGTGCACCATCGAGTTCCTGGACCGCATCGTCGCCAGCGGGGTGCGCGTGTTCAAGATCGAGGGACGGGCCCGCTCCGCGGAATATGTCAAGCGTTGCGCCTCCTGCTACCGGCGGGCGGCCGACGCCGTCTGCGAGGGGACATACACGCCGGCGCTGGCCGCTGCGCTGAAGGCCGAACTGGCAGAGGTGTTCAACCGGGGTTTCTGGGACGGATATTATCAGGGTGCCCGGCTGGGCGAATGGAGTGCCGTGTATGGCACCCAGGCCACCCGGCGCAAGGTTTACCTGGGAAAGGTGACCAACTGGTTCGACCGCATCGGGGTGGCGGAGATCTCCGTGGAGACCGGTGATTTGCGGCGCGGCGACCGCCTGATGGCCATCGGCGCTACGACCGGCGTGGTCGAGTTCGACGCCGACGACATCCGCCTGGAGTTCGATCCGGTGGAGCTGGCGCCGAAGGGCAGCCGCTGCTCGGTCCGCGTCCCCTGCGAGCTATGTCCCGACGGCAAGCCCCGCCGCGGGGACAAAATCTATCTCTGGGTGGAAGCCTAGGATAGGCACCTTGCCCGGACGCCCCGCCTGCGAAACTATCCCCGACGGGGGTTCAGGATCGGTTCCAACTCTGCCAGTTTGAGGTGGACGATTCGCGCAATCTGCTTGGTCGCCGCACCTGTCTCTTTTTTCAGAACTTGCGCCAGGTCAAGCCTTTGCTTTACTTCCAGAGCCTGGATCTTCCGGCACCCGAACAGCTTGCCGGCCATAGTCTCGGCCCGCGATCGAACCTCCCCGTCCGGCATTGACACGAACTGGGCGTACATCTCGAGATTGACCTCTTCCTCAACCCGTTTATTCAGGACGAACTGATAGTCCCGGACAGAATCGAACTGGCGCTCCATCACCTTGGTGTTGACATAGTCGCCTGACCAGATCAAGCCGTTGGGCAGAAGGATCCAGTCGGCGGGAGGTTCCGTCTTGCTGTGAAGGATCCGCCTCCGCTCGTAGATGGACAAAGTGGCGATCTTGCGGCCGAACGCCAGCATCCAGTCATTGTCCGTATACATCAAGGAGGCGGAGCTCCACCTGTAGCCCGACGGACTGACGGCCATGCCGGCAGTCGTCGGATTGCGATGGATATAGGCGATGGTGGTCCGGAGCCTGTCCTTGTCAGGGATCAGCCAATGCCCGATCTCCCAGTTTTTTCCGGACCGGTTTTCCCCGCCGTGGTGTCGAAGCCAGAGTTCGGTCGCCTGTTTATAGTTCTCCATGAACAGGATACAGTCCTCTTCCAGGCCATACAGGATGAAGTGGACGTGATTGTCCATCAGGCAGAAACAGACCACGATGACCGGATGGCCCTTTCCGAGCCGGCACAGACAGAGGGCGATGCGGTTCATGCCTGCTATGAATTCTTCGACGGATGCGAAGAGGATGTCGTCCTCCAGGCCCTTCGTGGCGAAATGATAGTAGTGCTTGCTTTTCATAATCTCGGTTTTCCCAAAAATAAGAAGAACTGCGCTGCCGGGAAAACGCATTTGTCACATTTTTAAACTTTAATAAGCCGGGATATGTTTTATGTTTTTTGCAAACGGCTATCACCTCGCCCGGATGGGGCGGGGTTTGCGGGCGACCCCCAAGGATATGACTGTGGGTCGCCCGTTTGGGAGGGTAAATCCGGGCCAGGTGCCGCAGTGTGCCGAAGGGGAAGGAAATCAGAGCAGGCTGCCGAGGAAGAGCTGCGCCTCTTCGGGGGTGAAGCCCCGGAGGCTGGCGTAGGCGTCGAGAACTACCCGGGGGAGGTGGCGGATTTCCGGGTAGGAAGCAGAGGGATGTGCGAAGATGAGCCCGCAGATGCTTGCATCGGGGATCATGGCGCAGGACTCCGTAAGGCGGATGTCCAGCGCGTCGGCGCCGGGCAGCAGGGCAAGGATATCGCGTTTGAGGCTGTGGTCGGGGCAGGAGGCATAGCCCGCCGCCGGTTTGACGATCTTGACAGGAGAGCCTTTCGGCAACTGCTTTTCCAGTTCGGCATCCAGCCATCCAGAGGCGGCTTCAGCCAGGGTCAGGCGCAGGGAGCGATCCAGCAGCGAATCGTAGTCCATGCCCGAACATGCCGGACAGGTACAGGAGGCGGGGTGCGGTTCGGTGCCGAAGGCGACGGAGGGGGTGTCGGGGGATTCTTCCCCCGTCATGGCGGAACGATGGTCAGCGTGCACCGCAACGCGGTGCACGCTGATCGCAAACATACCGGCCGGGCTGTCGAAGCCATACGCCTGCGGGGCGACGAAATCGGCCAGGGAGCGGCCGTCAGCACCGGTCTGGCGCAGCATCGGCAGGGTCCAGGGAGATCCTTCGCTGCGCTCAGGATGACAGGAAGAGACAATGGTGTCACCTTCGGCATGGCAGGCGTCGAAGCGGGCGGCGATGCGTATACGGCAGAGCCCGTCGCGTTTGATGGCCTCCAGCCGCTCGATGGCATCGGCATTAAGCTGGACCGTGGAGTCGTCCCCTTTTTTCACACCCCAGATGGCATAGAAGAGCTTCCAGTCGAAGTACGGCAGCACCTCGGCGACGCTCAGCTCCTTGCAGGGGATGCTGTCGAAGAAAGCGCCGCGGAGGTAGCTCTCCGGGGGGAAGGGGTGGTTGCGGGATCCGGAGCCTTTTGCGGCGGAGGGGGAGTCTTCTCCCTTGGAATGGGCGTTGCGGTCGTGCAACGCCCTCAGTTCCTTCTGTTTGCGATGCTCTTCGGTTTCTGCGGCATCGCGGTCGGACATCAGCCGTGCGGCGAGCACGGCACTGGCCGAAGCGTCGGGGGCGTAGAAGACGTGGCCGTAGAGGGGTGCGAGTTTGACGGCGGTGTGCAGCGCCGAGGTGGTGGCGCCGCCGATGAGCAGTGGCGTGGAGAGCCCGCGGGAGGCCATTTCGCGGCAGAGCTCCTCCATCTGGTGGAGCGACGGGGTGATCAGCCCGCTGACCCCGATGATATCGGCCCCGATGGCGGCCGCCTGCCCGAGGATGGTCTCGCGGGGGACCATCACGCCGAGGTCCGTGACCTCGAAACCATTGCAGCGCAGCACGATCCCGAGGATGTTCTTGCCGATGTCGTGGACGTCTCCCTGGACGGTGGCGAGCAGGATGCGTGGCTTGCCGCTGCCGCCTTCCGAGAACTCCATATAAGGCTGGAGAATGGCCACGGCGTCCCGCATGACCTTGGCGGACTTGACGACCTGCGGCAGGAACATCCTGCCGGCGGCGAAGCGTTCGCCCACCCGGGCCATGCCGTCCATCAGCGGCCCTTCGATGACCGCGACGGCGCTGCCCTTCTCCTGCAGGGCCTCCATCAGGTCCGCCTCGGGGATGGCCGTGCCGGCGCAGAGCGCTTTGCAAAGGCGCTCGGAGACCGATAAGGCTGGAGATTCAGGGTCGAGCCCGGAGGCTTGGCTTGCGTGCGGGAGCGTTGTGGAGGGCGGAGCGGAAATTGGTTTTCCGGCAAACTTGTCCGGAAAATAATTTCCGTCCGACCGCGAGGGAGCAAGCCCGGCAGGTGACGAAATAAGGGCGATCAGTCGGTCCGTCGCAGCGGGTTCACGGTCCAGGATCACATCCTCGACGGCGCGCAGCAGCGCGGGTTCGATCTCGTCGTAGATGCGGAGCATGCCCGGGTTGACGATGCCCATGTCCAGCCCCGCGGCGATGGCGTGGTAGAGGAAGACGGCGTGCATCGCCTCGCGGACCGTGTTGTTGCCGCGGAAGGCGAACGAAAGATTGGAGATGCCGCCGGAAGTCAGCGCTCCCGGCAGGTTCTGCTTGATCCAGCGGACGGCTTCGATGAAATCGACCGCGTAGCGGGCGTGTTCCGGGATGCCGGTGCCCACCGACAGGACGTTGACGTCGAAAATGATATCTTGCGGGGCATAGCCGGCCTGCTCCGTGAGCAGCCGGAAGGCACGCTCGCAGATGGCGGTCTTGCGTTCGTATGTCGTGGCCTGTCCCTGCCCGTCGAAGGCCATGACCACCACCGATGCCCCCAGGCGCCGGATTTCGCGGGCTTTGGCTAAAAAGACTTCTTCTCCTTCCTTGAGGGAAATGGAATTCACAATGCAGCGGCCCTGGGCGTTCTTGAGCCCGGCAAGCAGCGTCTCCCAGTGGGAGGAATCGATCATCAGGGCGGCCTTCGAGACGGCCGGATCCCCGGCGATGTGCCGCAGGAAACGCTCCATCTCGACGGTGCTGTCCAGCATCGCGTCGTCCATGTTGACGTCAATGACGGCTGCGCCGCCCTCGATCTGCCCGGCGGCCACCTGCAGGGCTGTATCGTAATCGCCTGTGGCGATGAGTTTGGCGAATTTGCGGGAACCCGCGACGTTGGTGCGCTCGCCGATGTTGACAAAGCGGCCCTGCCGCACGTCCAGGCAAACGGCTTCCAGGCCGCTGACATAGGGACGCGAATCTGGTTCGGGGATGGCCCTGGGCGGGAAATCGCGCACCGCCTCCGCGATGGCGCGGATGTGCTCCGGCGTGGTGCCGCAGCAGCCGCCGACGAGGTTCACCAGAGCGTCCTGCGCCATCTTTTTCAGGGCGGCGGCGGTCTGCGAAGGGGTCTCGTCGTAGGCTCCCATCTCGTTGGGCAGGCCGGCGTTGGGGTAGCAGCTCACGGCGCAGTCCGCCCAGGAGGCGATGTCCGCGACGAGTGGGGCGAGGTCGGCCGCGCCGAGCGAACAGTTGAGCCCGAAGCAGAGCGGCCGGGCGTGCCGGACGGCGTGGTAGAAAGCCTCCAGGGTCTGTCCGGTGAGGGTCCTCCCGCTGCGGTCGCTCACCGATACGGAGACCAGCAGCGGAAGCGCGGCGGCCTCCGGAATGCCGCTGATGGCGTAGAGGGCGGCCTTGGCGTTGAGCGCGTCGAAGCAAGTCTCCAGCAGCAGGGCGTCCACGCCGCCTTCAAGCAGGCCGCGGACCTGCTCGGCATAAGCCTCTGCCATCTTGTCGAAGCTGACGGGGCGGAAAGCGGGGTTGGAGAGGTCTTGCGGGAGGGTAAGCGATTTGCCCGTAGGGCCAAGGGAGCCGGCCACCCAGACTTTGCGGGGAGCGGCGTCGGCTTCTGCCCGGGCCAGCGCTGCACCCGCCCGGGCGAATTCCCGCGCCTGCGGGGCGAGTCCGTAATCTGCCTGCGCAATGCGGTTGGCACCGAAGGTGTTTGTCGAAAGGATATCTGCGCCGGCTTCGATGTAGGCGCGGTGGATGCCGCGGACCGTGTCGGGGTGGGTCAGGTTGAAGGGTTCGTTGTTGCCGGTCAGGCCGTGGCGCTGGAGCATCGTGCCCATCGCCCCGTCCAGGATCAGGATCCTGTCGCGGATGGCTTGCCGGAGGTCGCCCATCAGAAGCAGTCTTTGAGGATGTTGATGATGTTCTCGCTGCGGCCCATCGTGTAGAAGTGGATCTCTTCCACGCCGTGGGCAAGCAGGTCACGGCATTGCGCCTTGCACCACGCCTCGCCGATGCTGTACGCATCCTTCGGGCGGGCGGCGATCTCCGCGGTGAGTTCGACGGGGATGTCGATGGAGAAACTCTCCGGGAGCAGGTCCACCTGACGGGCGCTGGAGAGGGGTTTGAGGCCGGGAACGATGGGGACGGCGATGCCCGCCTCCCGGCAACGCTTCACGAAGTCGTAGAAAACGGCGTTGTCGAAGAACATCTGGGTGATGATCTGGTCGGCGCCAGCGTCCACTTTTTGCTTCAGGTACTGGATGTCCGTCTCGAGGTTGGGGGATTCGAAATGCTTTTCGGGGTAGCCACCCACGCCGAGGGTGAAGATGCGCTCGCCGCCGTTAGCCGCCTCGAAGCGGCGGATGGCGGCGACCAGTTCGTCCGCGTGGCCGTAACCGCCCGGCTCGGGTGCGAAGCGCTTCTCGCCCGTCAGGGCGTCGCCCCGCAGGACGAGGATGTTGCGTATGCCCATGAACCTGAAATCCTGCAGCTGCGATTCGATCTGCTCGGCGGAGGCGCCGCCGCAGATCAGGTGCGGGACCACCTCCACTTCCGGGAAGGCCGCCTGCACGGCGGCGCAGACCGCAGTCTGGCTGATGCGCTTGCGCAGCAGGTGCCGCGTGTAGCCGCCGTCCGCCTCGGGCCGGAACTCATACTCGTCGCGATGGCAGGTGACGTTGATATAGCGGGGCCCGAACTCCATCAGCGGCCGTATGCTGCCAAGGAGTTCGGCTTTCGTGATGCCTTTCAGGGGCGGAACGATCTCTATCGAAGGAAAGGGCTTCATCTCGGGTAATAACTACTTCGAAAGGTAAAGATAGCGATTTTTATTCTTATATTTGAAGCGTGGAAGAATTGCTGAACGAATTGGTGACCCTGATGCGCCGTGTCGTCTTTCCCGAATATCTCGGGCAGGACGACCGGGCGCTGGACCTGATGTCTGTCCGGAGCATCATCCGCAAGATTGCGGGCGACAAGAAGGCGGACGCCTTCATGGACCGCATCCCGGAGGTGTCACGCCTGCTCCATACCGACGTGGAGGCCATCTCCGACAACGATCCGGCGGTCACGGACCGCACGGAGATCGTGCTCTGCTACCCGGGCATCAAGGTGATGCTCCACTACCGCGTCGCCCACGAGCTGCTTCTGCTGGAGATCCCCGTGGCGCCGCGCCTGCTCACCGAGATGGCCCACTCCGCCACCGGCATCGACATCCATCCCGGCGCCCGGATCGGCGAATACTTCGCCATCGACCACGGCACGGGCGTCGTAATCGGCGCCACGACCGTGATCGGGAATCATGTGATGCTCTACCAGGGCGTCACGCTCGGCGCCAAGAACATCAAGTACGACTCCGACGGCCGGCCGGTGGACGAGCCGCGCCATCCCATCCTGGAGGACAACGTCACGGTATATGCCAACACCACCATCCTCGGCCGCGTGACCATCGGCCACGACACGGTGGTGGGCGGCAATGTCTGGCTCACCCACAGCGTCCCGCCCCGCTCGCGTATCCTGCAGACCCGCGCCGTCGAGCAGCCGCTGTTTACAGACGGAGCAGGCATTTAGCCTGCTCCTTTTTCTTTCTCCGATCGGGAATTTCTATTGGAATACCTTCTGGACGAAGGAGGAGAGGTTTCGGCGCCAGACTTTCCACTCGTGTCCGCCGGGATAGGTCTCGTAGAAGACGTTCTTGTAGCCGAGGCCGTTGAGCTGGTCCACGAATGCCTTCGTGCCGCCGATGCGGTTGTCCTGCTCTCCGCAGGAGATGTAGAACAGGTCGAGTTTGTTGTACTTGGCGGGATTGGAGATCAGGCCGGGCATCTGTGCTTCCGGGTCGAAGGCGGCCTGGCCGGCCCCCGTGCCGCCGAGCAGGCCGGAGGAGAAGATGCCGATGTTGGCGAAGACGTCGATGTTCCTGAGGCCGATGAAGAAGGACTGGCCGCCGCCCATGGACAGGCCGGCCACGGCACGGCCCTCACGCTTCTTGATGACGTTGTAGTGGCTCTCGATGTAGGGGACGATGTCCGCCACCATGGAGGAGTAGTTGTCGAAGCCGCTGGCGTACTGCCTGACATTCTGCTTGACCGGGATCTGGAGCGTGCCGGCGGCATACTGGTTGGGGTTGCCGTTCGGCATCACGACCAGCATCGGCACGGCCTTGCCCTGCTCGATGAGGTTGTCCAGGATCTGGCAGGTGCGGCCCAGCGTGGACCAGGCGTCTTCGTCGCCGCCGCCGCCGTGGAGAAGGTACAGCACGGGATATTTCTTCTTGCCCTTGGCATCATAGCCATACGGCGTGTACACGTACATACGGCGCTCCATGTCGTTCTCGCCGGAATAGTACCAGACGTGCTCCAGGTTGCCTTTGTGGTTGGCTTCCTTGTACTGGTCCGCATAGCCGCCGTCCACGAGGATGGCGCTCATGTAGCGCGTGCCGTCGCGCTGGACGAAGAGGTTGGCCGGGTCCAGCATGCTCACGCCGTCCACGATGAAATTGTAGGTGTACAACTCGGAGGCGGGACGCGGCAGGGTGATGGACCAGACACCGCGCTCGCCCTTGGTCATGGGCTGGGCGCCGTAGCCCGCCCAGGAGGCCTGGATGCTGACCTGGGTGGCATAATCTGCCATCAAACGGAAGGTGACGGTCTCGGCCGTCAGTTCGGGGGAGACGACGCTCTGGCGGGAGAAGATCTCCTGCGCAGACAGACTCCCTGAGACGAGAGCCAGAACAAAGAGAAGGAAAAATTTAAAAGATTTCATAAAGTATTGATTTAATGCGTGTTATCGAATTGGGACGGCGTGGGTGTTCTTGACCTCGCCCATGACGAAGGAGCTGTTGAGCCCGCCGATGCAGTCCAGTTCGCCCAGGATCCTCAAGACGAACTGCTGGTACTCCTTCATACTGGAGACATAGACTTTCAGCAGGAAATCGTAATCACCGGATATATTGTAGCACTCTCCGACCTCCTCCATCGTCTGTACGGCCTCCATCAGGCGCCGGGCGTTCTCGAAGGTATGCTGCTTCATCTTGATGTAGCAGAATGCTATGAAGGAGCAGTCCAGCTTCTCTGCATCCAGCACGGCCACGTAGCCCCGGATATACCCCTGCTCGCGCAGGCGCTTGATACGTTCGAACACCGGCGTGGGTGAAAGATGCACGCGTGCGGCCACTTCCTTGTTGGTCAGAGCCGCATCCTCCTGGAGGATCCGGAGGATGGCAAGGTCGGTGGCGTCGAGTCCGCTCATAAGGCAAAAGAGTTTTATTCTGTCCTGTCGGAGCTTTTCGCTCCTGCGCAGAAATTATACCATATATTTTCTGCTAATATAGGTATATTTTCCATAATTTATAAAATGCTTGGAAATATTTTCTACATCCCCGACCTTTGCAAAAGAAAAATCAATAAAACAGAATAATATGAGCACGCAGAAACTCCACGTTGAGACATTGGCCATCCATGTCGGCCAGGAGACTCCCGATCCCGCATCCGACGCCCGCGCAGTCCCCATCTACCAGACGACATCATATGTCTTCCGCAACAGCCGGCACGCCGCCGACCGCTTCGGCCTCCG
>Ga0123328_1004437_pt1 | contig 11436 bp, 9 predicted proteins | sample BioC12SIPDNA_2_FD_89702 | JGI IMG/M metagenome (GOLD analysis project Ga0123328, IMG submission 89702) | Anaerobic biogas reactor microbial communites from Washington, USA - Biogas_R1_A C12 SIP DNA | ecosystem: Engineered > Bioreactor > Anaerobic > Unclassified | place: Washington, USA...
AATGGATTCGATGCCGCCATCGAACCGGGTGATCCTTATTCCCTTGTCGGCGGAGATGATTTTACCGAACCGTACATCGGATACGGCTGGAAATCCCGCCGATCCCCCCGCAGCTTCATCTATAAATTCTTCGTCCTCACCACCGGCGGCAGCGACTACGACAGCCCCGAATACGATCTCAGCTACTATGTCGCCGACCCGGACGATACCGCCCGGATCGAACTCGCCCCCTGGGTCTGGGACAACGAGGACATCCCCCCGCCCCCTCCCTCCAACGCCCCCACTCTGCACGGCGTGACGATGGCGGGAACGACGGCTACCCTTCTTTTTGACAACCTGGCCACGGAAGCCGCCCATGGCATTCTGGTTTCCACCAATCTGGCCAGCGGCTTTGACAACTATGGCCACCGTGCCGTGATGGGCGATCCGATCGGCGATCGCCGGGCGTGGACCGGCATCGTGGCCCAGGCCTCTCCCGGAAAGGAATTTTATGCCGCCTATGCCGGCCCCGAGCCCGACGCCAAGCCGAATTATTGGATTCCGAATTATGTGCCCGCCACCGCCACGGTAGTCAGCTCCTATTTCTGCCAATACCAAACGGAGTTGCAAGGCGGGCGCGACCTGAACCTGGTGGGCTCGTTCACGGATTGGGGCACTTCACCAATCCCGATGACGTACCTGGGTAACGGACTGTGGACAGCCGAAGCCGCTTTGCCGGCCGCCACCAGCGGCACCTACACTGATTACAAATTCCGCAACGGGGAAACCTGGTTGAGCGGGGATAACTTGTCCATCCTCCGCGGCGGAAGTGCCACGTGGACACCGGATGTGCCGGTGCCCGACGCCCCGCTGACGATTGAATTCGAAGCCTCTGGCACCTCCCTGTCAACGGCCACCAATGTCGAAATCCACCTGGGATTCGATGGGTGGACCGATGTCACAGATCCAGCGATGACCAACGTCGCCGGCACAACCTGGGCCTACTCCTTCACCGTACCCACCAATTACTCCCGCGACGTGGACTTCGTGTTCCGCGGATATCTCGACGGCAGCACCAATCTGACATGGTTCAGCCATGGGAAAGATTGGATACTTTATATGAGCACATTGGTAAGCCCCTGAAAGAAAAGGTACCCCATGAAATCCAACTCCGCCTTCACCCTGATCGAGCTGCTGGTCGTCATCGCCATCATTGCCATGCTGTCCGCCATCATCATCCCCGCCTCCATGAAGGGCATCGAGATGGCCCGGCGGTCCGCTTGCGCCAACAATCTCAAGGCCCTGGGCAGCGCCATGCTGGCCTATGCGTCGGAAAACCAGGGCTGGCTGCCCTATGGCAACGATGAAGAACCAAGCCGGCCGTTCTCCGAAGACGAGAAAAATCTCCGCCCCCAGGTCACCAAGCTGTACGAAGGCGGGTTTGTCACGGATCTTCGCTTGTGGGTATGCCCCAGCGACAAAAAAGATTTCGGGGACAAACCCGTGACCGTCGCCTCTTCGGACAGCATCGCCAACCAATCGTTCACCTCCGTCGGAAACTGCAGCTATATGTACATCTCCGGCTACAACCTGATCCGCACCCCGGAAACCCCCGCCCTGGCTCCCGTCCTCTGCGACGAAGCCCAGGAGCGCGAATTCGGCCCCGCCAGCGCCGGCGACATGCCCGACCTCGAAGAGGATGCCAACCACGGCGCCAATGTGCGCAATGTCCTTTTCCTGGACGGCCATGTCATCACCTTCAAGGACGCCGATGCCGCCAATCTGATCTTCGACAACCTCCAGTATCCCGAAGACATCTGCAGCGTGGATTGACCCCCATGGGGGTTTTTCCCTATCCAGATATGGGGCAAGCCGGCTCCGGCTCATTTCGGGACTGTAGATGCGCCCGTTGGGCGCGTCAGAGTTATCCAGTCGCGCCCAGCGGGTGCAGCTATAGAAGCCCCCCCCTCCTCCAACCTCGCCGGGGCCCGCTCAAGCCGTAAACGCCACGCAGATGCACAAAAGCCAATAGCTGCGCAACAGCCCGCCATGCGGCGGGCCATTACGTTCCCGACAAACCGCTCCGCTATTGTTTCAGCGGAATGCAGATGTCAAACCGGCACAGGGGCCCCGAGCAGTCGTCGTGGTACAGCTCGTAGCAGGGACGGTCGGCGCATTCGTGCCCGCTCCGGACCAGCCACTGGAACGCCTCTTCCCAGGCCGCGGTGAAGTCCGTCATCGGCAGGTGGAATTCGCAGACCGCGTGCGGCCCGCCGGGAATCTCCTGGAGCGCCACGGGCGCGTCCACCGCCGTGCCGGCCGGCACCACCAGGCACGCATCCGTCCGGCAGCGCTCCGGCGCCGTCACCTCCGGATTGTCCCAGTACATTCCCATCATCGGGCCGCGCCCGATCAATCCCTTCGGCCCCGCCCAGCGCATCAGCTCGCCGAACGCCGCCTCGCACACTTCCTTGCCGTAGGGACCCATCTTCCGCACGTACGCCACCGTCCAGGCCGGCATCTCTTTCACTGCTGCATTCATCTTCACGTTCCTTTCCACGGGTTGCGGTGAATCGGTGTTCACCATGCCCGCATCCTGTCCCACCCGCAGGGAAAAGGATTCTCCCTCCTTGCTCGCTTTGTTTCCACGCTTGCGGCGGCGAAACTCCGACGGAGTGGCGCCGTAGTGCGCCCGGAAGGCCTTCGCGAAATTCTGGGAGCTGGAAAATCCGCACTCCAGCGCCACGGCAGTGATGTCCTCCCGCGGCTTCCCCAGCAGGCGGTTGGCCGCCCATTCCAGCCGCAGCCGCCGGACAAACCCGAACACCGTCTCCCCCGTCGCCGCCTTGAAGATCCGGTGGAAGTGAAACGCCGAAAAATTCGCCGCGCGCGCAATGTCTTCCAGCGCCAGATCGCGGTCCAGATGCCCGCTGATGTAGTTCATCGCCCGGCACACCCGCTGACGGTAGTCCAGTCCGGTGACTTCTCTGCTGGGTTTCATTCCCGCCATCCTAGTCCACCCGCCCCGCCCCGGCAATCTCCGCTTCGACTGCCCCGGCAGGTGGGGGGCACAGTTCAGCGGTTCACGGTTCAAGGGTTCACGGTTCAGCGGTTTCCGGATCGAAGCCGTACAACCACAACGGCCCCCGTGCCCAGTCCTGACCCTGCCTTTACTTGAGAATTGGACATTCCATGTTGGACCTTGGATATTGACTGGCCTTCCCTGACCTCTGAACCCTGTCCCCTGCTCCCTCCCCCCTCTTTTTGCATTGAATCCGCCGGGGGTCTCTCCGCATAGTGCCCGCATGGCCCGGTCCTCCCGCGAAAAATTCGAGGTCTTCATCCTGGCGGTCGTTTCCGACCGCCTGCGCGGCGCCTGGCCCAATTTCCTGCGCTTCGTCCTTAAAAGCCTTTCGCGCCTCTACAGCTTCATCATGAACATGCGCCTGGCGCTCTTCGAGCACCGGCTGATCCGCTCCAAGACCCTCGGCTGCCAGGTCATCAGCATCGGCAATCTGACGGTCGGCGGCACCGGCAAAACCCCGGTCGTCGAAGTCTTTGCCCGCGCCCTGCAGCAGAACGGCCGACGGGTGGCCATTCTGTCGCGCGGCTACAAGAAGGCGGAAACGCCCCTGCCGGTCAAACTCAAGAACCTCCTCACGTTCAACGCCCCCATCCAGCCCCCGCCCCGCATCGTCTCCGACGGCCGAAAACTGCTGCTCGACTCCGCGCTGGGCGGCGACGAACCCTACATGCTCGCCTCGAATCTCCCCGAGGTCTGCGTGCTCGTGGACAAGGACCGCGTCAAATCCGGCCGCTACGCCATTCAGAAACTCGGCTGCGACACCCTGATCCTCGACGACGGCTTCCAGTATCTGCGCCTCAAGCACCGGGTGGACATCGTGCTGGTGGACCGCACCAATCCCTTCGACAACGGCTTTGTCCTGCCGCGCGGCCTGCTGCGCGAATCCGTCCGCCACCTCTCCCGGGCCACCTTCATCTTCATCACCAAGTCCGCCGGCGACGGCTCCCCCGAACTCCGCCAGCAGATCCGCAGCCTGAACGACAAGGCCGAAATCGCCGAATGCCGCCACACCCCCCGCCATCTCCAGGATGTCTTCACCGGCGAACAGAAACCCCTGGAGTTTCTCCGCGGCCTGAAGGTGGCCGCCCTCTCCGGCATCGCCGCCCCCCGGGGCTTCGAGGAGTCCATCCAGCGCCTCGGCGGCGAACTGGTCTTCCGCAAGCGCTTCGCCGACCATCACCGCTACACCCAGCAGGAAATCCTCGACATGATCAACACCAGCCGCGACCGCGGCGCCGACGCCATCCTCACCACCGAAAAGGATGCCGTCCGGTTTCCCAAGATCGAACGGCGCGACGTCCCCGTCTATTTTCTCCGCGTCGAAATCGAACTGCTCAGCGGCGAAGAAAGCTTCAACGACCTCATCTCCCGCATCTGCTTCAAGTAGCCAGCCGACGGTTCCGCTTTTCTGTCCCCTTGTTCCCTGTCCCCTGTCCCCTGACCGCTTCCCCCCTACTCCCTCCCCTCTACGCGTTGGCGCGGATTTCGATCACGTCGCCGTCCTGCACCACATAGCCTTTGCCCTCGAGCCGCAGCACGCCGGCTTCGCGGCAGGCGGCAAGGGTCTGCTTTTCGATCAGGGTTTTCGAATCCACGGTCTCCGCGCGGATGAATCCCCGGGCCAGGTCTGTATGGATCTTGCCGGCGGCCGTCACGGCGCTGTCGCCGCGGCGGATCGTCCAGGCCCGCACTTCGTCCGGCCCCACTGTAAAGAAGCTGATCAGGTCCAGCGTGCGGTAGGCGGCCTGGATCAGGCGGGTCCGCGCCGGCTCGGACAGCCCGTAGTCGGCCAGGAAGCCGGCCTGGTCATCCGGCGGCAGGGCGGCGATTTCGGCCTCCAGCGGCGCGCAAAAGGCCAGCAGATCGAGGCCCTTTTCGGCGCAGGCCGCGCGCAACGGTTCGCATTTCGCGCCCAGGGGGTCGTCGTCGCCCGTGTTCGCCACCACCAGCAGGCGCTTCTGCGACAGAAAGCAGAAGCTGCTGACGCGCCTGGCTTCTTCGGCGGTCAGTTCCAGATCCCGCAGCGCCCGGCCTTCGTCAATCGCCGCCTTGCATTTGCGCAGCACGTCCAGTTCCGGCAGACTCTGCTTCAGTCCGCGCTGGACCTCCTGTTCGATTTTCTCCATGCGCCGCTCGATTTTTTCCAGATCGGCCATGGCCAGGTCCAGCAGCACCGAGTCGAGCTGGCCCGCCGGATCCAGCGGCTGCCCCGCCCCGTCCATCTCGCCAAAGGACTGCACGACCAGGGCAAACGCATCCGCCTCGCCCAGAAACGCATTCAAGGGACCGAATCCGCTGCCTTCGCCCCCCCCCGGCAAGGCGACATCCACAAACGTCACTTCCGCGGGAATGTATTTCTTCGGCTGGAACAGGTCGCGGAGCGCCGCCAGCCGAGCATCGGGCACCTTGACGGTGCCCAGCCGGTGGGCGCCCTTGGTCGCGAAATGAGGTCCCTCCGGGGTTTGAATCAACGCATCAAACACCGCCGTCTTGCCCGCCGAACGGGCGCCGATCAAATACAACATCAAAGCCGCCATGAACACCTCGCTGTCCGCGCCGGGTTCAACAGTTGAACCGCCGGCTCGGTTGGCCACTACACCACACCCCGCCGGCCAACGCAATCCGCTTTCCGTTGTGAGAGTCCGGCCAGACGCATCGGGACGATTCGCCCCTCCTTTCCCGGTCATGTGATGCGCGAGTATAACGTTTTACTTTTCGCTTGCCTCCCCCTCCGCCGGACCGGTAAGGTGCCGGCGAACCTGCCCTCAGTCTCTTCACCGGAAGGAAGGTCAACATGCCGGAGTTTACAACCTGGTTGATGCTGGCGGCGTTGGGAATGCTGGCCTGGGACTGCCTGGAGGTCGGCAAAAACGACGCCGCGAACCTGATCAACGGCGTCTTCGGCGCCCGCGTGCTGACGCGGCGCGCAGCGGTCTGGCTGGCCGGTGGCGCGGTGCTGCTGGGAGCGCTGTTTGCCGCCCCGGTCATGGAAACCGCCCGCCAGGGCCTTTTCGATCCGGGCCGACTGACCCTCCATCAGGCCATGGTGGTCTATGTGTCCGCCTATATCGTGGATACCGCCCTGCTCCACGCCTATTCCGCCTACGGCATGCCGGTCAGCACCACGGCCTCCCTCGTCTTTGAACTGGTCGGCGCCGCCATCGGGGTCTCGCTGTCCCTGGGCCTCGTGCACTGGGGCAAGGTGTCCTCCGTCCTGAACGCCATCGGCATGTCCATCCTCCTCAGCGGCGTCGCCGGCTTCCTCTTCCAGCGCATCTTCCGGGCCGCCATCCGAGATGAACACACTGACCACATGCGCGTCCTGCTGCACGGTCCGTGGGTGGCCGGCCTGATGCTGACCGGCATGGCCTGGTTCCTGGTTCTCAAGGGCATGAAGGCCGTCCCGTGGGTCGCCGCCTTCCGCGTTCAGATCGTCGAGCGCATGGGCACCGGCGCGTTCCTGCTGGTGGGCTGGGGCGCCCTGACGCTGCTGGTGCATCTGCTGGCCACCGTTTTCCAGGAACGCCTGACCCGCCGGCTGTTCGGCCTCCTGGCGGTGCTGGGCATGCTGTGCCTGGCGTTCGCCTTCGGCCAGAACGATCTGGCCAACGGCGCCTCGCCGGGACTCTCCGCCTTCTGGCTGTGGAAGCATGCCGACGCCAGCACCGCGGCGGCCACCCGCATGCCCATCCCCGTCTGGCTGCTGGCAGCCTGCGGCCTCCTGATGGTGGCGGGCATGGGCACGTCCGGCGCCCAGCGCGTCACCCGCGCCGCCGTCAACACCGGCAGCCAGTACGACCACATCGCCCTCTATGCGCCGCGCTGGTGCCGCGCCCTCGCCCGCTGGCTCCTCCGCCTGCGGCCGGCCGGCCCCGAACTGGCCCCGCCCGCCCACGTGGATCCCCGCGGCAAGCGCATCCACTTCGATCCCCTGCGCGCCGCCGTCATCATGTTCGTCAGCGCCGGCGTCATTGCGTTCGCCTCCAGCAACGGATTTCCCGTCTCCACCACCTATGTCACCTTTGCCGCCGTCGTCGCCACCGGCATGGGCGACCGCACCATGGCCCGGGGCGATGCCGATCTCAAAATCGGCCGCGCCATCTGGGTCGTGTTCAGCTGGTTTTCCGGCGGACTCCTGGCCATGGCCGCGGCGGCCCTCGCCGCCGTCCTCCTGCTCCACGCCGGAACCGCCGGACTGCTGGCCGCGCTGGCGGCCAACCTCGTCCTGCGCGCCGCCGTCCGGCGCACCGCCGACCGCCACGAACAGCGCTACCACCCGCGGATTCCCCCCGTCGACGCACCGCCGCCTCCGGATTCTTTGGGTTGCAGCCCGGCCGCGCAGTGATACCCTTCCCGGCCAGATGACCACGACACGCACATCCCATGGTTTCGAGGTCCACACGCTGGCCTCCCCCGACGGCGCCACCGTCGCCGAGATCGTCCCGGAACTGGGCGGCATCGTTTCTTCCCTGCGCCTGCCCGGCCCCGGCGGCGCACCGCGCGAAATTCTGTACCGGCATCCCTGGTTCTGGTCGCGCGAAACCGATGAACTCCGCGGCGGGATCCCCCCGCTGTTTCCCATCTGCGGCCGACTGCTTCGGGACGGCGTGCCCGGACGCTACCTGGCGAACGGGATGCCCCGCATCCTGCCCATCCACGGCGTCGCCTTCCGCCTGCCGTGGGAAATCGCGGATGCCGGCCGGACCGATGCCCTGGCCCTGCGGCTGACGGACTCCCCCGCCACCCGCGAAGCGTATCCCTTCGCGTTCGAACTGGAACTGCATTACGCTGTCGCGGATTCGGAACTCACCTGCCGCCTGGCGGTGCGCAACACCGGCACCGCCCCCCTGCCCTACTACGCCGGATTCCACCCCTACTTCGCCACGCCGCCCGCCGGCGAAGGGAAAGAACGGACCCTCTACCACGCGGCTCCCCGATGCCGGCGCCTGTACAACGACACCCTGACAGACCTGACCGGCGACGCCCCCGCCCCCTCGTTCCCGGTATCCGTCAACGATCCCCTCATCAATGAAATGCTGCTGGAAACCGGCGATGCCGTCGAATCCCGACTCGTCTTCCCCGACGGCTTCGTCCTGCGCCAGATCGCGGAGCCGATTCTCCCCTTCCGCCAGCTCTACACCCTGCCCGACCGTCCCTTTTTCTGCGACGAACCCTGGATGGCCCCGCCCGGCGCCCTGCAGCACCCCGGCGCCCCCCGCCTCCTGCCTCCCGGACAGTCCGAGTCCGCCGCCATCCGCCTCACCGGCCGCTGACCCCCTCCGCCCCCGACGGTGCCGCCCCGCGCGTCAGGATTTCAACGGGGGAATCACCAGCACCGGGCACGGCGATTTTCGCACCACCCGCTCGGCGACGTTGCCGAAGAAAATCTTGCCGACCTTGCCCGCCCCCTGCCGGCCGATGATCACCATGTCCACGCCCTGCTCCTTGGCGTACTCCACGATGCCGTGCCCGGCCTCGCCGATGCGCATGGCGATCTCCAGCCGGATGCCGGGCGGGACGCGCGGACGGTACGCCTCGGCGAGCTTGGCATCGATTTCGCGACGGGCCCGGGCATCCACGTCTTCGTCCACCTCGTAGATGTAGCCTTTCCAGAACTGCGCCGGCGGCTCGGGAATCACATGCAGCAGGTGCAGCTCGCTGCCGGCATGGCGCAGCGCCATGTTGACGGCGAAGACAAAGGCTCGGTCGGCATTCGGCGAGAAGTCCGTCGCAAAGAGGATTTTGTTGAAATCCGGATGGGGAATCGATTCGTCCATGGCGTTTTCCTCCGGGGGCTACTCCAACCAGGCCACGGGCGCCAGCACCAGCTGCGGCAGCAGCAGCAGCAGCAGCGCCGCGACCACCAGCGCCGCCAGGTACGGCAAGGCGCCCTTGAACACGCTTTGCAGCGACACCGCGCGGTCCATGCCGCTGACCACGTACACGTTCACGCCCACCGGCGGCGACAGCACCCCCATCTGCGTCACCAGCACGATCATCACCCCGAACCAGATCGGGTCGAATCCCAGCCCGAGCACCACCGGATAGAAGATCGGGATCGTCAGCAGCACCAGCGCCAGCGCATCGAGAAACGCCCCCGCCACCAGATAGAACAGCAGGATCACCAGCATGATGCCGGCCGGCGGCAGGGGCAGGCCGGCCAGCCACGCCGCCAGCTCCGTCGGCACGTTCGTGACCTGCAGAAAATGCCCGAACACCGTCGCCCCCGCCACGATCACCAGCACCATGCACGATGTCCGCAGGGTTTCGCCCAGCGCCGTCGCCAGCATCCGCACGCTGCATTTGCGCAGCAGCAGGGCGATGCCCACGCTGCCCGCCGCGCCCACCGCCGCCGCTTCCGTCGGCGTGAACCACCCCCCGAACATCCCGCCCATCACCAGCGCGAACAGCAGCAGAATCTCCACCACGCCGGACAGCGAGCGAAGCCGCTGGCCCCATGTCACGGCCGCGGCCGGCGGCGCCAGCGCGGGATTCCGCCGGCACAGGCCCCAGACCGTCGCCATGAACAGCAGGCTCACGATCACCCCCGGCACGATGCCCGCCAGAAACAGCTTGCCGATGCTCTGCTCGGTCATCACCCCGTACACGATCAGCACCACGCTGGGCGGAATCAGCATGCCGATGCTGCCGCCGGCGGCCACGGTGCCGGCCGCGAACCCCGGATCGTACCGGAACCGCTTCATCTCCGGCAGCGCCACCGCCGCCATCGTCGCCGCCGTCGCCGGCCCCGAACCGCAGATCGCCCCGAAGGCCGCGCAGGCGCCGATGGTCGCCATGGCCAGGCCCCCGCGCAGCCATCCGAACCAGCACTGGGCCGCCGCAAACAGCTTCCGGCTCAGTCCCGTGTGAAACGCCACCTGGCCCATGAACACAAACAGCGGAATCACCGTCAGCCCGTAGCTGGAAAACGTGTCGTACCAGTCCGTCACCAGCACGTGCAGCGCCGCCGGTCCGCTGACCATCACCGCGAATCCCGCCGTGCCGACAATCGTCATGGCGAACGCCACCGGCATGCTCGAAGCCAGCAGCACGAACAGCAGCGCAATTCCCAACAGGCCGATCTGCAGCTCGCTCATCCGCGGGGCCTCATCATGGAGCGGCCGGGATGCAGCAAATGCCACAGGGTGACCCCCGCGGTCACCAGGCAGGCCAGCGCCGCCAGCCACGGCACCCAGAACATCGGCATGTGCAGCGTCGCCGTCACTTCGCCGCTGTCCCGGAAAAGCAGGCCCTGCCGCCCGAACTGCCAGGCCAGCCCCCCGAACAGCGCCAGCAGCACCAGCCGCATCAGCGTATCCACCACCGCCCGGCCGCGCCGGTCCAGTTTCTGGAAGAAATACTCGATGGCAATGTGCCCCTTCACGGCCTTGGTCAGCGGCAGCGCGCAGGCCATCGCCACCGCCCCCAGCACGCGCACCAGGTCATACGCGCCTGGAACGGGCAGACCCGCCTGGCGGCCGATAACGTCGGCCACCGTCACGACAATCATGCCCGCCACGGCCAGGCTGCCGATGCCCGCCATGACGTGAATCAGCGTGCGCAGGAGCCCGGTGCGGGCGCTGGTCCCGGACAGCGGACTCATGGCTGTCCTGCGCGCGCCTCCGCGATCCGCGCCTGGGCCTCCGCCAGGAATTCCGTCCCCGGCAATCCCTTCTCCGTGGTGCGGCGGACATAATCCGCGACAATCGGACCCACCTTCTCCCGCCAGCGCGCTTCCTCCCCGGCGGACAGCGGAATGATCTCGCGGCCCAGTTCCCGGACAAACGCCAGCCCCTCTTCGTCGGCCTGGTTCCACGCCTCGCCGTGCTTGTCCACCCATTCCGCGCTGACCTCCAGCACGATCTGCCGGAGATCCTCCGGCAGCGCGTCCCATGTCTCCCGGTTCATCGCCACAAACATCGCGGTGGTATAGCCAATGGCTTTGGTGTCGGTCACGCTGTTGATCACCTCGCCCTGCTTCCAGCCCTTCAGCGTTTCGATCGGACAGAACGTGCCGTCCACCACGCCCTTCTGCAGCGCGTCATAGGTTTCCGGCTGCGGCATGCCCACCGCCGTGGCGCCCAGTGCCGTCGCGATGCCCGCCGACAGCCCCGTGCCGCGGATCTTCATGTTCTGCAGATCCTCCAGCCGGCGCACCGGCTTTTTCGTGGCGAGAATGCCGGGGCCGTGCCCGTGGACATACAGAAGTTTCGCCCCCTGCAGTTCTTCCGGCTCGTACTTCGTCGCCAGTTCCGTTGCCACGCGCGTCGCCGTCAGGCCGTCCGGCCAGCCCAGCGGCAGGTCCAGCGCCTCCAGCAGCGGAAAACGGCCCGGCGTGTAGGCGAAACAGCTCATGCCCAGGTCCGACACCC
>Ga0123328_1004440_pt1 | contig 11433 bp, 12 predicted proteins | sample BioC12SIPDNA_2_FD_89702 | JGI IMG/M metagenome (GOLD analysis project Ga0123328, IMG submission 89702) | Anaerobic biogas reactor microbial communites from Washington, USA - Biogas_R1_A C12 SIP DNA | ecosystem: Engineered > Bioreactor > Anaerobic > Unclassified | place: Washington, USA...
GGGGCGAAGATCAGGGCGAGATCGAAACCGCCTGGCCCCACCGTGTCCCCACTCGCCGACAACCCGAAACCCGATTCCACGGGACTGTTCGACCTGCCCCCGACAGGGTAGAAGGTCAGTTGTCGTGCAGCCCTGCGTTGAGCTCCACCGCGCGGTCACCCTGCGGGGTGGCCTCGACCGAACCAGTGATGGAGTTACGGCGGAACAGCACGCCCTTGACCCCGGAGAGCTCGAGGGCCTTGATGCGGGTGCCGTCGTCGACACCGGCTGCCTGCGCGACCTCGCCGAAGACGGTGATCTTCGTGCCGGCGGTGACGTAGAGGCCGGCCTCCACTACGCAGTCGTCGCCAAGCGAGATGCCGACGCCGGAGTTGGCGCCGAGCAGACAACGCTCGCCGATGGAAATGACCTGGCTGCCTCCGCCGGAGAGGGTACCCATGATGGAGGCGCCGCCACCGACGTCAGAGCCGTCACCGACGACGACGCCGGCGGAGATGCGGCCCTCGACCATGGAGGCACCGAGGGTGCCGGCGTTGAAGTTGACGAAGCCCTCGTGCATGACCGTCGTACCCTCGGACAGGTAAGCACCGAGGCGGACGCGGTCGGCGTCGCCGATGCGGACCCCGGTGGGGACGACATAGTCGGCCATGCGGGGGAACTTGTCCACGGAGAACACCGTGACCGGGCCGTGGGCGTTGAGGCGGCCGCGGACCATCTGGAAGTCGGCGACGGCGCAGGGGCCGTAGTTGGTCCAGACCACGTTGGCCAGCAGGCCGAACACGCCGTCGAGGTTGAGGACGTGCGGCCGCACCAGGCGGTGGGAGAGGAGGTGGAGGCGGAGGTAGACGTCGTAGGCGTCGACGGGGGCGTCGTCAAGCGAGGCGATGGTGGTGCGCACGGCGACGCGGGCGACGCCGCGGTCCTCATCGGGGCCGACCATCTCGGCGAACTGCTGGGGGGATTCGGCCAGGCGTTCCGTCCCGGTGGTGACGGCTTCCTCCGTCAGCTGAGGGGAGGGGAACCAGACGTCCAGGACGGTTCCGTCGTGCGTGATGGTGGCGATTCCGCGCGCGCTCGCTGAAGTCATGGGCGAGACGTTACCCGACCGTGACTCATTTTCGTGAACACGGACAGGATTATGAGGACCGCCACAACAACCACGACGGCGACAACCTGGGCGCGGGCCCCGGCGTCGAAGAGCATGAGGGCCACCAGACCCCACAGGGCGAGCATGGTCACCCACGCCAGCCAGGGCCAGCCCCACATGCGGACGGCGGAGATCTCGCCGTTGGCCTCTAGCTCCGGATGAAGCTTGAGGTAGGAGGCGGTGATCATGATCCACACGACGATGAGGCAGCCGCCGACGGCGTTGAGCAGGAAGGTGAGCAGGCCCTCCGGGTTCCAGTACTGGAGGCCGACGGAGGCGAAGGCGAACACCATGGACAGGATGACGGCGTTGACGGGCACGTTGTCCCGGCTGGTCACCGCGAAGACCTTGGGCGCGTCGCGGTCCAGGGCGAGGTTGTGCACCAGGCGGGAGGTGCCGTAGATCTGGGCGTTGAAGGCGGACAGCAGGGCCAGGACGATGACGGCCTCCATGAAGCCGACCACACCGGGCATGTTGGCCATGGACAGCACGGCGGTGAAGGGGGACTCGGCGGCGGTCTGCGCGTCGCCCAACTGGTCGTAGGGGAGCAGGAAGGTGATCACCAGAACCGAACCGAGGTAGAACACGGAGATGCGCCAGATGACCGCACGGACGGCGGTGGCGATGTTGCGTCCCGGGTCCTCCGACTCGGCGGCGGCGATGGTGACCAGCTCGATGCCGCCGAATGCGAAGGCGACGGCGAGCAGGCCGGCAGCCATGCCCGGCCAGCCGTTGGGCATGAAACCGTGGTCGCCGAGGAAGGTGGAGGTGCCCACGAAGGTGTGGCCCGGCAGCAGGCCGAAGATGAGGGCGGCGCCGATGATGAGGAAGCCGATGATGACGGCGACCTTGATGAAGGCGAACCAGAACTCGAATTCGCCGAAGCCGCGGACCTGGGCGAAGTTGACCACGGCGAAGAATACGACGGCGACGAGCGCGGGGATCCAGGGGTCGACCCCGAACCAGGCGCCCATGATGGCGGCGGCGCCGGTCATCTCCGCGCCCATGACCATGACGAGCATGAACCAGTAGAGCCAGCCGAGGGTGAAGCCGGCCCAGTGGCCGAACGCCTGCTTGGCGTAGGTGGAGAAGGAGCCGGAGGAGGGCCGGGCGGCGGCCATCTCGCCGAGCATCTGCATGACCATCACGACGATGATGCCGGCGGCGATGTAGGCCAGCAGGACCGCGGGGCCGGCGACCTGGATGCCCACGCCGGTGCCGAGGAACAGGCCGGCGCCGATGGCGGAGCCGAGTCCCATCATGGTGAGGTGGCGGGCCTTGAGGCCGGTGCCGAGGGTGGTGCGGTCGCCACCGGTGTCCCCTCCACCAGCCTCTGTGACCTCAGCTGTTCCAGCTCGGTGTGAATCTGCAGTTGTCATGTCGTCGAGGGTAGTCCCCGGGCATGAGCAGACTGATCAGGGGGTCATCCCTGGAACGCGGACCAGAATGCGGGCCAGAATGCGTCCCAGAATGCGATGATCTCCGTCATTACCGTCACCTCCTCCACAAGATCTGTCTCTACAGCCGTCACCAGGTCCGGCGCAGCACCGGCTCGGCGTGGCCGACCTCGCGGCGCACGGACCAGTCGGACTGTCCGTTGAGGGTGGCGGCGGCCACGTGCTGGCCGGCGTCACCGTCGAAGATCTGGGTGTCGGGTTCGAGGACGATGTTGGCGCCGATGGTGCAGTTGTCGCCGATGGTCAGTCCGATGATGCCGGAGGAGACCCCGAAGCGGCAGTTCTCGCCGATGGAGATGGGGTCGCGCAGTCCGTCGGAGCGGCGGCGGGCCATGATGGTGGCGGAGAGGCCGACGTCGGTGCCTTCGCCGATGACGGTGGAGGAGGACATGCGGCCCTCGATGCGGGCGGCGCCGAGGGAGCCGGAGTTGAAGGAGACGTAACCTTCCCGCAGGACGCGGGTGCCGGGGGCGAGGTAGGCGCCGAGGCGGACGCGTTCGGCTTCGGCGATGTTGACGCCGGAGGGGACGACGTAGTCGACCATGCGGGGCAGTTTCTCGATGCCGTAGACGTGGATGAGGCCGCGGGAGCGCAGGGCGGTGCGGACGAACTCGAAGTTGTCGGGGGTGCAGGGGCCCTTGTTGGTCCACACGACGGTGGACAGCAGCCGCAGCGAGCCGTCCATGTTGAGTTCCAGCGGCCGGACGAGGCGGTGGGAGAGGAGGTGGAGGCGCAGGTAGACGTCGTGGGCGTCGATGGGGGAGGCCTGGAGGTTGGCGATGGTGGTGCGGACGGCGACCTGTTCGACCATGCGGTCCTCGTCGAGGAGGACGAGTTTGAGGAGGCTGTCGGGGAGGTCCTGGGCGCCGAGCCGTTCGGTGCCGGAGACGAGGCCGGTCCCGTCGACGAGTTCAGGCTCGGGGTACCAGGTGTCCAGCACGGTACCGTCCATGGCGATGTTGGCGATACCGATGGCGATGGCTCCCTGAGTCTGCATGCCTGCAATCCTACGGGGCCGGGGGCGGGTCCACACCTTCTGTCGACGTGGGTGGACATGGGTACGCTGGGGCGGGTGTCACACCACCACCCCCGCCTTGATCTCCTCGCCGATCCCGTGGCCCTGACCGCCGCGCTCGTCGACGTGCCCAGCCCCTCCCACGAGGAGGAGATGCTTGCCGACGCCGTCGAGGACGCACTGCGGCGTGTCCCGGGCGTCGAGACGTTGCGCCGCGGCAACACGGTTGCCGCCCGCACGACACACGGCCGCGGCACCCGGGTCGTCCTCGCCGGTCATCTGGACACCGTGCCGATCGCGGACAACGTCCCGCACCGCATGGACGGGGACGTCATGTACGGCTGCGGCACGGTGGACATGAAGTCGGGCCTGGCGGTGTACCTGCACTCCTTCGCCACCCTGGCCGATGATCCGGATCTCGCCCATGACCTCACCCTCATCGCGTACGAGTGTGAGGAGGTGGACACCCGGTACAACGGTCTGGCCCATCTGGCCGAGTCCGACCCGGAGTGGCTGCACGGCGACCTGGCCCTGCTGGGTGAGCCCTCCGGCGCGATCGTCGAGGCCGGCTGCCAGGGCACCCTGCGGGTGAAGGTCATCGCCCGCGGTGTCCGCGCCCATTCGGCACGCGGCTGGCTCGGTGACAACGCCGCGCACAAGCTCGCGGAGGTCATCGGCCGGATCGCCGCCTACGAAGGGCAGCGGATCGTCGTCGACGCGATGGAGTACCGCGAGGGCATCAACGTGGTCCAGCTGGAGTCGTTCGTGGCCACCAACGTCATCCCGGATGAGGCGAGCATGCTCGTCAACTTCCGGTTCGCCCCGCACCGCAGCGGCGAGGAGGCACTCGAGCACCTGCGGGGCGTCCTCGGAGTCGACGGCCGGGAGGACATCACAGTGGAGACCCAGGACCTGGCCGAGGGGGCGCGCCCAGGGCTCGACCGCCCGGCGGCGGCCGCGCTGGTCGAGGCGGTCGGCGGGCAGGTCCGCGCCAAGTACGGCTGGACCGACGTCGCCCGTTTCTCCGGTCTCGGCGTCCCGGCCGTCAATTTCGGCGCGGGCGATCCGAGCTGGGCCCACAAACGCGACGAGCATGTCCCGGTGGCGGACATCACCCGGGTCGCCGAGCAGCTGCGCGCGTACCTGACAACCCCTGCATCCTGAGCCTCGACACGATAGGTTTTCTCTCCATGGCACCGAACATCACCCCCACCCCGGACAAGTCCCGCATGCTGCGCGGCCCGATTCTGCTGCGCACCGCGGGGGAACAGAGCTCCACCTACGACCAGCGACTGCTGGAACTGGGCTCCGACCATGACTGGCAGCACGCCGACCCGTGGCGGATCCTGCGCATCCAGGGGGAGTTCGTCTCCGGTTTCGACGCGTTGGCGCACATGCCCAAGGCGGTCACCGTGTTCGGCTCCGCCCGCATCCAGGAGGGGCACCCGTGGTACGCCGTGGGCTGTGAGCTCGGCGAGAAGCTCGTCGCCGCCGACTACGCCGTCATCACCGGCGGCGGTCCGGGGCTCATGGAGGCCCCGAACCGGGGCGCACACGAGGCAGGTGGCCTGTCCGTGGGCCTGGGCATCGAGCTGCCGCACGAGCAGCACCTCAATGACTGGGTCGACCTGGGGCTGAACTTCCGGTACTTCTTCGCCCGCAAGACCATGTTCCTCAAATACTCGCAGGCCTTCATCTGCCTGCCGGGAGGCTTCGGCACCCTGGACGAGCTCTTCGAGGTGCTGTGCATGGTGCAGACGGGCAAGGTGACCAACTACCCGATCGTGCTCATCGGCACGGAGTTCTGGTCGGGCCTGATCCAGTGGCTGACGGACCGCCTGGCCGCCGAGGGCCTGATCTCCCCGGATGACCTGGACCTGTTCCTGGTCACCGACTCGGTGGACGAGGCCGTCAGCCACATCGTCGAGGCCCACAAGGTCATGACCGACGGCCGGCTGTCCCGCCACGCCCAGGACCAGCGCTACACCGAGGAGCGTTCCAGCCACGCGAAGGCGGAGGCGGAGCAGCGGGCGGCCGACTCCTCTGAGTGACCCGATGGACCCTGCACTGCCCGCCGTCATGGCGATCGTCAACCGCACCCCGGACTCCTTCTACGACCGTGGCGCCACCTTCGCCGACGACGCCGCCCTGCTGCGTTGCGACGCCGTCGTGGACCAGGGAGCCGGCATCATCGACATCGGCGGGGTCAAGGCCGGACCCGGCGACGACGTTTCCGTCGCCGAGGAGATCGACCGGGTCGTGCCGATCATCGCCGCCGTGAGCGCCCGGCATCCCGACACGGTCGTCTCGGTGGATACCTGGCGCGCCCCTGTGGCCGAGGCCGCCATCGCCGCGGGCGCCCGCCTCATCAACGACACCTGGGCGGGACACGACCCCGGACTCGTCGAGGTCGCCGGCGCCCACCGGGTCGGCTACGTCTGCTCCCACACCGGCGGCGCCACCCCACGCACCCGGCCGCACCGGGTGCACTTCGACGACATCGTCGCCGACGTCATCGCCGAGACGACCCGCCTGGCCGAACGTGCCGTCGCCTGCGGCGTCCCGGAAGGGCAGGTCTACATCGACCCGACGCACGACTTCGGCAAGAACACCTTCCACGGGCTCGAGCTGCTGCGCCGCGTCGATGAGCTGGTGGCCACCGGCTGGCCGGTGCTCATGGCGTTGAGCAACAAGGACTTCGTCGGCGAGACCGTCGACCGCCCCGTGGGCCAGCGGCTGGCCGGGACCCTGGCGGCCACCGCCTGGGCCGCCTCCCGCGGGGTCGCCGCCTTCCGCGTCCACGAGGTCGCCGAGACCGTCGACGTCCTCCGCATGACCGCCGCCATCCAGGGTCATGCCGCACCCCTCAACACGATCCGGGGCCTGGCGTGAGGGTCTCCGTGGTCATCCCCGCCCTCGACGAGGCACCCACCGTCGGCGACGTCGTCCGGGCCGTCCTCGCCGACCAGCCGCACGAGGTGCTGGTGGTCGACGCCGACTCCACCGACGACACCGCCGCCCGGGCCACCCGGGCCGGGGCGCGGGTGCTCAACTGGCGCGACATCCTCCCCGACATCCCGCCCCGCCCCGGCAAGGGGGAGTCGTTGTGGCGCGGGGTCGCCGCCGCCACGGGGGAGATCGTCGCCTTCGTCGACGCCGACCTGATCTCCCCGCGACCCGGCATGGTCGCAGCATTGACCGCCCCCTTCCGGGACGCCGGTGTCCACCTGGTCAAGGCCGACTACCGTCGCACCCTCGATGGCCAGCCGACCGGCGGTGGCCGGGTCACCGAACTCACCGCCCGACCGCTGCTGCGGCTGCGCCACCCGGAGCTCGCCCACATCCGGCAGCCCCTGGCCGGTGAGTACGCCATCCGGCGGGCCACCGCCCTGGACTGTGAGTTCGTCGCCGGCTACGGCGTGGAGGCGGGCCTGCTCGTCGACGTCGCCGCCCGCCACGGCGCGGCGGCCGTCACCCAGGTGGACCTGGGCGTGCGCCGTCACCGCAACCGTCCGCTGGCGGAACTGGTACCCATGGCGGACGTGGTGGCGGCGACGCTGCTGGACCGGGCGGGCGTCGAGAAGCGGCCTGCGCTGTCGGGTATTCTCTGACATCATGCTCTCCTGGATCCTGCTCATCCTCGTGCTCGCCGCCCTCGTGGCGGTGGGGACGTGGCTGTGGGGGACCGTGTTCGGGCGTGGTGAGGTCCTGCCACCCATCGGGGATCCCGCGACGGTGCGGGACGCGAACCGGCGGGCGGTGACCGACGGAGATCTCGGCGCGGTGACCTTCGAACTGGTACCCCGGGGGTACCGCCCGGAGCAGGTCGACGACGTCATCGCGCACCTCGCGTGGCAGCTGGCGGAGGCCCGGCGGGAACTGTCCGGACGCCCGGGGGCGGAAAAGGACTAAACTGGTCGGGGTAAGCGATCCGAGTAAAAGGAGACAACTCAACATGGCAGCAATGAAGCCGCGCACCGGTAACGGTCCCATGGAAGCGGTCGAGGAGAGCCGGAAGATCGTCATGCGGATCCCCTCCGACGGTGGCGGACGCCTCGTCGTCGAGATGAGCAAGGAAGAGGCCGCCGAACTGGGTGCCCTGCTGACCGCCGCCTCAGAATAGGTCGCGCATCGGCGCGGCGGGTACGCTGTTGCCATGCTCTCCGACATCATCGACGTGCTCGCCGATCCCGTCGACGGCAGCCCGCTGTCCGGCGCGGATGACTTCACCCGCCTCGTCTCCGAGTCCGGCCATTCCTACGACGTCGCCCGCCAGGGGTATGTGACGCTGGCGGACGGTTCCGGCCTGAACCACCACGGCGACAGCATGGCGATGGTGCTCGCCCGGGAGACGTTCCTCTCCGGTGGCCATTTCGCGCCCTTCGTCGAGGCGGTCACCGCCGGGGTGCATGAGGCCCTCGAGGACAACGACGTCCCGCTGCAGGCCCGCCCCGTCATCCTCGAGGTCGGCGCCGGCACCGGCTACTACCTTTCCCACACGCTTGACGACGTCGCCGGCTCCCGCGGCGTCGGCCTCGACGTCTCCGTCCACGCCGCGAAGCATCTGGCGAAGTGTCATCCCCGGGTCGGTTCCGTCGTCGCCGACGTGTGGGAGCGGCTGCCCCTGCGTGACGGGTCGGTCGACGCGATCACCGTCGTCTTCGCCCCGCGCAATGCCGCTGAATTCCACCGTGTACTCACCCCCGGCGGTCAGGTCATCGTCCTCACCGCTGAGCAGGGCCACCTCGACGAACTGCGGGAACCGCTGGGCATTCTCGGGGTGCAGGAGGCCAAGGTCGAGCGGATGATGGAGAAGTTCGACGGCCTCTTCGACCTGGTGGACGCGGATTTGGTCGAGTTCCCCATGACCCTGGACCGGGACTCCATCGCCGCCCAGATCGGGATGAGCCCCTCGGCGCGGCACATCGGCCCCGAGGAGCTGGCCTCCCGTCTGGCGGCGCTGCCGCCGACCATGACGGTGACGGCCCGCGCCCGACTCACTCGTCTGGCGAAGGTTCCCCGTAGTCCGGAAGATTCCCCGAGCTGACCGGCGCCCGGTCCCAGGCACGGAGAATCTCCGCGTCGCCGGTGGTGGTCACGCTGATCCCGGAGCACCCACCGTCGATGTAGACGCGGCTGGCCATGGCGACCGCGCCACCGTCGGCGAAGATCTCCACGGTGGATCCGTCGACGAAGATCGACAGGGAATCGGTGTCACCCTCCGCCAGGTCCGCCACGGCCTCGGCATCCCCGGCGTGGTGCGGATTCATCGACCGGTCGATGCGCAGCTGGTCCCCGGAGTGGGTGATGCGGGCGGCGGTGGCGCCGGCGGCGTCGACAACCTCGGCGACGAGCTCGGAGCCCGCCGGGACCTCGCACAGCCCGGTCCAGGAACGCGCGGCGTGGGTCCGGGTGATCGCCTCCGGCAGGCCGGCGGGCGGGGTCTGGAACAGCACGCCACCCTGCAGCGTGATCACGCGGGGCAGGGAGATCACGTTGGCCCAGCCCTCCTGAGCCAGAGACAGGTGGCGGTCATCGACGTCCTTGCGGCCCACGCCGTTGAGCAGACCGAACAGCACCGACCGGTGGTACCGCTCCTCCGCCGGCACGGTGTCGGCGGTGACGTTGGTGTTGCGCGGCCGGGTGAAGTCGTGGCCGTGGTCCACGCGGGTGAAACTGGTGCGGACCTCGAACTCGGCCCCGGTGAGCGTACCCACCAGGTAACCGGAGATGTCCAGGCCGTCCTGCTCGATGGTGACCATGAGAACATCGTAGATCTCGCCGTCCACCTCGTCGCGCAGGCGCAGGATACGGGGGCCGACGAGGACCGAACCGGCGTCGAATCCCGGCTCACCGGTGAAGGTCATCGGGCCGACCAGTTCCCAGGTGATCCCGTCCGGGCTGGTGAGCACCACCGGGGTGGGATCACCGCTGCGGCCGGTGACCGCGAGCATGAGCCAGCCGTCGTGACCGGCCTCGCGGTTATCCTCCGACTCCCAGTCCGGGACGACGCAGGGGGAGCGGAAGCGGATGTGGCCCTCGAGGTCACCGACGACGTCGCCGATGCGACGCACCCGGGTGTCCACCGCGAACTCGTCGTCGGAGACGGGGCACAGGTCCTCCAGCTCCGACAGCTTCGCCAGCTGGATGGAGGTGCCCGCCGCGGTGACGGAGGTGAAGTAGAGATCGGCGCCGAGCCCGTCGGCGGAGGCGACGACCGCACCCGCCCGCAGGCCGGTCTCCCCACCGACCGGGGCGATCGCGTCATCGCAGACCTCCCAGTCGAAGGGACCGTCCTCGGAGACGACGTGCGCCCACCGGGCCGGGGAGTCCGGGGTCGGGCGGTACTGGTGGAACAGGTGCCACGTGTCGCCGTCGAGCAGGACGCCGGCGGGCGCGTCTAGGATGCCCGACTCTGCGGTGACGTGGAGTTCGGGCCGGTGGGAGCTGTAGCTCACTGGGTGTTTCCTCCTGGTGGGGTCTGTGGGCGGGATCAGAGCAGTGACTTGTACACGTCGACGGTCTGCTGGGCGATGGTCTCCCAGGAGAAGTCGTCGACGGCGCGCTGGCGGCCGGCCTCACCGAAGGTGCGGGCACGGTCCTGGTCACCGACCATGGCGTTGACCGCGGCGGCGAGGTCGCGCTCGAAGGCCTCGGCGTCATTCTCGTCGTAGTGGACCAGGGTGCCGGTCTCCCCGTCGACGACGACCTCGGGGATACCGCCGACGTCGGAGGCGACGACGGCGGTTCCGCACGCCATGGCCTCGAGGTTGACGATGCCCAGCGGCTCGTAGATCGACGGGCACACGAAGGTGTCCGCGGCGGTGAGGATCTCCTGGATCCGTTCCTTCTCCAGCATGTCCTGCACCCAGAAAATGCCGTCACGCTGCGACTGCAGTTCCTCGACCAGGGCGGTGGTCCGCGCGGCGATCTCCGGGGTGTCCGGGGCGCCGGCACACAGCACCAGCTGCACGCCCTCATCGAAGTGGGCGGCGGCCTTGACCAGGTGCTCCACCCCCTTCTGGCGGGTGATGCGGCCGACGAAGGCGACGATGGGGCGGTCCGGATCGACACCGAGCTCGGTGAGGACCGAGTTCTCGGCGTCACCGAAGGTGGGACGCGGCTGCCACAGCTGCGTGTCGATGCCGTTGAGCACCACGTGCACCTTCTCCGGCGCGATGCGGGGGTACGCCTCGAGGATGGAGTCCTTCATCCGGGCGGACACGGCGATGACGGCGTCGGCGTACTCCATGGCGTTGCGCTCCGACCAGGAGGAGACGTCATAGCCGCCACCGAGCTGCTCCCGCTTCCACGGGCGGTGCGGCTCCAGCGAATGGGCGGTGGCCACGTGTGGGATCTCGTGCAGCAGGCCGGCGAGGTGGCCGCCGAGACCCGCGTACCAGGTGTGTGAGTGGACGACCTCGACGTTGTCGGCGGCCTGCGCCATCCGCAGCCCGGTGGACAGCGTCCTGATGGCCGGGTTGGCGTCCTCCAGGGCCGGGTCGACCCCGTGGACGAACACCCCGGGCATGTCGCGGGGGGCGCCCATACAGTGGACGTCCACCTCCACGATGTCGCGCATGAACCGGGTCAGCTCCGTGACGTGGACGCCCGCGCCGCCGTAGACCTCCGGCGGATACTCTCTGGTCATCATTCCGACTCTCATGCCCTCCGAGCGTAGCCACCGCCGCGCCCGCCTGCAGGGGGTGCCGGGGGTAGTGGGGCAGCGTGGGTGGAATGGGGGCTTCCCCGGCAAAAGTTCCCGAACACACATAGATTGGAAATTGTGAAGACTCAGCCGAATGTTCTAGCCA
>Ga0123328_1004444_pt1 | contig 11428 bp, 13 predicted proteins | sample BioC12SIPDNA_2_FD_89702 | JGI IMG/M metagenome (GOLD analysis project Ga0123328, IMG submission 89702) | Anaerobic biogas reactor microbial communites from Washington, USA - Biogas_R1_A C12 SIP DNA | ecosystem: Engineered > Bioreactor > Anaerobic > Unclassified | place: Washington, USA...
CTGCTCCCGTAGCGCTCAGGCCGGTGACCATCTGTATGTAACTGGGCATGTAGGCAACGATCCCGAACATAGCTACGGCGGCACAGAGCCCGCCGAAGGTGGCCAGGTTGAAGTTGCGCTTCCGGAACAGGTGCAGGGGCATGATGGGCTCGGCCGCCCGTCGCTCCACCAGCACGAAGGCTGTGCCGGCCACGAGCGCCGTGGCGATGAGGCTCAGGATCGCCGGCGATCCCCAGGCGAACTCCTGTCCGCCCCAGGAGGTGATGAAGATGAGTGCAGCCACGGCCACAGCCAGGGTGAGGATGCCGAGGACGTCGACTCGGGGCCGGTTGGGCCTCTGTGCGGGCATCTTCAGGAAGAGCAGGGCGGCGGTGACGGCGAGGGCGCCCAGGGGAAGGTTGAACCAGAAGGCCCAGCGCCAGCCCACCGTGTCGGTGAACCATCCGCCCAGCAATGGCGCCACCACCGAGGAGAAAGCGAACACGCCTCCGATGGCCCCCATGTACTTGCCCCGGCGCCGGGCCGGGACCAGATCGGCGATGATGGCCTGGGACAGGATCATCAACCCGCCCCCACCCAGCCCCTGGATGGCCCGCGCCGCGATGAGGGTGGCCATCCCCGTGGACAGCCCTCCCAGGACGGAACCGCTCAGGAAGATGGCCAGGGCGCTGAGGAAGAGTACCTTGTGGCCCATGAGGTCGCCCAGCTTCCCGTAGACGGGCATCATGATGGTGGCGGCCAGGAGGTAGGCGGTGGTCACCCAGAGCATCTGGCTCACACCGCCCAGGTCTCCCACGATGGTGGGGAGCGCCGTGCCGAAGATCATCTGATCCAGCGCCGAAAGCAGCATGGCGATGAGGAGCCCGGCGAAGGCGAAGCCCACGTCGCGCCGGTTCATGGCGGCGGACGGTTGGTCGAGGTCCTCGGCGGGAGGGGGGGCGGTGTTCGTGGCGGTCATGCTTCCCCTTGGGATTGAGTTCCGCAAGGGTTCCGGAAGCTGCCTGCGCCTGCGTGTGACCCTGCGTACAGAGGTGCAGTGTAGGCGATGCAGGGTGCGGTGGGTAGTGCAGCGCCCCCGTGCGCGTAGTGGCGGTCCGGCCTCGAGCCGTGGGCAGTGCGGGTGGGTGATGCCCCGGTCGCCTCTTGGTGCCGTTGCGTCGGTGCATCCTTCCCGCTCAGAATCGAAATGATGATCTCAAGGACAGGGATCCGGAGCGAACCCCGTGTTGGTAGAGTTGAGATTGGCGGACCACCCCCCGCTCTAGAGGACAGTGCGGAGGAACTGCTGGCACTGGTGAAGTGCCTCTCGATGGGTGACTTCTATGTGGAGGCAATTGGAAAGCACCTGAGCAGGCCATCCCGCGTCGGTGTCTGGGTATTGGGTGATCCTATTCAGGAAGCACGGCAGCGCGAACTGCAACGTACGTGGGAACGCGAGTACCGGGAACAGTTGCGAACTGCTGTACCCGCGGTAGAGCGACTGGTTGTCGAAATGCTCGACTTTCAAACCTGGGACAAGGATCATGGCTCTTCCCAACAAGCCCGTGCAGCAGACCAGCACAGCTGGCCGCTGACCGGCCGAAACGTTGGAACGATTCACCCTAGGGGGTAGTGTGTTTCCGCGTGACTTCTTCGTCGACTACTGGAATCCGTCGATCCGCAACGAGGTGTTCGTCGCGATGCCCTTTGCCGCTCAGTTCACGGACACGTGGGAGCGTGCCATCAAGCCGGCCGTCGAGGACTGTGGGCTGGGCGCGTTCCGCGTTGACACCAAGGCGGTGTCGGACAGCATTCTCGTCGACATCCTTGACGGGATTGCCCACTGCCGGCTCATTCTGTGCGACGTCAGTCCCGTCAGCTCTGTCCCTGCGAGGTCGGTGCTCACACGGCTCTCGTCAAGTCATCATCAGCCCCGGTATCCCAACGGCAATGTCATGTACGAACTTGGGCTTGCGCACGCTGCGCGACAGGCTGAAGAGGTCATTCTCGTACGCAACCAGACTGATGACGCCCTTCTGTTTGACGTGAGCGGGGTGAGGGTCCACCACTACGAGGACGACCCGGAGGAAGCTCGCGCGACCATTGCTGGCCTCATTCGGGAGGCGCTTCGATCGGTCGAACAGATGCGCGGACTTCAGATTCGGAAGGCGCAGCAGGCCCTCACATTGACCGATTTGAAGCTGATCAGAAGGTGGTGGCCCCATCCCTTCACCATGTGGGCCAAGGATCCGGATGGCGAGCTGACCCACATTCCCAACGAACTGAACGAGGCCAGTGCTGACTTGCAGCGCCTTGGCATCTTGCGTGTAGGCTCCATGCCGACGAATCGCGCGTGTGCTGTCAATATGGTCTGGACCGAGTTCGGGAACGTTCTCGTTCGCTCCTTGCCTGCGTCACTTCTAGCAGGCAGGATTGATCCTGCGGAGAAGGCACGGGCAAATGCCGCAGCGGCGGAGGCGCAGTAGGCGACCGAGATTGAGGGCCCTCAAGGCAACGAGTAGTCACGTTCTAACAATGAGATCGAGCCGACTCGCTTCGATCGCGCCTCATCTCATAGACGTTAGCTGGGCGGGGGTGACTGGCGTGGATGTTCACAAGGTCTGGCGGGTCTTCCTGCTTCAGTTGGCGTTCGCGCGCGAGTACCCCGCCGCCTACAGACTGTCCTCACTCGCTGTTCGGAATCCCGTACTTGAGTCGGTTCTTCCGTCGCTGTTGTATGTCAAGATGACGGCGATTCTCGATGACGCTCTCGATGAGCATCTAGACTCGCAGAGCTCGGGGTTGCCCAAGGGGTACCGACAGGATCTGAACGGCCGTATCTGCTTCTAGAGCGATTCTGGCTTCATCGACAACGGGCCGCAACCTCATCTCGTCCGCGGCTTCCGGAATGACATAGCGCACCAACCCCTTGCTGCCGTGTCATGGGACGAACTCGACCGTGACATCACTCAAGTTCATCACACCCTGCAACACCTCGGTCTCGTGGGTGATCGCCCTGAGTTTCGCGTGGCGGCGGAACGCTCGGCATTCCGTGAATCTGACGAGCCGGGAATTCTTGGGCACCAGGACTTCGCGGTTCGGGTGATGCACGGCGACAAGGTTGCCGCGGAGTTCACGTGGAGTGAGACCCTCTACGATGACACCGCCAGCTAACATGCGCGTGCAACCGACTTGCCTGCGTCGCCCACTGCATGGCGTACCGTGGCGTACCGTGGCCAACGGGCGCGGCTGACGCGCTAGAACGTTGGGCAGACGGTACAGCCGGAGGGTGTTGCACAATCGGGCCGCAAAAGGGAGGCTAGGCACATGCAGACCACCGGCCTTGACATAGGCAAGCTGTCCATAGCCGAGCGCATTCAGCTCGCCGAGGATCTCTGGGATAGCGTTGCTGCCGAAACAGGCGATCTCCCGCTGAGCGAGGCTCAGGTGGCAGAGCTTGATCGGCGCTGCGATGACCTGGAACGTGATCCTGGGACCGGCGCGCCCTGGGAGGTCGTCCGTGCTCGTATCGAGAAGCGCCTGACCAAGTCCGAATGACGTCGCGCTTGGTCGTCCGCTCGGCCGCGGAGGCAGACGCCACGGATGCTGCTCTGTGGTACGAGGCTCGTGCAGTCGGCCTTGGTGCCGATTTTTGCGAGCCGTGGACGTTGCGCTAGACGAGATCCAGCGCATGCCTGAGCGCTTTCCCCTGGTACATCGGGGATGTCGCAGGGCGCCATTGAGGCGCTTTCCGTACGCGATCTGCTTCGTCCTCTCATCCGAGGCAGTTCACGTTGTCGCCTGCATGCACGCCAGCAGGCATTCGCGCAGTTGGCGGAATCGGGTGGGTGAATGATCGCTAACACGCCGGTGTAGCCTGCCGGCCTGGCGGCTGCCGCTTACCGGCTCAGTCGTTAGGAGGAGTGGCTGAGTGCGGATCGTGACCTGGAACTGCTACCGGGGCGAATGCCGCACGCGAGCAGCCCTGCTCGAAGTTCTCAGTCCCGACATCGTTGTCCTTCAGGAGTGCGGCAGGCCAGCGGAGCCGGAGGACGACCGGTGCGTCTGGTTCGGCAGCAAGCCTATCCAGGGTGTGGCGGTGGCGACGCACGGTGCATGGACCGTCGCACCAGGGCCGCTCGACCCCGGAGTCCCGGACTCTGCCTACCCCAGAAGACACAGACCGGGTCCGTTGTTCCATACGGCATCATGACGTATACTTCAGATGTGATTAGTACGTCCTGGGGGCGCCACTGTGAACACCAAACTCACACTCAGGCTGGACGAACAGCTCATCACCAAGGCAAAGCGGTACTCGGATCGTTCGGGGAAGTCGGTCTCACAGCTCGTGGCGGACTTCTTCTCAGCGATAGATGCGGACGAGAACATACCCGGCACGGAGATCTCGCCTCGCGTCCGCTCCCTGAGGGGAGCATTCAAAGGCTCGACAGCCACTGAGGAAGACTACCACCGCTACCTGGAAGAGAAGTACCGGTGAGAGTGCTGTTCGACGCCAACATACTGCTCGACGTCCTCCTTGAGCGGGAGCCTCACGTCGAGGTTGCTGAGAAGCTTGTGGCGCTGGTCGACAACCGTAGAATCGAGGGCTTCATCTGCGCGACGGCCGCAACCACGCTCTGCTACGTCGGCTCCAAAGCCCTGGGACAGAGGGCCGTGCATGAGCATCTCCGCACGTTGCTAGGCGTCTTCCAAGTCGCGGTTGTGGACGGCAACGTGCTGCAGAGAGCCCTCGACACGAATGGCTTCACGGACTATGAGGATGCTGTCGTCCAGGAGGCAGCACAATCGGCTGGTTGCGGTGCCATCGTCACGCGTGACGCCACGGGCTTTGCGAAAGGAACGCTCCCGGTGTTCCAGCCGGTGGAACTGCTGGCGGCAGTCGCGGCGAGGACGGGCTGAGGCCGCAGGGGCTCACCAACAGGCAGTTCGAGCCGACTCACTTCGTTCGCTACCCGGTGCGCGCATCGTGCAGCAGTTCCTCTTGACAGTCCAACAGCGCGGGGAGAAGGCCCTGCAGCGAATCGTTGGCCGAGCGTATCGTCTTGGCTCCGACCGCATCGAGGACATGCTCCGACCATGCCGTCACTCGCGGAACCAAGTGCTGAATGGCCCTCAGACCTCGTTCGGTAGGCGCCAGGAGCTTCGCGCGACGATGAGCCGGATTGGGCAAGTACCGGCAAAGCCCCTCGGCCACGAGAGCGTCCGCGACGCGCTGAACAGTCTGACGCGTTAACCCCATGTTTCTAGCCGCGCCGGCCACGGTCAACGGTTCATGAAAGACCGCTCGTAGCACCTGCCACCGCGCGGTCGTGAGTCCGCTTCCCGCAGTGAGGCCGTCCGCAGCGTGGAGGAAGAAGCCATTCAGCCGAAATACCCCAAGCACCAGACGCTCGAGAGCGACGACATCTGCCTGCGTATTATTCTCGCCCACTTCCGACGGCCTCCATCAGTTCGAAGTAGCAGGCACTGCTACCCGTCTTGTACAGGCCATACCAAGCATCCAGTGCCTCCTCAGGAAGAACGCCGAGTCTCGCGAGGATGACTCTGGCGAATTCCAACGAAGCCGTGACAGAAGCAGTGATGACACCGCGGTCCTCAACCACCGGCTCATGGACGTAGTGGGCCGCTCCTTTGTAGCCGCTGGAGGCGAGCCACCCCGGATCGTTGCTGGTATGGCGGCGGTCGTCGAGGAGGCCTGTCCTTGCCAGGCCGAAGGTCGCGCCACAGATTGCGGCCACCGGCACTCCCGCCTCGACGAACTCCTTCGCCTTTGTGAGAGCCGGATCGACACTTCCGTCGCTCCAGATGTCGGCGCCCGGCAGAATCAGCATCGCACTGTCAAAAGGATGCAGCTCGGACAGCCCCAAATCGGGGACAATCGTCAGGCCACCCATAGAACGAACGGGCGACCTGTCCAGCCCAACGGTCCTGACAGAGTAGCCCGACGACATGCCCGGAATCGGCCGGTTTATGTGGGCCACGGCGAATGCCGGCTCCCAATCGGCCATCCCGTTTGGCACAAAGAGGTGAACGTCTTTCATGGAAGGCTCCTCACCCACGCGTAGATTGACATCATCCTGTCATAGCGTCAGCATCCTGTCAAAGCGGGACAGGCCGAGTGGGTCGAACACGCGCATCCAGCAGACTCGGCTCTCGGCAGCAGCCGCTCTCCCGAGAAGAGCTGGCCGCCCACGCCCGCGACCTCAGAGCGATGCTCTTTCCACGCCCGGGCGGTAGCATAACCATGATCTGCTCGCACGCACGGAAGGCCGGCATGGGGAAACGGGAACACACGTCGATCGCCATCATCGGGGGCGGTTTCGCCGGGCTCTGCGCGGGCATCTACGCGCAGAAGAACGGGTACCGGGCCCACGTCTACGAGATGCACTCCGGCCCGGGAGGGCTGTGCACGGCCTGGCACCGTCAGGGCTACACCATTGATTACTGTATCAACTGGCTGCTGGGGTCGGCACCGGGCGGGAGCTTCCATCGACTGCTGGAAGAAGTGGGGCTGATCCAGGACCTGGAGATCGTCAACCTGGATGAATTCTTCCGTTTCGAGAGCGACGACGGGCGGACGGCCGTCATCTACCGTGACCTCGATCGTCTTGAGGAGCACCTGTGCGGGCTGTCGTCGGCGGATGCTCCGCTGATACGGGAGTTCCTTGGGGACGCCAGGCGCCTGGCCGGCAAGGACATGCCTGCCGACCTTCCGCTCCGGAAGCTCATGACGCCCTGGGAGGGACTCCGCGCTCTCCCCGGGTCCCTCCCTCTCCTCAGGCCCACGCGAAAATGGGGCGGCGTGACCATGGGCGCGCTGGCCTCCCGTTTCCGTGATCCTCTGCTGCGCCGCGTCTTCGCCGACATCTTCTACCCCTGCATGTCCGCCGTCAGCCTGCTCTTCGTCCTGGCGTGGCTCAACGACGGCATCGCCGGCTATCCCCTGGGCGGGTCGGCACCTCTGGCGCGGGCGGTGGAGAAGCGCTTCCTGGAACTGGGCGGCGAGATCACGTACGGCGCGCGCGTGCAGGAGATCATGGTGGAAGCCGACCGTGCGGTGGGCCTCCGGCTGCAGGACGGGGAGCGGGTCCGGGCCGACCACGTCATATCCGCCGCCGACGGCCATGCCACGCTGTGGGATCTGCTGGATGGGCGCTTCTTGGACGAGCGTTTCCTTCGCTACTACGAGACCTATCCGCCCTTTCCCGGCATCGTCTTCGTGGCCCTTGGCGTCAACCGCGATTGCTCGGCGGAGCCCCACACCATCTGCGGCTGGAATCTGCCGCTGGGCGAGCCCTGGACCTATGGCAGCCTTGCCACTCACGCCATCCTGGCGCGGGTCCACAACTTCGATCCCACCCTGGCGCCCGCCGGCAAGAGCATCATCACGGCTCTTTTCGACGGCGACCACGAGTACTGGTCGTCGCTTCGTCGCTCCAACCATGACGGCTACCGCGTCACCAAGGAGGAGGTGGCGCAGAAGGTGATCGCCCGGCTCGACCGGCGGCTTCCCGGCCTGGCTTCCCAGGTGGAGATGGTGGATGTGGCCACGCCCGCCACCACGGAACGCTACACGGGCAATTGGCGGGGCAGCATGGAAGGCTGGATGACCACTCCTGAGAACCTGCGCGAGGAGATGCCGCGGACGCTGACGGGGCTGGACGGTTTCTGCATGGCCGGCCAGTGGGTGTCGCCGGGCGGCGGCATCCCGGGGGGCGTGAAGACCGGCCGCGATGCCATCCAGCTCATCTGCCACGAGGACGGCGTCAGGTTCACCGGCGCCGGGTAGCTCTTGCGTCTGCCACCGGCGCCACCGTGAAACAAGCCTCATCTGGACTCCCCGCCTGACCGAGCCTCGGGGGCGGGTGCCGGCTTCGTCGTTGGCTTGGCCCTGACGGTGTACTTGACGGCCGGGTGGCTGAGCTGCACCGGCTGAGTCTCACCATAGGTCCCTGCCCGAGCGTACAAGAACGAAGACCCCGCGAGGCCTTCGTCAATCATGGGTCGAACTTCAGGGTCGCCAGTCTATTCGCCGACCGATCGATGCATTCAAGGAATCGCTGATCACCACTGAGCAGATTGGCCGGGTCTATGTTGAGGGCTATGCGGTGCAGGAAGACCTGGTCGGCCGCGGCCCACACGTAGGAGCCGATGAAGTCGGCCCATGCTCCTGAGGGCCGCTTGGGGTCGGTCGAGCAGATCGTAGTGCCACCCGGGTCGTGCGGTCGACGCCGGGTGGCACTACGCGGACTATGGGCGGCTGCTGCTCCAGGTTGGGCATGAGCAGAGACCCGAGCAACTGTTCCATTGCTTTGCCGATGGCCGGCACGCGTGTGTCACTGTTGACCGGCCCGTTGATGCCCATCCCTCGCGTGCGGGGTGCTATGCTGCCAACTTATGGAACACATGAGTGCACCACATGCTCTGGATGTACCTTCGTTGATCGCCGAATTCGACGAGCATGCGAACTGGGCTCAGGTGGATCTCAAGCGCGCCAAAGACGAGGGCAGGTTGGTGGTGGGCCTCTACTGCGGCTACATCCCCTTCGAGCTCATTCGCGCCGCCGGTGGCATACCGGTCTCGCTGTGCGGCGACGACCAGGAGGCCATCGCCGCGGCCGAGGCCACGCTGCCGCGCAACCTGTGCCCGCTCATCAAGTCCAGTTATGGCTTGGCCGTGACCGACACCTGTCCTTTCTTCCATTTCTCGGACATCCTCATCGGCGAAACCACCTGTGACGGGAAGAAGAAGACCTTCGAGCTGCTGGGTCTCCTGAAGCCCACGCACGTCATGCAGCTCCCCTACGACCGGAATGCGCCGGGCGCGGGAGCGAGCTGGCTGGCTGAGTTACGGCGGGTGGCCGCCTTCATGGCGGAGCATGGGGGCGTGGCGGTCACGGACGACGCTCTCAGTAGTGAGATCCGCGTGGAGAATGAGATCCGTCGCAAGCTGCAACGCGTCCTGGCCGGCTTCCGTGGCGACGTCCCGCCCCTCACCTGGCAGCAGATGCTCTACGTACGCCGGTTGCACGATTTCCTGGTGGATCGCTCCGTCTACCTGGAGTTGCTGGACCGGCTGACGACGGTGCTGGACGGCGAGACCGCAGTGACCTCCGAGACCGCAGTGACCTCCGAGACCTTGGCGACCGCCAACCCGGTCGCGATGGCCGGGCCTGCCGCGGTGTCCCCTCGGCGGCCTCGCCTTCTCATCACAGGCACCCCGATGTCGCCGGACACCAACAAGGTGATGCGGCTGGCCGAGGAGGCGGGCGCGCGGGTGGTGGCCCACGACGCCTGCAGCGGCTCCAAAACCTTCGACCGGCTGGCGGACGAAGCGGGCGATCCCTGGGAGTCGCTCGCCCGCTTCACGTTGGACCTGCCCTGCGCCTGCATGAGCCCCAACGAAAACCGCCTGGACCTGCTGCGCCGCACGGTCCGGGACTTCCGGGTGGAGGGCGTGATCGACGTGGTATGGCAGGCGTGCCACACCTTCAATGTGGAATCGGCCGTATTGGGCGGGACGGTGCGGGACGAGCTGGGACTGCACTACCTCAAGATCGAGACGGACTACTCCACGGCGGACGAGGGGCAGCTGCGGACGCGCATCGAAGCGTTCGTGGAGAGCCTCTAGCGGCGCTCGCGCAAACCGGTCAGGAAAAGCGCCACGCAGATGGTGCCGTAGGTGATGAAGGTGCGGAAGAACTCGCCCAGCCCGGGGCTGCCGGTGATGTTCATGCCCGCCAGCGGGCTGAGGGCGAACATGAAGTGGAAGAGGACAGTCCCGACGAGTGCATTGCTGATGGTGGCCCGTTTGACGGTGGCGCCGCCCGCCAGAATGGCGGCGGCCGCCAGATAGCCGGCTGTCTTCTGGGCGGTGTAGGTGTTCATGGTGCCCACGTTCTGCAGATACACCATCTGCGCCACCGCCGCCAGCACGGTGGACACGACCACTGCGCTCGTCCTGATGCTGGTCACGCTCAGGCCGGCCAGGAGGGCTTTCTCGGGGTCCGCACCGACGGCACGCAGGCGGTTGCCCTGCGCGGAGCGAAGGACCCCGTGCACCGCCAGCGCGCAGAGGCCGACCAGGGCCAGCGTGGCCAAGGGCACCTTGACTCCGGCCACCTGCACCATGGCCAGGTTGTCCAAGACGCCGCGAACTCCCACGAGGTCCAGGGTGTCCCTGGCTCCCACGCCGCGCGATAGCAGCATCTCCGGGTTGTGGCTGGGGATGATGGTTCCGTAGGCCACCATGAGGATGAGCTGGTAGATGCCGGCGGCCAGGAAGCTGGCGATGATGCCCACGATCATCTCCTTGCCGCGCGCCCGGTTGAGCAGCGCGGCCAGCAGCAGCCCGAACAGCGCACCCAAGGCCGAGCCGCCCGCCAGTGCCACGACTAGTCCGCCCATGCCGCCGATTCCCAGGTCGGTCACCGCGATCATGGCAAGCTGGCCGCCCAATGCGCCGAAGGTGACTCCGAAGTTGAGGCCCATGCCGGCGACGATGGGAACCACCATGGCCAGCGCCATGATGGAGTCGCGGGCGAAGCGGGTGAGCACTTCGTTGGCCACGAAGCGCCAGGACAGGCCGGCATAAGCAAAGGCCACCACGGCCATGGCGGCGAAGAACAGCGGCACGGAGTAGCGAACCAGAAAGCGTTTGGCTCGTTCCACCCCGCCCCGTGCCGGTCGCTTCTCGGCCGACGCTTGCCCCGCCTCGGCCATCACCGGCGGTGGCGCCTCGGCCTCCACCGTCTGCCGCGCGGTCACCGGTTGCCCCGCTTCTGCCGTCACCCGCCCCTGCTCCTCGCGCGTTTGCGGGGCGATGTGCCTGCCAGTAGCGCGTAGAGGATGACGCCGTTGGTCACGATGGTGCGCAGGATCTCGGCGAGTTCGGGCACGAGCAACTCGTTGGCCACCGGAGTGGAGAACACCAGGATGGCGTTGAAGACGAACGCTCCCGCCATGACGTGGGCGATGGTGACGCGCCCGCCCTGGAAGCCGCCCATGAGGATGGCGGCGGCGGCGGGAAACGCCATCATGAGCGGGGCGTCGTAGAGCTGGAGGAAGCCGTAGGTCTGCGCGTAGATGACGATGCCCACCGCCCCCAGCACGGTCGATTGGATCACCGACCGTGCCTGCAGTTGCCGGGTGTCAATGCCGGTGGCGATGGCCGCCCGCTCGTTGGCCCCTACCAGCCGCATGGCCGTGCCGTCACGCGTGCGGCCGTAGGCCCACACGGTCAGGCAGAGCGCCAGCACGAAGAGAAGGAGACCCGTGGGCACGCGACAGCCTCCCACTGAGAAACGCAGGATGGAATCCAGGGCGCCGCCGAAGAAGAGATCCAGGTTGACCTGCGGGCGCAGGCCCTGGCCGCCGATGGGCCAGAGCATCTTGGGATTGGTGAAGGGGGCGGTTGACCAGAAGACGGC
>Ga0123328_1004447_pt1 | contig 11425 bp, 12 predicted proteins | sample BioC12SIPDNA_2_FD_89702 | JGI IMG/M metagenome (GOLD analysis project Ga0123328, IMG submission 89702) | Anaerobic biogas reactor microbial communites from Washington, USA - Biogas_R1_A C12 SIP DNA | ecosystem: Engineered > Bioreactor > Anaerobic > Unclassified | place: Washington, USA...
AGCATGCACTGGACCTCCTTGGCTCGCTGGCTGACCAAACCAGTGTCTGCCAAGCCGTCCACTGCGCTAGGGTGGGGAATTCTTGTTTGCCATTTCTGGGGAATTCTAGCTTGCCACTGACACTGACGCCCATGGCCCGAGAGCGCCGACGTGACGTGCGCCGGGATTGCGCTATACTGGGGGCCAACACGTTGGCTCTGCCCCGAGGGGCAGAACCCCGGAGGTTCGAGTGCACACCCTACACCGCAATAGCCGTATTGTCCTGCTTGTCGCCTGTTGCGCGCTGCTGGTCGCGGCGTGCGGCGGCGGCACGGCCCAGATCGAGGGGCCCGAACGCGACTCGATCGCCGCCTATGCCGATCCCGCCGTCGACAGCTTGCTCGAGGGTCTGTTCGCGGGCGACTATGCGCAGTTCAGCCGTGACCTGGCCCCCGAGATGCGCGAGGCGATCAGCGAGGCCCAGATGGCCGACCTCCGCACGTTGCTCGACGACCGGGTCGGCGGCTACGTCTCACACGAGCTGTCGAGCGCAATGCAGTCGGGGGACATGGTCACCGTGGTCTACAACGCCCAGTTCGAGGACGAGGATACGGTCACGATCCGCGTCGTCTTCGATGATGCGCAGCAGATCTCGGGGCTCTGGTTCGACTCGACCAAGCTCCGCCAATAAGCCCGGCCAGTGCTCAGTTAGGCGGATGTATGGGGTTCGTAGTCGCGACTTCGGTCGTTCCGGTGCCTCAGCCGGCGCGCTCGGCAGACTGGGCGGCAGCAGAACCGCTGAAGCGTTTCCTACGAACACGCTTATCTGACCACTAGCGCATTTGGCACTATGCAATCCTGAGAGTCCCGGCCACGGGCCGGTGGCTCCACGAAAGAAGAGCGCATGCCCCTCACGACACTACACATTGCCCGCAACCGCTATCGCATCGAAGCCATCGCCGCCCGGTCGCCGGACGGCGCCACCTACCGTGCCTTTGACCTGCAGCGCGGCCTGCCCGTGTTTCTCGACGAGAGCGTGCCGCGGCCCGGCATCGACAGCGACACGTTGGCCCGCCGGCGCGCGCTGCTCAGACAGCGCGCAGCCGTCCTCTCAGAGATCGATCACCCCCATCTGGCAGGCGTCGTCGAGGCCTTTGACGAGGGCGGCGCCGACTATCTCGCCACCGACGTGGTCGAGGGCGAGGCCCTCGCGGACCTCATCGTGCGCGCCGGGGCCGTGCCGGAATCGCGCGTGTTGCTCTGGGCGCACCAGCTGCTGGGGGCGCTGGCGGCATGCCACGAGCGCGGGGTCGCCCATGGCGCCGTGAGCCCGCAAGCGATCACGATCACGCCCTCAGGTGACGCGATCCTGGGCGGGTTCGCCCAGCCAGTGGTCCAGGATCCCCTCGCGCGCCGTAGCCCGGCGCGACGCGGCAGTGCCAGCAGGACACCGGACGGGCGGTCGCGTGCCACACCGGACTACAGCCACGACCTGCACGACCTCGCCGCGACGCTCGCCGCCGCGCTCGCGGGCCAGTCCTCCGCGCGCGCAGGGCGACGGCGGCTGTCCACGCCGCGCGGCGAGGCCACGCGATCGCTGAGGGCCGTCCTGATGCGCGCGCTCGCGAGCGCGCCGGAGAAGCGCTGGCCCGATGCCCGCACGATGGCAGCCGCGCTGCCCCCTGCCGGGCCCGCCGGCGCGTGGCCCCTGGCCGGCCGCCCTCAGCGGGCCGAGACGCCCGCGCGGCGGTGGGTGCGCTGGCTCTGGGCGCCCGCCGCAGGGGTGCTGCTGCTGGCCGCCGCGGTGGCGTGGGCCACGGCGACTCAGGCTCCCGAGACGGTGCTCGTCGCCGTGACGCCAACCGCCCTGGCAAGCGTGCCCGTGATCTCATCGACGGTGCGCCCGCGCGATGGCATGGCCATGGTCTACGTTCCGGCGGGCACGTTCGCCATGGGGAGTATCTATGGCAACCGGGATAACCGCCCCGTGCACGACGTGACGCTCGACGCGTTCTGGATCGACCAGACCGAGGTGACCAACGCCCAGTACAGTTGGTGCGTCGCGGCAGGGGCGTGTGGCGCGATCGAACCGTTCGAGGACCCCGCGCTCAACGACGCCCAGCACCCCGTGGCTGGCGTGACGTGGCACGATGCGGTGGACTACTGCACCTGGGTGGGTGCCCGGCTGCTAACCGAGGCGGAGTGGGAATATGCCGCGCGCGGGCCTGAGGCACGGATGTACCCGTGGGGGGCGGTCCGACCTACGGGCTATGCGAACTGCGCGGAGGATTATTGCGCCGATGGCTTCGCCTCTTCAGCGCCGGTCGCGAGCTTTCCCAACGGAGCGAGCTGGGTGGGCGCGGTCGATATGGCGGGCAACGTCTGGGAGTGGGTCAACGACTGGTATGAACAGGGCTATTACTTCGCCTCGCCCTCGGTGAACCCCACGGGTCCAGAGGAGGGCGCGACGCGGGGGCTGCGCGGCGGCGGGTGGGGCTACAACGCGGCCAACGTGCGGTCGACGCGCCGCGGCAGTGGCTTTCCAGGAGCCCGCAGCGAATACCTCGGGTTCCGATGTGCCTCCGACGGACGCCCGTAGGGGCACCCCTTGTGGGTGCCCTACCCCTTGTGGGTGCCCTACCCCTTGTGGGTGCCCTACACCTTGTGGGTGCCCAAGCCCTTGTGGGTGCCCCATCGGCTGGGGGTAAGGGTCACCCACTCGGGCACGCGCGGTCGCATCACGGCAGCACGGATACCCGAATGGGTCGCCCCAGCGAAATCCAAACAGCAGCCTGGCTGAGCACCAGGCCACGCGCCTATGCGTTCGGAGAAGGCGGCGCTCCCGCATCGGCAGAGGCTGGATGCGGGGGTTGGAGCTGGCGCCAGTCGGTGTAGAACAGCGCCGAGATCAGCAGCAACGGGCCCGAGAAGAGCAGCAGGATCCCCCAGTTATCGCCCCCGACCAGGAAGCGCAGGAAGAACAGGCCCGCGAGCAGGAAGGCGATCGCCCCGACCAGGGGCCGCCGCCAGGCAAAGACCAGCAGGATGATCATGGCGATGGTCGGCAGGTTATGCATCAAGAGCCCAACCAGCGTCTCGAGGAACGTGCCCCCCATCCCGAACACGTCGAGCGAGAACAGGCTCACAAAGAAGATGATCATAATCGCGCCGGCGCGCGGCGCCCAGCGGATGGCTTTGGCGATGGCGGGGGCAACGCTCCCGGTGACCCGACGTTCGTACCAGGCACGGCCTAGCAGGTAGAGCGCTCCGAAGAACAACACCAACGGGATCGACAGGATCAGCCCGTTGAACACCGCATCCTGCAGCCGCGGCGACGGGTCAAGCTGCCAGTTCGTGTAGGTGAACGCACCGAGGGAGACCAGGTACAGCACAACCATCAGGACAAGCAGCGGCCTGCTGAAGCGAGACACGCGAGCGTCCATGGCGAGACCCTCCAGTTGGGCGATGGCCCAGCACGCGATTGGGCTCCTGGCTATGGACTGTAGACCCGTTCCCGCACACGACAACCCGTAGGGCCGCAGCATGCTGCGCCCCTACCGAGGATGCCAGTCCTATTCCAGGGTCACACCTGCCACTCGGGGGCCGCTGGTCGCGCTCTCCAGGCTCCCCGTCGTCGTGGCGATCACAGCGCCGCCTGCAATGCCTCCCAGGCGTGCTCGAGGGCGGATGCGACCGGCCCTCCAGAGGCTGTGACGGGCTCGCCGCGGACCATCGCCTCGGTAACCGCCGGATCGTAGGGCAGCCGCCCGATGAGCGCAGCCCCCAACGCAGCACAGGATGCGGCCACAGCGTCGGCCTGCGTGGGACTCAGATCGGCTTTGTTGAGAAGCACGACGGCAGGCACCTGGAAGTGGGCGCAGAGCCCAAGGATGCGCTCCAGATCGTGGGCACCCGACACCGTCGGCTCGGTGACGATAAGGGCTTGGTCAGCCCCCGATAGCGTCGCAATCACCGGGCAACCCGTGCCCGGCGGGCCATCCACCAACAGCAGGTCGGCGTCCTCATCGAAGGCGCGCAACCGGGCCATCTGTTTGACCAGCGTGACCAGCTTCCCGGAGTTCTCCTGCCCGGCAAAGAGATGGGCATGGTAGAGCGGGCCATAACGCGTCGTTGCCTCGAACCATTGCCCAGCGTGTTGGGGCTGCATCGCGATGGCGGATACAGGACACTCATAGCTACACGCGCCACAGCCCTCGCAGGCAATGGGATCGACCGTGAAGACGTCCCCCTCCCGGACCGCCTCATAGCGACAGACCTCGGCACACCGTCCGCAGGCGATACAGAGCGCCGGGTCGACCACGGCGACACTGCCTCCGGTGAAGTCGTGGACCTTCTCCGTGCGCGGCGCGAGCACCAGTCCCAGGTTGGCGGCATCGACGTCGGCGTCGGCGATGACCACGCGTCGCGAGCCCGCACCGTCATTCCGCGTCGCCAGGTGCACCAATGCCGCAGCCACTGTCGTCTTGCCGGTGCCGCCCTTGCCGCTCAGGATGACCAGTTGCTTCATCTCGCGTCCTCCACCCAAGCGGACATCCGGTCCCAGAGCGCGACCAGTCGCCCGGCCACCTCCGGTCGGATATCCACAAGCGTCCGACCTTCGGCGATCCCCTCGGCGATGGCACGGTCGAGGGGGATGCGCTCAAGGATGGGCACGGCCTCCGCGGCACAGAAATCGTCCACGCCCGCATCGCCCACCCCGTCGCGGTTCACCACAACGCCGACGGGAAGGCCGAGCTCGTCACGCGCCACCTGCACGGCCAAACGCAGGTCGTGCAGGCCGAACGGGGTTGGCTCGGTCACCAGCAGCACGGCATCGGCGCCGCGCATCGTCTCGACAACGGGACACGATGTGCCCGGGGGCGCGTCGAGAATGACCGGCCTGCCGGCGGACTCGCGGGGGATGGCCCACTGCTTGAGCTGCCGGATCACCGGGACCGCCATTGCCTTGCCAAGGGCGAGGGTCCCGTGGGCGAACTCAATCGAACCGGCGTGGCCCCGCTCCAGGACCCCAATCGGGTCGAGCTCCTCGTGGATCGCGTGTGCGGGACATTGGCGCGTGCAGCTTCCACAGCCGTGGCACAGCTCGGGGAAGACGAGGACGCTATCGCCGATGACGGCGATTGCATGGTACTGGCAGACGTCGGCACAGCGACCGCACAGCGTGCACGCGGCAGCGTCGACCACGGGAATCAGCAGCCCCACCTCCTGCTGCATGGCGATGGCAGGACGCAGATAGAGTGCGGCGTTGGGCTCTTCAACGTCACAGTCAAGATAGAGCGGTGCCGGCTCGCGCGTCGCCAGGCTCAGCGCCAGGCTCACCGCCACCGTTGTCTTGCCCGTGCCGCCCTTACCGCTCGCGATGGCTAACTTCACAGGCCAGCCTCCCTCTTACCTCTAGTGCCCGTGGTCAACACTCTCGTCGCACGCGGCAGCGCCGCTCAGGGCGCCTTCGAGGTACTGGGTCACGGCGTCGCGCACCGTGCCCCCCGCTCCCGTGGCCGGCTCGATGCCATACTGCTCGAAGAAAGCCACCGCGCGACCGCCCATACCGCCGCTCAGCATCACGTTGGCGTCAAGGCTGTGGATGAAAGCGGGAACCTGCCCGGGCTCGTGGTTGGGATAGAAGGGGTTGGTGACCGTCTCCACGCCCAGGATGTCCTGGCCGTCCACTTCGACCACGGCGAAGAAGGGGCAGCGCCCGAAGTGCGCGCTGATGGGGGCATCCAGGCCCTGGTCGGTGCCAACCGATACGGCGATTTTTATTGTCATAACAGCTCCTGATGAGGTAACGTGTGAAACGTGTGCGCCGTCACCCTAACGCCCGTGACGGAACCCGCCTCCAAACACAACATGGTCAGGCCCGGCAGTCTCCAGCGGTGCCAGTCGCCCAGCCTTGTACGCCTCAACGACCTCGCGGACCGTCTCGCCTTCCAGGCGGAAGGCAGGTACGCCAGCAGCCTCGATCACGCGGAAGGCATTCGGGCCAAGGCTCGGGGCGATGACGGCTCGCACGCCGCGCTGAACCACGGTCTGCGCCGCCTGGACCCCTGCACCGCCAGCCGCCCCGGCGGCTGCGTTGGAAAGGGCCTCAAACTCGAGCGTCTCGGGATCCACGAAGATGAACGTCGAACACCGTCCGAAAACAGCAGCGACTGGGGCATCCAAATCCGCCCCGCTGGCGGGAATCACAACGCGCATGGGAATATCCTCCTCCTCACCTCTGATAGTGCCCGCAGCAAGCTCGGATCTGTCCGGCTCGAGCTCGCTGTTCATGGCCATAAAGTAGTCGATCACCTGCCGCGTGGCGCGCATCTGGGCCAGGCAGCACTGCAGGATCTCGTCGCCAACCGGTGTAAGTTCGTAAACGCGGCGTGGCGGGCCCTGAGTGTCAGCACTTTCGCGTGTGGAGGCCAACCACCCCTGCTCCTCCATCTCACGCAACGCACGGTAGATCACGGTTGGGGCCAGAAACTCCAGGCCAAACTCTGGCAGGCGCGAGAGCAGCGTGTACCCGTGAGCCGGCGCCTGCTTCAGAAGCAACAGCAGCGCCGGATCGAGAAACTGCCCGATCCGCCGTTCGCACCCGTGTCCTCCACAATGCCGTTCCTGGTTCCACATAGAGCACCTCGCACCTATTGTAGCCACTACTGACACATTGTCAATAGCTCGCATTCACCGCCCTTACCGGCACCAACACCGCCGGGCACTAGGGGTGCCCCTACACAGACCGGAGGCCGGCTCATGGCTGCGTAGGGCGAACCGTCGTGTTCGCCTGCCCTGCCCGGAAGGCGAACTGGACAGTTCGCCCTACATCCGTCTCAGAAGCGGGCGCGACATGTAGAATCACTATTGACAAATAGTCATTAGTGCGGTAAGATGGAAAGGACTGATCGTTTCGGAGAGCCTCCGATCGGTGCGCAGCGCCTGCGCCGGTCGAAGGGACACTAACCTAACGGCGCGAACATATCACTGGAGGGACTTAATGGAAGGACAGACCGTGACGACCGCAATGCCGCGCATCGGAGACAAGGCCCCATCATTCAAGGCAGTGACAACGCAGGGTATGATCGAGTTCCCGGAGCAGTACGCCGGAAGCTGGGTCATCCTGTTCAGCCATCCCGCTGATTTCACCCCCGTCTGCACGTCGGAGTTCATGACCTTCGCGACGATGGAAGATCAGTTTACCAAGGCGAACTGCAAGCTGGTCGGCCTCTCGGTCGATGGCCTGTACAGCCACATTGCCTGGCTGCGCACCATCAAGGAGAAGATCGAGTACAAGGGGATGAAGGACGTCGAGGTGAAGTTCCCCCTGATCGAGGACATCACCATGGAAGTGGCCAATAAGTACGGCATGATCCAGCCGGGCGAGGCCACCACCAAGGCCGTGCGCGCTGTGTTCTTCATTGATCCCGCCGGCGTCATCCGCACCATCATCTATTACCCACTGAGCCTGGGCCGCAACTTCGACGAGCTCTATCGCGTGTTGATCGGACTGCAGACCGCGGACAAGTTCGGTGTGGCCCTGCCCGCCGATTGGCGCCCCGGCGATGACGTCATCGTGCCGACCGCCGGTTCCTGCGGTGTCGCCAAGGAGCGCATGGAGAGCAAGGACGAGATGACCTGCTACGACTGGTTCTTCTGCACCAAGAAGATCGCCAAGGACGAGGTCCTCAAGGCCATCCTCAAGGGCTAGTCGCGACTCTTGCCAGGATAGGTTGAGAGCGGGCGCCGTTGGCGCCCGCTCTCCATTTACACGACCTGCGACAACCCCATCAAGAGCATGAAGCCGAGGACGAAGCCGAACGTCGCCTCGTGCTCGAACCCGTGGCTGTGGCTCTCGGGGATCAACTCGTCGGAGACGACGTAGAGCATCGCGCCGCCGGCGAACGCCAGGCTGAAGGGCAGCACCGGCTTGAACAGCGACACGAAGGCGGCTCCCAGCAGCGCCGCGATAGGCTCAGCCAACCCTGAGCCAAAGGTCCAGGCGATATAGCGCCAGCGCGGCATCCCGCAGGCCCGGAAGGGACCGGCAACGGCGACACCCTCCGGGATGTTATGGAGCGCCAGCGCGAGCGCCAAGAGCAGCCCCAGTCGCGGCTGAGCGATGTAGGCCGTGCCCACCGAGAGCCCCTCGGGAAGATTGTGCAGGCTCAGGGCCGAAAAGAGCAGCACGCCCCGCCGGTACGCGATGGGGTTCACGCACTGGAACCCGAGGGCCTCGTGTTCGTGGGGCAGCAGCCGGTCAAGGCCAAAGAGCAACGCGGCGCCGGCAGCCACGCCCAGCAGCGCCAGGGCCACGCTGCCCAGCCCCAGGGCCTCGTGGATCAGCCCGAACGTGGCGACCGCGGTCATCACGCCCGCGGCGAACCCGATCAGGGTATCGTAGAGACGCATGTCCAGCTTGGGGAAGAGGGCGACGAGCATGCCGCCAAGGCCCGTTGAAAGGCCGGCGACCAGGCTCAGGAGAACGGCGTTCAGGAGTTTCATGCAGGTCCAGTCCTACCTCACCTTTCTCCCGCTGAAGGCGTAGGTGATCGCCTGCTGCGGGCAGCCATCCACACAGGTGCCGCAGAGGATGCACTCAGCGTCCTCCATCTCGGCGCGCTTGACCATCGCGTGCACGTCGAGGCTCATCGGGCACGCGCGGGTACACGTCATGCAACCGGTGCAGCGGTCGGGCGCCGCCGCGAGCCGTAGCGCGGGCCAGCCGGCCCGGTTGCGCAGCCAGCGCCCCAGGATCATGAAGGGCGCCATCCAGCAGACCGTGCGGCAGCCCGCCCGGCGCCCGAAGGCCACCGCCAGTCCGGCGAAGAGCAGGAGGATGATGAAGTAGATCATCCACCAGGGCGGACCATCGCCGGCAGGGATCGCCAGCGTCGCGCCGCCCTCGATCTGGTAGAAGGGGTCGACCGACCGATAGCCCCCTGCCCCGATCGCCAATACCGCGATCAGCGCAATCCAGGGGATCCAGATCGCCCACTTGATCCAATCGACCTTGCCGCGCGGCAGCCGCCGGGCGTTGACCGGCATCGCCAGCTCCTGCAGCGCCCCTGCAGGGCATGCCCAACCGCACCACGCGCGCCCCAGGAAAAGCGAGGCCACGAACATCGCCGTGAACACCAGGAACGAGCCATTGATCACACCCTCCGACGCGCCCTGCAAGATCAGGGCAGGCGAGAAGTAGTAGAGCGTGACCGGAAAGAGCAGGAACGACAGGAGCAGCAGTCCCTTGCGAATCCGCTGCCGACCCGGCAGTTGCTTGATCTCCATGGCGGACCTCCCCGCAGAACGCAGACACCCCAGCCAGACTACAGCGGACTATAGGCTCACTTCCCCAACATGCCACCCCGCCGCGGCACCGCCTCTGCTTCTCCCCCCGCACCGGCGCGGTGCGGGGGGAGAACACAAGAGGGGGGTCCGCTCAGCCACCTCCCCCAGAGGCCGGCTCAATGCTTCTGAGCGCGAGCGGGCCAGTCCATGATTCATCGGGTGCACTCCGATGTAGGGCGGCTCTCCAGAGCCGCCTCCCCGCCGCACGCCCTACCACACCCCCGGAACCAGCGCCTTGCGCTCCGGCGGGTAGTCGGCGAAGTGCGCATGGTACCACGCGTGGTGCGAGCGCGCCCGCGGCGCCAGGTTGGCCACGGTCCACACGGCAAACGCCAGCCCCGGCAGCGACCATGTCAGGAGCGCCCACCCCACCCACTCCACGATCTCGCCCAGGTAGTTGGGGCATGAGACCCAGCGGAAGAGCCCCCCATAGGGAATCCGGTAGCCCGTCTCGCCGGGCCGGCGCAGCCCACGCAGCGCCAGGTCCGCCCAGCGGTTAACGATATAGCCCATCACGAAGAGGAACACCCCCACGATGAAGCGTGGATCGGTCAGCCACCCGACCGGATAGCCCCCCGACAGCGTGAACATATAGCGCCCGTTGGCATAGCCATTGCCCAGGTTGAACCCAAAGGCCAGCAACGCCACCGTCAGCGGCATCTTCTTGTTTCCGTCGCGGAGGGTCCATGGGTAGATGAAGGCCCGGTGCACGTAATGCAGCTCCCACAGGCAGAAGAAAGCCACGAGCGGCGCGTTTTTGGGGGCGGTCCCCACCGCGAAGAAGACGGCAAAGACCAGGGCAGCCGGCGCTTCCATCAGTAGCCAGCCGTAGCGATTGGGGAGCAGCGGCCCCCACCCGCGGCGCAGGTAGCGGCCATAGGGCGCAGCCACCCGGAACAGCACGACGAAGACGGCCACCGCCACGACCAGGCCGGCGAGCACCAGAATCACGTTGACCAGCGCCTCGATCATTGCGCCACCCCATTGAGGTAGCCGTTGTCCCGGAACCAGGCCAGCGCATCGCGGATCGACTCGGCCAGCGGGCGGGCGGTGTACCCGAGTTCGTCGGCCGCCCTTGCGTGACTCACCAGGCGCTTCCCACGCAAGGTCCTGATCATCGCCCGCGTGTAGATCGGGCGTCCACCGCTGAAGCGCGCCACCCGCAGCATCACCGGGGCGAAGGCATCCGCCAGGCCCAGCGGGACGGAGAGGCGCGGCGCGGGCCGTCCGGTCTCGGCAGCCACCAGATCCGCCACCTCGCGCAGCGTATGCCAGGTGCCGCCCAGCAGATAGCGGGCCCCACGCGGCGCCAGGGCCTCGGCCTGCAGCGCGCCCGCCACCACGTCGCGCACGTCGACCCAGTCGAAGCCGCCGCTCACCAGGGCCGGGATGTGCCCCCGCGCCAGCAGGAGCAGCGCCTCCCCCAAATAACTCGGTTTGAAGTCGCAGGGGCCGAGGATCGCGGTCGGGTTGATGATCACGGCATTGAGGCCCCGCGCCAGGCCGGCCAGGACCTCGCGCTCGCCCTGTGCCTTGGTGCGCTCGTAGGGCGGGAGCAGGGCCGCCTGCGCGATGGGGAGGGACTCGTCCACGAGAGGCCGGCTCTCGTCCACCGGCCGGTCGAGCGGCTCGTGGCGCAGCGCCTCGATGGAGCTGAAGTGCACGAGCCGGCGCACGGCGGTGCCCAGACACGCCCGCACGACGTTGCGCGTACCCACGACGTTGACGTCGCGCACCTCGGCGCCGCCGCCCATCTCGATGGAAATCGACCCGGCCAGATGGTAGACGACGTCGACGCCGACCGTTGCGCGCGTGAGCGCCTCGACGTCAAGGATGTCCGCCACGAACGGCTCGACATCCAGCCCCTCGAGCGCACGCCGGTCGCTGCGCACCAGGGCGCGCACCTGCCGCCCCTGCGCGAGCAGGGCGCGGACCAGGTTGGCGCCCACCAGGCCCGAGGCGCCCGTGACCAGGCCTTGCCCCGAAAAAGTGGACACCCAGATAAGGGTACAATACACTTGAGAAGAGGAGCGAGGCCATGACAGAACGACGGACATACACAGCAGAGTTCAAGCGCGAAGCGGTCGCGCTAAGC
>Ga0123328_1004453_pt1 | contig 11421 bp, 11 predicted proteins | sample BioC12SIPDNA_2_FD_89702 | JGI IMG/M metagenome (GOLD analysis project Ga0123328, IMG submission 89702) | Anaerobic biogas reactor microbial communites from Washington, USA - Biogas_R1_A C12 SIP DNA | ecosystem: Engineered > Bioreactor > Anaerobic > Unclassified | place: Washington, USA...
GAGCCGATCCCCGGCGAGGAGTTCGAGATCCTCGGTCGCGTCGTCTCGGTGCTCCGCGCACTCTGAGGCGGCGAGGGCTCAGAAGCCAAGGCCGCTCGCGACCTTGCGCAGCGCCTCGCCCGAGCGGCGCAGGTCGCTCAGCTCGTCAGCACTCATGGGCACCTCGATCTGCGCCTGCGCACCAGCCCTGCCCACGACCGTCGGGACGGACAGGCACACGTCCGACTGCCCGTGGTACCCCTCGAGCAGCCGCGAGACAGGCAGCACCCGGTGCTCGTCCTTGAGCACCGCCTCGATGATGCGCGTCGTCGCGAGGCCCACGGCGTAGTTGGTGGCCCCCTTGCCCTCGATGATGCGGTACGCCGAGCGCACGACCTCTTCCGCGATCCGCTCACGCACCTCGCGCGTGAGCGGACCGCCCGCACCCGGCATCCCGGGCCACTCGAGGAGCGGCACCCCGCCGATCGTCGCCGAGCTCCACAGCGGGAACTCGGTGTCACCGTGCTCGCCCGCGACGTAGGCGTGCACGTTCTGCACCGCGACGCCGCAGTGCTGCGCGACGAGGTAGCGCAGCCGCGAGGAGTCCAGGACTGTCCCGCTGCCGAACACCCGCTCGGGCGGCAGGCCCGAGGTCTTGAGCGCCGCATAGGTCACGACGTCGACCGGGTTGGTGACCATGACGAACACCGCACCGGGGGCTACCTCGCACAGCTGCGGCATGATCGAGCGCACGAGGCCCACGGTCTTCTCCGCGAGCTCGAGCCGGGTCTGGCCGGGGCGCTGCTTCGCCCCGGCCGTCACGACGACGACGTCGGCCCCCGCACACACCGCGACGTCGTCGGACCCCTCGATGTGGGCCATGGGCCCGAACTGGATCCCGTGCCCGAGATCGAGCGCCTCGGCCTCGACCTTCGCGGCGTCGATGTCGAAGAGGGCGACGTGGCGTGCCGCGCCACGCATGAGGGCTGCGTACGCGATCGTCGCGCCGACCGATCCGGCACCGACGATCGCAAGCTTGGTGGTCCGAGCGATGTCCATCGCGTCAGGGTAGTGCGGCGAGCCTGCGCAGCGCCGCGCGGACCGTCTCGGTGTCGGTCGTGCGCCACATGGGGGGCATCGATCGTGCGAGGAACCCGCCGTAGCGGCGCTTCGCGAGGCGCGGGTCGAGCACCGCGACGACCCCGCGGTCCTCGGTCGTGCGGATGAGCCGGCCCGCAGCCTGGGCAAGCATGAGCGCGGCGTGCGTCGCGCTGACCTGCATGAACCCGTTCCCGCCCGCGCGGTCGGCGGCCTCGGCGCGCGCCGAGCGGACCGGGTCGTCGGGTCGGGGGAACGGCAGGCGGTCGACGAGCACGAGCGTGCACGCGCGCCCCGGCACGTCGACGCCCTGCCACAACCCGAGCGTGCCGAACAGGCACGTGGTCTCCTCCGCGGCGAAGCGTTCGACGAGAGTCGAGAGCTGGTCCTCGCCCTGGAGCAGGATCGGCACGTCGAGCCGCTCGCGCATCGCCTCGGCCGCGGCGCGGGCGGCCCGGTGCGAGCTGAACAGCCCGAGCGTGCGCCCACCCGCGGCGGTCACGAGCTCGGCGATCTCGTCGAGCTGGGACTCGGTCGCAGGCTCGCGCCCCGGCTCGGGCAGGTGCGCGGCGACGTAGACGATGCCCTGCGCCGCGTAGTCGAACGGGCTGCCGACGTCGAGGCCCTGCCACGCGGGCTCGCCGTCGTCGGCCCCAGGCCCGAGGCCGAGGGAACGCGCGACGGGCTCGAAGGTCCCACCGAGCGTGAGCGTCGCCGAGGTCAGGACGACCGCGCGCTCGGAGAACAAGCCGCCCGCGATGAGCCCCGCCACGGCGAGGGGCGCCGCGTGCAGCCGTGGCGCACCGCCGCGCTCCGGCTCGCCGCGAGCGACCCACAGCACGTCGCCCTTGCCCGGGACGGGGTCGGCGAGCATCCGCTCGGCGACCTCGAACAGCTCGAGGACGGCGGCCTGGGCGAGCTTCGTGCCCGCCTCGTCCTCAGGCTTGCCACCCGCGGGCTTGAGGGCCGTCAGCTGCGTGCGCAGCGCGTCCCGCACGAGCGTGACCGCGACGCGCAGCTCGTCCGGCAGGCCCGCGCGCAGCCGACCGTCCTCGAGCTGTGCGAGCGCCGCACCGAGTCGCGCCCCGGCGGTGAGGAGCTCGTCCGCGGGGAGCCCGCCGTGGCGCGAAGCAAGCCGCGCGGCGTGCTCGACCTCGGCCTGGGACAGCTCGGCGGTCGCCTGCGTCGTGACCCGGTCGGCAAGCTCGTGCGCCTCGTCGACCACGAGCGCGTCATGCTCGGGCAGCACCCCGGGGTTGCCGGTCGCCGCAAGCGCGAGCATCGCGTGGTTCGTCACGACGACGTCGGCCTCGCGAGCCTTCTCGCGGGCAGCCTCGGGGAAGCACTCGTCGACGAAGGGGCACCGCGAGCCGAGGCACTCGAGGCGCGAGACGCTCACCTGACGCCACGCGCGCTCGCTCACCCCGGGCTGGAGGTCGTCGCGGTCACCCGTCTCGGACTCCTCGGCCCAGCGGCGCACGCGCAGCACCTGGGCGCCGAGGTCGGACGTCCCGCTCGCGAGGGTGTCGAAGAGCGCGGGCTCGTCCTCGGGGTAGCCACCTTCGAGCTTGTTGCGGCACACGTAGTTCTGCCACCCCTTGAGCAGCGCGGTGCGTGGGGTGCGCCCGAGCTCGGCCGCGAGCGCCTCGGCGACGAGGGGAAGGTCGCGCGCGACGACCTGGCGCTGCAGGGCGATCGTCGCCGTCGAGACGACGACGCGCTCGCCCGTCGTGACCGCGTGGTGGACCGCAGGCACGAGGTAGGCGAGCGACTTGCCCGTCCCCGTGCCAGCCTGGACGAGGAGCGGCTCACCGCCCGCGAGGGTGTCCGCGACCGCGCGTGCCATGCGGTGCTGGCCCTCGCGGCGGGCACCCGAGAGTCGCTCGACGGCGCGGTCGAGGAGGGCGTCGACGACGTGGGACTCGGGCACCGGGTCAGCGTAGTGCGCCGGACCGGAAGAGCCTCACGGCCACCCCGAGGTACGGGAGGTCAGCGTGCGGCCGACTCGAGCTCGGCCGCGAGAGCCTCGTCGACCCGGGCGCGCAAGAGCGTGCCCTCCCCCGTGTGCTCCTGGAAGACGACCTCGCCGTCCTCGTGCACGCGTGAGACGAGATCGCCCCGGTCGTAGGGCACGACGACGTCGACCTCGACCGCGGGTCGCGGGAGCCGGTCCGCGATCACGGCCTCGAGCTTGTCGAGACCCTCACCCGTGTGCGCGGAGACCGCGACCGCACCGGGCTCGCGCGAGCGCAGCCGGGTGAGCGCCTCGGGCGCGGCGATGTCCGCCTTGTTGAGCACGACGAGCTCGGGGACGTCGCTCGCCCCGGGGATCTCGGCGAGCACACTGCGCACCGCCGCGATCTGCCCTTCGGGGTCCGGGTGCGCCGCGTCGACGACGTGCAGCACGAGGTCCGCCTCGGCGACCTCCTCGAGCGTCGAGCGGAACGCCTCGACGAGCTGGTGCGGCAGCGACCGCACGAAGCCGACCGTGTCGGTCAGGGTGTAGGCGCGCCCGTCCGGTGTCTCGGTCCGACGCACGGTCGGGTCGAGCGTCGCGAACAGCGCGTTCTCGACGAGCACGCCCGCCCCAGTGAGGCGGTTGAGCAAGGAGGACTTGCCGGCGTTGGTGTATCCCACGATCGCGACCGAGGGCACGCCCTTGCGGCGGCGCCCTGAGCGCTTCGTCTCGCGCGCGGGGGCCATCGCGGCGATCTCACGGCGCAGCTTGGCCATGCGCTGACGGATGCGCCGCCGGTCGAGCTCGATCTTCGTCTCACCCGGACCGCGCGAGCCCATCCCGGCCCCACCAGAGCCGACCTGACCACCGGCCTGGCGGGACATCGACTCGCCCCACCCTCGCAGGCGCGGCAGGAGGTACTCGAGCTGGGCGAGCTCGACCTGCGCCTTGCCCTCCTTGGACTTCGCGTGCTGGGCGAAGATGTCCAGGATCAGGGCCGTGCGGTCGATCACCTTGACCTTCACGACGTCCTCGAGCGCGCGGCGCTGTGAGGGTGCGAGCTCGCCGTCGACGATCACGGTGTCCGCGCCGCTCGCGGCGACGATCTCGGCGAGCTCGGCGGCCTTGCCCGAGCCAAGATAAGTGCTCGCGTCCGGCGTGCGGCGGCGCTGGAGCAGGCCGTCGAGCACGAGTGCGCCCGCGGTCTCGGCGAGCGCCGCGAGCTCGCGCAGCGACAGCTCGGCGTCGAGCACCGAGCTGCTCGTGACGAGCCCGACGAGCACGACCTTCTCGAGCCGCAGCTCGCGGTACTCGACCTCGGTCACGTCCTCGAGCTCGGTCGACAAGCCTGGGACACGGCGCAGCGAGGCGCGCTCCTCGAGCTCGAGCTGGTCGCCGTCGGCGTCGGTGTGCTCGCTCGCGACGTCCTGGAGGGCCGTCCCGGCACGGGCCAGGACCCGGGCCACGACGTCCTCCGCGACTCCCTGAGCGTCGCGCTCGGGCGATCCGGTGGTGTCGTGGGTGTGGGTCAAGACGGTTCCTTCCGTGGGGTCCTGAGGGTCCTCTCAGCGTGTCACGTCAACGCGCGGGGCGGCCAGCGCATTCCTGCGACGCCCTCGGCGCGGCCCGCGGATATCGTGTGCGGGTGCCCGAGCACTACTTCTCCGCCGAGCCTGCCTCCCCCGCCGAGCAGCGCACCCTGCACGTGCGCCTGCGCGGCCGTGACGTCGAGGTCAGCACCGCGGGCGGGGTGTTCTCCCCGACCCGTCTGGACCTCGGCACGCAGGTGCTCCTGCGGACCGTGCCCGACCCCCCGCCCGAGGGCGACCTGCTCGACCTGGGCTGCGGCTGGGGACCGGTCACGATCGCGCTCGCGCAAGCCTCGCCGCGGGCCCGGGTGTGGGCCGTCGACGTCAACGCCCGCGCGCACGACCTCACGGCCCGTAACGCAGAGCGGCTCGGCCTCACCGGGGTGCGCGCGGTCCAGCCCGACAACGTCCCCGAGGACGTGCGCCTCGCCGCGATCTGGTCGAACCCGCCGATCCGGGTCGGCAAGGCCGTCCTGCACGAGATGCTCGACCGCTGGCTCCCGAGGCTCGCCGACGGCGGCTCGGCCTACCTCGTCGTGCAGCGCAACCTGGGCGCGGACTCCCTCGCGAAGCACCTCGCCGCGACGCTCCCTGCGGGCCTCGAGGTCGAGCGCGCGGCGAGCGCGAAGGGTTTTCGGGTGCTGCGCGTGACGCGCACCGCCTAGGGTCACCGCGTGACCTCCCCCACCGAGCTCGAGGTCGAGTGGCGCGCCCTGCGCACGACGACAGCGGCGATGTTCGTCATGATCCTGCTCGTCGCGTTCGAGTCGCTCGCCGTGACGACCGCGATGCCGACGGTCGCGACCGTGCTCGACGGCGCGCACCTGTACCAGCTCGCGTTCGCGGGGGCGATCGCGGCAGGCATCGTCGGGATGGTCGTCGGAGGCGCGTGGTGCGACCGCTCGGGTCCCCGCACCCCGCTCACGCTCGCGTGCGCGGCGTTCGCCGCGGGGCTCGCGGTCGCAGCGCTCGCCCCGTCGATGGAGGTCCTCGTCGCGGGGCGCCTCCTGCAAGGCCTGGGCGGCGGGGCGATCAACGTGTGCCTCTACGTGATCGTGGGCCGTCTGTACCCCGGGTCGCTGCACCCGCGGATCTTCGCGGCCTTCTCCGCAGCCTGGGTGCTGCCCTCGATCGTGGGGCCGCTCGTCGCGGGGATCGTCACCGAGCACGCCTCGTGGCGCTGGGTGTTCGGTGGTGCGGCACTGCTCGCGGTGCCCGTGTGGTTCGCCCTCCAGCCCGGGCTGCGCGAGGTGCGCGAGATCGCTGGCGCCGCGGACCCCCGGGCGCGGCGCAGGCTCGCGCGCGCGGTGACGGTCTCGCTCGCGATGCTGGGCCTGGGCCTCTCGGCACAGCTGTTCGCCCCGTGGTCGTGGCTCGTCGCGGTGGGGTGCCTCGCGCTGACCCTGGTCGCGGTGCGCGGCCTCCTGCCCGCGGGCGTCCTGCGCGCGGCGCACGGGCTGCCCGCGGTGATCACGGTGCGCGCCTTCGTCAACGGGGCGTTCTTCGGCGCGCAGGTGTACATCCCCTACCTGCTCACCGAGCGCTACGGACTCTCGGCGACCGCCGCGGGCGTGGGCCTGACGACGGCCGCGCTCACGTGGTCGGGTGCGGCGTGGGTCCAGGGCCGGCTCGGTGCCCGGCTCACCCACCGCCTCGCGGTCCAGGTCGGCACGGTGATCGTCGCGACCGCGATCGCCCTCGTGCTCGCCGCCCTGCTCGTGCTCGACGGGCCCGTCCCGGTGGTCGTCGCGTGGACGTGCGCGGGCGCCGGCATGGGTCTGACCTTCGCGCGACTCTCGGTGCTCACGCTGCACTACTCCGAGCCGGGCAACCAGGGCGCGAACACCTCGGCGCTGTCGATCGCCGACTCCTTCGGCTCCTCGGGCACGATCGCGATCACCGGCCTCGTCTTCGCAGCGTTCACCGCGACGCGTGCCCCCTTCGCGGCCTGCCTCGCGGTGACGCTCACGCTCGGTCTCGTCGCGGTCGTGCTCTCGGGCCGCGTCGCGAGCGCACCCGCGCCACGGGCCGGCGCCGAGACCTGAGGCTCAGGCGAGCGTAAGCGCGTCGTCGTCGACCTCGAGCTCGGCGACGAGCACCGCGGGACCGGCGAGCTCGACGTGCCCCGTCTCGAGCACGCGGACGCGCACGCGACCGCCGGGCACGTCGACGAACCACGTGTCGGGCGCGCCCGGGCCGGCCCAGGCCCGCACCGCAAGCGCCGCGGCGCACGCCCCGGTCCCGCACGAGCGGGTCTCCCCGACGCCGCGCTCGTGGACCCGCATGCGCACCCGGCCCACGCTCGCGCCGTCCTCGCCGGGCTCCTCCCCGAGCGGGACGACGAGCTCGACGTTCGTGCCCGCGGGCGGTGCGGGCGCGACGACCGGGGCGCGCGTGAGGTCCGCGGCGCGCAGCTCGTCGAGGCCCGCGAGCGCGAGCACGGTGTGCGGGTTGCCGAGGTCGACGCTCAGCGCGGGGCGCACGACGTCGAGGCCGTGCACGCGCACCTCGGAGTCGAAGCCCGCCGCGACCGCCTCCGCGCCGCCCGGGATCGACCACGGGCCCATGTCGACCGCGTACCAGCCGGGGGCCTCGCGTCGGACGACGCGCACCCCTGCGCGCGTCGCGACCGCAAGCTCGCCGTCCCCGTCCCACTCCCCGAGCCGTTCGAGGAAGGCCGCGAGCACACGCACCCCGTTGCCGCACATCTCGGCGATCGAGCCGTCGGCGTTGCGGTAGTCCATGAACCAGCGTGCACCCGGGTGCTCGGCGAGCACTGCCCGCCCCTCGGGGTGGGCCTGGCTCGGCGCGAGCCTGATGAGGCCGTCCCCGCCGACCCCTGCGCGACGGTCGCACAGCGCGCGCACGAGCTCGGGGGCGGGGTCGGCGTCGCCCGCCCTGTCGTCGAGGAGCACGAAGTCGTTCTCGGTCCCGTGCCCCTTGGTCGCGTGGATCACCGCTCCAGCCTAGGGCCGAGCAGCGCGAGCGCCTGCGCACGCAGGTCCGGGGCACGTGCGTCGAGCCACGTGATGCGGCTGTCCCGCCGGAACCAGCTCTGCTGGCGGCGCACGAGCCGTCGGGTGCTCGCCGTGACGGCCTCGAGGGCCTCGGCGCGGCTCGTCTCGCCGCGCAGGTGCGCGAGGACCTCGGCATAGCCGACCGCGCGCGCCGCGGTGCGCCCGAGGCGAGGTGCGAGCCGGGCCACCTCCTCGACGAGCCCCGCCTCGAACATCGTCGCGGTGCGCACGGCGATCCGTGCGTCGAGCTCTTCGCGCGGCATGTCGAGACCGATCTGGACCGCGGGCACGGCGTAGCGCTCCTGGGGCATCGTCGCGCTGAACGGTTCGCCCGTGAGCTCGATGACCTCGAGCGCGCGGACGACGCGGCGCGTGTTGCGCGGCTCGATGCGTGCCGCGGCGACGGGGTCGCGGCGTACGAGCTCGGCGAAGAGCGCCGCGGTCCCTTCCTGGGCGGCCCGCTCCTCGAGGGCGGCGCGCACGCGCGGGTCGGTCCCGGGGAAGCGGACGTCGTCGAGGAGCGCACGCACGTAGAGCCCCGAACCGCCGACGACGACGGCGCGTCGGCCTCGGCGCGCGATGTCCGCAAGGTCCGCGCGGGCCGAGGCTTGGTACTCCGCGACGGTCGAGTCCTCCTCGACGTCGAGCACGTCGATCTGGTGGTGCACGATGTCGCGCCGCTCGGCGACGGGGACCTTCGCGGTGCCGACGTCCATCTCGCGGTAGCGGGAGAACGCGTCGGCGTTGACGATCTCGGCGTCGAGCTCCTCGGCGAGGTCGAGCGCGAGGTGCGACTTGCCGACCGCCGTCGGCCCGACGACGGCCACGACGCGCTCGCTCACGCGGCCCACCGCCACCGGGCGACGAGGTGGGCGACCCCGAGCGAGTCGTCGCGTGCGAGCAGCTCGGCGTTCGTGGGGCGCCCCGCGACGCGGGCCAGGAGCGCGAACGTCGCCGCGCCACCGACGTCGAGCTGCTCGGCGAGACCGGGGTCGAACGAGGCGAGCCGGTCGATCGCCTCGGGGCTCGCCGCGGCGAGGTCATCCGCTAGACGCGCATCGACCTCAGGGGCCCGGGGGTCGGCCGCGCGCGGTGCGCGCTCGCCGTGGCGCGCCGAGAGCGAGCCGAGCACGAGGAGCGCGTCGGCACGACTCGCGAGCTCGCTCGCCCCGGCGCTCGGCTCCCCCGGTGCGAGCTCGACGACGCTCACGGGGCTGGTCACACCGGCCGCGGCGAGCAGACGCAGGCCGACCGCGGCCGCGACGCCCGCGTGCGCACCGTGCGGCGGCGAGGACTCGTGCGCGGGGCAGCCCGCGAGCCCGCACGGCGCGGGCCACCCGACGGCGTGCTCGGGGACGCCCAGTCCGACAAGGCTCGTGCACAGCTCGTCCGCGGGGGCCGCGCGATCCTCGGCCGCAGGGGCAAGGAGGACGACGCGCGCGGGACGCTCCGCGACGAGCTCGCGGCTCGCGGCGAGCGCGGCCGTGCGCACCGCGGTGAGCACCTCGCTGCGTCCTGCCACGCCGGGCACGAGCAGCGCGGTCTGCGGGACGATGACGGCGGTGGGCACCCAGCCAACCTAGCGCCGTGGGCGGCGGGTAAGGTGCCAGCATGGAGTTCTTCCGGTCCCGGCGGGCCGTCGAGGAGGGACGCGCGGACGTCGTCCTCGGCGGGGGCGGTGGGCCGCCCCTGCCGCGCCCTATGAGCAGGGCCCGGATCGAGGCGTGGTGCCGCGCCGAGGGGTTCGTCTACTTCGTCGACTCCGAGGGCGACCTCGGGGGCCTGTGGAACAACCGGCTGTTCTACTTCCTCGTGCTCGGCGACCACGACGAGGTGCTCCAGGTGCGTGCCCGGTGGAACCGCGAGGCGAGCATCGAGCGGCTCGAGGAGATCCTCGAGGTGTGCAACGCGTGGAACACCGAGCGGGTGTGGCCCAAGGCCTACGTGCGCGTGCTCGACAACGGGACGGTCAACATCTTCGCCGAGTCCTCCTACGACCTCGAGACCGGGGTGACCGACGCCCAGCTCGCGCGGCTGCTCTCGTGCGCCGTGGGGACCTCGACGATGTTCTTCGACGAGGTCGACGCGCGCTACCCCGACCCTGCGGCACAGGCGCCGTGAGGCTCCCCTGGCGCACCCGGCGCTGGCGTCGCTCGACCGAGGAGCCTGCGACGCCCGAGCCGCTCGCGCCGCTCTCGGTCGCGCGGATCGCCGCCGTCCTGTCCCGCCGCGGGTTCTCCTTCACGACCGACGAGGACGGCGACGTCACCGGGATCTGGGACGGGCACCGCTTCTGGCTCATGGTCACGGGCGAGGCCGGTGACGTGCTCCAGGTGCGGGGCGTGTGGAACCGGGCCGTACCCCTCGAGCGGCGCAGGGCGCTGCGCCTCGCGGTCAACGACTGGAACCGCGACCGCTTGTGGCCCAAGGTCTACTACCGCACCGAGGGTGAGGAGATCGCCGTCTACGCCGAGCACTCGATCGACCTCGAGCCCGGCGTCAACGACGCCCAGCTCGACCACGCGATCGCGTGCGGGCTGCTCTCGGGCGTCCAGGTGTTCGGCGAGCTCGAGCAGGCGTTCCCCGAGCAGGGCTGACGGGTCGGCTCCTAGGCGCCGCCGGCCGAGGACTCGTCCTCGAGGCGCGCCTTGTCCGCCGCGACATGCTCGGCGTACTGCCCGTCGAGCGCCTCGAAGAGCGCGAGCGAGCTCGCGATCGCGGTGCGCACGTGCAGGTGCACCTGCGCGTCGGTCGCGCCGTCGGCGTAGTCGACCGTGTGCTCGGTGAACACATACACCTCGCCGTCGTTGGCCTCGACGTACGCCTTGGGCCAGAGCTTGTCGACGTGCCAGTCGTTGAGCAGGCGCAGGACGCGGTCGAGCTCGGACTCCGGGACACCGCGCGTCCAACGCCCGCGCACCTGGAAGAACTCACTGTCCTTGCCCGCGTGCCAGAAGGTGAACAGGTGGTCGTCCCAGAACCCGCCGAGCTCGCCGTCGGGCGAGGTCCCGTAGCTGGTCCCGTTCTCGTCGAAGAGGCGGGCGAGGCGCTCGTTCGAGACCGGCTCGAGCCCGCCCGCGGGCACGGCGGCGTCCCTCGTGAAGCTCACGGTGTTCCCTTCGTGTCGGTGCGGTCGGCGCGCACCGTGGGCAGGCCGAGCACGACCGGACCGGCGGGGGTCGCCGAGCCGTGCGAGTGCTCCTCGGGGGCGAGCCCAGCACGCGCCCGCTCCCGGCGCGCCCATGCGTCACCTGCACGCGTGCGCCGCACCCGGAAGGTTCCACCCTCGAGCGCCGAGTCGGCCACGAGGTGGTGCGGGGCGCCGTAGGTCACGTCGACCTCGACGAGGTCGCCCGGGCGCGGCAGCTCGGGGTCGACCTCGTCCGCGAGGCGCGCGTCGACGTCGCCGTCGGCCCCCGCGAGGCGCGCAGGGAGCGCGAGGTGCACGAGCCGGTTGTCCGCGGCCCGGCCCGAGACGCGCCGGGACTCGCCGTCCTTGCGCCCCTCCCCCTCCGCGACGAGCACCTCGACGGTGCGCCCCACCTGGGCCTGGTTCTCCTCGAGGCTGATGCGCTCCTGGAGCTCGACGAGGCGCTCGTAGCGCTCCTGGACGACGGCCTTGGGCAACGGCTCGAGCTCGTAGGCGGGCGTCCCGGGACGCGGGGAGTACTGGAACGTGAACGCCGAGGAGAAGCGCGACTCCTCGACCACACGCAGCGTCTGCTCGAAGTCCTCCTCGGTCTCGCCCGGGAAGCCCACGATGATGTCCGTCGTGATCGCC
>Ga0123328_1004454_pt1 | contig 11415 bp, 8 predicted proteins | sample BioC12SIPDNA_2_FD_89702 | JGI IMG/M metagenome (GOLD analysis project Ga0123328, IMG submission 89702) | Anaerobic biogas reactor microbial communites from Washington, USA - Biogas_R1_A C12 SIP DNA | ecosystem: Engineered > Bioreactor > Anaerobic > Unclassified | place: Washington, USA...
ACTGGGTCAAGTTCCACTGGGTCTGCCAACAGCCCGTCAAGAACCTCAGCGATGAGGAAGCCGCCGTGCTCGTGGGCACGGACCGGGAGAGCCACCAGCGCGATCTCTACGAGGCCATCGAGAACAAGGACTTTCCTCGGTGGAGACTCTGCATACAGGTCATGCCCGAGAAAGATGCCGCCACGTACCACTTCCACCCCTTCGACCTCACCAAGGTTTGGCTCCACGGCGACTACCCGCTCATGGAAGTGGGCACGATGGAGCTCAACCAGAACCCGGAGAACTACTTCGCGGATGTGGAACAGGCGGCCTTCAACCCCGCCAGCGTGGTGCCCGGCATTGGGTTCTCGCCCGATAGAATGCTGCAGGGGCGCCTCTTCTCCTACGGAGATGCCCAGCGCTACCGTCTGGGTGTGAACCACCACCTCATCCCCGTGAACAAGGCGCGCTGCCCGGTCCATGGCTTCAGCCGCGACGGCCTCATGCGCGTGGACGGCAACTACGGTGGCACCCTCCACTATGAGCCCAACAGCTACGGTGAGTGGAAGGAGCAACCGGAGTACGCGGAGCCGCCGCTGACTCTGGATGGCGCCGCACACCGCTGGGACTATCGCAAGGATGACAACAACTACTACGAGCAGCCCGGCATGCTCTTCCGCCTGATCGGTCCCGAAAAGCAGCAACTGCTGTTCGAGAACACGGCCCGGAACATGAACGGTACCACTGAGGAAGTGAAGCTTCGTCACATCGGCAACTGCTACAAGGCCGACCCGGCATACGGCGAGGGCGTGGCGGCCGCCCTCGGTGTCCCCATGAGCAAGGTGAAGAAGTAGAGCACGACCCTCGTCCCCGCACGCTCCGCCGCCCCGGCTCGGATCCCGGGCCTGAGGGGGCGGAGCCGCCTTCCCCAGGGCTCAGAGGCGCGCTTCCTGGTTGCCCAAGACCTCCTGCACTGCGCTTCCCTCCAGTGTCTCGTGCTCGAGGAGTTGCCGGGCCAGCGCTTCCAGGGCATCGCGGTGCTCACGAAGCAGCGCCTGTGCACGCTCGTACTGCCCGGTGACCATGCCCTGCACCTCGGCATCGATGATCTGCCGGGTATGCGGGCTGAGCTGGCTGTTGTCCTGCACCATGCCCCCCAGGTACTGCAGCTGCTGACCAGCATAACGCACCGAACCCAGTTTCTCGCTCATGCCGAATTCGGTCACCATCCGTCGCGCCAGCTCGGTGGCCTTCGTGATATCGTCGCCGGCGCCGGTGCTGATGGTGTCGAACACCGTGGTCTCGGCCGCCCGTCCGCCCAGCATGACGGCGATGCGGTCGTTCAGCTCATCCCGGGTGAGAATATAGCGATCTTCAGAAGGCATCTGCAGCGTGTAACCCAGCGCGCCGCGAGCCCGGGGAATGATGCTGATCTTGGCCACGGGATCGGCATGGGGCAGCAGACCTGCAACCAGAGCGTGCCCCGATTCATGGTAGGCAACGGTGAGACGCTCGTGCTCGTTCATCACGCGGGTCTTCTTCTCCAAACCGGCGACAACCCGCTCCATGGCCGCCTCGAAATCCTTGAGGCCCACGGCGTCCGCCCCCCGGCGCGCTGCAAGCAGAGCAGCCTCGTTCATGGCGTTGGCCAGGTCGGCCCCACTGAAGCCTGGAGTGATGCGGGCGGAGCGTTCCAGATCGAAATCGGCAGCAAGCTTGATGCCCTTGCTGTGAATCTTGAGGATCTGCACCCGACCTACCAGATCGGGATTGCCCACCTCTACCTGGCGGTCGAAACGGCCCGCGCGCAGCAGTGCCTTGTCAAGCACCTCCGGACGGTTGGTGGCCGCCATGATGATGACCGGATGGGTGGTGTCGGTGGTGAAACCATCGATCTCGGCAAGCAGCTGGTTGAGCGTCTGTTCACGCTCGTCGTTACCTCCGCCCATGACGGCGCCAGCGCCTCGGGTTTGACCTATGGCATCGATCTCGTCGATGAAGACGATGGCCGGAGCGGCCTTGCGGGCCTGCTCGAAAAGGTCGCGCACCCGCGCGGCACCAACCCCCACGAACATCTCCACGAACTCGGAGCCACTGCTCTCGAAGAAGGCCACCTCGGCTTCGCCGGCGGTGGCTTTGGCCAGGAGCGTCTTGCCCGTGCCGGGCGGGCCAACCAGCAGAACTCCTTTGGGGATACGCCCTCCCAGGCGGGCGAACTGCTCCGGCGTCTTGAGGAACTGGATGATCTCCCGCAGTTCAGCGATGGCCTCATCGGCGCCCCCCACATCCTTGAAGCTGACGCCCACATCCTCCGGCTTCACCTGCGTGGCCTTGCTCTTCCCGACGCCAAAGATGCCGCCCATCCCGCCTCCCGCGGTCCTGGCCGCCCGCCGATAGATGAAGTACCAGAAGACGCCGATGAGGAGGAAGGGCAACAAGGAGATGAGGATTGAGCCTATCGCGCTGGATGGGGCACTGAAGGAGTACTTGACACCTGCGGCCTGCAGTTCCTGCACCAGGTCGGCGTCCGCCCCCAGTTGGCTGTAGGTCTTGAATCCCAACGAGCCCGTGGCCTTGGCATCTGGGTTCTTCATGGTGCCGGTGATCTGCTCCGGCCCAACTTCTGCCGTCAGTATCTGGCCCTCGGCCAACTTGGCCTTGAAGGCGCTGTATTCAAGTTGCGTGGACGGCGCGCTCATAGGGCCCACGATGAACTGCTGGAACAGGTAGAGGGCAACGAGTGCAATAACGACATAGCTCAGCAGGTACAAGAGCTGTCGACCCATCCGGCGCCCGCGATCGTCGTCGTTCTGATGCCCGCCCGGGACGGAGGAACCAGGCCGACGGCCGGCGCCGGATTCCGGTTGCGGAGCCTCACGCCGGGTTCCACCCTGGGTGCGTGAGGCGTGGCTGTCGGGTTGCTCGTTTACTCCCATCGCGCGTCGCTCTTTTCGTGGTCAGCACATGGCCCCGGGAACCCCGGCTACCACAATCCTAACGCGCAGCCAGCCACAGAGCCACAACGGCGCTCCGGCAAGCCTCCTTGCCCACGGCGCGTAGCAGCTTCCTCAGTCCTGCGGTAGAGTCGCTTCAACAATCATCTCGCCGCGAGCGCAGCCCCAGCCCTACAGGCGGCCGCCCGCGCAGGAGGAGCCGTGGTGGGCCCACTCCTGGCGCTGGCCCTCCTGGCACTGGCCGGAGGGGACCTACGCCGAGTCATCACCTTGGCCGTGATACCGGGAGCCATCGGCGCTCTGCTGGTACTGACGGTTTCTGATCCACGACGGACGAAAAGTCCCGGAGTGACGGAACCGGAGGGTTCCCCCTCAGGGGAGATGCCCGCGAAACAAGCGCCGCCCTTGCGATGGTCTCTGGTGCCGCGGCGGTTCAGAGTGTACCTGGGAGCATGGCTTCCTTTCTCCCTGGTGAACTCCAGCGACGTGTTTCTCATCCTACGCGCCAAGCAATTGGGCTACTCGGCGACAGCCGTGGTTCTCATCTACGCACTGTACAACCTCGTGTACGCCCTGGCCAGCGTGCCGTTGGGCCACCTTTCCGACCGGCTGAAGCGCCGCCGTGTGCTGGTGGGCGGGATGGTGGCCTTTGCCCTTGTCTACACGGGATTTGCCTTGGCCACCGCTCCCTGGCACGCGCTCGTCCTCTTCGCCCTCTACGGCTTGTATATCGCCGCTACCGATGGCGTGGGAAAGGCCTTCGTGGTGGACATGGTCCCGGCCGGCCTCCGAGCCACCTCCATCGGGTTCCTCGGCACCGTCACCGGACTGGCGACCCTCGCCGCCAGCACCGTGGCCGGCGTGCTCTGGGACGCAGTGGGACCATGGGCGCCGTTTGCCTATGGTGCGGCTGGAGCACTGATCTGTGCAGCGTTTCTCGCCTTGCTCCCCGGGCTACGGGAACCCGCGCGTTCTTGACAACGCGATTGGCCACAGTCCCGCTACCTGCTGCATCCGTCCCGGTCACCTCTTGGCTGGTGCCATGAAGCGTGTGGCCGGTTCTAGGGGGGGAGGACCGGCCACACAGCGCATAGGACGCTCAACACACTCAAGGTGGGATCGGGGGGAATCCCGGAGCCATGAGGATCAAGTGTTCAGCTATCTCCATTGTACGTTCTCTCATCTATCGACACCATCGATTGTTCCGATTGCTGTCATCCAATTGCTTGATCGCTAGCAGCTGTGCCCTGAGACCTGGGGGTGGTGCAGCAGGAACCAAACCTACCGGGATCAGAAACGGAGCGGCATGGGAATCGAACCCACCCTGGACGGGGCTACCGCCCAACAACCGGTTTTGAAGACCGGGCCGGCCACCAGACCGGGCGCCGCTCCACGTGCATGTGGATTCTAGCCCAGCATCCCCCGCTCCGCCCGCCGCTGACCCGCCGACGCACTTTGCCGCCCGGTCACCTCGGCCGCCGGTTCAGCGGTTGACAAGGATCAACGAGCCCTCGCGCACACCGTGGAGAGCGGCCATGGGGGTGCATTTGGCGTGAATCAAGAAGGTGATCCTGCCCGCAACGGAGGGGTCTTCTTCAAGCACTTCGAAGTTGCCGATGCCCTTGGAGATAATGAGAGAAGCGCCTTCCACCAGCTTTCGTACCTCATCCGAAACCAGGGAGAGGTCCGTGGAAGGGAGAGGCTCCTGGGTACCGTTGCCAAGCAGGCGATCGCAATCGTGATCGATGCCCACTTCCAGCGCCTCCGTCATGGTCACGTCGTTGAGCGTGGGCGTCTCCTTGACCACGACGGTGGTTTCGACGATCCAGTTCTTGCGTATCACCTGCAGCAGCAACCGATCAAACACCACCTCGCCGCAGTTGTCCGTGAGGTACACAAGGGAGGAGGCTGACGAGAGCCGTCGGCGCAGTTCCGCTAACTCCTCTGCATCCAAAGCCAGGCTCTCCAGAGAGCGAAGCAACGTGTCAGGCGCAGCCGTGTCCACATTGATCACGGCGTCCAGCATATTGCCGGCGATGGCAAGCTTCAGGGCGTTGGCGAGTGGATCCGGGGCCGAGACCACGTAGGCATGAGCCTCGGGATATAGCAGTAACGCCTGCTGGTTCTGCCGAATCTTGTCTTTGCGAAGTGCGTCCGCCTCTCCCGTGAAGTCCGTCAGGAGACGCCAAGCCGCCGCGAGATCGTACGACGGCTGATGGGAAAAGCTCCCCAAGCTCACGATACCCGCGTCCAGCACTCTCTCCATGACGGCGCGCACCCGCTCGTCATCCAAGCCGTTGCGCCGCGCGGTGCTTATCACCAGCGACAGCACGCAGGGAAGGCAATCCGGCCATGCTTTCATTCTCCCGGCCTCCCTCAGCGCCGGCGGCGGCGTAGCCTTCGCGCATCGCCCACGCGCAATGTCATCCCCTCCGAGTCCATGTGCTCCAGCAAGGCCTGAGCGTAACGTCGTGAGCTGGACAGCAGGTCCCTCACCTGGGCCAGCGTGACCTGCCCCTCGCTCTCCATGGCCACCGCGATCCTGCCCAGGATCTGCTCGAGTTGCGTAGCAGGGTAATAGAGATCCTCTCCCACTCTGACCACGCGGCCCATGCGCTGCAGCGCTCTCACCAGACGCGTGGCTTCCTCGCCCGTCAAGCCGGCTGCGGCAGCTGCCTGCTCCACAGCGGGAATCTCCACCCCCGCGGCTCCGAGCGCCTCCAGCAGGCGCTCCGCCGCTTCCGCATCCTTCCCTTCCAGCACATCGGCCGCCTGCGCCCAACGGAAGCCATGCTCCGACCTCACCAGCTCGCCGTCAAGGACCAGCATCTCCAACGCCGCATCCACCGCCGGCCATTCCCGGCCTCCGGCCAGCAGGCGACGCAATTCCCCGTGACCGAGATATGGGTTGAGGGGCTCGCGCTCCGCCCGCTCGCGACACACGGCAAGCACCTGTTCGCGCAACGCGACGAGGGAGGGGTAGTGGAAGACAGTGGCGCCGGGCACGGCTACCGCCCGGCCATCCGCCAGTACGGCCTTCAACGCCGCCCCGCCATCGAAGCGCCACAGATAGGGGCTCGTCTCCAGCCGCTGCACACCCAGGCCGCGGGGGAAGCCTTCCTCCAAGAGAAGGGCGGCGATAGCGTCGCCCGGTCCTTCCTCCAGCACCTTAAGCCGTTCGCGCCAGTGCGGGTCGGTCCCGTGCTTCTTGGGGGCCGGGTCGAAGACCCGCCCCCCCCCAACAGTGGTCACCGGAGTCAAGGAGCGCACAATGAACTGATCTCCCGGGTAGACCAGCGTCTCCTCCTCGAAGCGAACCTGCGCGTACCCGGATTCGCCCGGCTCCAAGGCCTCCCGATCCGCCAACACCAGCTTGGCCAGGACTTCGTGCGTCCCGTGATCCACCCGCACACGTGACACGCGCCCCAACGGCCCGGGCGCCTCCCGGAGCAGACGGACGGAGACGTCAGCCAGGTAGGTGGGTGAGATGGCCGGGTCCTTCACGATCCAGCGGCCCCGCTGGAGCGCGTGCCTCTCCACGCCGGTCAAGTTGAGCGCCACCCGCTGGCCGCCCATGGCTACTTCCGCGGCGCGGTCGTGAACCTGGATACCCCTGATGCGCACCTCCCCCAACTCCTGCTCCGCCGCGGGAAGCACGGCTACCACATCCTCCGGACGCAGTTCCCCGGACCACAGCGTTCCCGTCACCACCGTACCGATCCCACGCAGCGAGAACACGCGATCCACCGGCATACGCGTGGCAGGGTACGCGCGGCGCGGTGGGATACGGGAGGCCTGCTCATCCAGCGTGGCCAGCAGCTCCAACAGTCCGGCACCCGTGACTCCGCTCACGGGAACGATCGGCGTACCCTGGAAGCGGCTTGCCGCCAGGAAGTCCTCCACGTCAGCCGTGGCCAGTTCCACCATGTCGGCGTCCACCATGTCTATCTTGGTCAGCGCCACCACTCCCAGAGAGATATCCAGCAACTCGATGATCCGGAGATGCTCCCGAGTCTGCGGCATGACCCCATCGTCCGCCGCCACCACCAGCAGGAAGAGATCGATTCCCGTGGCGCCGGACACCATGTTCTTGACGAACCGCTCGTGGCCGGGCACATCCACGATGCTCAGCCGGCGGCCACCGGGCAACTCCAGCTCGGCAAACCCCAGCTCGATGCTGATGCCCCGCTCCTTCTCCTCCCGTAGGCGATCGGTGTCCTTGCCGGTGAGGGCCTTGACCAAGGTGGTCTTCCCGTGGTCGATGTGCCCCGCCGTTCCCAGCGTCAGCGCTCGTACGGGGGCCATGGCCCCGCCCGTGTCAACCTCCGCCCCCACCTGCCCTACCCCTCGTCACCGGCAACATGTGCCACGGCCCAGGCCACACTATCGGCCAGCAATTCAAGTTCCTCCGGCTCCAGTGCCGCCATCACCAGATGCACACGATCTCGCGTCACGCGCGACACCACCGGGACCGGCGCCAAGCGCAACGCCGTCTCCAAATGGGCGGCACCCCCCACGGCCTTCAGGGTGACCTCCCACGAGGCAATGCTCCACAGCGGGAGCGCTCCACCTCCCGGTAGGGCATCCGCCTTCTGAGTCCCAACCTCGACCGTGTCCAAGGCCCCATTCTCTCGAAGCCGGCGGCAGATGGCCTCCGCCAGCCTCTCCGCCATCTCGCGGCTGTCCTGCTCGTCTCTGGAGAGCAGCCGCAGAGTCGGAACCGTGGAGATGGCCCGCTCCGGCTCACGGTAGAGGAGGAGCGTGGCTTCGAGTGCCGCCAGCGTCATCTTGTCCACCCGCACGGCTCGAGCAAGCGGATGACGCTTCATGGCCTCCACCCAGATGCGCCTCCCCACGATCAGCCCCGCCTGTGGTCCGCCAAGCAGCTTGTCGCCGCTGAAGGTGACCACGTCCGCACCGCACCGGACAGAGGCCGTCACCGAGGGCTCTTCCGCCACCGCCGCTATGTTGGCCAGAGCGCCACTACCCACATCGTCCGCCACCGGGATCCGCCGTGCCTCACCCAGCCTCGCCAGCTCATCTATGGGAACCTCTTCGGCAAAACCCACAACCTTGAAGTTGGAGGTGTGGACGCGAAGGAGGAGGGCCGTCTCCGTGGTGATCGCGTCCGCGTAATCCGACAAACGGGTCTTGTTGGTGGTGCCGACCTCGACCAGACGCGCACCGCTCAGGCGAAGGATATCCGGGATGCGGAAAGACCCGCCGATCTCCACCAGCTGCCCACGCGACACCACCACTTCCTGACCGGCCGCCAACACCGTCAGCATGAGCAACACGGCAGCCGCGTTGTTGTTCACCACCATGGCCGCTTCTGCCCCGGTGAGTTCCACCAGTAGGCTCTCCACGTGCTCGTGCCGCGAGCCCCGCTCACCGGTTTCCAGCCGGTATTCCAGATTGGAGTAGTGAGTGGCGGCTTCGGTGGCCGCGGCGACGGCCTCGGGAGCCAGCGCGGAGCGTCCAAGATTGGTGTTGACGATCACTCCGCCGGCGTTGATCAACCGCTTCAGATGAGTCTGTCGACGCTCTCTGACCCGCTCGTCCACCAGTGTCATCAGGTCGAGCGGGCCGGCCTCGTGGCCGGCCGCGTCCTCCGTCAAGATACGAGTCCGCATCTCGGCGACGACGTCACGGCAGGCGGCAACCACGGCCGAGCGCGGATAAGCCACGAGTAGCCCTGCACCGCCCGCCGCCCGCATCAGTTCCTCAACGGACGGGAGCCGGCGAAGCTGATCCCTCTTCTGCTCGTCCACCGCCCTGTGTCAGCGCTCGCGTTCCAGGAAGAAATCCGCCATGGAAGCCAGCACATCGCGCGCCCGCGATGGACGGACACCATTCAGGCATTCCCGCGCCTGCACGATGAGGCTGCGGGCCTTCTTCCGGCTGTCTTCCACGGAACCGTACTTCTCCAGCAGCCCGACGACTTCAGCCACTTCCTGCGGCGACTTCGAGTGACCCAACCGCAGCAGTTCGGTCAACCGCCGGCCATCTGCGGGCGAGGCTGCGTTCAGGCAGTGGATCACCATGAGCGTGCGCTTGCTCTCCAGGATGTCGTTGAGCAGATCCTTGCCCACCGTGGCCTCGTTGCCCACAATGTTGAGCAAGTCATCCTGGATCTGGAAAGCGACGGCCGCGTTCCTCCCGAACTCCTCGAGCGCCACGCGCTCCGCGGCGGGCGCCCCCCCAATCAGGGAACCGATCTTCAGCGGGGAGATGCCGGAGTAGTAGCCGGTCTTGCCGAGGGCCATCGCCAAGTAGTCGTCCGTGGTGAGATCGTAGACCTCGTCGCGCACCCAGCCCACGTCCAAGGCCTGCCCTTCGATAGTCCGGGCGCTCATCTCACCAATGGCATCCAGCACAGCAATCTTGGTGGCATCGTTCAAGCCCTGGTCCTGCACCACTATGGTGCAGACCAGACCCAGCGCATAGTCACCGGTGTTGATGGCAAGCGACACCCCGTGGATGATGTGCGCGCATTGCTGGTCTCGGCGCAACTCGCTCTCATCCATGATGTCATCATGGATGAGAGCAGCAGCATGGAAGAACTCCACGGCACAGCCGCTGGGTAGGGCAAGATAAGGGTCGGCGCCGGCGGCCTCACAGGCCAACATGGCCATGGCCGGGCGCAGCCGCTTCCCACCCCTGGCCACGAAGCCTTGCAGTATATCGTAGAGATAGGGCCGCAACCGCGTGCCCTGTCCCCGGCATTCGAGGTATGCGGCCAGTTGCCGGTCTATCGCCGGCTTGACTTCAGCCGTGTAGTCCAAGAAAAGCTCGACGTCCATACTCTCCGCTCATTCAGAAGGGCGCGAGTGGGCACCGGCCCAAGCCAGACACCCACAAGCCAGTCATGACTGTCGCTTGAGGTATACCACGAAGCCGAGCCGGAGACAGCCCCGCAAGGACCTTCTACTTCGCGTTCAGGGCTATTTCCCCGCTGAATACTCCGGCCAGGCGCTTCAGCCCGTCCACGAATGCCCGCTGCTGCTTGCCGTCCATGCCCTCCAGGACCTTCTCGATCTGCGCGCGACGCAGTCCCACCAGACGCTGGGAGAGGTCCTTGGCACTCTCTCTGAGGGAGACCGTCACCACGCGCCGGTCCTTGCTCTCCCGATTGCGCTCGACGTAGCCGTAGTCCACCAGTGGGTTGATGAGGCCGGTAGCGGACGGAGTGGTGATGCGCAGTCCAGAGGCCAACTCACTCATGGTCTGGGGACCCGTCTGGGCCAGGTGCACCAAGGCCTTCATCTGCGCAACCGATATGCCCTCACGCCTGATCTCCAGCGGGACCGACCGGCCGAGCGCCCGGCTCAGGTCAGGCAGAATCCGCAACACATCAAATACGGTCTGATCATCAACGGCCGATTCGGCCGCCTTGGATTTCGGTGTCTTCGTGGCCATCCCACACCCCCAGGGTTGCTCCCAATCCTCGCCTGCTCTCAGGGGGGTTTCTGCTCCCCACACTCCACATTCTACCGCCAATAGGCAACCTCTATCCAAACAAATGGCACTAACTAATTCTTTGGATACTGGATGTCTACGTAACCGTTGAATCGCCGGGCCATGAGCGCCTTTTGCCCTACTCGCCCCGCTCCAACAACTGATACTCCACGAGCTGAGCCTGGACGACCAGCCTCTGAGCCGCACTGTAGATGGGATGGCACGTCGCCAGAGAGATCTCCTCCACGCCGCGCTGGGCCACCACTTGGGTCTCGTAGGGAAGGACGACGATCGAGCGCCATACTCGGTAGACTGCAGCCACGTAGGGCAGTACCAACTGGATCTCATCCCCCGCTTCCAGATTGTCAAGACGGAAGAACGGAGCACCATAGGTGGTGCGGTGACCCGAGACCACGAAATTGCCGCCTTGGCCCGGAAAGGGCGTCTCGGGCCAGTGGCCCGGCCCCTCACGTAGATCCTGGGTCCCCGTGCCCTCCAAGACGATCACGTCAACACCGATCTTGGGGATCACAATCCGCCCTATGGCCCGGCCGCCCATGCCCACTACTGACGCGGCGAACTCATCGGCGGCGGCGCGCAGCAGACCCTCACGACGTGCCTGCTCCTCCCGCCACTGAGCCTGCCGGCCGGCATCGTGTTCCGGCGCCACGGTGACATCTACGGGAAGGGCCGCGACCATGTCGCCTTCGCGGAAGAACGAGGCGATGTCGCCCTCAAGCCCTGGGCGCTGCTCCGAGAGTTGCCGCACCAGGTTCGCGTGCACTATCCAGGTGTAGGCCCACGTGCCCACAGGGTAGAGCAGCCCCAGCACTCCCGCCAGAATGAGTAGGTTGGCCAGCGTTTTCTTCCAGTTTCTGATCTGCTATCACCTCATGCGCTTCCTCAGGCACGCCGTCCACCGGTCGCCTCGCCCGGCCAGGGCTGGGGGCAGAAGCGGGTGCCCTGCCAACAGCCTACGAGGATTCTCCTCCACCAAGCGTTCCACGGGGTAGTGGGGAAAGAG
>Ga0123328_1004464_pt1 | contig 11394 bp, 11 predicted proteins | sample BioC12SIPDNA_2_FD_89702 | JGI IMG/M metagenome (GOLD analysis project Ga0123328, IMG submission 89702) | Anaerobic biogas reactor microbial communites from Washington, USA - Biogas_R1_A C12 SIP DNA | ecosystem: Engineered > Bioreactor > Anaerobic > Unclassified | place: Washington, USA...
AGGTTCGGGATACCGAACTGCATGGCCTCCGTGTTGGAGGTGTTCCATGCGCCGGAGTAGGTGAAGAACCCCAGCCAGCCGTCGACGTTCCGGTTGAGCGAAGGAACCGCACGCCAGATGAGGAACGCACCGATCGCGGCGATGATGACGGTGATCAGGGTCGCGGAGGCCGTGGACAGGAACTCGAACACGCGGTCGCCCGGGCGCTTGACCGAGCCGTTGGCGGACTTGATCTCCGGCGTGGAGTCGGGCTGCTGCGAGTTTCCGATGGTTGCCACGGAGTTGGCGATCGCGGGATCCCCGGTGCGGGTCTCCTGATCCTCCGTGGTCGGACGATTGCTTGCCATGAGGCGCAGATTCCTTCGATTGAAAAGAGCGGAAAGGTTACATGTCCGTAACGGCGGGCATGTGGTTTCTTACGTGACGCTGCCCCCGTAGGCGTCAGACGCGAACGGGGGCTGCAACGTGGCGGACCGGATTTACTGGATGGCCTCGACGGCCTCGACCAGACGCTCGTGGTGGGCACCGGTGACCGGGATGTAGCCCAGCTCGGCCAGACCGTCATCCTGGGAGTTGAGGGCGACGGTGAGGAAGTCCTTGACCATGGCGGAGGTGGTCTCGTCGTAGCCGGCGGAGCAGACGATCTCGTAGGTGGTCAGGATGAGCGGGTAGGAGCCCTCGGCGTTGGAGGCGAACAGGGCGTCGGTGTCGACGACCATGTCGTGGCCCTCGTTGACGAACTCGAGGTTGTCCAGGGCGACACCGACGGAGTCGGTGTTGAGCTCGACCGGGCCGGCACCGAAGTCGAGGTTGGCGATGCCCAGGCCCTGCTGCTCAGCGAAGCCGGACTCGACGTAGGTGATGCCGCCGTCGATGTTGGTGACCTGGGTGGCCACACCGTTGGAACCGTTGGCGCCCTCGCCCACGGCGGAGGGGAACTGCTGGCCGTCGGTCTCCCAGTCCTCCGGCGCGGCGGCCTGGAGGAACTTCTGGAAGTTGTCGGAGGTGCCGGACTCGTCGGAGCGGTAGACCACGGAGATGTTGGTGTCCGGAAGCTCGACGCCCTCGTTCTCGGCGGCGATGGCCTCGTCGTTCCAGGAGGTGATCTCACCCTTGAAGATCTTGGCGACGGTCGGGATGGAGAGGTTGAGCTCCTCGACGCCCTCGAGGTTGTAGGCCACGGCGACCGGGCCGATGACGAACGGCAGGTGCCAGGCGTCGTTGCCACCGCAACGCTCGGCGGCTGGCTCGACCTGGTCCTCGGACAGCGGGGAGTCGGAGCCGGCGAAGGCGACCTGGCCACCGACGAAGTTGGTGCGGCCGGAACCGGAACCAGAGGCGGTGTAGGCCAGGGAGGCGCCGGAGACGGCCTCCTGGTACTTCACGTTGAAGTAGTCCATCGCGTTCTGCTGGGAGGAGGCGCCCTCACCGACGAGCTGGCCGGCGGTGCCGGACAGGCCCTCGACCTCAGCGGCCGGGGTGCCGTTGGTGGCGGTGTCGGTCGAGCCCTCTTCGGACTCGGAGCAGGCGACGAGAGCGGCGGAGCCGGCGGCGACGACGCCGAGGATGGCGGCGGTGCGCTTGAAGTTGCGGATCACGGAGAGAGCCTTTCCGGTTATATGGGGTGATAGTCCGAGCACATGCCACGCGGATCCGGAACTCGCATCCCGGATCCGCGTGAAGTTGTTGCTCACAGCAACTAAACCTAGGGCGCACCGGTTAACCGTAAGGGGGAGGTTTGGTAAACAGATCGTTAACAGTTGGCGAGGATCTGGCGAATTTCCCTACCTGACCCGGCGTTTTGAGATGCACGTCACCTGGATCATGGCTGGGAATACACCACATGCTCCTCGTCGACGACGAATCCGAGATCCTCGTAGACCCGGACCGCCGGCCCATTGTCGGCCTCCACGTAGAGGATGACCCGGCGCGCCCCCTTGCCTGCCAGATGCTCGAGTCCGAGGCGCAGCAGCGGATCCCCGAGGCCCTGCCCGCGGTAGGCGGTGGCCAGGCCAACGACGTAGACCTCGCCGAAGGCGGGGGTGTCCTCGGTGTGCCACTTCGTCCAGTGGAACCCGGCCAGCGCCGGCTTCCCGTCGGTTGAGGTGTCCCAGTGGAAGAGGACGTCGTCCTCGTCGAACCAGGCGGCCTCCTGGGCGCGGCGGAGGCGGTCGAGGTCCCAGCCGCCCTGTTCGGGGTGCCAGGAGAAGGCCTCGTTGTTGGCGTCGAGCCACGCCTGTTCCACGGTGTCGCGGCCCCAGCGGGCGGCGGATTCGCGCAGCGACAGGGCCTCGAAGCCGGGGCGGGGTTCGAACACCGCCGCCTCGGTCAGCGCCTGATCAGCGACGGACATGACCAGCAGGCGGCGGGTGGGACGGCGGCCGGCCGCGGCGGCCAGCGCGCGGGCGGCGGGCAGGTCGCCGTGGGCCCACACGTCGGCGTCGCCGACCGCCTCGAGCAGCGCGGTGCCCACGCCCTGCCGGCGGGCGTCGGGGGCGACGACGAGTTCGCAGGAGGAGTCGTCGCAGGCGGCGACGCGGCGTAGCTGGTCGCCGTCGGTGAGGATGAGGTGACGGTGGGCCACGCGGGCGTCAACAAGCCCGAGGAGGAACTGCTCGGAGAGCGGATAGATGCCGTCGACGCGGGCGGCCTCGGATGCCAGGTCACGGACGCGGGCGGCGAGGTCAGGCTGGTCGGGCAGGTGGACGGACTGGATCTCCATGTCCCCCACCCTAGGCGCTGGCTACGATGGACCGGTGCGCATTCCTCGTCTGCCCCTCATCCTCGTCACCGTGCTCGCGGTGCTGCTCGGCGTCGGGTGGCTCGGGGACAGTATCGCGGCCTCGAGGGTGGAGCGGAACATCTCGGCGCAGGTGGAGGATGTCGCCCGGCTGGAGGTCAGCCCCAGCGTCTATGTCGGTGGCGTGCCCTACCTGCTGGCGTTGTTCACCGGGGAGATCCCCTCGGTGGAGGTCACGGCGCTGGATGTGGATGTCGCCGGGCTCGGCATGGTCAATGCGACGACCCGGGTCAAGCAGGTCACGGTGACGCCGGAGCAGGTGCGTTCCGGGGACATCGAGGGCGCGCCCGCCGAACTCATGTCGCGCACCATCGGCCTGGACGGGGTCTCCTTCGGGCATCTGCTCGACATGACGGACCTGGACATCGCGAACCCCTACGACATCTCCCCGGCCGGCGGTTCCGTGACGGAGGCGCAGCTGACCGGCACCCCGCCGGGGTTCGAGGACCCCGTCTCCGTCGTGGTCTCCCTGCGCCTGGTGGGCGAGATGTTCCACATGGAGCCGGTGACGCTTGTCGACGCCCCCACAGGCCGCGAGGACGACGTCCGCGCCGCGTTCACCTACTCCCTGGACACCCGGCGCCTCCCGCTGGCGGGCCGCGCCAGCTCAGTCGTCCTCGGCGGGGGTTCCATCTACTTCGAGGCGCAGCGGCACAACGTCCGTGTCCGCGTCGTCGATCTCTCCCCCGTCGAGGTCACCCGGCCCTGACCCGGGTCAGTGGATGCGGATGAGGTCGCGCAGCACCTGCCGCCACGTCCGGGAACTGACCGGGTAGGGGTCCTGCGGCGCGTAGACCTCGAGGGCGGCCGGCCGGCTGCCCAGGACCGCCCGCTCGAACTCGCCCTCGAACTCGCCGTCCGCCTGGAAACTCTCCGGGCGGGGGCAGGTGAGGGTGACGTCGGTGGCGTCGTCGAAACGCACGATGCGGGCGTCCAGCCAGCGCCGCACGCGGGGATGATGCCCGAAGCCGATGAGGTGGAGCATGCTCGCGGCGCCCCGCGGGCCTCGGAGATCGGTGATCCCGAACAGTCCCAGCCCGACGTCGAAGGAGTTGCGCGGGTTGGTCACCACCGGCAGCGGGCCGAGGAACGTCCACGGGTTGGTGTTGGACACCGCGAAGGCGGGCACCCCCGACAGCGCCAGGGTGCGCCCGTCCGCGGCGCGGGCCCGCACGTCGATGCTCGGGGGATGACGCTGGCCGCGGGTCCAGGCCAGCGCCGCGACGGCGAGGTAGCGCAGCGGGGTGGCGGCGAACCCCCTCCCCCGGGCCTGATCCACCCGGGCGATGACGTCGGCGTCCATGCCGAAGCTGGCGTTGACCGCGAACCACCGGTCGTTCCACGTGCCCAGGCAGATGGAGCGCCGCAGATTCCGGCGCAGCAGGCCGGCGAGCATCATCGCCGCCGCCACCGGTGAGGGCGGGAAGCCGAGTGCCCGGGCGAAGACGTTGGCTGAACCGGTGGGGATGACCGCCACCGCGGGGATGGTCCGGGGATCGGGGGCGGGCCCGGCATCGGCCGGGCCGAGCAGGCCGTTGACCACCTCATTGACCGTGCCGTCGCCGCCGACGGCGATGACCAGGTCGACCGTCTCCCGGGTCAGCCCCGTGCACAGTTCCTCCGCGTGCCCGCGGTGGTGGGTGAACACGCCCCGCAGGCGCAGCCCCTCGACCGACCGCAGCACGGGGATGATCCGCCGGAACAGGCCGGCATGCTGGGTGGTGGAGTACGGGTTGGCGATGAGCAGGACGCGCACGGATTCAGCCTAGTGGCCCATTCACTAGGCTGGGGCGCATGAACGACGACACGAACACCCCCGACAACCCCAACGAGAACGTCAACGACACTCCGGGCGACGCCGCTGCGGCCGCCGGCACCGGTGGCCCGACTGAGGGTCCTGCCCCGATCAACGGCAACGACGCCGTCAACCTCGCCGCCGAGCAGTCCAAGTCCACGGCGCACCGCAACATCCCCTCGCTGGATCTCGGCGAGCTGCCCATTCCGGACGACACCGCCAACCTCCGCCAGGGGCCGAACCTGCACGACGGCCTGCTGGCCCTGCTGCCGCTGGTCGGCGTGTGGCGTGGTGAGGGCCAGGCCGACACCGCGGACGGCGAGTACGCCTTCGGCCAGCAGATCATCTTCGCCCACGACGGCGAGAACTACCTCACCTTCGAGTCCCGCCTGTGGAAGCTCGACGACGAGGGCAACCCCGTCGGCCCGGACCAGCGCGAGACCGGTTTCTGGCGGATCTCCCTGTCCGATGAGATCGAGGTGACCTGCACCCACTCCACCGGTGTGGTGGAGATCTACTACGGTGAGCCGGTCAACGAGCGCGCCTGGGAGATCGAGTCCGCCTCGACGATGGTCACCGCCACCGGCCCGGAGACCCTCGGCCCCGGCAAGCGTCTCTACGGTCTCATGCCGAACAATGACCTCGGCTGGGTGGACGAGCGCCTGGTCGACGGTGAGATGAAGCCGCGGATGTCCGCGCAGCTCAAGCGCGTCGCCGGCTAGGAGCCCAGTGCCTGGTTGATCAGCTCCCGGATCTCCGCCTCGTTGGCGGGGGCCGGGAGTTTCTTTCCGTCGATGGCGGTGACGCGGGTGGCCACCCGCACGGAGCTGACCAGCCAGACCGACTCGGCGTCGAGAAGCCGGTCCACCGTCATGTCCTTGGTCTTGCAGCGCCAGCCGTGCTTCTCCGCGTAGTCGAACAGGGCGGCCTGGGTGGTTCCGGGGAGGATGTCGCCGCCGGGGGTGGGGGTGCGGAGTTTGCCGCCGGAGCGGACGGTCACCACCGTCGACGTCGCCCCCTCGAGCACGCGGCCGGAGGCGGGGTCGACGTAGATGACGTCGTCGAAGCCGTGGGAACGGGCGTAGCGCAGGGCCGCCATGTTCGCCGCGTAGTTGAGGGTCTTCGCCCCGACGGTCAGCCACGGGGCGGGATCGGCCCGGTCCCCCGAGGTGGCCTCGTCCACGCCGGGCAGGGCGGTGTTGATGGAGTAGCCGCGCGGGGCGGTCATCACGCGCACGCCGTTGTCCCGCTGGGCGATGACCTTCGGGGAGACGCCACGCAGCGTCAACCAGGCGGACGGCCGGTCGAGGCCCTCGCGGCCGCGGGTGTAGGTCCACACGCAGGTGGCGTCCGCGTCGGACTGCCCGGCCCATTCCTCGGCGGCCTCGAGGGTCGCCTGCTTCCACCGGGCCTGCCCGGGGTCGGGCAGTTCCAGGAGGCGGGCCGAGGCCCGGAAGCGTTCCATGTGCCGCTCCACGTTCGCCGGACGGCCGTCGCGGATGAGCAGGGTCTCGAAGATCCCGTCGCCACGGGTGACGGCCGCGTCGTCCCAGAACACCATGGGCAGGGAGGGATTGTGCCGGCGAATGGACCCGCCGTAGGGCTCGACGATGTAGATGACGGGGGCGTGTGAGTCCATAGGCTCTGATTATGCCCGCTCCGGCGGGTTACCATCGGAATCGTGACTTCCACCTCCGCTCCGTACCGTTCCCCGCTCCTCGACCGACCCGGCGCCGCCGAATCCCAGGACGCTGATGTGGTCGATGCCGCGGGCGTCGCCTGGCACTACGGCGACCCACTGGGTGAGCAGCGTGCCGCCCATGATGGCGGCATCGTCGTGGACCGTTCCCACCGCCGGGTGCTGAAGGTGTCCGGCCCGGATTCCGCGGGATTCCTCAATAATCTGCTCTCCCAGAAGGTGGATGACGCCCCGGACGGCTTCGCCGCTTCCGCCCTTGACCTGGACATTCAGGGCCACATCCTCCACCACGCGGACCTCGTGCGCGTGGGCGGGGACTTCTACCTCGACCTGCCCGACGCGCAGGCCGTCACCTTCGCCGACTTCCTCCGCAGGATGATCTTCTGGTCCCAGGTGGAGGTCGACGACACCGATCTCGCCGTGCTCACCCTCCTCGGACCGGCGCTTGTCGACGCCCCCGCGGACCGGGGAGTGCCCACCCTCGCCGCCCGCACCGTGGGCTGGGGTGGCATCGCCCGCCGGGACCTGCTGGTCGAGCGCGCGGACCTGCCCGCGGCCGTCGACGCACTGGTCAACGGCGGTGCGACCCTCGCCGGGCTCATGGCCTTCACCGCCGAGCGGGTCCGTGCCCTCGAACCGGAGCTGGCCGCCGACCTCGACGACAGGTCCATCCCCCACGAGGTCCCCGCCTGGATCGGCCGGGGCGACCATGCCGGCGCCGTGCACCTGGAGAAGGGCTGCTACCGAGGCCAGGAGACCGTCGCCCGCGTGGAGAATCTCGGCCGCTCCCCCCGCCTGCTGGTCATGCTCCAGCTCGACGGCTCCGCCCCGGAGACCCCCACGCCGGGGACGGCGATCACCGCGACGGGCGGTGGCCGCGCCGTCGGCCGCCTGGGCACCGTCGTCCACGACTGCGACTACGGACCCGTGGCACTGGCGCTGGTCAAGCGCAGTGCCCTCGACGGCCAGCTGCTCATCGGCGACGTCGCCGCGATGGTGGACCCGTCGTCCATCCCGACCGAGGAGGGCGAGAAGGCCGGTCGCGCGGCGATCAACCGCCTCAAAGGTCTCTAAGGGCACGCCCTCCACTACCCCCGGCTGCCCCCTGATTCGTCACAGTTATCTTGCGTATTCCCCTATAGATCCCGCCCAAGTCCAGCTCAGGGGGACGGTGAGGAATTTTCAGGCGGCACAGGCTATTGTGTTCTACAGGAATACACACAGACGTAAAGCCGATGGGGCATCCGAATTCCCTGGATAGCCTTCACATACCTCAAGGGGGTCAGGCCATGGGACGCGGTCGCGCAAAGGCAAAGCAGACCAAGGTTGCTCGCCAGCTCAAGTACAACACGCCCGAGATGGATCTGGATTCGCTCCAGCGCGAGCTCGCCTCGCAAAGCCCTCGCAGCACGTATCAGAACTCCGCAGACGACGAGGACTACGACCAGTACGCGGACTACGCTGACTGGTCCGATGATGAGGATGACTCGTGCGCACCGTCTCGTCGCGCACGGTGACCCACCTCCGCTAGACATTCCGACGCACAACGCCGCACCCTCTCCCCTTTCCTGGGAGGGTGCGGCGTTCGGCGTATGCCGGTTCTAGTAACCCGGGTGATCCCCACGGAGGGCGGCGCGGGTGGTCTCCCCGTCGGTGGCGGTGCGGACCTCGCCGAGGACCCAGGCGTCGATGTGGCGGGCGGTGAGCATGGCCAGGGCGCGGTCGCGGTCCCGCGGGGACACGACGGCGACCATGCCGACACCCATGTTGAAGGTCTTCTCCATCTCCTCGCGGGAGACCTTGCCCAGGTCGGCGATGGTGCGGAAGATCTGCCCCGGGGTCCAGGTGCCGCGGGACATGTCGGCGACCAGGCCCTCGGGCATGATGCGCTCCATGTTGCCGGCCAGGCCACCACCGGTGACGTGGCAGAAGGTCCGGACCTCGCACTCGTTGGCCAGGGCCAGGCAGTCCTTGGCGTAGATGCGGGTCGGCTCGAGCATCTCCTCGCCGAGGGTACGGCCGAGTTCCTCGATGTAGCCGTCGAGCGGCAGGCCGGCCTTCTCCAGGAGGACGTGGCGGGCGAGCGAGTAGCCGTTGGAGTGCAGGCCGGAGGAGGCCATGCCGATGATGATGTCGCCCGAGCGGACACGGTCCGGGCCGAGGAGGTCGGCGGCCTCGACGACGCCGACGGCGGTGGCCGAGACGTCGTACTCACCCTCGGCCATGAGGCCCGGGTGCTCGGCGGTCTCGCCGCCCAGGAGGGCACAGCCGGCCTGGACACAGCCCTCGGCGATGCCGGCCACGATCTGGGCGACGTGCTCCGGCACCACCTTGCCGATGGCGATGTAGTCCTGCAGGAACAGCGGCTCCGCGCCACACACGACGAGGTCATCGACGCACATGGCCACCAGGTCGATGCCGATGGTGTCGTGCTTGTCCATGGCCTGGGCGACGGCGAGCTTGGTGCCCACGCCATCGGAACCGGCGGCGAGCAGGGGCTCCTTGTACTCACCCAGTGCGAACAGGCCGGCGAATCCGCCGAGGCTGCCACGGACCTCGGGGCGGGTGGCCTTCTTGGCCAGGGGGGCGAACAGTTCGACGGCGCGGTCGCCGGCCTCGATGTCCACGCCAGCGGCGGCGTAGGAGGCACCCTGGTTGTCGGTCTCACTCATGATTCGTCGTGTCTCTTTTCGTTCTGGAGTCAGGCGGGGTCAGGCGGGGAAGTGATCAGGCCTGCTGCGATTCGAGCAGGCCGGCCACCAGGTCGGCGTTGGGGTTACCCTGCGGCAGTCCGAGGGGGTACTTGCCGTCAAAGCAGGCACGGCACAGCTGATCGGCGGGTTGTTCGGTCGCCTCGGTCATCTCCTCGAGGGAGACGAAGCCGAGGGAGTCCGCCCCGATGGCGCTGCGGATCGACTCGATCATCGCCGCCTCATTGTCCCCGTTGCCGGTGACGGCGTTGGCGATGAGCTCACCCGGGCTGGCAAAGTCGATGCCGTAGAAGCACGGCCACTTCACCGGCGGGGAGGCGATCCGCACGTGCACCTCGGCGGCGCCGGCCTCCCGCAGCATGCGGATGAGCGCCCGCTGGGTGTTGCCGCGGACGATGGAGTCATCCACCACGATGAGCCGCTTGCCGGCGATGACCTCCCGCAGCGGGTTGAGCTTGAGGCGGATACCCAGCTGACGGAGGGTCTGCGACGGCTGGATGAAGGTGCGGCCGACGTAGGCGTTCTTCACCAGGCCCTGGCCGAAGGGGATCCCCGACTCGCGGGCGTACCCCACGGCCGCCGGGGTGCCGGAGTCCGGCACCGGGATGACCAGGTCACCGTCGGTGGGGAATTCGCGGGCCAGGCGGCGACCGATCTCGATTCGGGTCGCGTTGACCGAGCGGTTCCGGATGACCGAGTCCGGGCGGGCGAGGTAGACGTACTCGAAGATGCAGCCCTTGTGCGTGGTCTCGGCGAAACGCACGGTCCGGACCCCGGATTCGTCGATGGCCACCAGCTCGCCGGGTTCGATCTCCCGGACGAAGGCGGCGCCGACGATGTCGAGTGCACAGGTCTCGGAGGCGACCACCCAGCCACGGTCGAGACGACCGAGGACGAGCGGGCGCACCCCGTGCGGGTCGCGCGCCGCGTAGAGGGTGTGTCCGTCGGTGAAGGTGAGACAGAAGGCGCCCTTGACCCGGGGCAGCAGATCTTTGGCCGCGTCGAACACGGAGCGGCCCTCGGTGACGTCGGAGGCCAGCAGCGCCGTGATGATCGCGGAGTCGGAGGACGCGATCTTCGGGTCCGTCAGGCCTTTCTCCACGGCCTCCTCGTGCAGTTCCACGAAGTTGATGAGGTTGCCGTTGTGCCCCAGGGTCACATCCGTGCCGTCCGGCGCGGTCTGGAACATCGGCTGGACGTTCTCCCAGCTCTTGCCACCGGCGGTGGAGTAGCGGGTATGCCCGATGGCGATGTCACCGTGGAGGGCGTCGAGCGAGGACTCGTCGAAGATCTGGGAGACCAGACCCATGTCCTTGAACACGACGATCCGGTCGCCGTCACCGACGGCGATGCCGGCAGCCTCCTGGCCACGGTGCTGGAGGGCGAAGAGCCCGAAGTAGGTGAGCTTGGCGACTTCCTCGCCCGGGGCCCAGACACCGAAGACGCCGCATTCCTCGCGGGGTTCAGTCTCCCCACGGTCGTCGAAATCGGTCCGGGCACGGTCCTTGATTACCACGTGCCCAACTGTAGTCCGTCGGCCCGTCACAGACTAATGATCGGCAGCCAACGTCCGACCTCATGCGCCCGCGCTCCGGACGCCTCGACCTGCCCAGCGGCGACGGCGTCCGCGAAACTGACCTGCCCGGTCGCCAGGCGCAGCCACGTCCGCGGATCACACTCCACCACGTTCGGGGGTGTCCCCCGGGTGTGCGCGGGGCCGTCGATGCACTGCACCGCCACAAACGGGGGTACCCGCACCTCCACCGCATGGCCGGGCGCATCCTGGGCGAGCGTGCGGGCGGTGAGGCGGACGGCGTCGGCGAGCAGTGCACGTGCAGGCTTTTCGACGCCCCCGTCCCCCACAATCCAATCCCCCACCGCATCGACGGCGGCGCGGGTGGCGTTCGGGTCAGCGGATCGTGTCATGGCAGTCGATCCTACTGGCGGTAGTCTGTTGCGCATGCCGAATACCACCGTGAAGTCCCCGAAGGTCACCCTCCGTTTCCTCGCCGCCCCCACCGACGTGCTCATGGCGGGCAACCAGGGTGTCAGTGGCGGCCGGGTGCTCGAGTGGATCGACAAGGCGGCGTACGCGTGCGCCGTCCAGTGGTCCGCCACCTACTGTGTCACCGCCTACGTCGGCCACATCCACTTCACCCGCCCCATCCCCTCGGGCCACATGGTGGAGGTGCGCTCCCGGATCGCCATGACCGGCCGGTCTTCCATGCACATCGTCAACGAGGTGTTCTCCGCCGACCCGCGCGAGGGTGTGTTCACCCGCGCCTGCGACTGTCTGGTCATCTTCGTGGCCAAGGACACCGCCACCGGCAAGACCCAGGCGGTGCCCGAGTTCGTCCCCTCCGACGAGGAGGAGCGCCGCGCCCTCGAC
>Ga0123328_1004467_pt1 | contig 11386 bp, 11 predicted proteins | sample BioC12SIPDNA_2_FD_89702 | JGI IMG/M metagenome (GOLD analysis project Ga0123328, IMG submission 89702) | Anaerobic biogas reactor microbial communites from Washington, USA - Biogas_R1_A C12 SIP DNA | ecosystem: Engineered > Bioreactor > Anaerobic > Unclassified | place: Washington, USA...
CGACGGCGGCCCGGCCCCGGGTGCGGCGTCGCAGGGCCCGCAGGCGGGCGGCGGCCGCGACGGCTCCCTCGTTGTTGAAGCCCATGCGGTTGCGCAGCCCGCGCTCGGCGAGCAGGCGCCACAGGCGCGGGCGCTCGTTGCCCGGCTGCGCCTGGGCCGTGACGGTCCCGACCTCGACGAAGCCGAAGCCGAGCATCGTGAGCCCCTCGACCGCGCGGGCGTCCTTGTCGAAGCCGGCCGCGAGGCCGAAGCGTCCCGGGACCGTGCGGCCGAACACCTCGACGCGCCCGGCCGCCGGGGCCGAGAAGACCTTCGTGAGCACGTGGGCGAGCCCGGGGACCCGCCCGACCGAGGCGATCAGTCCGAACGCGAGCTCGTGCGCCCGCTCGGGGTCGAGCCGGCGCAGGACGAGGTCGAACAGGACGCGGTACACGGCGACCAACCTAGCCGCTCCCCCGCTCGGGGCTGCGGGCCCTCGTGCGCCACAGCAGGACGAGCCCGACGACGGGCAGCACGAGCGGAACGTAGCCGTAGCCGGCGCCGAACTGCGACCACACCGTCTCGTCGGGGAAGTCCTCGGGGACTGCGAGCGAGAGCGCCCCGACCGCGAGCACACCCACGAGCTCGACCGAGATCGCGAGCCACGCGACCGTGCGCCACCCGCGCGAGGACCGGGCGAGGGCGACCGTCGCGAGGATGTAGACCAGGCCCGAGAACAGGGACAGCGAGTACGCGAGGGGCGCCTCGGCGAACCGCGTCGCGATCTGGGCGAGGGCGCGCGCGGTCGCGGCGAGCGCGAGAAGCCCGTAGACGAAGACGACGACGCGCCCCCCGCCGTGCGCGGCGTTGCGCGGCTCGGCGGGGGTCACGCGGACCACAGCACGAGGACGCGGTACTGCAGGAACGCCGTCGTGAGCGCGGCGATCAGGAGCACGACCGAGCTCCACCGGGTCCGCTCGAGGAAGGACACGACCGCGGCTGCGGGCAGGATCAGCAGCATCGAGATCGCGTAGCCCCACAACGTCACGCCGTCGTCGACCTGGGCCCCACGAGCCTGCAGGACCCCGAGCACGAGGAGCTGGACGAGCAGGACCGCCTCGACGGCGCCGGCCGCGAACAGCTGGCGCAGGATGACGGCCTGGTCACGCAGGGCACGCACGGCGGCCCACGCCCCGAGCGCGAGGCACAGGGCGACGACGATCCAGGTGAGGACGAGCACGAGGTCGAGGGTACTCAGACCTCACCGCGTCGCCGCCGCGCGTTCCACTCGCGCATGCGCGGCGGGTAACCCGTGCGCTGGACGTCGTAGACCGGGATCGAGAGCTCCTCGGCGATCTTGGCGGCGGTCGCCGCATCGGGCACCTTGCGCCGGGTCCACTCGCCCGTCGTCGCGATGAGGACGACGGTCGTCTGCGTCACGTTCGTCTCGGGCTCGACGTAGGCCTCGACACCGACGCGGGTGCGCACGAACTCTGCGAGGTGCTCGCGCGTCGCGCGTGCCGCGTCGCGTGGCGAGGGCGCGTCGGCGCGGCGCCGACGGCGGCGAAAGAGGCCCATGGCGTGCAAGGTTACGTGATCTGCGTCTCTCGCCGTGCGGTTCGTTCGCCGCGTCCGGCGAGGTGGTGACAAGATGGTCGTCGGGTGGCCGCGCCGCGCGAGGGACGCACGGGCCGGCCCGGCGCAGACACTTTCGGCCTAAGGAGTTTTCGTGGCAGACAGCCGCACCGAGTTCGACATCGTCGTCCTGGGCGGGGGTAGCGGCGGGTATGCAGCCGCCCTGCGCGCCTCGCAGCTGGGTCTGAGCGTCGCCCTCGTCGAGGGCGCCAAGGTCGGTGGGACCTGCCTGCACAACGGGTGCATCCCGACCAAGGCGCTCCTGCACGCCGCCGAGCTCGCGGACCAGGCGCGCGAGGCCGCGCACTTCGGGGTCAACGCGAGCCTCGAGAGCATCGACATGGCTGGCGTCAACAACTACAAGGACACCGTGATCGGCGGCCTGTACAAGGGCCTGCAGGGCCTCGTGAAGGCGCGCGGAGTCACGCTCGTCGAGGGCTGGGGCAAGCTCGTCGCGAAGGACGCCGTCGAGGTCGACGGCGTCCGCTACGTCGGCAAGCACGTCGTGCTCGCGACCGGCTCGTACGCGCGCTCGCTCCCGGGGCTCGAGATCGGCGGTCGGGTCATCACGTCCGACCAGGCGCTCGAGCTCGACTGGGTCCCCCGTTCTGCCGTCGTGCTCGGTGGCGGTGTGATCGGTGCCGAGTTCGCGAGCGTGTGGCGCTCCTTCGGTGCCGAGGTCACGATCATCGAGGCCCTCCCTCACCTGCTGCCGAACGAGGACCCCGCGCTCTCGAAGGCTTTCGAGCGCGCCTACCGCAAGCGCGGCATCGCCTTCCACACCGGCGTGCGCTTCCAGGGCGTGACGCAGGACGACTCGGGCGTGCACGTCACGCTCGAGGACGGCAAGTCCTTCGACGCCGACCTCCTGCTCGTCGCGGTCGGCCGTGGCCCGCGCACCGCGGACCTCGGCTACGAGGAGCAGGGCGTCACGCTCGACCGCGGCTTCGTCACGACGAACGATCGGCTCCACACGGGCGTCGGCAACATCTACGCCGTGGGCGACATCGTCCCGGGCCTCCAGCTCGCGCACCGCGGGTTCGCGCAGGGCATCTTCGTCGCCGAGGAGATCGCGGGGCTCAACCCCGCGCCGATCGTCGAGTCCGGCATCCCGCGCGTGACCTACTCCGAGCCCGAGGTCGCCTCGGTCGGCCTGACCCAGGCCGGTGCCGAGGAGGAGTTCGGCAAGGAGAACGTCGAGACGCTCGACTACAACCTCGCGGGCAACGGCAAGAGCAAGATCCTGGGCACGACGGGCTTCGTCAAGCTCGTGCGCCGCAAGGACGGCCCCGTCGTGGGCGTCCACATGATCGGCGCGCGCGTCGGCGAGCTGATCGGCGAGGGACAGCTCATCGTCAACTGGGAGGCCTACCCCGAGGACGTCGCGAACCTCGTCCACGCCCACCCCACCCAGAACGAGGCGCTCGGCGAGGCCCACCTGGCTCTCGCGGGCAAGCCCCTGCACGCCCACAACTGAGTCGCGGCGAGACCGCTCGAACCACGAGGAGACCAACGTCATGAGCGACGCAGTGAAGATGCCGGCCCTGGGCGAGTCCGTGACCGAGGGCACCGTGACCCGCTGGCTCAAGTCGGTCGGCGACGAGGTCGCCGTCGACGAGCCCCTGCTCGAGGTCTCGACCGACAAGGTCGACACCGAGATCCCCTCCCCGTTCGCTGGGGTGCTCGAGCAGATCCTGGTCGAGGAGGACGAGACCGTCGAGGTCGGCGCGGACCTGGCCATCATCGGCTCGGGCGAGGGCGCGGGAGGCGCGCCTGCGCAGGCCCCCGCCCAGGACGAGACACCTGCCGAGGAGGCAGCTCCCGCGCAGCAGGCACCTGCTCAGCAGGAGCGTGCCCAGGAGGCGCCTTCCGAGCAGCCCGCCGAAGCCCCTGCCGAGCAGCCTGCTCCCGAGACGGCCGCCGCCCAGGCGCCCGCTGGCGACGGCGAGGCCGTCAAGATGCCCGCGCTCGGCGAGTCCGTGACCGAGGGCACCGTGACCCGCTGGCTCAAGTCGGTCGGTGACGAGGTCGCCGTCGACGAACCCCTGCTCGAGGTCTCGACCGACAAGGTCGACACCGAGATCCCCTCACCCGTCGCGGGTGTCCTCCAGCAGATCCTCGTGGAGGAGGACGAGACCGTCGAGGTCGGGACCGACCTCGCGATCGTCGGCTCGGGGGCGCCGAGCGAGGCCAAGGCCGCTCCTGAGCCGGCCGCGGCCCCCGCTCCCGCCGCGGAGCAACCGGCGGAGCCCGCCCCGGCCGAGGAGCCTGCTCCCGCACCCGCAGCCGCGAGCGTCGAGCCCGAGCCTGTGCCCGCACCGCGCCCCGCGGCGCCCGCCGAGGCCGCGGCTCCTGCCCCGGCCGCTCCCCCGGCGCCGCCGTCGGCCCCGGCCGCACCGTCGGCACCCGCTGCCCCGGCCGCAGCTGCGGCGCGTGGTTCGGGCTACCTCACCCCGCTCGTGCGCAAGCTCGCGGCGGAGCTCGGGGTCGACACCTCGACGCTCGAGGGCACCGGGGTGGGCGGTCGCATCCGCAAGGAGGACGTCCTCGCAGCCGCCGAGAAGTCGGCCCCTGCGGGCGCTGCCCCGCAGGCCGCAAGCGGTCCGCAGACGATCCTGCCGGTGTCCGAGCTGCGCGGCACGACCGAGAAGGCGAGCCGCCTGCGTCAGATCATCGCCGAGCGCATGGTCGAGTCGCTGCACTCGCAGGCCCAGCTCACGACCGTGGTCGAGGTCGACGTGACCAAGGTCGCGCGGCTGCGCGCCTCGGCGAAGTCGACGTTCCAGGACAAGCACGGGGTCAACCTGACCTACCTACCGTTCTTCGTGCTCGCAGCGGTCGAGGCGCTCAAGGCGTACCCGAAGATCAACGCGGTCCTCGAGGACAACCAGATCACCTACCCCGCGGCGGAGCACGTCGGGATCGCGGTCGACACCGAGCGCGGCCTGCTCGTGCCGGTCATCAAGGACGCAGGCGACCTCGACCTCGCGGGCATCGCGAAGGCGATCGCCGACCTCGCGAGCCGCACGCGCGAGAACAAGGTCAAGCCCGACGAGCTGAGCGGCGCAACGTTCACGATCACGAACACCGGTTCGGGCGGGGCACTCATCGACACCCCGATCGTCAACGTCGGCAACTCCGCGATCCTCGCGACGGGCGCGATCGTCAAGCGCCCCGCGGTCATCAAGGGCCCGGACGGCGAGGACGTCATCGCGATCCGCTCGATGTGCTACCTGTCCCTGTCCTACGACCACCGGCTCGTGGACGGTGCGGATGCCGCGCGGTACCTCACCGCGATCAAGGCCCGCATCGAGGAGGGCGCCTTCGAGGACTTCCTCGGTCTCTGACGACCAGGGCGAGGGCACCGCACCCCAGGGGCGGGTGCCCTCGCCCGTCACCTCGCAGGGAGGCTCGCGCGTGCGCGTCGTGGTGACCGGCTCGACCGGACTCATCGGGTCCGCCCTCGTGACGCACCTGCGAGGGCGCGGGGACGAGGTGACCAGGCTCGTGCGCAGGCCCGCGCGCGCGGCCGACGAGCGGACGTGGGACCCCGCGACCGGCGAGCTCGACCCCGCACACCTGCACGGCGCGGACGCGGTCGTCAACCTTGCGGGGGCGGGGGTCGGCGACCGCAGGTGGACCCCGGCCTACCGGGAGAAGATCCGTGCCTCCCGCGTGCTCGGCACGAACCTGCTGGCGCGCACGCTCGCCGAGCTCGACGACGGACCGCGTGTTCTCGTCCAAGGCTCCGCCGTCGGTTGGTACGCCGACCGCGGCGAGGAGATCCTCGACGAGGCCGCGCCGCGCGGCGAGAGCTTTCTCGCCGAGGTCGTCGCGGACTGGGAGGGCGCCGCCCGCCCCGCGAGCAGCGCAGGGGTGCGGGTCGCGCTCGCCCGCACCGGCATCGTGCTCGACCGGCGTGGCGGGGCACTCGCCCGGCTCCTGCCGCTCGTCCGACTCGGGCTCGCCGGACCGCTCGGCGCCGGGACGCAGTTCTGGCCGTGGATCTCGCTCGAGGACGAGGTCCGCGCCCTCGCGTTCCTGCTCGATATCGACATCGAGGGGCCGGTCAACCTCACGGCACCGGAGCCCGCGCGCTGCGCCGAGCTTGTGCGCGCGCTCGCCCGCGCGCACGGACGAGCTGCCGTGCTGCGGGTCCCGGGCTGGGCCCTGCGCGTGGGACTGGGAGGCTTCGCCGACGAGCTGCTCGCTTCGCAGCGTGTCGTGCCTCGTGTCCTGCAGTCCGCAGGGTTCACCTTCTCCCACGCGAACCTCGAGGACGCCGTCGCAGCGCTCGCGCGGCGCTGAGGCTCACCCCGCGAGCGGACCGGCCGGCGAGCTCGCGGCCGAGACCTCGTCCGGCTCGAGCACCGAGGCGACGCGCCAACCCTCGGGGGTGCGCTCGAGCGCGAGCACGACCGTGCTCTGGGGCGCCTCGGCTCCCCCGTCGACCTGAACGCGCGAGGTCACGAGGACAAGCTCGAGACCGTCGTGCGCCCCGAGTCGACGCGCCTCGACGCCCTCGGCGCGCACTGTGACCTCCTCGCGGTGCTCCGCAAGACGTTCGATGAGCTCCGCATCGGCCTCGAACGCCGGGCTCCCGGGCACCGCAACCTCCTCGAGCCGTTCGCTCGCGAGGGCGCTCAGCAGCTCGGCGCGCCGGTGCGTGAGCGCGACCGCGGCGTCTGCGAGCTCGCTCGCGAGGGGTTCCGTCGCGGCGAACGCATCGGGGCGTTCCTGGCTCGTGACCACCGCGATCCCTAGAGCGATGGCGACCGCCGCGGCGAACGCGCCTGCACCGAGCGCCCTCCTGCGCCGCCGCGCCGCGTGGGGGTCACGCACGGTGTGCTCGTGCCGGGTGGGCTCGGCGAGCCGAGCAAGCGCGGTACGGGCAAGGATCGCGGTGTCGGGCAGCGCGATCGGCTCGGCGTCGACCACGTCGAAGCACTCCCGGACGAGCTCGACGAGGCCGGGCCGCGTGACGGGGTCGGGAGCGCACGCGCGCCCGAGAACCTCATGCAGAGGCTCCTCGGGCCGCTCGCCGAGCGCCGCGAGCCCGAGGCGACCGACCGAGAACACGTCGTCGGACTGGTCGGGAGCCGCGAAGCCCGGTGTGCCTGCGGGTGGCAGGACGACGCTCGCGAGGTCCACGAGGACGGGCGTGCCGCCCGGACCGAGGACGACGTTCTCCGGGGAGACGTCCCCGTGCCGCAGCCCCTCGGCCTCGAGCGCCTCGAGCGCCCCCGCGACGGGCGCGACGAGGGTCAGGACCTCCCCTGCGCGCCAGCGGGGTCGCAGCGCGAGCACCGCCCCGACGCTCGGCCCCTCGACGTGCGCCGTCACGAGCGCGGTGCGGTGCGCATCGATCTCGACGACGTCGAGCAGCGGGACGAGGTGGGGGTGGCGGACGCGCGCGAGCACCTCGAGCCGCACGAGCGCGGGCCGACGCGCGGCGATCGGCAGGTCGAGGTCGAGGACGCTCACCACGACCCGCGCCCCGTCGGGGGCGTGCGCGGCCCACGCGGGTCCCGAGCTGCCCACACCGACCGGACCGCGCACCTGGTACCCGTGAGCGCGTAGGGCAGAGGTCAGTCCGGGGACGGTCGCGAGCTCCATGCCCCCAGCCAAGCGGACCCGCGCTCCCCCGAGGCGTTGTCCACAGGCCGGGTCTCAGCCGATCTGTACGACCTGCCCTGTGCGGGCCGAGGCCCGTGCCGCGTCGAGGACCTCGAGCGTGCGCACCGCGTCCCACGGGTCGACCGGGACCGGTCCGCCGTCGACGAGCCAGCGCGCGACGTCCCGGTAGAAGTCGGCGTGGTCCCCGGGCGGCGTCGGCACGGCGCGCCGCTCGTCGCCGTGGACGAGCCAGCCGCCGACGCCCTGGGCATCCTCGTCGAGCGCCGTGAACGGTGAGGCCTCCCCCTCGAAGCTCGTCACGAGGAACGCCCCGTGGTCCCCCAGGACGCGCGTGCGCGGACCCGGGGCACCGACCAGACCGCCCGCGGCGAGGTGACTGCGCACGCCCGAGACGTGCGTGAGGGCGAGGAAGACGTCGTCGTCGGCGGGGGTCTTGAGGCCTTGCACCTCGGCGTAGACGCTGCGCACGGGGCCGAACAGCTCGATCGCGGCGTCGACGAGGTGCGAACCGAGGTCGAGAAGCAGCCCGCCGCCCACCGTGTCGGTCTCCTTCCACCGGCTCAGCGGCTCGGGGCGCCAGCGCTCCCAGCGCCGCTCGAAGCGGTGCACGGTGCCGAGCTCGCCCGCCGCGAGCACGGCGCGCAGCGTGCGCTGCTCGTCGTCCCAGCGCCGGTTCTGGTAGACCGTGAGCCGCCCGCCGGTCCGCTCAGCATGCTCGACGAGCGCTCGGGCGCTCGCCGCGTCGGTCGCGAGGGGCTTGTCGACCACGACGGGCAGCCCCGCGTCGAGCACGGCCCGCGCGTGCTCGGCGTGCAGCGCCGACGGCGTCGTGACGACGACGACGTCGGGGCGCGCGTCGTCCGCGAGGAGCGCGGCGAGCGAGGCGACCACGCGCGCACCCGGCGCGGCCTCGCGCACCTGGGCCGCGCGCTCGGGGTTCGAGGTCACGACGTGGCTCACCTCGAGGCCGGCCTCGGCCGCGACGGGGACGTGGAACACCCGCCCGCCGAGCCCGTAGCCGACGACGGCGACGCGCGGGGTGTCCTCGGTCCGGTGCGGTCGGGCGGTGTCCATGCGTGCTCCTCGTTCGTCCGGGTCGGACCCCAGTATGCGGCGGGCGCGGCCGGGTCCTGCGCACCGGGGCTAACCTGGCGTCGTGGAGTTCGTCGAGATCGACCTCGGGACCTCGCTCGCCCCGTACTTGCCGACGTGGGAGCGCCAGCGCGCGACGCTCGAGGAGGTCGCGGAGGGCACCCGCCCCGACACGGTGCTCCTCGTCGAGCACGAGCCGGTCTACACCGCGGGCAAGCGCACCGCCTCGTGGGAGCGCCCCGCGGACGGCACCCCCGTGGTCGACGTCGACCGCGGCGGGCGCATCACGTGGCACGGCCCGGGCCAGCTCGTGGGCTACCCGATCGTGCGGCTCGCCGAGCCGGTCGACGTCGTCGCCTACGTGCGCGCTCTCGAGGAGGCACTCATCGCGGTGTGCGCCGAGCTCGGCCTCGTGGCGACCCGGGTCGAGGGTCGTTCCGGGGTGTGGCTCACGGGACCGGACCGCAAGATCGCCGCGATCGGGGTGCGCGTCGCCCGCGGGGTCACGATGCACGGCTTCGCGCTCAACTGCGACGTCGACCTGGCCGCCTACGGACGCATCGTCCCGTGCGGGATCGAGGACGCGGGGACGACCTCCTTGAGCGTCGAGCTGGGGCGCACGGTCGGGGTGCTCGAGGTCGCACCGCTCGTGCGGGCGCACCTCACGCGGGCGCTCGACCCCCTGCGCGCCGCGACACGCGCGCACGCGGCCGGGTCGAGGACGTCCGCCCCCGCCGGGCTCAGCGCGTCCGCGCGTCCGTGAGGTCGCGGGCGATCTGCCCGGCCCACTCGCGGATCTCGTCGAAGTCGCGGTAGTCGCCCTCGTCGGCCCCCACGAGCGAGACGACGGCGCGTTCGCGCATCCCGAGCCCGCCCCGGTCGAGGCGCCCGTCGAACTCCCGGAAGCCTCGGGGCTGGAGGCGCGCGATCAGCTCGTCCATGCCCTCGACCGAACCACGCGGGACGCCCTTGGCGCCGAGCGGGCCCGACCAGAACACCCACAGCGGGATCGCCGCGAGCGCGCCCGCGTGCCGCTCGACGAGCTCGCGCACCGCGGGGACCCACCGCCCGTAGTAGATCGCCGAGCCCAGGACCATCGCGTCGAAGCCGAGGGTGCTCGTGAAGTCGTCCGGGTCCTGCACGACGACGTCGTGCCCCGCACTCGTGAGCACGCCTGCGATCACCTCGCCGATCTCGTGGGTCGAACCGTGCCGCGAGCCGACCACCATGAGGATCCGCATCGCCACCACCTCCTCGAGCGCTACCTCCAGGGTCCTCCTGCCCCGCCCCGACGACGTGGGCCCTGCGTCCCTGGTGCGGTAGGTCACACCTCGGTCATCCACGGGGTACGCACGGGGCGCTCACGTAGAGTGGACCGCGTGACGATCGCTCCCGAGGGCCGCAAGCTGCTGCGGGTCGAGGCCCGCAACGCGCAGACTCCGATCGAGAAGAAGCCGGAGTGGATCCGCACGCGCGCCACGATGGGCCCTGAGTACAACGAGCTCAAGGGCCTCGTGCGCCGCGAGGGTCTGCACACGGTGTGCGAGGAGGCCGGCTGTCCCAACATCTTCGAGTGCTGGGAGGACCGCGAGGCGACGTTCCTCATCGGTGGCGACCAGTGCACGCGGCGCTGCGACTTCTGCCAGATCGACACGGGCAAGCCCGCAGCCTTCGACGCCGACGAGCCGCGGCGCGTCGCGGAGTCCGTCCAGGCGATGGGCCTGAAGTACTCGACCGTCTCGGGCGTCGCACGCGACGACCTGCCCGACGGCGGTGCGTGGCTCTACGCCGAGACGGTGCGTCAGATCCACGCGCTCAACCCCGGCACGGGTGTCGAGCTGCTCATCCCGGACTTCAACGCCAAGCCCGAGCTGCTCGCCGAGGTGTTCTCCTCGCGCCCCGAGGTGCTCGCGCACAACCTCGAGACGGTCCCGCGCATCTTCAAGCAGATCCGGCCCGGCTTCCGTTACGAGCGTTCGCTCTCGGTCCTCACCGCGGCCCGCGAGGACGGGCTCGTGACGAAGTCGAACCTCATCCTCGGGATGGGCGAGACCTTCGACGAGACCGTCGAGGCGCTGCGCGCCCTGCACGAGGCTGGGACGGACCTCGTGACGATCACGCAGTACCTGCGCCCCTCGGTGCGCCACCACCCGGTCGACCGGTGGGTGACCCCCGAGGAGTTCGTCGAGCTGGCGCAGATCGCCGAGGAGATCGGCTTCCTCGGGGTCATGTCGGGCCCGCTCGTGCGCTCGTCCTACCGGGCGGGCCGGCTGTGGGGCCAGGCGATGGTCAAGAAGGGGCGCGAGATCCCGCCCGCCCTCGCCCACCTCGGCGAGGCGACGACCTCGCGCCAGGAGGCGGCGAGCCTCGTGGCCCGTCGCGCCAACTAGACTCAGCGACCATGGCTCGCAAGAAGAAGGACCCGACCGCGCCCAAGAAGACGCGGTGGTACCACAACGTCGCCCAGGCCTACCGCATGGCCTACGAGACCGACAAGGCCCTGCCGTGGTGGATGGCCGCGGCGATGGTCGCGACGATCGCGGTCGGGCTCGTGATCGGTCTCCTCGCGAGCCAGGTCTGGTACTTCCTGGTCATCGGGGTGCTGTTCTCGACGATCTCGGGCATGGCGGTGCTCGCCCGCCGCGCCGAGCGCGCGGCCTACGCCCGCATCGAGGGCCAGCCCGGTGCGGCGCTGTCCGCGCTCAAGACGATCCGCCGCGGGTGGACCTTCGACGACGAGCCGGTCGCGATCGACCCCCGCACGCAGGACGTCGTGTTCCGCGGCGTGGGACGTCCCGGGATCGTGCTCGTCACGGAAGGCCCCCCGCACCGTGCGAACCGGCTCGCCGAGGGCGAGCGCAAGCGGCTCGCGCGGATCCTGCCCAACGTCACGATCACGGTGATCCAGGTCGGACGTGAGGAGGGTCAGGTCCCGCTGCCCAAGATCGCCTCGCGGGTGCGCAAGGTCCGCCCGCCCAAGGGTTCGCCGCTGCTGACCAAGCCCGAGCTCGCGCAGGTCACGGGCCGGCTCAAGGCACTCGGC
>Ga0123328_1004469_pt1 | contig 11382 bp, 8 predicted proteins | sample BioC12SIPDNA_2_FD_89702 | JGI IMG/M metagenome (GOLD analysis project Ga0123328, IMG submission 89702) | Anaerobic biogas reactor microbial communites from Washington, USA - Biogas_R1_A C12 SIP DNA | ecosystem: Engineered > Bioreactor > Anaerobic > Unclassified | place: Washington, USA...
AGATTATCCTCGAGGAGTCCTGAAACCATGAAACCGACTCTTTTGCGAACCGATTTTCCTGACCTTCCCCTCCACAGCCGCGGCAAGGTCCGTGATATTTATGACTTGGGAGAGCATCTCCTCATCGTCGCCACCGACCGCATGTCCGCCTTCGATGTCATCATGAACGAGGGAATCCCCTGGAAAGGGGAGGTGCTGACCCGCCTGTCACGGTTCTGGTTTGAAAAGATGGCCGCGATCGTGCCCAACCATGTAGTGGCCGTCACGGTGAACGATTTTCCGGCACCGGCCCGCCGCTACCGGGAGCAACTGGAAGGACGCAGCATGCTGGTGAAAAAAGCCCGGCCGTTGCCCGTAGAATGCGTCGTCCGCGGCTTTCTGGCCGGTTCCGGCTGGAAAGAGTACCGGCAGCACGGCACCGTCTGCGGCATTCCCCTGCCGGCGGGGTTGCGGGAAAGCGACCGCCTGTCCGAGGCGATCTTCACCCCTTCCACCAAGGCGGAAATCGGCCAGCATGACGAAAACATCCCCTTTTCCAAAGCGGAGGAGCTGTGCGGCGGCAACCTGGCGGCGCAAGTTCGTGACCTGACCCTGGCCATCTACCGGAAGGCCTTCGCCCTCGCCGAAACAAAGGGCATCCTCATCGCCGACACCAAATTCGAATTCGGCCTCGCCTCCGACGGCACGGTGATCTGGATCGATGAGGCCCTGACCCCCGATTCTTCACGCTTCTGGCCCAAAGACGGCTATCAACCCGGCGGCCCCCAGCCGAGTTTCGACAAACAATTCCTGCGCGACTACCTGGAAACCCTCGACTGGAACAAGCAGGCCCCGCCCCCGCCCCTGCCCGCGGAGATCATCCGGAAAACCTCGGAAAAATACCGGGAGGCTTTGCAGCGGCTGACGGGAATCAAGGTTGAGGATTTCTGAGAAGTAAGCCCCGACAGCCTTTTTGTCCCAAGAAGGGGATGGTTACTTGAGTGAAGAGAGTTTGGCGGAGATATGCTGACGGTGACTCTCGGTTTCAGCGAGCAGTTTGTCCCGCACCGATTTATAATCTTCCGACATCGAAAAATTCAGAATGTTTAGAAATTTTCTTTCTAAAATGGCCTTTTCCAAATCCAGGGCCAGGGTGTAGGCTTTTTTCTTGGACAAAGAGCCGCGGCGACACTCCTCAATCAGGTTATTGATATAACCGATGTTGGCTTTTATCGCTTCCGCCTGGATCGTCACTTTTGCTGGATAGAGACTCCCTGCGGCAACCAGCCCTCTGAGTTTGTCGATTTCTTCCGCGTGGAAAAATTCCTGGTCGCCGATCTCCAGCCAAAAAACCCGATCCTCCGGGAAAGACTCGGCGTATTGCTGATAAAGCCGGTTCATCGCCATTTCATTGCCGCGCAATAAAACCAAAACTTCATTGAGTTTTCGATCCACGGGATGCTCCCCTTTTCGCCACCTTTTTGATAACCGCTATCCACAGCGGGATTCTATATTTTTTTCAGCCCAGCGCAATCAAATAAAAAACCCGGCCGATGATTTTCAGCGCAGCCCAAAAAATACCGGGGTTTCTGTTGGGGGATCTCGCCAACCTAAGCGTTCTTCTCCCCCCGCAGCAGCCGCAGGCCGTTGCCCACCACCAGCAGGGAGGCTCCCATGTCGGCGGCGATGGCCAGCCACAGGGAGGCGGTACCCAGCAAGGTGAGAAGAACGAAGAGAAGCTTCACCGCCAGGGCAAAAAGGATGTTCTGGCGGATGATCTTCACCGTGCGCCGGGAGTGGCGAATCAACCAGGGGATTTTGTCCAGATCGTCGGTCATTAGAGCGACATCCGCCGTTTCGATGGCGGCATCGCTGCCCATCACCCCCATGGCGATGCCCAGATGAGCGGCGGCCATGGCCGGCGCGTCGTTGACGCCGTCGCCGACCATGGCGACGAAACCGCAGCGGGCCAACTCACCCACCGCCGCCACTTTGTCTTCGGGCAGCAGTTCGGCGCGCCAGTCATCGACCCCGGCACTCGCCGCGATGGCGCGGGCGGTGGCGGCATTGTCCCCGGTCAGCATCACCACGGGGCGGACGCCGAGCCGGTGCAGTTTTGCCACCATCGTCGCCACCCCTTCACGAAGGCCGTCGGCAATGCTGATCAGGCCGCAGACATGTTCCTCGTTGCCCACCGCCACCACCGAGTGACCGCCCCTTTGCAGGGCTTCGGCCCGTTCCTGCACGGCGGCCGTCTCTTCCTTCATCTCTTCCAAAAAACGATGGCTGCCGATCCAGAAGCGGCGCCCCTCGATCACCGCTTCGGCCCCCTTGCCCGGAAAAACCCGAAAACTTTCCGCCCGCAGGGGCCGGATCCCCTGCCCTTCGGCCCAGCGTAGAATGGCCCTGGCCAGGGGATGGTCGCTATGCAACTCGAGAGCGGCGGCCCGCTCCGCGACCTCCCTTTCCGTATGTCCCTGGAAGGTGAGGATTTTCTTGACTTCCGGTTCCCCTCTGGTGAGGGTGCCGGTTTTGTCCACCGCCAGAACGCCGATCCGGCCGGCTGCTTCCAGGAAGCTCCCCCCTTTGATCAGCACACCGTTGCGGGCGGCCGCCGTCAGTCCCGAAACGACGCTGACCGGAGTCGAAATGACCAGAGCGCAGGGACAGGCGATGACCAGAATGACCAGGGCGCGATAGAACCAGAGGCCCCAGTCCGCGGCCAGGAAAACCGGCGGCAGGAGGGCGATCCCGGCGGCCAGCAGAATCATGGCCGGGGTATAGTACAAAGCGAAGCGCTCCACCCACTGTTCGCTGGGCGCTCTTTTGGACTGGGCTTCCTGAACCAGGCGGATGATCCGCGCCAGAGCGCTGTCGGCAGCAGGCCGGCTGACCTCGTATTCGAGAGCGCCGTCGCCATTGATGGCGCCGGCAAAGAGTTCGTCCCCCGGCGCTTTTGCCACCGGCATCGATTCCCCGGTGATGGGTGCCTGGTCGACGCTGGAAAAACCCTTGAGGACAATGCCGTCGAGGGGGATCCGTTCCCCCGGGCGGACCAGCACCGTCGCCCCCACCGGTACCTCCGCCAGCGGTTTTTCCAGTATTTCCCCATTCCCCGGGCCGAGGAAGCGAGCCGTGGGCGGGCTCAGGGCCAACAGCGCGCCGATGGCGCGCCGGGCGCGGACGACGCTCCACTCCTCCAGGAGCAGCGCCAGAGCGAACAATACGGCGACCGAGGCGGCCTCGAACCATTCGCCGAGGGCGATGGCGCCGGCGACGGCGATGGTCATGAGCAGATTCATGTCCGGACGCAGCCTTTTGACCGCGGCCAAGGCTTTGGGGAGCACGAACCAGGCGCCGCAGGAGACGGCGGCCAGATAAAAGAAGCGACTGACCGAGGGCGGCGCCTGCTCTCCGGCACCGGCCAGAACCTCGAGCAGGGTGCCGCCGGCAGCCCAATGGCTGGCGAAACCGGCACCAAGAAAAAAGGCACCGCAAACCACCAGAGTCAAACGGATGCGGCGCCGCCACATGCCTTGCTCACCAGCGGGAGCGCTGCGCTCCTCCGGCCAGGGCTCCGCCTTCATGCCGGTCCCAGCGACGACAGCCATGATCCCCTTCGGGGTGATGCGGCGGCCGTCGTAGGTCACCGACAGCCGGGAGCTGAGGACATCGACCTCGACATTCAGCACACCGTCCTGCACCATCACCACGGAACAGAGAGTGGCCCCTTCCACCCCGCAGCAGAGACCGGAAATCCTGAAAACAATGCGGGAACTCATCAAACCTCCCAACGGGCAGTAAAAATCGTTCAGCGGGAAGGCAGGTTCTCCTGCAGAAAACGGCGGATGTCGGAACCCGTACCGAGGGTAAGGATGGTCTCGCCGATATATTCCCCCTGACGGGCGGAAATCCGGCTCAGAAAAGCCTTGATCCGCGGGATGAAGGGGGAAGGCATGGAAAATTCACGGATTCCCAGGCCGAACAGAGCCAGAAAACAGAGCGGATCGGAAGCCATCTCGCCGCACAGGCAGAGGTTCTTTCCGGCCGTCGCCGCCTCCTGGCGGACATCCCTCACCACCTGCAGGACAGCCGGGTGCAGGGGGTCGTAATAACGCCTGACCAGGGGATTGCCGCGGTCGGCGGCAAGCATGTACTGGATCAGGTCGTTGGTGCCGATGCAGAAGAAATCGACCTCGCGGGCCAGGTGGGAAACGATGCGCACCGCCGCCGGAATCTCGATCATCGCCCCGCAGGGAATTCGCGCCGCACAGCGGATTCCTTCCCGCCGCAAACGACGCCGCGCCTCTTCCACCAGCTCCCGGCAGAGGCGGATCTCCTCCACGCCGGAAACCAGCGGGAAAAGGATGCGCACCGGGCCGTAGGCGGCGGCCATGAGAATCGCCTCGACCTGGGCGAGGAACATATCCTTGTGATCGAGGGAAATGCGCAAGGAACGCCAGCCCATGAACGGGTTCTTTTCCGGCGGCTGGGGAAAATAGGGAAGAACCTTGTCGCCGCCGAGATCGCAGGTGCGGATGGTCACCGGCTGGCCGCCGAAGCGCTCCGCCACATGGCGGTAGAAGCGGTACTGTTCCTCACGGCTCGGGAAGCCGGGGCTGACCATGTAATGAAACTCGGTGCGGAACAGGCCGACCCCTTCGGCGCCGTTGCGCAGAGCGATATCGACATCGCTCATCGGTCCGATGTTGGCGCGCAGGGTCACCGCCTCGCCGTCGCTGGAACGGGCCGGCAGGCGCCGCCACTCCTCGAGCCGGCTGGCCTCTTTGTCGCTGTTCTCTTCCAGGCGCCGGTACTGGGAAATCAGTTTTCCCCCCGGATTGATATGAAGGCACCCCGAATCGGCATCGAGAATGAGAAAATCGTTGCCGGCCACGGCCCGCAGCAGACCATTCAGGCCGATCACCAGGGGAATGCCCATGGATTTGGCCATAATCACGGCGTGGGAATTCTCCCCGCCCTCCTCGACGGCGATGCCGCGCACCCGGCTCGGATCAATGGCGGCCAGGTCGGAAGGATGAAGTTCGCCGCAGGCGAGGATGACCGGCCCCTTGGGTGCGGCCGCCGGCTCCCCGGCGCCGAGCAGAACAGCGAGCAGGCGGCGGCCGATATCCCGCACATCGCCTGCGCGATCGCGCAGGTAGGGGTCGCCCATGCGCTCGAAGGCGGCCACATACTCCCCCACCACCTTGCGCAGGGAGCCGACAACCCCGCTGCCGTCGGTTATTTCCTGTTCCCAGCGCTCCAGAAAACCGCGGTCCTCGAGAATCATCAAGTGCGTGTTGAAAATAGCGGCATCCCTTTCCCCGAGCCGCTCGGCGACCCTCTTCTCCAAAAAAAGGGTCTTGACGCGGACCTGTTCCACCGCCGTCCTCATCCTCTCCAGTTCCGTTTCCACCAAAACCGGGCGCTCGGCGTGGGGATCGACGGAAGAGAACTGTTCCGTCACCACCAGCGCCGGCGCCGCCACCACGCCGGGGTGGACGGAGACGCCGTTCAGCGCCCGCGGCCGCGCCAGGGCCGCCGGCAGACCCTCCGCCGGCTCCCCGGCGCCGGCATGGCTCAGGACCGGCTGCCGATCACTCTCCTGGCGGCGGATCGAATCGAGAAGGCGGGCATTGACGATGATCGAGGAAACCTGGAAGGCGATGGCCGAAAGGATGCCGACCTCCTCCCCGGTGAATTCCCGCGGCGCCCGTGTCTGCACAACCAGAGCGCCGATCGGCACTTTGCGGTCAAAAAGGGGAATACCGAGGAAAGAGTGGAACAGCTCTTCACGGGTTTCGGGAAAGTAGCGGTTGCGCGGATCCTGCTCCGGTTCCCGGCTGTTCACCACCTGGCGCTTTTCCACCACCAGACCGGTCAATCCCTCCCCCACCCGCAGGGTCACCTTGCCCACCGCTTTCCGCGACAGCCCCTTGGTCGCTTTTAGTTGCAACAGGCCTGCGGGCTTGTCCAGCAGATAGATGGAGCAGACCTCGGTGCCCATCCTTTTTGCCACCAGGCGGACCATGTTGTTGAGGGTCTGGTCCAGGTCATGGGAGTTTAGAATAAGCGTGCTGATGTCTTCCAGTGTGGCGATTCCAAAACCTTTTTTAAATCCTTTCGCGGACACGGTCAATTCCTCGGCAGGGCGGAAGCGGCGGCGGAGAATACATCTCCGCCGACCTGGGAACTGAAATGGCAGGCGGCGTAATGTCCCGGAACTTTTTCTTCCAGGGCCGGGAGTTCCCGGCGGCAGACTTCTGCGGCGTAACGGCAGCGGGGATGGAAAGGGCAGCCCGGCGGTGGCGCCAGGGGCGAAGGGATCTCTCCCCGCAGCAGGGGACGTTCGCGTCGGCGCTGCGGATCGGCGACGGGAACGGCGTTGAGCAAGGCTTCACTGTAGGGATGGCGGGGTCGCCGGTAAAGGGATTCCGCCCCCGCCAGTTCAACGATCCGCCCCAGGTACATGACACCCACCCGGTCGCTGATATGCTCGATCACCGACAGGTCGTGGGAGATAAAAAGATAGGTGAGCCCGAAATCCTTCTGGATATCCTGAAAGAGGTTGACGATCTGCGCCTGGATGGAGACATCGAGGGCGGAGAGAGGCTCGTCGGCGACGATCAGCTCCGGCTCCACCGCCAGAGCCCTGGCGATGCCGATACGCTGGCGCTGGCCGCCGGAAAACTCGTGGGGGAAACGGTCCATGTGTTCCGCCCCCAGACCCACCGTGGCCAGCAGACGTCCCACCCGGTCGCGGATCTCACCGGGAGGGGCCAGGCGGTGAATGGCCAAAGCCTCGCCGATGGCGCTACCGATGCGCAGGCGCGGGTTGAGGGAGGAAAAGGGGTCCTGAAAAACCATCTGCAGCCGCTTGCGATAGGGGCGCAATCTCGCCGGGGAAAGAGAAATTAGATCGGTTCCGTCGAAAAGGATTTCCCCTTGGTCGGGCTCGATCAGGCGGAGCAGCAGCCGGGCCACCGTCGACTTGCCGCATCCCGACTCCCCCACCAGGCCGAAAGTCTCCCCTTTGCGCAGGGAAAAAGAGAGGTTGTCCACGGCCTGAAGCCGCAATCTGCCCCCTTTCAGGGAATGGGCGGTGACGGTAAAGGATTTGCTGAGATTTCTTATTTCGAGGAGGTTATCCATGGAAAACCTTCCAACGGCTTGCGGCAACGAGAAAAACCGGCCGGACCATTTCCTCAGCCGCGGTTGTCGACGACAAAGGCTCAGGATCGATCCGGATCAGCCTTTCCCGAGGAAGAGTTCAGGCTCCTCAGCCAGCCGTGAAGAACGTTATCGGCCAGAACCCGCTCGGCAAGGCGACGCCACTGAGCGGTGCTGCGCAGCCATTGATAGCGGGAAATCGGCAAGGGCGCACCCCCCGCGGGGGCGGGATGCAAGGCGACATACCTTTGCACGAAATCGGCGTCGAAAAAGAGAAAACTGAAGACCCCCCGTATCGAGACCAGACGGGCCACGCGGCGCAAGGGAAAATCGGGAGTTGAAACGAACATCTGGAAATGGCGCACGGCCTCTTCGCCGATCATGGCGAAATCCCCACTGTTGGTGCTGGTCATGAGAATGTAAAGATAGGCCAGGGTTTGCCGCTGTCCCGGCGGCAGGGTGTCAAACCATTTCAAAAAAACCTGTTCAGGATTCATGGTAAAAAAGGGCTTTCGCGTTCCTGTTGCGAACCAGGCGGCAACGAAAAAAACAGACGTTGCCAAAGTGATTTTCTCAGCGTAACAGCGCCGCCACCCGGCGGCAAGACGTAAAAAAAGCGGCCGGGGAAAATGTCAGAGGATGGCTCCTTCGCCCCGCAGCCGCGCCGCCAGGGCGGTCAGCCGCCGGGTGGCGCGGCGGTTGCGGACCGCCATGGCCAGCGCCTTGGCCTGGCCGATGATCACCACCAGCTTTTTTCCCCGCGTCACCGCCGTGTAGAGGAGGTTGCGCTCCAGCAGGGTGTAGTGCTGCAGGGCCAGGGGAATGACCACTGCCGGGTATTCGGATCCCTGACTCTTGTGGATGGAGACGGCGTAGGCCAGGGCGATCTCGTCCAGTTCGCCGAAGTCGTAGCCCACCTCGCGACCGTCGAAGTCGATAACGACCGCCCCTTCCTCGGCGTCGATGGAGCGGATGAAACCGATATCGCCGTTGAAGGTCTCCTTGTTGTAATTGTTGACGATCTGGATGACCTTGTCGCCGGGGGAGAAGACCGAGCCGAAACGGCTGATTTTCGGCTCGGCGCCGGCATTGAGCCACTCCTGGAGTTCGACGTTGAGAGAACGGGAACCGAGGCCGCCCCGGTTCATGGGGGTCAGTATCTGGATGTCGTTGACCGGATGGAATTGGAAACGGCCCGGAATCCGCTCGGTGACCACCTGCAGCAGCTTGCGGTGGATATCCTCTGGGGTGGCCGCGCTGATGAAGTAGAAATCGCTTTCCGCGCCCGGCGGAACCTTCTCCGGCAGTTCCCCCCGGTTGATGCGGTGAGCGTTGGTGATGATGCGCGAGGCGGCGGCCTGGCGGAAGATTTCGCTGAGGCGCACGGTGGGGATCTGCTCTGAAGCGATGATGTCGGCGAGCACGGCGCCGGGACCGACGGAAGGGAGTTGGTCGACATCACCGACAAGAATCAGCGCCGCGGCCTGGGGGACCGCGGCAAGCAGGCGGTTGGCCAGCACCACGTCGATCATGGAGGCCTCGTCCACCACCACCAGATCGGCGGCCAGGGGGTTGTCCGCGCCGCGCTTGAAGCCGAAGCTGGCCGGATCGAATTCCAGGGCGCGGTGGATGGTCTTGGCCTCCAGGCCGGTCGATTCGGCCAGACGTTTGGCGGCCCGTCCCGTCGGCGCGCAGAGCAGGACCCGGATGCGCTTGGCGCGGATGATGCGCAGCAGACTGTTGACCAGGGTGGTCTTGCCGACGCCCGGCCCGCCGGTGATCACGCTCACCTTGCTGCGGAGCACGGTGCGCACCGCCTCCTGCTGGGACCGGGACAGGGTCAGACCGGTCTCCTGGCCCACCCAGGGAAGGGCCCTGTCGACATCGAGTTTTCCCCAGGGGGGCACTCCCACGAGAAGCTTCAGCAGCCGGGCCGCCACCCCGGCCTCGGCCCGCTGCAGCGGGGTCAGAAAGAGGCAGATCCGCCCCTGGATCACCTCGCGCAACAGATTCCCCGCCGCCAGTTCCTGCTGGATGCCCTCGACGATGGTCGCCTCGGGGATTTCCAGCAGTCCGGCGGCCTTGGCGGCCAACTCTTGCGCCTCGCAGGCACAGTGCCCCTCTTCGGAAAGCTCCTGCAGCACATGGCGCACCCCGGCCTGGGCGCGGATCAGGGAATGGGTGGGGATGCCGAGGCGCTGGGCGAGCATGTCGGCGGTCTTGAAGCCGATACCGTGAATGTCGAGGGCCAGCCGATAAGGGTTTTCGCTCACCTTGAGGATGGCCTGGTCGCCGTAGGTTTTGAAAATACGCACCGCCCGCGAGGTGCCGAGGCCGTGGGACTGAAGAAAGACCATGATCTCGCGGATGATTTTCTGCTCCGCCCAGGCGCCGGTGATGCGTGCGATGCGTTTCGGGCCAATGCCGGGGAGTTCGGCCAGGCGCTGGGGGTAATTCTCGATGACATCGAAGACACAGTCGCCGTAAGCGCCGACCAGAACGGAGGCGAAATGGGGCCCGATCCCCTTGACCATTCCCGAGCCGAGATATTTCTCGATGCCGGCGATCGTGCTCGGAGGGACCACCTGGAGCTGGCGCGCCTGGAACTGGAGGCCGTATTTCAGATCGTTGCGCCATATCCCCAGCGCCTCGATATACTCTCCCGGCGTTACCGAGGCGGCCGCGCCGGTGACCGTCACCGGCTCCCGCTTGCCGCGCACCTTGATACGCAGCACGCAGAAACCCGACTCCTCACTGTGGAAGGTGACCCGTTCCACCGATCCCGCCAGCCGCTCCAGGGGCGGATCGGCACTGCGGTTCTCTATCCGGCCTTTGTCCGTCACAAGACCTCTGCCTGAAAATGACACGGATAATGGACACTGGACCGCCCAACGGCCCCTGTTCGCCTGCACCCCATGATATGCCGGCAGCCCTCTCAGAACAATACTTCCGTGGATCGCGGTCCGGCCTGAAACCTGCTCCCGGCAGCGCCCTTTACCTCCATCCGGAATCGGCTATCCTTGATTCCAGGAGGAAGAAATGGGCATTGTTCTTTCGCTGATAAAAATCGCCCTGGCGGTTTTTCTGGGTTTGAGCCTGCTTCTCTATTTCCGCCAGGACGGCATGATCTTTCTGGGGGCGAGGCTGCCCTCCGCCATGCTGGACGAACTGCGGCGCAGCTTTCCGGAAAGCGAAATGCACCTGACGGCCGCCGACGGCACCCCTCTCCATGGTTGGTATCTGCCCGCACCCGGAGCCCGGCCGGCGCCGCTGCTGATCTACTTCGGCGGCAACGCCGAGGATGTTTCCGGCATGTTGCCGGACCACCATCATTTCTCCAACATTTCGCTGCTGTTGTTCAATTACCGCGGCTACGGCCTGAGCCAGGGCCGTCCGAGCCAGAAAAACCTCATCGGCGACGCCCTGTTTCTCTATGATTATTTCGCCGCCCTGCCGGAGGTGGACCGGGAGCGGATCATCCTCATGGGGCGCAGCCTCGGCACCTGCGTGGCCGTGGAACTGGCGGCGCGAAGAAAGGTGGAGCGCCTGGTGCTTATCTCCCCCTTTGCAAGTCTGCGCGCCCTGGCCCGCAAACATTTCCCCTGGTTCCCCGTGGGGCCGTTCCTCAGGCATCCCTTCGACATCATCGATCACGCACCGGGGATTACCGCTCCGCTCCTCGCTATCATCGCCGCCGAGGATCGCATCGTTCCCCCGGAGCACAGTCGGCGGCTGCTGGCGGCATGGGGCGGCGAAACCCGGGCCCTGGTGATCGCCGGAGCCGACCACAACGATCTGGGGCCGCAGGCGGAATTCTGGTCCGCCATCGAAACATTCATCGATGGGGCGCGGAACCGGCGGCAGGCGGTCCACCCCTGACCCCGTCCGCGGCGCTCTCCGCCATCCCGGCCGCCGCCATCTTCCCCTCGGCGGCCCGTCGATGCTATCATCGACTATCAGCAGGTATTCCACCACAACCCTTTGCATCAGGAGCCCCATGACCATTCTCGAAGCCCAGGGGATCAGCAAAACCTATCGGGTCGCCGATAGGCCCATCACCGTCCTCGACGAGGTTTTCCTCGCCGTGAGGAAAGGAGAGTTTCTGGTCATCAAAGGGGAGAGCGGCAGCGGCAAATCGACCCTGTTGGCGGTACTCTCCGGCATCGACCGTCCCGACGCCGGACGGGTTCTCATCGAAGGAAAGGATATCACCGATCTGGCCGAGGATGA
>Ga0123328_1004470_pt1 | contig 11381 bp, 8 predicted proteins | sample BioC12SIPDNA_2_FD_89702 | JGI IMG/M metagenome (GOLD analysis project Ga0123328, IMG submission 89702) | Anaerobic biogas reactor microbial communites from Washington, USA - Biogas_R1_A C12 SIP DNA | ecosystem: Engineered > Bioreactor > Anaerobic > Unclassified | place: Washington, USA...
CCAGCCATCACCTCGCACAGGCCCGGTGCCGTCGTCGTCAGATCCTCCTTGTCGGCCACGTGCTCGGCGTTGGGGCCCAGCATGAGATTGCCGTGGATGGTGCGGGTCACCACGATCCCCTTGCTGATGGGCGTAGGGCAAGGGAACAAGACGCCCCGAAGCATCTCGCCGGCGCACTTGTCCAACACAAAGTACTGGCCCTTGCGGGGGCTGATCTGCAGGCTCTCGTGGCCGAGTTGGCGCATTAGGTCGTCGGCCCACAGCCCGGCGGCTATCACCACCCAACGGGCGGCGATGGTACCCCGTGTTGTGCGGACGCCCCACACCTGCGAATCCCGCCGCTCGAACCCCAACGCCTCGGTGTCCAGCCAGAGGCGGACGCCATTGACGACGGCATTCTCGGCCGCGGCATAGCAGAGCTGGAACGGGTCGACGATACCCCCGGTGGAGGCGTAGAGAGCCCCAACGCACGCGGGCGTCACCGCTGGCTCGCGACGGCGCATTTCATCGCCGTCGATCAGCTCGAGACCTGGCACGCCATTCTGGCGACCGCGCTCGTAGAGCGCATCGAGGGTCTCGATATCGGCAGGCTGGATGCCAACCACGTGGGTGCCGCAGCGCGACATGTCCACGTCCAGCTCGCTGCAGACCTGGTCGTACATGGCGTTGCCGGTCACGTTAAGGGTGGCCTTGAGGGTGTTGGGAACGGCATCATAGCCGGCATGCACGATGGCCGTGTTGGCCTTGGTGGTGCCCTCGCCCACATCGGCATGCTTTTCGAGGAGCAACACCTGGAGCTGATAGCGAGAGAGGGCGCGCGCCACCAAGCATCCCACGACTCCGGCGCCGATCACGACAACGTCATAGGAGGGAATCATGCGGATGCATCCTCGCGCTCAGCGTCGTCGGCGTCAACCCAAGCGCGGGATCGCTGTACCGCCTTTTGCCAGAGGCGATAACCCTCGCGGCGGCGCTCGTCTTCCCATTGCGGGGCAAAGGTGGCATCGATGCGCCACTGATCGCGTAGCTCGTCCAGCGAGCCCCACACCCCCGACGCCAGGCCGGCGGCATAGGCGGCCCCCAACGAGGTCGTCTCTCGGACCACCGGGCGCACCACCTCTGCTCCCAGGATATCGGCCTGGAGCTGCATGAGAAAGCTATTGGCGGCCGCGCCGCCATCAACCTTGAGGGTGCGCAGGGCGATGCCGGCGTCCTCCTGCATGGCATCCACCACCTCGCGTGACTGGTAGCAGATCGCCTCCAAGGTGGCTCGCACCAGATGGGCGCGGGTAGCATAGCGCGTCAGCCCGGTGATCACCCCACGCGCATACATGTCCCAGTGGGGCGCGAACAGTCCGGAAAAGGCGGGCACAAAGTAGACGCCGCCCGAGTCCTCCACCGAGCGCGCGATCTCTTCCGTCTCCGCAGCGTCCTTGATCAAGCCCAGGTTGTCGCGCAACCACTGGACGGCAGCGCCGGTGATGGCGATGGAACCTTCCAGCGCATAGGCCACTCGCTTCGCGCCCAGGTCATAGGCTACTGTCGTGAGCAGCCCCTGATTCGAGTGCACGGCGGTTTCGCCGGTGTTCATCAGCAGAAAAGAGCCGGTGCCATAGGTGTTCTTGGCCTCACCCTCGACAAAGCAGGTCTGGCCGACCAGGGCGGCCTGCTGGTCGCCCAAGGCGGCGCAGATGGGCACCGCTCGCCCAAAGGGACCGTCGGCAACGGTGGCGCCATAGCCGCCGGGCACGGCAGAGGGCACGATGGTGGGCAGCATGGCACGCGGAACGCCGATGGCGGCTAACAGGTCATCGTCCCAATCGCGGGTGGCTAGGTTCATCAACATGGTGCGCGAGGCGTTGGTCACATCGGTGACGTGGGCGCCCCCGGCCGGACCGCCGGTGAGATTCCAGATGATCCACGAGTCGATGGTGCCAAACAGCGCATCGCCGCACTCGGCATCGCGCCGCAGAGTGGGCACGTGGTCCAGCAGCCAGCGGATCTTGGGCCCCGAGAAATAGGTGCCGATTACCAGGCCGGCCCGCTTGCGCACCAAGGGTTCGAGCCCCTGGGTGATGAACTGCTCGCAGAGCCCGCGGGTGCGGGTGCATTGCCACACGATGGCATGATGGTAGGGTCGTCCGGTCTTGCGATTCCAGACCAGGGTGGTCTCACGCTGGTTGGTGATGCCCAGGGCGCGGATATCGCGGGCTGGCAACGAGGCACGATAGAGCGCGGCGCCGACGACCTCGTTGGTGTTCTGCAGGATCTCGATCGGATCGTGTTCCACCCAACCGGGCTGCGGCATGATTTGCGCGTGCTCACGATAGGCCTGACTGATCACGCTGCCGGCGGGGTCAAAGATGAGGCAGCGTGTGCCGGTGGTACCCTGGTCGATGGCGGCGATGTAGGTTGCCATGATTCACCTCGAGCAAAAGGTCTCGCGATCAGCGTGATGGTAGGGCAGAGGGGTCGATGCGTCAAGAGACGCTCAAGCGCTAGAGACGCCCCGCCATGGCCTGCTGGGCGCAAGCCCAATCCGCTGATGATGCGGTCGGCCTTTGCAGCGGCTTACGGCGGTTGACATGGCTGGATGCCAGGCCTATAATGCGGGCACTGTGCGGGTGTAGCTCAGTTGGCAGAGCGTCTGCTTCCCAAGCAGAATGTCGTGGGTTCGAATCCCATCACCCGCTCTCGAGCCTGGCAGAATGGCCTGGCTCCATATCCAACACGTTGATCAGGACGAGTATCCGTCAGGCTGGCGATAGGGAGTGGAGGGCAGGGACTGGAACCCTCCTCGCAACGCTGGCGGTGAAAACCACCTGAGAGTGGGCGCCCGAACCGAGTAAGGCGCTCCGGTAGCCCCGTTATCGGCTCTAGAGCGCGGCCTGGGCCCTGGCCTGGCCGCGGAATATGGGTGGAACCGCGTGAGCGCGCCCTCTCGCCCCATGGTGAGAGGGCGCTTTTGCATGGGGCTCTGACCCATGCGTGTCACCTAGCTCGTTGGAGGTTTCCATGCCCAAGTATGAACTCGAGACGATGCGCCACTCGGCCTCGCACATCATGGCAGAGGCGGTGATGACCCTGTTCCCCGACGCCAAGCTCGGCATCGGGCCAGCCATCGACGAGGGCTTTTACTATGATTTCGACCTGCCGCGCTCACTCACCGAAGAGGACCTGGCCAAGATCCTTGACCTGATGAAGGACAGCATCAAGGCCAAGGTGGCCTTTGAGCGGGAAGAAATCAGCCGCCAGGACGCTGAGAGGTTGTTCGCCGATCAGCCGTACAAGCTCGAACTGCTGCGAGACCTGCCAGAGGATGCGCCCATCTCTATATACCGCCATGGTAGTTTCATGGATCTCTGCCGCGGGCCGCATGTGGAGAACACGGGTGACCTGCGCTGGGATAGCATAGCGCTGCAGAGCATCGCTGGCGCCTACTGGCGGGGCGACGAAAAGCGTCCCATGCTGCAGCGCATCTATGGCACCGTTTGGCACAGCAAGCAGGAGCTGCGCGACTATTTGGCGCGCCTGGAAGAGCTGGCCAAGCGCGATCACCGCTGGCTGGGACGCGATCTCGACCTCTTTTCTCTACATGAGGAGGCGGGGGCAGGCCTGGTCTACTGGCACCCCAAGGGGGGGCGTGTCCGTACCATCATCGAGGATTACTGGCGCAAGCGCCACATGGAGGGTGGGTACGATATCATCTACTCGCCCCACATCGGGCGTTCCTGGCTCTGGGAGACTTCGGGCCATCTGGATTTCTACCATGACTCGATGTACGCGCCGATGGATATCGACGGGCAGGACTATTACCTCAAGCCGATGAACTGCCCGTTCCATATCATGATCTACCGTTCGCGTACGCGGTCCTATCGCGACCTGCCGCTGCGGTGGGCCGAGCTGGGCACGGTCTACCGCTACGAACGCAGCGGGGTGCTGCACGGCTTGCTGCGGGTGCGCGGCTTTACCCAAGACGATGCCCACATCATCTGCACGCCCGAGCAGATCGAGGACGAGATCCTGGGAGTGCTACGTTTCTCCCTGGCCATGTGGCGAGCCATGGGGTTTGCCGATGTGGACGCCTACCTGTCGACGCGTCCCGAAAAGGCGGTGGGCGAGCCGGCCCGGTGGGATCAGGCGACGCAGTCGCTGCGACGCGCGCTGGAGACCGAATCGCTGGATTACAAGGTGGATGAGGGTGGCGGGGCCTTCTATGGGCCCAAGATCGACTTGAAGATTCGAGATGCCCTGGGCCGCGAGTGGCAGATGACCACGATCCAGTTCGACTTTAACGAGCCGGAGCGGTTTGATATGGTCTATGTGGGTGACGATGGCCAGGAGCATCGGCCCTATATGGTCCATCGGGCGCTCTTGGGCTCGATCGAGCGGTTCTTTGGGCTGCTGATCGAGCACTATGGGGGGGCATTCCCGGTGTGGATGGCCCCTGTGCAGGCGGTCATCATCCCCATCACCGATCGACATCTGGCCTTTGGCCGCGAGGTGGAGAGCAAGCTGCGGGCGGCTGGCTTGCGCGCCGAGCTGGATGCCTCGAACGATCGTATGAACGCCAAGATCAGGTCCGCCCAGCTCAACAAGGTGCCTTATATGCTGGTGATCGGCGACCGCGAAGTCGAGGACGGGGCGGTCTCGGTGCGCCTCCGTAGCGGCGAGGATCTTGGCGCCATGCCTGTGGAGGCTTTTCTCAGCGGCGCCAAGGCAATCGATGATGCGCGCGATAATCAGCGACTGTGGCAGGCGGCTATCTAGCCTCTCGTCGGCTCGCCACCATGGCCTGTGGTTCCCTGTAGCACAGTGATGCGCCTCGCCCTTGGCGGGGCGCCCGCCTTCTGCTACAATCGCACACTGTCCCTGCCAGAAGAAAAGCTGGGATGTGGGAGGTTCTGTATGCGACGTTCTCTGGTCACCGCAACGTTGGTGCTCGCGTGCCTGCTAGCTTTGGCTCCGCCGACGTGGGCGGACTGCCCGGGCAACCGGCTGGCGAACCCCGGCTTTGAAGAGGGCGCCTACAAGACCGAAGGCGTCGGCACGAGCCTCTCCTCGTGGCTGGCCAACGGTTGGTCTCCCTGGTCGATCCTCGGTGACGCCACCAACAACCGCGAGGTCGAATACAAGCTCCCCGACGCCAGCGCATTGGGCACGAGCTACAACATCCACAGCGGGCGCTATTCCCAGGCCTTTTTCACCAACTATGGCACTCACACCGGCGGCTTTTACCAGCGGGTGCAGGTGCCGGCCGGCAGTCGGGTCACGTTCTCCATCTGGGTGCAGATCTATACTGGCGAACGGGAGCTCATGTCCGATGGGCACCCCTATTCCGACCTAGAGTGGCCGCAGAAAGAAGGCGACAAGCGCGGGCCGGGGAACTATCGCGTGTGGGCCGGTATCGATCCTTACGGCGGGGCGCCAGGATTCGGCGCTCCAGCCCCGGATACGATCGTCTGGTCCGAGCCGGTGTTGGACCGCGAGACGCGGGTGATTGGTGCCAACGGTAGCCAGATCGACGCCTGGGTGCAGCTAACCGTCTCCACTGTCGCTCAGGGCGAATGGGTGACCGTGTTTACCAAGGGGAGCCCCGAGTTTCCCGTCAAGCACAATAACTCGTTCTGGGACGACGCCTGCCTGGTGGTAGAGTCAGCTCCAACGGCGACGCCGCGGCCGACCGACACGCCCGCACCTACGTCCGTTCCCACTGCTACGCCCGAGCCGACAGCCACTGAGACCCCAACTGCGGTGCCGCCGACCGTTACGCCCGAGCCGACGGCCACGACCACTGACACGCCGACGCCCACCCAGATGCCCCCTACCGAGACGCCGGATCCCACGGCCACCACTACCAGCACGGCCACACTCGCGGCGCCTACCGCCACGACACAACCTACTTTTTTGCCTACCGCTGCGCCCACGGCCAGTCCGGCGATCAGCAGTGAGGCGGGTGGGCTGATCGCCTATGGTGTGGCGGCCGTGGCGGCTGTTGGGGTGCTGGTCTGGCTGCGAGCCAGACAGAGATCCTAGCGGATTGCGGCCTAGGAGCCCTCAAGGCTGATGCCTTCGAGGGCCAGCAGGCCCCGCTTCATGGCGAGCCCGCCGCCATAGCCGCCCAGGCTGCCGTCGCTGGCCAGGATGCGGTGGCACGGGATCAGAATGGGCAGGGGGTTCGCGCCCAGCGCCTGCCCTACGGCCCGCGCGGCTCTGGGTGACCTGACGGCGCGGGCGAGGTCGGCATAGCTGGCCGTGGTCCCGTAAGGAACCCGGGCGCAGGCATCCCATACCAACCTCTGAAATGCGGTGGACGGGGGGGCGTCCAGCGGCAGATCGAACTGACGTCGGTCGCCCGCCAGATAGGCGCAAAGCTGCTTCTGGGCCTCGGCCAGATGGGCCATTGCCGCCGGCGGCGCCTGTGCCTCGTCTTCGTCTGGCGGGAGGCCGGCTAGGGCTACCCTGACGATGCCCCGATCCGACGCGACCACGCCCCATGGTCCCCAGGGCGTCACCACGATGCCCGTCGCCAGGTCTCTTCCTGCTGGTTGGTTCACCGTTCCCCCTCAACGATTCGCGGAATCATCTGGTAACGGATTCCCAGCCAGGGAGTCTCTTCCGGCCCATCGGGCGGACTGCCCAACGTTACGCGGGCGTCCCACGTGCGCATCCCGCGAGATATGGTCAGCCTGACCCAAGCGCCGGGGCTGTGCTCCTGCACGAGATGGGTCAGCGTCCGCTCCTCGGTGAGCGGGACAGTGTTGACGGCGACGATCATGTCGCCGGGGGTGATGCCGGCCTGGTCAGCGGGTGAGCCGGGCACGACCTCGATCACCAACGCCGCCCACGATTCCAGCTCCTCAGGGAGCAGGCCGCGCGGGGTGCCGCGTTGCCAGGGAGCCGTCTCGATGCCCGACCTCGCGGGGGCGGCCGTGGAGCTGCTCAGGGCGACCTTGGCGCCCACATAGCCGCCCAGGCTGCCGCACACCAGTGCTAGCACGCACTCGAAAAGGACGGCCAGCACCAGGAGTGCTACCAACACGATGCGCTTGGTGTTGTCATCCATAGCGGACCTCCTCTCTTTCTGGGGCGAGACTGACCGGAGGGGCCAGCGCTCGCCTTGGCCTTGGACCTGAATAAAGTATAATGCCATTGGCTCAGAGGACGCAATCGGTTAGCCGGGCTCCGGGCCCGCTTTTCTGGAGGAGGAGCGTTGCAACCCAATCCCATTTTCCTAAAGATCGGTCCCATCTCTATCTACTGGTACGGCGTCCTGATCGTCACCGGCGCCATGCTTGCGGCCCAAATCGCCAGCTTTCTCTCCAGCCGTAACGGGCACGATCCAGAGATCGCCTGGAATATGCTGATCGTGCTGCTCCTGACGGGGATCGTTGGCGCTCGCCTCTACCACGTGGCCTCAGCGTGGGACTATTACCGCCACTATCCTGACCGCATCTTTAGCCTGCAGATGAGCGGGTTTGGCATCTTTGGCGGGGTGGCCGGCGGGGCGCTGGGCCTGTGGGTCTACTGTCGCGTGAAAAAGCTGCGGTTTTTAGAGTGGGCCGATTACATTGCGCCCGGTCTGATCCTGGCGCAAGCTATCGGCCGACTGGGGAACTTTTTCAACCAAGAGCTCTATGGCTACCCCACCGATCTGCCATGGGGCATCTACATCGCGCCTGAGAATCGCCTAGCCGAGTTCGCCACCTACGAGTACTTTCACCCGACCTTTTTCTATGAATCGCTGCTCAATCTCATCGGCTTTGCCATCCTGTTCACGTTGGCGCTCAAGTGGCATCGCAAGCGTCTATATGGCGACTTGTTCTATCTCTACTTTGCCATCTACTCGGTGGTCCGCTTCTTTATCGAGTTCCAGCGCCCTGACGCCTGGATGATGGAGAACTGGATGCCGCTCGGTATGCCCATGGCGCAGTGGGTATCGATCTTTGGGTTCATCATGTTCGGCACGCTCTTGCTGGTGCGTCGCAAGCTCAAGCGACCTTCGATGGTCTATGTGCCGGGGACGCCGTGGGGATCGGGGCCCGAGCCAGAGGAGGGCGATGCGCCTATCGCCCAGGCCGCCCAAGACGATCAACCGCCCGAGTAGGGGCAACCGCTAGAATTACAGCCGGGGCTACCCATCGGGTAGCCCCGGTTCGCTTTGTCGGCATCAGGCGGGATTGGCGAGTCCGGTGGCCTGCTCTGGCTCGGCGCGGCGGATGGCGAGCACGCACAGGAACGCCAGCGCCATGAACGCCGCCGCAAAGACAAACATTACCCGAATACTGGTGCGGTCCATGAGCCAACCCACAAACGTGGGCGAAGTGCTAGCCGCGAGCATGGAAAAGAAATAGTAGAGCCCGGTAAAGGCGCCGATTTGGCCTGGCGGTGCTAGGTCGGCCATGATGGGCAACGAGTTGATGTTGATCAGCGCCCAGGCAATGCCCGATGCGATCAGGGTAAAGGTCACGTACAGGCTGTTTCTCGTGAGCAGAAATCCCGTCCAGACCACTACCAGGATGCCCAAGCCGGTGAGGATGGTGGGCTTGCGGCCAAAGCGCGTGGCGATAAACCCCGCCGGCAACGCAAAGACAAGGAACGCTCCCGAGAGGTAGGTGAGCATGCTCGCGGCGCGAGCGACGGCCTGGTCGGAGGTCAGCGTGCCAGCTGCGATCTGGGGGGCAAAGAGCACCTCGCGACCATACGACGTCCAAAAGGTCTCGATGGCGTTGTAACCCATGAACCAGCAAAAGATGGCCAGACAGGTAAAGAGCGCACTCTTGTCGGGATTCTTGGCGACCGCCCCTACGTTGCGGATGGTATCGCGGAGCGAGGCCAGGGCGCTGGGACGACGTGTCTGCTCCCTCTGGGAGCGGTCAGCAGGGGGCGGCTCTTGCACGCGCAGGATTACGATCGCCTCGGCGATGATCAGCAAGACTGCCGCCAGGATAAAGGGATAGCTCTGGCCAACGGCAAAGAGCCTACCCCCGATCAGAAAAGCGATAGTGGTGCCGATCCCGCCCATCAGGTTGATGATGCCGTTCGCCTTGCTGCGGAGGGCAGGCGGGGTGATGTCGGGCATCAGTGCTACCGTGGGTGTGCGGAAAAGCGCCATGGCGACATTCATGACGATGATGACGCCCGTCAGCAGCCCCAAGGTGCTCGCGACGTGTACCATGTTCAGGTGAATGGCCGGGATGACCACGAACAGCGCCGCGGCGATGGGAGCGCCGATCAGGATAAAGGGCCGCCTGCGCCCCAATCGCGTCCAGGTGTTGTCACTGAGCTGTCCGATATAGGGGAGCAGCGTGATGCCCAGGATGTTGTCAAAGGTCATCACAAAGCCGACCAACCACCACGGGAGGGCGTATTGCCGGAGGAACACTGGCACAAAGCTGTTATAGACCGACCAGATGATCGAGATGCCAAAGAAGCCAAAGCCGAGAATGAGCGTCCTTTTGTAATCGAGTTTCATCAGGTCCCCTTCCTGTTGGCGAAAGTCGGTGCACTAGTCCGTCACGATGCGGTCCTTGATGTTGGCATAGATGGCATCTCCAATACCCGATACCTGAATGATCTCCTCTGGCGCTGCAAAGGGGCCATGCGTCTCACGGTGGGCCACGATGCGAGCTGCCAGGGCGGGGCCGATCCCGGGGAGCGTCTCTAGTTCGGCGGTGGTGGCCAGGTTGATGTTGACCATGCCCAGCGCTCCGGCAAAGCGCGACGCGCCCGACACGGGGGTCGGCTCTGGCGGAGCTGACGTGCCACGGAAGGGGATATAGACACGGGCGCCGTCCTGACACCGGTCGGCCAGGTTGACGCCATCGGCGTCGGCGTCGGAGTGTAGGCCCCCAGCGGCCTCAATGCCGTCGATGACACGACTATCTCGGGGTAGCTCGTAGACGCCTGGCTCGAGCACGGCGCCCGCCATATGCACACGCAGCGGCGCGGGGGTCTCGGTGGGCTGGGGCGACGGCAGAGTCAGCTGGATCGGCTCGGGGCCGACGGCGGCGCAGCCCGACAGCAAGCCCAGGCATACGACGATGATCGTCCAGAGTCGTAACGAACGGAGACGCGCCATCAGGATCACCTTGTTGCTCGATCACATGGCGTGGGACGGGTAACGGCGTCTCTGGGCCATGGCCGCGTGGAGACGGCAGCATGGTAGCAGGGAGCCGTGTGGGAGGCAAGGGCTAGCGATGCGCTTGGGGAACGCAAAGAGGCGACCCGCTGCGCGAGCCGCCTCTCTCTAGTGCCCCCGACTGGACTCGAACCAGCACGTCCATACGGACACAGGCCCTCAACCTGCTGTGTATGCCAATTCCACCACGGGGGCAGGCGAGGGACATTCTAGCCACAGCACGCGGGTTTGTCAACCTACCCTTGCGTACACTAGAATGGCTCCGTGGCGTCTAGCGAACAAGGAGGCGGGGATGCGGATCATCGTGGATGCCATGGGCAGCGACAATGCGCCAGCGCCCGACGTGGAGGGCGCGATCCGCGCGGCCCGTCGCTTTGGCTGCGGGGTGATCCTGGTCGGGCGCGAGGATCCTGTGCGGGCAGAGTTGGCCAAGCACGACGTCGCGGGGCTCTCGGTGGAGTTGGTCCACGCCGAAGATGTCGTCGAGATGCACGAGCATCCCGCCCAGGCGGTTCGCCAGAAGGACGATGCGTCGGTGGTCGTGGGCATGCGCCTCTTGCGTGATGGCGAGGGCGATGCCTTTGTCTCGGCGGGCAACTCGGGCGGGGTGTTAGCCAGCGCGCTGGTCGGAGCGGGGCGGATCGGTCGGATCAAGGGAATTCAGCGGCCTGCCATCTCGACGGTGTTGCCGCACTTGCACGGGCATTCGTTCATGCTGGATATCGGAGCTAATGCCGATGCCAAACCCGAATGGTTGGTGCAGTTTGGCATCATGGGCGCGATCTATGCCGAGCGCGTGCTGGGCATCACCAACCCGCGGGTTGGCTTGCTCTCCAACGGCGAGGAGGACACCAAGGGGAACGCCGTGGTCCAAGAGGCCCACGCCCTCTTGCGTGAGACCGATCTGAACTTTTGCGGCAACGTCGAGGGCAAGGACATCACCCAGGGCAAGGCGGACGTAATCGTATCCGATGGCTTTGCGGGGAATGTGGCCATCAAGACGGCCGAGGGTACCGCGTCCATGATCCTTACCATTCTCAAGCGTGAGATCAAGGCGCGCCCTCTGGCCAGCCTGGGGGCGCTTCTGGCCAAGCCCGCCTTCAAGGTCGCCGCCAGCACGCTGGACTATCGCGAGTATGGCGGGGGGCCGCTGTTGGGCGTGGATGGCGTGGTGATCATCGCCCATGGCCGCTCGGATGCGCTGGCAATGGAGAACGCCGTCCGCGTGGCTGTCGAGGCG
>Ga0123328_1004474_pt1 | contig 11378 bp, 9 predicted proteins | sample BioC12SIPDNA_2_FD_89702 | JGI IMG/M metagenome (GOLD analysis project Ga0123328, IMG submission 89702) | Anaerobic biogas reactor microbial communites from Washington, USA - Biogas_R1_A C12 SIP DNA | ecosystem: Engineered > Bioreactor > Anaerobic > Unclassified | place: Washington, USA...
ACAGATGTGATCGCTGCGGCTCCACGCAGGGTCATCGAAATGACAGTACGACACCATGCATCGTACCGATGTCCGTCACAGGGAATCAAGCCTCTATCCTGAGGATCGACTCGCCCACCGCGGGAACCCCAGCGGGAAACAGCTTGACAACGCGGAGTTCTGATGTAGACTGTCCCGTAATGTCCACCGGGTGAGACAGACGAGAATGTGGTGGGAACGATGAGATTAACTGTTCGCGACGCTGCTGGAATTCTAAGCGTCTCTGAAAAAACGATTTATCGTTGGATCAGCCAGGGCCGACTGCCTGCCTACAAGGTAGGTGAGCAATATCGCTTCAACCGCAGCGAGTTGCTTGAATGGGCAACAGCCCAGCGTCTGAACGTCTCGCCCGACATGTTCGCCGAACCGGTCAGTGCAGAGGCGCCGCAACCGACGCTGACCGAGGCGCTGAGGGCCGGCGGCGTCTTCTACCGTGTGGAAGGCAAGGACAAGCCCTCCGTTCTGCGGTCGGTTGTGGGCCTCATGCCGCTGCCCGAGGACGTGGATCGTCAGTTTCTGCTCAATGTCATGCTGGCCCGCGAATCGCTCGGCTCCACCGGCATCGGCGACGGCATCGCCATTCCGCACGTCCGCAATCCGATCGTGCTGCACGTGGCCCGGCCCATGGTCACGCTGGTGTTCCTCGAAGAGCCCATCGACTTTGCCGCACTGGACGGCCGTCCCGTCGGCATCCTCTTCAACGTGATCAGTCCCACCGTGAGAACCCATCTGCATCTCCTGTCGCGGCTGGCGTTCGTCCTGCGGGAGCCGAAGATTCGCGATGTCCTGCAGAACCAGGCCTCGCGCGAAGAGATCTTCCGCTGCGTCGAGCAGGTTGAGGGCAACCTCGCATCGGTCGGCCACGGACAGCAGGGCGACTGACCGATGCAACTGATCCTGGCCTCTACCGCAATCATCTTTCTTGGGGGTCTCCTGGCCCTGGCAGTGGCAAGTCGGCCCCGCGCCGCCTCCGTGCTGGCGGCTGTAGGCGCCATCGCAGGCAGCGCCGTCGGCCTGGTTCCTGCGCTGCGCGCCGTCCTGGGCGGCACCCATGACGCGATTGCCTGTCCGTGGGGTCTGCCGCTTGGGGAGTTTCACGTCGCCCTCGACGCCCTCTCGGGTCTCTTTCTCGTGCCGATCCTTGTCCTCACCGCCGTTGCCGCCGTGTACGGAACACGCTATCTCGGCCACGACACCGGCCCGCGCGTCGGCGTCTCCTGGTTCTTCTACAGCCTGCTGACCTGCGGCATGATCGCCGTGGTCGTCGCTCGCGACGCCGTCCTCTTCCTGCTGGCCTGGGAGACGATGTCGCTGGCCTCGTTCTTCCTGGTCGCCTACGACGACCGCCGCGAGTCCGTGCGGCACGCCGCGTGGACCTACCTCGTCGCCACACACATCGGCACGGCGGCCCTGATTGCCCTGTTTGTGCTTATGGCACGCCAGCACGGATCGCTCGATTTCGACCACTGGAACGCCGGTGGCATGACCTCGGCCCTGGCCTCGCTCTGTTTCCTGCTTGCCGTCGCCGGGTTCGGCACCAAGGCGGGCTTCATGCCCCTGCACGTCTGGCTTCCCGAGGCGCACCCTGCGGCGCCGAGCCACGTCTCGGCCGTCATGTCGGGCGTCATGATCAAGACCGGCATCTACGGACTCCTGCGAATACTCTCACTCATCGGCCCGCCGCCCGCCTGGTGGGGCTGGCTGCTCATTGCCATCGGCCTCTCCAGCGGCATCCTCGGCATCCTGTTCGCCCTGGCACAGCACGACCTCAAACGCCTCCTGGCCTACAGCAGCGTCGAGAATATCGGCATCATTGCGATGGGCCTCGGCCTGGGCGTCCTCGGCACCGCCTATGCCGCTCCGACCGTCGCGACGCTGGGATATGCCGCCGCCCTGTGGCATGTTCTCAATCACGCCCTCTTCAAGGGATTGCTCTTCCTGGGCGCCGGCGCCGTTCTGCACGCCGCCGGAACGACCCGCATCGACCGACTCGGCGGCCTGGCCCGACGCATGCCGCGCACCGCGATGGCGTTTCTGTTCGGAGCCGTCGCCGTGTGCGGCCTGCCCCCGCTGAACGGGTTCACGAGCGAGTTCCTGGTCTTCATCGCCGCGCTGAACGGCATGCTCTCGGGCGATCTCCTGGTCGGCGCCACGACAGCGGCCGTCATCGCCGGACTGGCCGTCATCGGCGGGCTGGCGGTGGCCTGTTTCACCAAGGCATGCGGCACGATCTTCCTTGGGGAACCGCGGACTTCCGAGGCCGACGAGGCCCACGAGGCAGGGGGGACCATGTGGGCGACCATGGCGCTGTTGATGGTCGCATGCGTCGTCGTCGGCGTGGCGTCGCCCTGGCTCATCGGTCGCAGCTTGGCGTCGCCACTGGCCGTGCTGTGTCCCGCACCAGCCGGCCTGCCCATCGACCTGAACGTCGCCTCCTCCCCGCTCACAGGAGTGGTCCTTGCCGCGGCGGCCTTCATCGGCATCGCTCTCATTCTCGTCCTCTTGCGGCGGCGGCTCCTCGCCGGGCGCAGCGTCACCCAGAGCGGCACCTGGGACTGTGGATACCAGCGCCCGACTGCTCGCATGCAGTATACCTCGTCATCCTTTGCCCAGCCGCTGGTCGACCTGTTCCGCGGGCTGCTTCGCCCCAGGCGCGACGCCGCCCCCATCGTCGAACTGTTTCCGACGGCGGCCCATCTTCAGACACACGTGGGCGACCTCTTCACAGACCGACTGATCGCCCCGGCCTTCCGACGTGTGCGCGAAGTGCTGAGCCGCCTCCGGTGGATTCAGCACGGCCGCGTCCAGTGGTACGTTCTCTATATCGCTCTGACCCTTCTGGTGTTGCTTGTCTGGAAGCTCGGCTGACGATGGATGCCACGCAACTGATACATCCTCTGCTGGCACTGGCCCTGGCGCCGCTCATGGCCGGCATTGTCAACAAGACGAAGTCCGCTTTCGCCGGACGCAACGGGCCGCCCGTGCTTCAGCCGTATCGCGACCTCTGGCGGTTGCTTCACAAGGGAGCCGTCTACAGTCGCACGACGAGTTGGATTCTCAGGGCCGGTCCCATCGTCTCGCTGGCCGCCGTCGTGACCGCCCTGGCGATGCTGCCGTTCGGCGGGACCGCCGCGCCATTGTCCTTTGCCGGGGACCTGATCGTATTCGCTTACCTCTTCGGCCTGGTCCGGTTTCTAATGGTGGCGGCCGCCCTGGACACGGGGTCCAGTTTCGAAGGCATGGGCGCCAGCCGCGAAGTCACGTTCTCCGCCCTGGCCGAGCCGGCCCTGCTGCTGGCCCTGGCCGCTCTGGCCCGCATGGCCGGTTCGCCCTCTCTCAGCGGACTCCTGGCCGGTGCCGTTGCCAACCCGGCGGTCAGTATCCCGGTGTTGCTGCTTGCGGCCGCCGCCGTGGGCATTGTCCTGCTGGCCGAGAATGCCCGCATCCCCGTGGACGACCCCAACACGCACCTGGAACTCACGATGATTCATGAAGTGATGATCCTCGACACCAGCGGCCCAGACCTGGCGTTTGCCGGCTACGCCGCCCTGCTCAAGCAGTGGGCCTTCGCCGCGCTGCTGGTGGGGGTCCTGGTTCCATGGCGAACCGGCGTCCTGTGGGCCGACGTGGCCCTGGCTCTGGCCGCTATGGCGGCCGTGGCGGTGGGCATCGGTGTGGTTGAGTCCACCATGGCCCGACTTCGTCTCGTACGCGTGCCCCAGTTGCTCCTGGCGGCCGTGGCGTGTGCAGCTCTGGCGGTGGTTCTCGTTCTGAGGTGAGCACCTTGGACTTCTGGGTCAACTGTCTCGTCGTGCTGATCGCCATGACGAATCTGCGGCTGCTGGGCTCCAGCCGCGTCGTCTCCTGCGTTCACACCGTGGCATTCCAGGGCGTTCTGCTCGGCGTCCTGGCCATCGTCGGCGCCAGCGGCGGCCTCGCCGCCCACGGCATCGTCCTGGCCGCCGTCAACATCGTCCTCAAGGGGTTGGTCTTCCCGTGGCTCCTCATGCGAGCCCTGCGCGAAACGCACTTGCGGCGAGAGGTCGAGCCGGCCATCGGATTCGGCGCTTCCATGCTCCTCGGCGTTCTCCTGATCGGCATCTGCCTCTGGATCGGCAGCCGCCTGCCGCTGCCCGTCGGCGTCCAGGCGTCACCCTTGCTCGTCCCCGCGGCGCTCTTCACGCTCATGGTCGGCCTGTTCATGATCGTTGCCGGACGCAAGGCCCTCACGCAGGTCGTCGGATATCTGTCCATCGAGAACGGCATCACGGCTTTCGGCCTCGGATTCGCCCTCAAGGAGGCACTGCTGGTCGAACTTGGCATCCTCCTGGACGCCTTCATGGCCGTCTTCGTCATGGGCATCATCATCTTCCACATCAGCCGCGAATTCGATCACATTGACGCGGGCGAGTTGTCCGCGCTGAAGGACTGACCGTCATGATAGTCGCCCTGATCCTCCTGCCGACCTTCGCCGCTGCGGCCGTTCTGGCCATCCGGTCCGCCGCCGCGCGCCGAACCCTCCTCGTGCTGGTTGCTCTGGGGCATGCCGGTCTGACTGCCGCCACGTTCGTCCGCCCCGCCGGCCCGCAGCTCGGCGGCTGGCTCCTCCTGGACCCGCTCGGGGCCGTCTTCCTGGCCATCCTCAGCCTGCTGTTCCTGACCGCTGCGCTCTATGGAATCGGATACCTCGCCCGCGAGGCCCGCCGCCCCACCGGCCTGGCCGACGAGGGATTCCTGGCCACCAACCAGCCCGAGGCCGTCTTCACCGCCTGCCTCCTCATGTTCCTGGCCACCATGACCCTCGTTACCGTCAGCCACAACTTTGGCCTCCTCTGGGTCGCCGTCGAGGCCACCACCCTGGCCAGCGCGCCGCTCATCTACTTCCACCGACAAAAACGCTCGCTCGAAGCCACATGGAAGTATCTCCTGGTCTGTTCCGTGGGCATCGCCGTCGCGCTGCTCGGCAACTTCTTCCTCGCCATTGCCGTCACCGAGCCCGATGGCCGCAGCATCCCCTTGGTCCTCAACGATCTGCTCGCCGCGGCCGACCAGCTCGACCCCACCTGGCTCAAGGCCACCTTCCTGCTCTTCCTGGTCGGCTACGGCACCAAGATGGGCCTGGCGCCCCTGCACACCTGGCTGCCCGACGCCCACAGCGAGGCTCCGTCCATGGTCTCGGCCCTGCTCAGCGGCGCCCTGCTCAACTGCGCTTTCCTCGCCATCCTGCGCATTCTCCAGGTCTGCAGCGCCGCAGGCCTCGCCGGATTCGCGCAGCCGCTGCTGATTCTCTTCGGCCTCCTTTCCATGTCCGTCGCCGCCGTATTTATCATCCGACAGGACGATTTTAAACGCATGCTCGCCTACTCCAGCGTCGAGCACATGGGGCTCCTCGCTCTGGGCGTCGGCCTCGGCGGCGCGGCTACGTTCGGCGCCATGCTCCACGCCCTCAACCACAGCCTCACCAAGGGCATGCTCTTCCTGGTCGCCGGCAACCTCCTGGCGGCCTACCGCACTAAGAGCGTCGCCGGGACGGGCGGCGCCATCCGCGTTCTTCCCGTCTCCGGCGCCCTGTGGATTGCAGGCATTCTCGCCATCTGCGGCAGCCCGCCGTTCGGCCCTTTCGTCAGCGAACTGGCGATCATCAAGGCGGCCTTCGACCAGAACGCCACATGGGTCGCCGTCGCGGTGCTCTCGCTGCTGGCCGTCATCTTCATCGGCATGGCCGCCGCCATGCTTCGGATGGCCTACGGGGCTCCGCCGGAGCGGCTTGCGGCCGAGACGCGCCCACGCGAGCAAGCGTGCACGTTCCTGCCGCCGCTGGCGCTGGCCGTTCTGGTGCTCGTGCTGGGGGTCTACGTGCCTCCTGTCGTTGAGGATGCGCTGCGACTGGCAGCCCTGGCCCTGGGAGGTCGGCAATGACCGTCAACGCGGACCTTCTCCTTCGCAACGGGCAGGCGGCGCCCCTCGGCGCCGTCCCGGACGTGGGCATCGACGTGTTCCGAAACCGGGTTGTAGCCGCCGTGGCGGGAGGCATGCGACTGGCCGCTCTGTTCGGCCGACCGGACGCCGACGCCCCCGGCGCAATCCGCCTCGTCGCCGTCCTGGCATCCGACAGCACGTCGCACTTGTCTCTCCTGCGAACGTGTGTGGAGCGAGACTACCCCGCTCTCACGCCCGACTGTCCGCAGGCCCATTGGTTCGAACGCGAGATCGCCGAGCAGTGGGACATCCGCCCGAAGGGCCACCCGTGGCTCAAGCCGGTCCGCTTCCACGAGCCCTACGCCCGAGGCGCCGGCGTGTTCGCACATCCGGGGCAGGGCCCCCTGTGCGGCGTCACCGACTTCTTCCGCGTCGAGGGCGAGGAAATCCACGAGGTCGCCGTCGGCCCCGTTCACGCCGGAGTGATCGAGCCCGGACACTTCCGCTTCCAGTGTCACGGCGAAACCGTGCTGCATCTGGAAATCTCTCTCGGCTATCAGCACCGTGGAATCGAGCGACGCCTTGTCGGCGGCCCCGATGCCCGCACGCTTCACCTCGTCGAGACCGCCGCCGGCGACACGACCGTCGGTCACGCCACGGCATACTGCCAGGCCCTGGAGTCGCTTGCGGGTGTCGGTGTCCCGGCCCGCGCCCAGGCCATCCGCGGCATCGCCCTCGAGCTGGAACGTCTGACGTGTCACATCGGCGACCTGGGAGCCCTGGCCGGGGACATCGGCTTCCTGCCCACCGCCAGCTACTGCGGACGCATCCGCGGCGACGGCCTCAACATGACGGCCCAACTCTGCGGCAGCCGCTTCGGCCGCGGCCTGCTCACCCCCGGCGGCGTGCGATTCGACATCGACGCCGCCCGTGCCGACGACTTGCTGCGCCGGCTGGATGCCGTTGCTGCCGACGCCGCCTCCGCGATCAACCTGCTATGGAACAAGCCGTCCGTCATGGCCCGGTTCGAAGAGACCGGGACGCTCAGCGCCGAGACGGTTCGCCAGATCGGCCTGGTCGGCCCGGCCGCCAGGGCCTGCGGCATCGGCCTCGACGTGCGACACGACCATCCCGCCGGCATCTTCAGCTTCGCGCACGTTCCCGTCGCCACGTGGCACTCCGGCGACGTCTTCGCCCGCGCGTATGTCCGCTGGCTCGAAGTGCAGCGTTCCGTCGAGTTTGTCCGCGACCAGCTCCGCGGCCTGCCCGACGGGCCGATCGCCGTCGCGATGCCGCCTCTGGCCCCTGGCCGCACCGTCGTGACGCTGGTCGAGGGATGGCGCGGCGAAGTCTGCCATGTGGCCGCCACCGACGACGCGGGCCGCCTGGCCCACTACAAGATCATCGATCCGTCCCTGCACAACTGGTTCGGCCTGGCGCTGGCACTGCGCGGACAGCAGATATCCGATTTCCCGCTCTGCAACAAGAGCTTCAACCTGTCGTATTGCGGACACGATTTGTGAGTCCGGCGGAGCCGGGTCGCCGGCCCGCCGCGAAAGGTGAACGATGATCAGCATTCTTCTGGCCCGACTTCACCAGAAACACCGCACGTTCCGCTACCCCGACGGTCCTGCGCCGAAGGTCTCCGATCGGCTGCGCGGACGGCCGACCCTCGACCCCGCGCGCTGCCTGCCCGGGTGCTCCGTCTGCCGTGACGTCTGCCCGACCGGCGCCGCCGCGGCCGGCCCCGACGGCCGCCTGGTCATGGACCTGGGCCGCTGCCTGTTCTGCGGACGCTGTGCCGAGGCGTGCCCGCAGCAGGCCATCGCGTTCACCACCGATCATCGCCTGGCGGTCAGTCGGCGCGAGGATCTGCTGCTGGCGGCCGGTGCGCAGTTGCAGCTCGCCACGGCCATGGGTAATCGTCTGCGCAGCTTCCTTGGACGGTCGCTTCGCCTGCGACAGGTCAGCGCCGGCGGTTGCAACGCCTGCGAGGCCGACAGCAACGTTCTGACCACCGTGGGCTGGGATCTCCAACGCTTCGGCATCGATTTCGTCGCTTCGCCGCGCCATGCCGACGGCATCCTCGTGACTGGCCCGGTGACCGAGAACATGCGGACGGCTCTGCTGAAGACCTACGAAGCCGTTCCCGCGCCGAAGATCGTGATTGCCGTGGGCAGTTGCGCCGTCGCGGGCGGCCCCTTCGTCGACCATCCCGAAGTCCACAATGGCATCGCGGCGCTGCTTCCGGTGGACCTGTTTGTGCCGGGATGCCCGCCGCATCCCCTGACCATCCTCGACGGCCTGCTGCGCCTGGTCGGCGTGCTTGCCGACCGGTAAACGGCCACGGGACCGGCTCCCGGACGGTCAACGGCAGGGCGGAGAGGGGGCCCGGGGACACCTTTCCAGAGGCCGGAAATCTGCGGAGAAACTCGCACCACCTATTGCCATGGCCAAGACGTTCTCGTAGAATGACGACCCAAGGAGTTGTGGTCACCCGTCCCTTTAACCCTGTTGACGAAGGAGCAAGAGAATGGCAAAGAGTGCCAAAGCTGCAACGAAGAGTGAGATTCTGGCCAACATCGCGGAGGCCACCGAGCTGACGCGGAAGCAGGTCGCGTCGGTGTTCGACGCGTTGGCCGCAGAGATCAAGAGTGCAGTCGGCAAGAAGGGCCCTGGCATCTTCACCGTTCCGGGCCTGATGAAGGTGACGGTCGTGCACAAGCCGGCCGTGCCGAAGCGCAAGGGCATCAATCCGTTCACCAAGCAGGAGCAGGTCTTCGCCGCCAAGCCGGCCCGCAACGTCATTAAGGTCCGGCCCCTGAAGGCTCTGAAGGACATGGCCAAGTAACTGACGGCACGAGCAGCCGTCACCGCCTCATTCTTGCTCAGCGGCAGCAGGCCCTTCTTCGCCAAGAGCCTGCTGCCGTCATTTTCCATCCGCCCGACCCGGGCCGCCGCAACACCGGCCTTCACGATACGCCGAGCCTCACCGATCCGACGTGTCCGCGCCACCCGGGGCATTCTCCAGCACCGGTCCCACCACGTCCGGCATGACCAGCCCGTTCTCATTCTTCTTCAGTGTCTTCCATCCATCCGTCGGCGGCATGCCCGGCCCGGTCCGGTACTTCTTCCACATCGCTTCCGCGAACGGATCCTCCACCTGGCCCTGCCGCCCCCACGCCTTCAGCGGTTGCCATCCCACGCGCACGTTGGCGTTGCTGGTGGTCTGGAACACCTCGTCGGTCTCCTCCTGGTACATCCAGCGATCCACATAGTCGAAGAACGCATCGTGCGCCCAGAGTCTCTCCAGCTTCATGAGCCGCGCCACCAACGCCTGCGCCTGCCACGTGCGACTGTTGCAGCACCGCCGGTATCCGTCGCTCTGCACCTGATCCTTCACCCAGCGCGACGGATGCAGGTGCTCGTAGAATCCCCACTGCGAGCGACCTCGCTGGAATCCGTCGCGACTCTTCAGCGTCGCGGCATCGTAGCCTGAATGGCCCGCAAAGACCACCTGCGCTCCGTTCCATGCAGGCCCGTACGCCGTCTGCTCGTCCTCCTGGAAACTGCACTTCGGGAACGCCTGACTCGGAGAAGCCATCACGTCGTCACCCAGCAGGTGCCCGCCGAAGATGATCGGCATCTTGTAGCCGCTGTTCCATCCGCCCCATGCCGGGAAGCCCGGGTGCCCGCTCTTGACCACGCCCCACAGGTCGATGCCCAGCCCCACCATGGCCTGGAGCAACGGCTCCTTCTTCTCCGCCGGCATGTCCAGACACAGGTACATCAGCCCTTCGCCGAGGTAATAGCACGATCGCTGACCGTACCCCGCCCACTGGTACGGCGCATGGTCCTCCTTGAAGATATTCAGCACGTACCACGGCTGCACGAAGTGTTCGGTCAACTGCTCCACCGTCAGCACGCCCTTCATCCCCGCCAGGTCCGGCGATTCCAGCCGCGGCAGCAGTTCGCGTCGCAGTTGGCGCGCCAGGTAGATCGTCTGGCCCCGGTCCATGTAGGCCGGACGGAAGGCGTCGGCCGGCACCGGCCCCTTCAGGCACGTCAGAATGGCCAGTTGCGCCACCGGCGTGTAATGCGAGCTGCGCTTCAACGTCTTGTCCTTGCTGATCGAACTGATCAACGCGTCGCCCGGCTTCAGGACCATCGGCAGCGAAGCCGTCAGCGACGCATCGTAGCGGCTGTGCCGCACGCGACTGTCGAAGCCGCTGCGGTCCATGACCGGCGGCGGGTTCACGACCGACCCGTTGCGGCAGTACAGGGGGGCAGCCTTCCGAGCCGCCCGCTCCTCGGCCGACAGCCTCCGGCCGCCGTCGCCGAAGGTTTCTCGCTCGTCCTCCATCAGCCAGTCGTCCGAGACCTCCTTGCCGCGAAGAGGCTTCGGATCGATCTTCGTCACCGTCACCGGCCCCACCACGTACCAGTCGCCGTTGACGAAGCGACCCACCCGCGCCGGTGTCTCGAATGTCCACGTGATGCCGTACTGTGTCACCGACCCCTGCAATGGCAGGTCCTCCAGCGCCGGTGTCGCCGGCGCATTGGCGGCCGTGTAGACGGTGGCCTCCGGGCCGGCGCCGGCTGCCACCGATACCACCAGAACCGCCAGGAGGGCGGCACAGGCCGAGCGGCTGAATTCCATGGCTCTCATCCTTTCACCAGACGTGCGCGATGCCGTCGCGAAACGCACGGACGATTGGTCACGCCACGCCCCTCGCGATGCTCCGGCGCAGTATCCAACCCCGCTCGCGCCATGGAGTGCCGCACGTTGTGATACCACTCCTGGACGCCCGGCCGCGTCTGTTGGCTAGGCGGGCCACTGCCAGCTGTTGCGTCCGCCGGGTGCCATGCCTGCCCCGTCGAGCCTGTCCGACAATTCGATGAGCGCGTAGGTCGGGTCAACAGACCCGACGCCTGTCCGGGCAGGGTGTTGCGGCACGGCGGACCTGCGGATCCCCCGTGGCACAACGGTGGAGGCTCGCCCAGTCAGACATGGCCGTTGCCGTACGCGTCATGGTCTGCGTCTTGTCGTACAATGCACGTGGATCGGAGACTGCCGGTCCGCTATTGCGTCCGCCGCGACCTTCTTCTATGATGCGCCCTGGGCATAATCGCACGGAGGCCCCTTTGGGCAGTCAACCCCCATCTCCTCTTCCGGATTCCACCGAGACCGGCACGCCGGCCCTGGCCGACCCGTATCGCGCCTGGCTCGGCATCCAGACCACCGAACGGCCGCCGTCGCACTACGCGCTGCTCGGAGTCCCCGAGCTTGAGGACAACGTGCATGCCATCAACGAGGCCGCTCGCAAGGCCAAGAAGACGGTTCGCGCGTACCAGATCGGCAAGTACCGGTCGCAGGCCCTCGCCGTCCTGACGGAGATCGGCCAGGCGGTCGACGTCCT
>Ga0123328_1004479_pt1 | contig 11367 bp, 7 predicted proteins | sample BioC12SIPDNA_2_FD_89702 | JGI IMG/M metagenome (GOLD analysis project Ga0123328, IMG submission 89702) | Anaerobic biogas reactor microbial communites from Washington, USA - Biogas_R1_A C12 SIP DNA | ecosystem: Engineered > Bioreactor > Anaerobic > Unclassified | place: Washington, USA...
CACCCCGTCATTGCGAGTCGGCCGCCCCGGCCGACGCGGCAATCTCTTGTAGGAAGAGCCGTGGCGAGCACGAGATGGCCGCGCTTCGCTCGCCATGACGGGTTGCGGCAGGCGGTGGCGGGCAGGAGATGGCCGCGCTTCGCTCGCCATGACGCGTTTGTGCAGGGGTATAAAGAAGACCGCCGCTCACCCCGTCATTGCGAGTCGGCCGCTCCGGGCCGACGCGGCAATCTCTTGTAGGAAGAGCCGTGGCGAGCACGAGATGGCCGCGCTTCGCTCGCCATGACGGGTTGCGGCAAGCGGTGGCGGGCACGAGAAGGCTTCGCGACGCTCGCCATGAGGCGTTTGTGCAGGGGTATAAAGAAGACCGCCGCTCACCCCGTCATTGCGAGTCGGCCGCCCCGGCCGACGCGGCAATCTCTTGTAGGAAGAGCCGTGGCGAGCACGAGATGGCCGCGCTTCGCTCGCCATGACGGGTTGCGGCAGGCGGTGGCGAGAACGAGATGGCTTCGCTTCGCTCGCCATGACGGGTTGCGGCAGGCGGTGGCGAGAACGAGATGGCCGCGCTTCGCTCGCCATGACGGGTTGCGGCAGGCGGTGGCGAGCACGAGATGGCCGCGCTTCGCTCGCCATGACGGGTTGCGGCAGGTTGTGGCGAGAACGAGATGGCTTCGCTTCGCTCGCCATGACGCGTTTGTGCAGGGGTATAAAGAAGACCGCCGCTCACCGCGTCATTGCGAGTCGGCCGCCCCGGGCCGACGTGGCAATCTCTTGTCGGAAGACCCTCCTGCGCTGTCCCGTCACCCCCGCGAAAGCGGGGGTCCAGGCCTTCGACGCGCGACATCATCTGTCACGCCAGGATGGATTCCCGCGTGCGCGGGAATGACGGCGGGGGGGAGCTGGGGGGATGAAAATACTCAAGCGGGAGGAACGCCTGTGGTCCCGCCCCCCTGGGATCGCCAAGCTCCAGCTTGGCACTCGGGGAAACATGCCGAGGAGAGGCCCGCGCGCAAAGACCGAAGAGGCCAGGCTAGAGCCTGGCGATCCCAGGGGGGCGCGTGGTCTGGGGAATGGAGGAAGCTGAAGTCGTGGCGGGAGCATGACGGCCGGATCGCGTTCCCTCGGCTATCCCGGGAACTCCGGGCATGGCCCGGGGGCGCGGCGGTTTAGTATACTTTCGGCGTTTCCGCAGGCCGCATTTCACAAGGATGACCCGAACATGACGCTGCGCTTTCAGAACACGGAGTCCCGGACGAAGCAGGAGTTCACCCCGCTGGAGCCGGGGAAGGTCTCGCTGTACACCTGCGGGCCGACGATCTACAATTTCGCCCACATCGGCAACTTCCGGGCCTATGTCTTCGAGGACCTGCTGCGGCGCTATCTGGAGTACCGGGGCTACGCCGTGACGCACGTCATGAACCTCACGGACGTGGAGGACAAGCTAATCCGCACGTGCCGTGAGACGGGCGAGCCGCTGAAATCGGTCACGGAGCGCTACGCGGCCGCGTTCTTCGAGGATGTGAAGGCCCTCGGCATTCTCCCGGCCCACCGCTACCCGGCGGCGACGGACCACATCCCCGAGATGGTGGAGATGATCAAGGTTCTCCGCGACAAGGGCCACACCTACGAGGACCGGGGGAGCATCTACTTCAAGCTGGGCACCTTCCCGCGCTACGGCCGCCTGAGCCACATGGACCTCGACCAGCTCCGCACGGGCGCGAGCGGGCGCGTGGACGCGGACGAGTACGAGGCCGAGGAGGCGCGCGACTTCGCCCTGTGGAAGGCCTGGGACGAGAACGACGGGGAGGTCTACTGGGAGACCGAGCTGGGCAAGGGCCGCCCCGGCTGGCACATCGAGTGCTCCGCCATGAGCACCAAGTACCTCGGCCCCCGCCTCGACATCCACTGCGGCGGCGTGGACAACATCTTCCCCCACCACGAGAACGAGATCGCCCAGTCCGAGTGCTGCTCCGGCCAGACCTTTGTCAACTGCTGGCTCCACTGCGCCCACCTCGTCGTCGAGGGGCGCAAGATGTCCAAGTCCCTCGGCAACTTCTTTACCCTGCGCGACCTGCTTGAGAAGGGCCACGACCCCCAGGCCATCCGCTGGGTCCTCATCGCCACGCACTACCGCCAGCCCAACAACTTCTCCTTCGACGCCCTCGACGGCGCGAAGCAGGCGCTCAACCGCCTGCGCGACTTCCGCCTGCGCCTCGGCGAGGCGAAGGGCCCCGGCGACGCCCTTCAGGCCGAGTGTGACGCCTGCCGCGCCGCCTTTGAAGAGGCCATGGACGACGACCTGAACATCTCCGGCGCCCTCGGCGCGGTGTTCAACTTCGTCCGCGACGTCAACAAGGCCCTCGACGACGGCCGCGCCGGCGCCGAAGGCGCGAAGAACGCCCTCGCCCTTCTCGACCGGCTGAACGCCGTCACCAACCTCTTCGCCCCCTTCGGCGAGGAGAGCGCCCCCGCCGACATCCTCGAAAAGGTCATGGCCCGCCAGCAGGCCCGCCGCCAGAAAGACTTCGCCCTCTCCGACCGCCTCCGCGACGAGGTCCTCGCCGCCGGATGGGTCATCGAGGACACGCCGTCCGGGCCGAGGGTGAAGAGGGGGTAGGGTTTAGGGTCGAGGGTTTGGGGTTTAGGGTTTAGGGTGCGGGGAGGCTTTCCCGGCGGGCTCACAGGAACATGGCCTGGTCTTCGTCGCAGACGCTGGTGACCTGGTCGCGCGCGCGGGGGAGGAGGGCGTCGAGCTGGGCGAGCAGCGCGGCTTGGTCGCGCGGGAGGCGCCCGCCGAGGGCGATGAGGTTGGACACGTGGTTCATGCGGAACAGCGTGTCGTCCAGTTCCAGCCCGGCGAGCATGTCGCGGGCCTCGCGCAGGATTTCGCGGTCCGTGAGCGGCTGAAACGACCCCTCGCGGGTCCACGTCATCAGGGCGGTGTGCGGCACGATCATGGCCGTCAGGAAGGAGAGGTATCGGGGCCGCATCCGGTTGACGACGGCGATGGTCCCGGCCACGTGGTCCGCCGTGAGCGCGCGGCCGCCCGCCCCCAGCAGCACGATGGCCGACAGGTCCATGCCCGCCGCGCGCGCCTTCTCCGCCATGCCCGCCATGTCCTCCGGCGTCGCCCCCTTGCGGATGCGCTCGAGCACCGCCGCGCCCCCGCTCTCCAGCCCGAGATAGCACAGGGAAAAGCGCAGCTCCCGGAGCCGCGCCAGCTCCTCCGGCGACAGCCGCAGAATGTCCCGGGCGTTCGTGTATGCGGAAATCCGCTCCAGCGAGGGAAAGCGCCGGACGATGTGCGCGCACAGCGCGGAAAACGTGTCATAGCCCGCGCTCAGGGCGTCGCCGTCGCACACAAACACCCGCCGCGCCCGCGGCCACAGCCGCGCCGATGCGTCCACATCCTCCATCACCTCCTCCAGCGGCCGCACGCGGTGTTTCTTGTCCGCGTACATGGCGCAGAAGGCGCAGCGGTTGTGGCTGCACCCCACGGTCAGCTGGATCAGCACGCTCTCCGCCTCGCTCGGCGGACGGTATATCCGGCCCTCAAAGCGCATGGGGGGACTCCGGTTGGGAAGACTGCTGCCGGGAAACATCCACGACCACGGTGTCGCACAGGACGTCATGCAGGGTGCGGCGCTCGGGGTCCGTGAGGGCCGCGGCGTAGCCCAGGCCGAGGGTCAGACGGCTGAGCCATTCGGCGAGGCTGCGGCACAGGGCACGGCGCCAGCCGACGGGCGCGCCGTCGGGCCGCGTCACGCGCATGCCCAGGAGCAGCTTGCCGGGGGTGCCGCCGAGCCACGCGGTGAAGACGGTGTCGTAGGCGTGGTGGGCCGCCCACCCGCCTACCAGCAGCAGGGGCATAAATTTCGGGTCCTTGACGGCGAGGCCCGCCCCATAGACCAGCGCCGCATGGATCAGGGCGCGCAGGCCGGTGTAGGCCGCCATGTCGGCGAGTTTTGCGCCGACGCGGTTCCCCGGCTCGGCGTAGACCCTTCTCGTGGCGGAGTCGTTCATTTTGCGGCGGCCCCTTCATCGGGGGAAAGCGCGCGCGGGGAGATGCGGAGGTTGCGCATCCAGCCGTGGAAGTAGTCCGACGCGCCGAAGCCGATGCGGAGGGGGATGCCGCCGCCGAGGTCGTAGTCGGCGGCGTCGAAAGGCGCGCTTTCTGCCACCTGCGTCCTGTCCACGTACAGGAACAGGCGTTCGCCCCGGCGGACGGCGTCGAGGCGCCGCCATCCCGTGGGCAGGGCGCGGTCGTCGGTCACGCAGCGTCCTGCCTCCAGGCTGAAGACCCGGCCCGAGGGCAGGGTGCCGCAGAAGAGCCGCCCCTGGTAAAGGGCCATGGACCATGCGCGGCGGTACTTGTTGTCCGAGGCGTCGAGCACCTGGCCCACGGGCGTCCAGGTGTCCGCGCCGTCAAGGCGGTAGACGCGGGCGGAGGGCAGCGTGCCCGTGTAGAGTTTTCCGTTGTAGACCATCATCCCCATCGTCTCCAGCTCGTCCCCGGGCCGGCCGCGCAGCCGCCAGACGCCGCTCCGGTCCAGGCGGTGGACGTGGGCCTCCGGCCACGTGGACAGGTGCAGCTCGCCGCCGTACACGGCGAAGCTGTAGTCCTGCTGGATGGGCGGGGTGATCGTCCCGCCGATATGGGAGAACCCCTTCCCGTCGTAGCGGAAGGGGCCGCCAGGCGCGTCGTAGGACACCATGTGCAGCGCGCCGTTGAACACGCAGGGGTTCAGCACGCGCCGCCCCGGGTTCCCGCAGTAGGTCCAGGTCTCGCCGCCCCCGTACCGGTAGAGGCCGAAGCCCTCCTGCTTCAGCGTGGTCGCGTGGAGCGCGCCCTGGAACACCGCCAGCCCGCCCAGCGTGGCCGCCGTGCCCGTTTCCGGGTTGGACAGTTCGCCGCAGAAGGTCCACGCCGTGCCGCCGTCGTACCGGTAGACCTTGCCGCCCGGCGTGGTGTTCGGCGACGCCGCCATGGCGGACCCGGTGGTGTCGTACCGTGACGTCCCCGCATAGAGCGCGCCGTTGTGCACGGCCAGCGCGGCGACGGCGTTGCTGCCGTCGGGGCTGCCGCAGTCCTCCCAGCGGTCGCCGCCCGCGTACCGCCACACATGCCCGGCCCCGCCCTCGTGGGCCTCGCAGGTCGCCGCGTACAGCGCCCCGTCATGCACCGCGAATCCGAAGACAAACACGGCCTGCCCCGGCCGCCCGCAGTCGGTCCATTCCGGCTCCAGTTGGCCGTTGTCCACGCCGAAATACGCATTGCGGTGGTTTGGCTGGGAGTTCGCCACGCCGGAATACGAGGCGATGCCGAAGTTCAGCCCGCGCCGGGTGTCGGGGTCGAAACACCCCAGAATGTCCCCCGGCGCGTCGTCCAGCGGCTCCTCCACAAAGACCTCCACGGACACCGTGAAATCCCCCGCGCCGAAGGTGGGTGCATGGTCCGCGGGCACCTCCAGAAAGGCGGACACCCCGTCAAACCGCGCGGCGCGCGCCCCGTCCGGCGCCGGGACATCAAAGACCACCCCGTGGTTCACCGTGGGCAGGTCGTTCCCGGAATGGTCACGGGCGTCGGCCACAAGGGGCCAATGCCCCTCCGCGCCCAGCGCCGAAGCGGCGAATACCAGTCCCGCGCAGACACCCCCCAAGATCGTGTGGATGTGCACTCTCATGTCCTCCTCATGCCCTGCTGCGGTTGCGTGAGTTCTTTAAGAGTTTTGGAACCACCGATGAACACCGATGAACTGTGATGGAAGAGAAGAAGAGGCATGGCCCAACCGTGAAACGCCGTTCTTCCTCCTTTTCTTGCTTCCTCATCGGTGTTCATCACTGTTCATCGGTGGTTGCTTTTTTCATTTCCCCTCGGCGGCCCAGGCTTTCATCTGCGCGATGTTCTTCTCCAGGATGCGGACATAGTCCGGGTTTCGCTTCTGGCTTGCGAGGTAGACCGCCATGTCATCGTCGTAGGCCGCCTCCGTTTCCGGGGCTTGCCCCCTGTCGCCGGTGTCGCGGATCCACTGGTCCAGAATGCCGCGCAGTTCCGCGAGGGTTTCCGCGTGGGCGGGGTCGTCCGCGAGGTTGTTCAGTTCCCACGGGTCCGTCGCGCGGTCGTAGAGCTCCTCTTTCGGACGCGGCGCGGCAAACATCCGCTCCGCCGGGTGCCCCGCCAGTTTCCCCTCCGCGTGCAGCTCGCGCAGACGGACAAGAATCGCCTTGCCGTCCTTATAGGCGTTCGGCTGGAGGTGCGGGCGTTCGGGGTAGAAGTTGCGGATGTAGGTGAAGGTGCCCTTGCGCACGCTGCGGAGACGCTCGACCGTCTCGTCGCAGCGGTCGCGGGCGGACACCACAAAGTCGCGCGGGCGGGCCTCCGGCCCGAAGAGCGGCCGTCCCTCCATGCAGTCCGGCACGGGGATGCCCGCGAAGTGCAGGGACGTGGCCGCCAGGTCTATGTGGGCGATGAAGTCCTTCCGGACCTCTCCGGCGGGCACGCGGCCCGGCGCCCACACGATGAACGGGACCCGCGTCCCCTCCTCATACAGGAACTGCTTGCCCCGGGCGTGGCTGATGCCGTGGTCCGTGAGGAAGAAGACCACCGTGTTCTCCGCCAGTCCGTCGGCGCGCAGGCGCGCCATGATCTCGCCCACCTCCCGGTCCACCTCCAGCACGGAGTTCAGGTACTCCGCCCAGTCCTCGCGCATCACCGGGTCGTCGGGGTAGTACGGCGGCAGCGTCACCGCATCCGGCGACACGGGGTTGGGAACCTTTGCGTTCCGCTTCTTGCCGCCGTGGAGCTGGAACTGCATGAAGAAGGGCTGGCCCGGCGCCCGGCCCGTGTAGTCCTTTCCGTCATACAGCGCGCCGGAATAGGTGAAGTTGTAGTCCGTCTTTCCAAGCGCGTCCGCCGCCGGGTTGGCGCCGTTGCAGACGTGGTAGCCGGCCTCGCGGAACAGCTCCGGCACGGGCCGAACGGGCGGGGTCAGGTCGTTTTTGAGCTTCCCTCGAAAGCTCCGGTGGTTGTGCGCGCCGATGGTGGTCTGGTACATGCCCGTGATCAGGGCCGACCGGCTCGGCGAGCACACCGGACAGGTGACGTACGCCGCGTCAAAGACCGTCCCCTCGCGGGCCAGCCGGTCCACGTTCGGGGTGGCGATGGTCTTCTCCCCCTGGTAGCCGAAATGGCACGACATGTCCTCGGCGAGAATCCACACGATGTTCGGGCGGTCCTGCGCCGCCCGCGCGGGCGCGCGGCCCAGCAGCAGGGACAGCGCCCCCGCGCCGCCCGCCTTCAGAAAAGACCGTCTTTTCATGGGGTATCCTTTGTTCGCGGAACGCCGGGCCATTATGACGAAGAACCCGGTGCGCCTCAAGAAGCTTCCGGGCCGCGGGGACACGGGTGAACGGAGGACCCGCAAGCAGAGCTTGCGGGAAGAAAGGCGGCGGCAAGCCACCGCACTCCAAGGCGCTTCGCGCTTTTCAGCACCGGGCTCACGCGTCGGGAACGGCACCATGGTGCGGACACACCCGTCTTCCGGTCGTGCGCGCAACGCGCGCCTTGGAGTGCGGCAGCTTGCTGCCGCCTTTCTTCGCGCAGGCTTGCCCGCGCGTTGCGCGAACGGCGCAGATCACTTCGTCAATGCCTCAATCAGAAATACCGCAATGGACGCGTGCCGCGCCCCGGGCGCGCCGGGATAGAAGAACTCGCAGGGCACCCCCGCCGCGCGGCAGCGCTCCTGGAATTTCACGCCGTAGTTGGACGTGTGGGTGGGGTCTTTCTGATCCTGCCCGGGCGTCGGGGCCTCGCGGTAACGGAGGTACAGCGTCGGATCGTCCGAAGAGACCAGTTCCCAGGGCGAATAGGCGCGGATCCACGGCAGGATCTCTTCGCGGCGGGCCAGAAACTCGGCAAAGCGGGTGTCGCGGGTGGTGAGGTCCCTGGGGTCCATGAACCCGAAGGCATGGCCGCCGTAGCGGCTGTTGGGCGTCCATTCGCGGAGCTGCGCCGGGTCGAGGGAGGTCTGCGCGCGGTCCACGGCGGCGCACCAGAGCCGGGTGGACTCCCGCGCCACGGGGTCCGCGCTGTCCGGGTCCGCGAGGTCGTCGTGCAGGGCGAGGTACAGGCTGGAGCACGCCCCGGCGGAGGTGCCGGTCGCGCCGATCCGCCGCTTGTCAATATTCCACTCGTCCGCGCGGCTCCGCACAAACTGCAGGGCGCGGGCGGCGTCCTCCAGGGGCCACGCCACCGGCGGCGTCACCCCCGCCAGCTGGGCCTGCCAGGTGTAGCGGTAGTTGATGGAGACCACCGATATGCCCGCGGCCAGATAGGCCTCCGGGTCCGGCACCTCTGACTTCTCGCCGTTTACCCAGCCGCCGCCGTGGATGTGCATCACCACGGGCGCGGGCCCCCCGGGGGCGGCCTGGTAGAAGTCCAGCACCTGCCGCCCGTGCGGGCCGTAGGCGACGTTGGCCTGTGTGGGGGCGCGCCGCGGGGACGCCGTCTCAACCGGCGCGCTTCCGGGGCGCCACTGCGGCCACATCGCGGCGCGGCCCGCCGCCAGGTCCGTGACGCGCGTCTCTTTTCCGGTGGTCAGGTCCCGCACAAACAACTGCCGGACCCCGTTCCGCAGGGAGCCGTAGGCCAGCCACCGCCCGTCCGGCGAGGGCGTCGGATGGTAGTGCAGCGTGCCCGCGGGGCGGGTGGTCACCTGTTCCGCCGCCCCCTCCAGCGTGGTCCGGAACAGTTCCACGCTCTCCCCGACCCGGGCCGTGTACCACACCGACCGGCCGTCGGCGGACCACACCGGCGTGTCGCTGCTCCCCTCGTGGAAGTCGGGAACGTCGAGGAAGAGGATCCATCCCTGGTATCCGTTGAGGTCCGCCAGTTTGCGCAGGCCGGTTCCGTCGCCCCGCACCACGTGCGGGTTGCTCTTCCCGTGTTCCCCGCTGGAAAAGAGGATCCATTCCCCGTCGGGCGACCAGCGCGGACCGAAGTTGAAGGGGTTGCCGGTCTCCGCCCGCCGCTTGTCCGTGCCGTCGGCGTTGGCGATGTGGATCTGGTAGTCCTCGTGGTAGCTGATGCGTTTCCCGTCGGGGGACGCGCTGTAGCCGTAGGCAAAGCCGCCGCCCTCGCCGGACACGTCGCGCTTGTTGCGGCCGTCGGCGTCCATGACAAAGGGCTTCGAGACGCCGTCCACGAGGGCGGTGAACCCCATGCGGCCGTCGGGCAGGAAGAACAGCCCGCCGTTGTAGTGGCTGACCCGGTCCACGGCGGTGGCGTTGAACACCGCGCCCGTCTCCAGGTCCACGAGGCAGCAGTCCAGGGACCATTTCCCCGGCTCCATGCGGAAGGTCTTGTGCTCCTCCTCCCAGCGGGCGTTCTCCGGATCCTGCCAGCCCCGGCAGACCACCGCCCGCGTTCCGTCCGGCGACCATCCGGCGAACTGGGTCCAGACATCCGGCCCGTCCGCCAGCTCCCCGCCCACCTCCCGGCGGCCCATTCCGTTTGCGTTCACTGTGAACGCCCGCATGGTGCGCACGTTCGCGTGCCGGCCCCCGGGCAGGTCCGTCCGCAGTTCCGTATACCCGAGCATCGGGGGAAACGCGAAGGCCGCCCCCGAAAGGAGAAGAAACACGGTCAGCGCCGCCGACCCGCCGAGGAGTCCCCGGCGTGTCAGCCCGTCGTGTCCCATCGCATGCTCCTTTCCGCGCGGGGCGCGCTCAGGCATTCTATTTCCCGCCGAGGCAGTTTTCCAGTTCGGCGAAGTCGGCGTCGTTCCGGGCCGGGTCGAAGTTCAGGGCCGCCTCGCAGGCAAGCAGCTCCTGATGCTCCGCCGCCATGCGGCCGCGGAGCTCCTTGTCCGGCGCGGCGACGTAGATTCCCACCAGCGACCGGGTGTCGGTGATCTCCACCCCGCCGTCCTTCGCCGTCCAGGAGACATCGTGGACCCCGTCGGCGTCCATGCGGAACACGTCGGCGGGCGCGCCCAGATACGCGGGCAGCGCGAAGGCGAACACCGCGGCCCGCGGCGGGCCGAACTGGAACACGCGGGCCTTGCGGTCGGCGTCGTAGTCGAGGTCCAGGGCGAAGAGCAGCGCCCCGCGCGGGCAGGCCACGGAGTTGAGGTCCCAGTCCGGCCTGCCGTCCGCCTTTTTTACACGCTCGTGCCGGTAGGCGTCGCCCTCCAGCAGGAAGTCGTCCATCATCCGCATCTCGCGGCCCACGCGCCCCAGTTCGTCCAGCGTGTCGCGCCACTTCACCAGCGTCTTGAGGCTCAGGTTGAACCAGTAGAGCGAGGTGATGCGGGTGGACAGGGCATGGTGCGCCTGGAGGCGCAGCTCCTCGGGCGTGGGCGAGGTGCGCTTGCGGCCGCCGTAGACGCCCCAGCCCTCGTGGGGCCCCTGCGACCAGTACGCGCAGGGCATGGGGCGGCTCATTTCGCGCAGGGACCGGCTCATGTCGCCGATGGTCTCCAGCGGGGAGCCCCAGTAGATTTTGCCGCCCGTCCACCGGTCGTACTTCCACCAGGCGTCCGCCGACGGCGCGGTGACGCGGTAGGCGTCGTAGTGCGTGAAGTCGCCCAGGCCCGCATAGTCGCGCCAGATGCGCTCCTCACTGTTCGTGAGCGTGGTGGCCAGGCGCGTGGACGCGTAGGGATAAAGCTTCTCCCACACCTCCTGCGGCGGAACGGGCCGCCCGCCGCCGTACTGCGGCTCGCCCAGGCACTCCACCCCGTGGATGCGCGGCAGCAGCCCGTCCGTGTCGTACTGCGCGGGATCGAGGCAGTTGAAGTACTTGAGCGGGTACTTCGCGTACAGTTCGGTGTCCGTGTATCCGGGCACCGAGGCCGTGTGCGCCGTGTTCACGTAGAAGCGCTTGAGTGTCTTAAGGAACGCTTCGCTCTTGAGCGCGTCGTTGCTGCCCACCCAGCCGCCGGAGATGTCGAACACCTCCTTGCGGACCCGCAGGTGGCCCCACAGGGAAAACTCGTTTCCGCCCGAGGCCACGGTCACCTCCACCACCGCGTAGGTCAGGGGGAGCGGGCCGGTCTGGGCGGTGAACCCGCCCCGGTCCTTGGATGGAATGCTTTGGTGGCCGTTGAAGGGCGTGATCACCGCCAGCGGCGGCTGCGCCGCCAGCACGCGCGGGTTCTTCGGGTCCAGGGGCAGCCACAGGCGGCACCCGCGCATTTCAAGCGGCGCGGCGGCGTCGTTGGCCAGGTGCACCACCAGTGTGTCGGGGCGGACATCCGCCTCCGGCCCGAGGAAGGTGATCGCGGAAATCCACTGTCTCGGCGCGGCAATTTCAAGATCCCGCGCCAGCCACGGGGCGTCCTCGGGACCCAGCGCCAGCGCGCAGGC
>Ga0123328_1004481_pt1 | contig 11365 bp, 8 predicted proteins | sample BioC12SIPDNA_2_FD_89702 | JGI IMG/M metagenome (GOLD analysis project Ga0123328, IMG submission 89702) | Anaerobic biogas reactor microbial communites from Washington, USA - Biogas_R1_A C12 SIP DNA | ecosystem: Engineered > Bioreactor > Anaerobic > Unclassified | place: Washington, USA...
GACGGTCGTGTCGGGCGACTCGACAACACCCCCGGAAAACTGTTCCTGCTAGTGGTCATTGGTCAAGGTGCCGGATGCAGGAAGCCGGTGAGGGGGGACGACGCCTCGGCACCGGCGCGCTCCGGGCCGAGGCCCGCGCGCCAGGCCATGCGGCCCGCCTCCACGGCCAGGGCGAAGGCCCGCGCCATGGCGGCGTGGTCCGACGCGTCGGAGAGGGCGGTGTTCACCAGCACGGCGTCGGCGCCCATCTCCATGGCCTCCGCGGCGTGGGACGGCGCCCCGAGCCCGGCGTCCACCACCACGGGGACATTGGACTGTTCAATGATGATGCGGATCATGTCGCGGGTGCGGATGCCCCGGTTGCTGCCGATGGGCGCGCCGAGCGGCATGACGGTGGCGGTGCCCAGCTCCTCCAGCCGCTTCGCCAGCATGGGGTCCGCCTGGATGTAGGGCAGCACGGTGAACCCGTCCTTCACGAGGATTTCGGCGGCCTTCAGGGTCTCCACGGGGTCCGGCAGGAGAAAGCGCGGCTCGGGGGTCAGCTCCAGCTTGATCCACGGCGGCATGCCGCCGGCCCGGGTCATGCGCGCCAGCCGCACCGCCTCCTCCGCCGTGCGCGCGCCGCTGGTGTTCGGCAGGATGAGCTGCTTTTCCGGGTCAATGGCCGAGAGGATGCCCTCGGCCTCCGGCGAGCCCAGGTCCACGCGCCGCAGGGCGACGGTCACGATGTCCGCGCCGCTGGCCGCGATGGCCGCGCGCAGGGCGGCGGCGGCGGGGAACTTGCCCGTGCCGATCATCAGCCGGGAGGAGAAGCGCCGCCCGGCGATGACCAGGGCGTCGTTTTGGGTGTCAGGATTCATGGGGTTTTCCGTCTGTTGGGGGCGCGGGGGAACCGCGCGCCGCCCGCGCCCGAAATTCCGGACGCGGACGGCGCATTATAGCCCTCTCTTCCGGCCCATTCCCAGCGGCGGGCCGCAGTGCGCCTACTCGGCGTGGACGAGGGCGTCCGCAGGCACGCCGGTGTGCTTGATTCCCGGCCCGGACCAGAAGAGGCTGAGGGTCTCCTCGCCGCCGCTCTCGAAATACTCGACGACAACGGGGTGCAGCCCCTTTTCCAGGGCGGCGAAGGCCGTCTTCGTCTCCGCCTTGTGCAGGCCGCCGTTGTCGATGAGCAGTTCGCCGCCGAGGTACAGGCGGCTGCCGTCGTTCGACCGGAGGGCCAGCGAATAGAGCCCGTTCTCCGGCGCCTTCAGATACCCCTCAAATCGCAGGGCAAAGCCGTCCTTGGTCGGCGATTTCGACAGGTCCACACGGCTGGAGACGCCCGTGGTGTCGGGCTTCAGCGTGGAGAAGTCGGGGAGGTCGTTCAGGGTCCTGTTGTAATACGCCCATTTCAACCCCGGCGCGGTCTTTGCCGCCGGCGCCGCCTTCCGCAGCTCGTAGACCTTCTCGCCGGAGAACGAGTCGAGGATCATCTTTTTGTACTCGCCCAGGGCGCCGCCGCCCTCGCGGATCGCCACCAGTCCGTTGCGCTCGGCCACGGAGAAAAAGCGGTCCACGCGGGCTTTGAACTCCGGCCGCATGGTGACCGCGTTCTTCTTGTGGTCGAAGGCGTAGGCGTCCGTGGCCCGGGCGCGCATGCGCTCGATGATTGCGAAATCCGTGCTCAGCCGCGCGATCCTGACCCGCTCCAGCGCCTCCGGCTGATCCGCCACGGCCTCCTCCGCCATGTCCATCAGCTCGTCCGCCCGCGCCAGCAGGTCGTCCGTGAGCCACTTGACGTCCGGCCCGATCCAGATGCCCATGTTGGTCTTCGGGTCTGCGACCGCCTCATGGATCAGGTCGAGGTAGAGCCGCAGGGGGGCGGCGGCGTCGCCGTAAACCCCCAGCAGGAATTCGTTCACCGCCTTGTCCGTGTCGTAGTCGGGGTTCCAGAGGAGCTTCGCGCCCACATAGCCGCTCAGGGCGGAGAACTCGCCGTGCGGCGTTGTGTACACGTCCTGCTCGAAGATGCCGCGCACGTTGTTGGCGATCATGTAGCGGATGTTCGGGCCGCGCACTTTCAGGTTGGGGAAGGGCGTCAGGTAGTTGGAGAACGACGTGTCGTAGTTCCACACCCACAGGCGGTTCGCGACCTTCGCCCATTCATTAAGGTCGTCGGCGAAGGCGGCGTTCTCCTTCGTGGCGCGCTCGTCGAAGGGGTGGGAGAAGTCGCACTCTATGCTGCACAGGCGGATGATCACGTTCGGCTCCGGCCGCATGGTCTTCGGGGGCTTGCGCGTGTACTGGTAGGCCAGCGTGTCCACCGCCTTGTCCGGGAACTCGTCGCGCACGGCCCGCGCCACGCTGTTCACCAGCTGGAGCACCGGGGCGATCTGGGACCCCTCCGCCTCGGCCAGGGCGGTGCACTTGCCGCACTGGCAGAAGTTGTACCAGTCGTTCTGCGAGACGCTGAACACCGTGGCGCCGGGGTTCGCGCGCATCCAGCCCCGCACCCCCTCCGTCACGATGCGGACCACGTCCTCGTTGGTGCAGCAGAGCTGCGTGCGCTCCTTTTTTCGCGCGCCGTCAATGAGGGAGAAATACTCGGGGTGCTCGTCGAAGTACTTCTCCGGCGGTACCAGCTGGTCGAAGGTGTGCACGAAACCGTGGTAGACAACCTTGCCGCCGTGCTTCTCCTCCAGCCGGGCGGTGTTGCCGTTGGCGCGGTTGCGGGCGGCCCAGTCGCCGTCGAAGCACTCGTACACGAAGGGCTCGCGGTACTCCAGCACCGGGATGCGGACCTCGTCCAGCTTGGAGACCGCCAGCGTCTCCGCGCGGGGGATGTGGCTGACCTCCGGGGTGAACCAGCGGCAGCCCAGGTGGTCCTCCAGCAGGCCGTACACGCCGTACAGCGTGCCGCGCGGCTCGCCGCCCGCGATGACCAGGTGCTTCCCCGTGGTCATCAGCACATAGCCCTCGTTCCCCAGGGCGGGGAAGTCAATGGAGACGCCGAGGCGCTCCAGCCGGGCGCTGCGGCCCAGAACGATCTCCGACGCGCGCTGCGGCGCCGTGTCCGGGATCACCTCAAAGGCCGCCCCGGTCATCTCGCCGAGGAAACGCTGAAGCTCCTCCGCCGCGTACCGCGTGCTCGGCGGCGCGTCGGCGGGCACCACGATGGCCGTCTTCGCCGCGCCGTTCTCGGCCAGGGTGACGGCGGGGACGGGGGCCGGCTTGTCCGGCCCCGGCAGCATCATTTGCGGCATGGAGAGGGTCTCGCATCCCGTGAGCAGCGCCGCAAGCGGCAGGGCGGCGGCCAGGCAGGCCGCAAAGGTGCGCGTGAGGGTTCGCATGTCCAGGATCCTCCATTGTTCGGCGGACGCGCCGCCGTGCATCCCCGCATACTACCAAAAACAGGGGGGCGGCGCGAACGGAGAGGACGCCGGGGAAGCTGCGGGCCCGGGCGCGATCCGGGGAGAAGCCGAATCATCGGTCCGATCCGACCGATCCGACGGATCAGTCCGATCGGACTTCCCCAGCCGGTCCGGCCTGTCCGACGCTTTCCCCCGCCTACAGCCCCTCCTCGATGATCCGGCGCTCCAGCGCCGTGATGCGGTCGCGGTAGACCGCCGCCTGCTCGAAGTCCATCTTGTCCGCCGCCTGCCTCATCTTCTTCCGCAGGAGGCCGATGGTCTTGCGCAGGTCCTCCGAGGGCAGATACAGGTCGGGCTCCTCGGCGGCGCGCGGCACGGTGACATAGTCGCGCTCGTGGATGGAGCCGAGGAGGTCGGGGATGGCCTTCTCAATGGAGCGCGGGGTGATGCCGTGCTTCTTGTTGTAGGCGATTTGCTTCTTCCGGCGGCGGGCCATTTCGCCCATGGCGCGCTCCATGGAGCCCGTGACGGTGTCGGCGTACATGATGACGCGGCCGCGGACGTTGCGCGCGGCGCGGCCGCAGGTCTGGATCAGGCTCGTGCGCGAGCGCAGGTACCCCTCCTTGTCCGCGTCGAGGATGGCCACCAGCGACACCTCCGGCAGGTCGAGCCCCTCGCGCAGGAGGTTGATGCCGACCAGCACGTCGTAGGCGCCCTGGCGCAGGTCGCGCACCAGCTCGATGCGCTCCAGGGTCTCCGTGTCCGCGTGCATGTAGCGCACGCGCACCCCCAGCTCGTGGTAGTACTCCGTCAGGTCCTCCGCCATCCGCTTCGTCAGTGTGGTGACCAGCACGCGCTCGCCCTTGTCCGCCCGCGCGCGGATTTCCGCCAGCAGGTCGTCCACCTGCCCCTTCGCGGGGCGCACCTCGACCTCCGGGTCCGTGAGGCCCGTCGGCCGCACCACCTGCTCCACCACCTCGCCGCCCGCCTCCCGCAGCTCGTAGTCCGCCGGGGTCGCGCTCACATAGATGACCTGGCCGACGCGCCCCTCGAACTCCTCAAAGGTGAGGGGGCGGTTGTCCCGCGCGCAGGGCAGGCGGAACCCGTACTCCACCAGCTTGTCCTTGCGCGAGCGGTCACCCTTGAACATGGCGCCCACCTGCGGAATGCTCATGTGGCTCTCGTCCACCACGAGCAGGAAGTCGTCGGGGAAGTAGCTGATGAGGGTGTGGGGCGGCACGCCCGGCGCGCGGCCGTCCAGATGGCGCGAGTAGTTCTCAATGCCCGAGCAGTATCCCGTCTCCAGCAGCATCTCCAGGTCATAGCGCGTGCGCTGCTCCAGCCGCTGGGCGTAGAGCTCCTGGCCCGCCCCGCGCAGTTCCCGCAGCCGCTCCTCCAGCTCCGCGCGGATGGTCTCCGCCGCCGCCTCCATGGTGGCCCGGGTGGCCGCGTAATGGGAGCCCGGAAACACCGCCGTCCGGCGGAGCTTCCGCAGGACCACGCCCCGCAGCGGGTCCACCTCCGAGAGCGCCTCGATCCCGTCGCCGAAGAACTCCACGCGCACCGCCCGGTCTGTCTCGTAGGCCGGGAACACGTCCACGACGTCGCCGCGCACGCGGAAGGTGCCGCGGTGGAAGTCCACGTCGTTGCGCTGGTACTGCATCTCCACGAGCCCCGCCACCAGGGCGTCGCGGGACAGCGCGTCGCCCGGGGCCAGTTCCACGCTCAGCTGCCGGTAGGTCTCGGGCGCGCCGATGCCGTAGATGCAGGACACGCTGGCCACGACGATGACGTCGCGCCGCGTGAGGACGGCCCGCGTGGCGGCGTGGCGCATCTTGTCAATCTCGTCGTTGATCGCCGAGTCCTTCTCGATATACGTGTCCGTGGTGGGGATGTAGGCCTCGGGCTGGTAGTAGTCGTAGTAGCTGACGAAATACTCGACCGCATTGTCCGGGAAGAGGGCCTTGAACTCCCCATAGAGCTGCGCGGCCAGGATTTTGTTGTGCGCCAGCACCAGCGCGGGCCGCTGGATCCGCTCGATGACGTTCGCGATGGTGAAGGTCTTGCCGGAGCCGGTGACGCCGAGCAGCACCTGCGCGGCGCGCCCCTCGCCCAGCCCGCGCACCAGCGCCTCGATGGCCTCCGGCTGGTCCCCCGCGGGCGCGTAGCCCGACGCGATCCGGAAGGGCTCCCCGTCCATGCCGCTCACCCGCCCAGGGTCCCGGACCGGCCCGGTCCGGCGGGCAGTGCCCTCACCTCCACCTGCCGCGCGTCAAAGACACCCGGCACGGTCAGGGCGGTCTGGAGCACCCGCGTGATGGTCTTGTCGTCCGGCGTCTCGAAGGAGAACACGAAGTCGCTGCGGTCCTCCGTCTGCATGGCGAAGTGCGCCCCCGTGATGTCTATGTTCATGGGGCGCAGCACGTTGGTGATGTCCGCCAGCAGGTTGGGCCGACGGCGCGTCACGAGGCACAGCGTCGCCACAAAGGCGCTGTCGCCCTCCCACGCCGCGTCCACGACCCGTTTGGGGTCCTGCGCGGTCCGCAGAAAACTGCGGCAGTCCACCCGGTGCACCGAGATGCCCGGGTTCCGCGTGACATAGCCCGCAATGCGGTGCCCCGGCATGGGGTTGCAGCATTTCGCGAACTGCACCGCCATCCCCTTGTGCCCCTCGATGCGGATCAGCTTGTGCCGCGTGGCGTCGTCCACCTCGCGCACCGTCTCCGGCCGCACGGGGACGCGTCCGGGATGGTGCGCCGTCCGCAGGCGTGCATCCGGTTTCTTTGCCTCCTCGATGGGGGGCAGCTCGCCCAGCTCGCGCAGCCGCTGGCGGATGCGCGTGCGCGCGCGCCCCGTGATCACCAGGTCCAGCCAGTCGCGGTGCGGCTCCTGGTTCTTCGACGTCAGGATCTCCACCACGTCGCCGTTCTGCAGGTTGTAGCGCAGCGACACCATCTTCTCGTTCACCCGCGCGCCCAGGCAGTGGTGGCCGACATGGGAGTGGACGTGGTAGGCCAGGTCGAGGGGCGTGGCCCCCTCCGGCAGCTCGATCACGTCGCCCTTGGGCGTGTAGACGTACACATACGAGCGCGGGTTGATCTCCTGCCGCATGCTGTCCATCAGCCCGTCGCCGATGTCCTCGTCCTTCAGCCAGTCGTGCAGGCGGCGCAGCCAGATCAGCCGCGCGTCCAGCGCGTCGTCGCGGCCGCCCTCCTTGTACACCCAGTGCGCCGCCACCCCCTCGCGGGCGACCCGGTCCATCGCCTCCGACCGGATCTGCACCTCCATCGGGCGGCCGTTCTCCCGCACCACCGTCGTGTGGATGGCCTGGTACATGTTCTCCTTCGGCACCGCCACATAGTCCTTCACCCGGTCCGGCAGGGGCGGCCACAGGGAGTGGACCACGCCCAGGGCGCTGTAGCACGCCCCCTCCGACTGCGTGATGATGCGCACCCCGAGCACGTCGTAGACCTGCGAGAAGTCCTTGTTCTGGCTCTTGATCTTCTCGTGGATGCTGAACAGGTGCTTGGGCCGCCCGATGACCCGCGCGGGGATGTCCACCTCCGCCAGCTTCCTGTCCAGAAGCGCGATGGTCTGCCGCAGGTAGATCTCCCGCTCCCGGCGCTTCATGGAGACCGCCTTCGCCACCTCCTTGTACGACTCCGGGTCCAGGACGTGGAACGCGTGGTCCTCCAGCTCCCACCGCCACTCCGAGATGCCGAGCCGGTGCGCCAGGGGCGCGTAGATGTCCATGGTTTCCCGCGCGATGGAGACCCGCTTCTCCTCCGGCAGGAACTCCAGCGTCCGCATGTTGTGCAGCCGGTCCGCCAGCTTGATCAGGAGCACCCGGAGATCCTGCGTCGTGGCCACCAGCAGTTTCCGGATGTTCTGCGCCTGGCGGTTTTCGAGGGCCTCGGAGTCCTCCCGGAAATTCAGCCGCGTGATCTTCGTCACCCCCTCCACCACCCGGGCCACCGCCTCGCCGAACTCCGCCTCCACCGCCGCCCGCGGGGTCTTCGTGTCCTCCAGCAGGTCGTGCAGCAGCGCCGCCGCGCAGGTCACCGGGTCCAGCCCCATCTCCGCAAGGATCAGCGCCACGTTCACCGGGTGCGTGATGTAGGCCTCCCCCGAGGCGCGCTGCTGCCCCAGATGCCCGTCCGCGGACATCCGGTAGGCCTTGCGCACCACCTCCAGATCGGCGTCCGGAAAGGTGCGCTTAAGCCGCTTGATTAGCCTCGCGTATAGACTGCGCCCCGGCATGGATTCCGCCTTGTTTCGGGGCCGGTCGGCCCCTGTGACCGCCTTATCTTACCACTGAAACACCCCCCGGCCCCAACCGTATTCGCGGGAGGGGGGACATGGACAATATGGACGATATGGACGGCATGGACAAAACCCACGTCCGCCGCCAAGGGTCGTTCTGTCCACGCTGTCCATATCGTCCATATTGTCCATACCGTCCATCTGGCACTCCTGCCCGCCCCTTCCATTTTCCCCCGCGCTTGGGTAAAATCGGTTCCATGAACACAACAACCTTCTTCATCCCGACCCGGGTGGCCTACTGTGCCGGGGCCTTCGCCCAGTTGGGTGCCTTGTGCGCGCCCCTGGGAACCCGGCCTTTCGTTGTCACGGGACGCCGTTCGGCGCGCGAAAGCGGCCTGCTGGACCGCGTGCTGGCCGTGTTTCCGGAGGCCGTGGTGTTTGACGAGGTGGAGGAGAACCCCGGCGTTGCCGTGTGCGCGCGCGGCGGCGAGCACTGCCGGGCGGCGGGCTGCGACTTTGTGCTGGCCCTGGGCGGCGGCAGCCCCATGGACGCGGCGAAGGCCGTTGCGGTGCTCGCCCGTCAGGACGCGCCGGGGTCGGCGCTTTTCTCCGCCCCGGCGGGGGAGGCGGACGTGCTGCCCCTGGCCGCCGTGGCCACCACCTCCGGCACGGGCAGCGAGGTCACGCCGTACAGCGTGCTGCTGGACCCGGACACGGGCATGAAGCGCACCCTGCGCGGGCCGGGGCTGTTCCCCCGCGTGGCCGTGGTGGACCCCGAACTGACGGTGTCCATGCCCGCCGCCGTGACCGCGGCCACAGGGCTCGACGCACTTAGCCAGGCGATGGAGGGCATGGTCTCCCGAACTGCGACCCCGGTCGGCGACGCGCTGGCGCTGGAGGCCTGCACCCTTGCCCGCCGCTGGCTCCCCGTGGCGGTGCGCGAGCCGGAAAACCTGGAGGCGCGCTCCGGCATGTCCCTGGCCGCCCTGCTCTCCGGCATGGTCATCGCCCACAGCGGCACCACCGTGGTCCACGGCATGGGCTACTACTACACCCTGGAGTTCGGCCTCGCCCACGGGCTCGCCAACGCCCTCCTGTTCCCCCCGGTCTTCGCGTTCAACGCGTTCGCCGTGCCGGAGCGGGTCGGCCGCATTGCCGTCGCTCTGGGCCTCTGCGCCGTACCGCCGCCGGACCCCGGAGCACTCGCGCGGCTGGTCTACGATGGCCTGACGGGCATCCTGCGCGATGCGGGCGTCGCTCCCCACGCCGCTGCCCACGGTGTCTCCGAGGTTGATGCCATCCGCTTTGCAAAAGACATCGCCAAGGACCCCTACCGGTTCCGCAACCAGCCTGGAACCCTCGATGGGAAAACCCTTTGCGCCCTGTTCCTCTCCTCCGTCCGGGGGGAATTCCCCTGCCTGTGAAATAAGCCTCTACTGGGAATGGTTCCTAAAAGCGAACCAAGCGCCGGCGGATCGGTCAAGGCAACCGCCGGACACACCACAGGAGACACGGAACATGAGCATACAGAAGGGTTTGATGATGACCGCGCTGGCGGCTGGGCTGCTGCTGGCGGCACCGGGCGGGGTCAGGGCGCAGGACGCCGCGTCCGCGGGCGCGCTGACCACCCACACGCTTCCCGAACTTCCCTACGCCTATGACGCGCTGGAACCGCACATTGACGCCAAAACGATGGAACTGCACCACAGCAAGCATCATGCGGCGTACGTGAAGGGGCTCAACGAGGCGGAGGCGGCCCAGGCGAAAGCCCGGGCGGCGAACGACTACGCCATGGTCCAGTACTGGAGCAAGCGGGCCGCCTTTAACGGCGGCGGCCACTTCCTGCACAGCATGTTCTGGACCGTGATGGCCCCCGCGGGCAAGGGCGGCGGGGGCGTTCCCGAGGGCGCGCTGATGGACCGCATCACCCGCGACTTCGGGTCTTTCGAGGCGTTCAAGGCGCAGTTCAGCGCCGCGGCCGCCGCCGTCGAGGGCAGCGGCTGGGCGCTGCTGGTGTACCGTCCGGCTGACGACCGGCTGGTCATCCTCCAGGCCGAAAACCAGCACAAGCTCACCGACTGGGCGGGCACGCCGGTCCTCGGGCTCGACGTCTGGGAGCACGCCTACTACCTCAACTACCAGAACCGCCGCGCCGACTACATCGCCGCCTGGTGGAACGTGGTAAACTGGGGACAGGTACAGAAGAACATTGACAACCTCCGGAGGTGACCCAGGGTTGTTGACGTGAGGCAGGCGGGGAGTCCGCGCAGATGGCGGGCTCCCCGCCAATGTTTTTTGGGGCAACGGGGGGCAGGGGGGCGTCTTCTAGGAGGGATAGACCCGGATGCTGACGCGGCGTATGTGGTCCAGCAGCGGGGCGGACTGGAGGGCTGCCAGCGCCTTGACGTCGAACCGGTAGGGGAGGGGAAGCTCCTCCAGTTCGGCCGCCACGGCCTCCGCCCTCAGGGGATCGTCAACCCCCTCCAGGGCCAGGTCAATGTCCGACGCGGGGGAGGCGGTGCCTTTGGCCCGTGAGCCGAACAGGATAGCGCCCGTTATGTCAGGATACGCCGCAAGCACGCCCCGGATCAGGCCCCATTCGGCCTCCGTCAGCCCGGTTCCGTTCATGACTCCCCGCTCCGGGCAAGCAGCCAGCCGTGGAGCTCCTCCATGGCGGGCCGGTACCGCTCCTTGACGGCGGCGAGGGCTTTCTCGAAGGCCGCGGCGTCATAGGTGTGCGACAGGACATTCCGGTGGTCGAGCATGTCCACCCACACCTGGCCGTCGGCGAGAATATGGGCGGCGAAGGCCTCCTTGACCACATTGCGCGGGGTGACGGGGCTGATAACGGCCCCCTGGTGCTGGAGATAGTCCTTGAGTGTCTTCCAGGCCAGTTCAACGGCGAACTCAAACCGCTGAACGGTTCCCTCCTTTTCCAGCTGGGACAGTGTCTCCAGTCCCCGGTCGAAAGGTTCCCGCAACAGCGCCATGGCGCGGTCAAAATTCTGAAAACGCTGTTTCCAGCGGATGTCTGGGATCATGACCGTTCTCCTGTGGAGACCATGATAGGCTATCCCGCTTCTTCTCTCCAAGTGTCCGACCGGGGGGACAGTCTACATTTCCGGTGCCGCCGTCGGCCCCCGCCGGGTTTCCATGAAGGCGTTCCAGAGGGGGCGCTGGATGCGGATGACCAGGGGGACGCCGGGGCGGAGGCCGCCCATCTCGGTGAAGTAGTCGCCCTGGAGGCATCCCTTCAGCGGCTCCTCGATCTCGGGGCCCGAGATGACCATGTCGGCGTTGCAGTCGGCGGGGAGGTTCCCGTGGTAGCCGACCCGCTCCAGGTCGCGGAAGTACCACGGCAGGGGCCAGTAGTCGCCCCCCGGCCGGATCACCCGCACCACCATCCGCTTCCCGTCGGGATGAACCGCCGCGAGCTGGTGCGCCCGGTCGGCGATTCGCAGCAGCGCCGTGCTGGTGTGCGCGTAGACGTAGGGGTTGCGCACGTCGGCGGCATAGCGGAAGTTGCCCAGCCAGGCCTGGTTCCCCAGGAAGCCGGCCACGCCGAGAAGCAGCAGCGCCGTCGCCGCGCGCAGGGGCAGGAAACGCGCCCGGCGCACCAGCGCCGCCGCGCCGAAGCCCGCCAGCACCAGCCACCCCTGGTAGAACACCAACATGTTCCACGGGGCCTTGTAGGGGGTGATCGAGAACCCGGCGGTCATCGCCAGGGTGAAGAAGGCGATGAAGCGGAC
>Ga0123328_1004487_pt1 | contig 11355 bp, 7 predicted proteins | sample BioC12SIPDNA_2_FD_89702 | JGI IMG/M metagenome (GOLD analysis project Ga0123328, IMG submission 89702) | Anaerobic biogas reactor microbial communites from Washington, USA - Biogas_R1_A C12 SIP DNA | ecosystem: Engineered > Bioreactor > Anaerobic > Unclassified | place: Washington, USA...
CCAGGAAGTGTACGGCGGCATGGACACGCAGATCGGCTGGTGCTATGGCCACAACAGCTCGCTGAACGGCGTGGAATACCACCGCGGCAGCGACATCAACATCTGCGTCACCGACTGCATCTTCCTGGTCGGCCACGTACAGGATGTCCTGTTCGGCGAAGAGATCCGGTATGATACCGCCAACGTGCGCGCCTTTTACGCGCCCAAGGGAAGTGTCGTCGAGTTTTCCCCCTGGAACCTGCATATGGCGCCCATCCATGTTCGCGAGGGCGAGCAGTTCTGTGCCCTGGTGTATCTCCCGCGCGGGACGAACGAGAGGCTGCCATTCAGCACGCCGCAGGTGGGCGAGAATCGCCTCCTCCGGGCTGTGAACAAGTGGATGATGGGCCATCCTTCGATTGAGCCCATGATTCGCGGCGGCGTCTACCCGGGCCTGGTTGGCGAGAATCCCTTCGTCAAATCAATCTAGTTTTCGAAAGGGTGGCGAGCCCCGCGATAGCCGTTCGCGGGGCTCGTCTGTATAGAGAGTGATGGGTGTTCACATGGCAGATATCCCGGTGGCGGCGCCACCGGAACGCGGCGCCGCGCGCCGGACGATACGATGGGAGCGCGTGCCCCCTCTGATTCTGGGGGTTTTTGCGGTCCTCTGCCTGATTACTTCGCTCTTGAACCCCCTCGGCGAGGGATACGACGAGTGGGCGCACTTTGCCTACATCCGCTATGTCGCCCTTGAGCGACGGCTGCCTGCCTCCGGACAGAGGCTGGTTCCCGAGATCGCCTGGGACGCGACACACCATCCGCCCCTGTACTATGTGCTCGGCGCAGCGGCCACCCGGTGGGTGGACATGTCCGATGACCTGCGGCCGATCGCGAACCCGCACGCCACCGTCGGCCGAGCCCTGAACGCCTACATACACACCCGTGCGGAGGATTTCCCCTTCCGCGGCTCCGTCCTGGCAATGTACGTTGCGCGCTGCGTCTCCACCGCCATGGGCATGCTCACACTCTGGTTCAGCTACCGCGCCTCGCGCATCGTGACGGACGATAACCAGGCCCTTGCGGCAGCCGCCATGGCCACGCTGGCATTCATGCCACAGTTCGTCTTTACGCACAGCATCATCACCAACGATGCCGCCGTCACGATGTTCGCTGCTCTGTCTCTGTGTCTGATGTTGCAGATGGCTCGGCAGCCTTCGCTTCGAGTGGGTGCGGGGCTGTGGCTCGCCATCGCGGGCGCCTTCCTGAGCAAAGCGAACGGTGTGGCTCTCATCCCCGTGGGGGCCCTGGTCACCGCGCGGGCCCTTTGGCTCCTCAGGCATCGCATAGGGCCGCGGCGATTCAGGATGGCGTTGGCCCTCGCGGGGTTGGCGCTCTGTGCAGCGATCGGGGGGCTGTTCCTCTGGGAGCGGGCCAATACCGCTCTTGAGGGCCACCATTCCTCGGTGACGGGCGCCCTTGAGCGCTTTATCCTGCCTGCCTTGCTGGGATCCAGCCGGACGCGCCAGGCCCTTTTCGACTGGAGCCTGCTGCCGCCTGGCCTGACCTACATGTTCCGCACGTTCTGGGCATCCTTTGGCGTCGGGAACGTGCCCGCCGGAGAGCCTTTCTACTGGGCGATGGGCATCGCCATAGGCCTGGCGGGAGCGGGAGCGCTCGTCTCCTGGAGACGACTGCGCCCCCGTTCGCGCTGGCTCGTATTCGTCTGCGTCCTCACAGGACTCGCCCTCTTGGCGCCACCTCTGTTTCTCATCCCGGTGGCCAAGCACGTACACGTCTCTCCGGGCCGGTACGCGATGCCCGCCGCTCCGGTCCTGGCGATCGGGCTGGCCGGAGGACTGTATGGCCTGCTACGTGGCCGGCGACGGATCGTGCTCCCCTGGCTACTGGCCGGTGGTCTCCTGATCTCTGCCGCGACGATGCCGTGGCGATACATCCGTCCCGCCTATGCCCCGGCCCGGCTGTTGGCGCAGGCGGAGCTCGAGGAGATCGCCGTACCGCTGGACGCCCGCTTTGGCCCCGCGATGCAACTCGTCGGGTACGCTATCGCAGATGGAACGCCCCAGCCCGGCGCGGAGACCGAGGTCCTGTTGTACTGGCGCTGCCTCGCCCCCATCAGCGCGGATTTCACCGTGTCCGTGCAGGCGCTGGATGCCAATCGTCGCTTCTACGGAGGGATCGACAACTACCCCGGCCGTGGGAGCTATCCCACATCACAGTGGCAGCCCGGCGAGATCATCGAGGACCGGCACAGATTCGTCCTGGGCTCTGATTTGCCGGCGCCCAACCAGATACAGATCAAGGTCGACGTATATGATCTAGAGAGCGGAGTCTACCTCCCGATCACGGCGCCCGAGGAGATACGGGCGCAGACGGCGGCGGTATTCGGGCGTATCGCGGTTCCACCGGTGCCGAATTCCAGAGCGCGTATCCCTGGCACCCTGCTGGCCAGCTACGGCGGAGCGATCGAACTGCGAGAGATCGCCGGGGTGAGCAGCCTTCGGCCGGGCACGGCCGAGATCACGCTCACCTGGCACTGCCGGGAGGCCCTCGCCGAGGACTATACGGTCTTTGTCCACCTGGTTGATGGCCTGGGGCGAACCATCGCACAGGCCGATGGTCCTCCGGCCGAGGGCCGCTATCCGACGGACCTATGGCGCAGGGGCGATACGGTGACGGATATCCACCGAATTGGGATACCGGCGGACACGCCGTCCGGAACCTACCGCCTGGCGCTGGGCTGGTACCTGCTGGAGACTCAGGGGCGCTTGCCCGCGTCGGATTCTCAAGGTGCGACGCTTGCAGGGGGTCAGCTCGAGGTACCTGTGGCGATCCGCGGCATACAGGCTCCCTAGTCCGCCGCGACTGCATCCACAGGCGGGATGCTCCGAGGGCGCGGCGTATGCACAGAGGCAATCGGATGAGGCGAGCATGACGTCAGAAAGCACTGTGAGGGATCACTCGAGCGGAGTTCGCCTTTTTTGGGGGGGGCGTTACGTGCTCGTGGGCCTCTTTGCCCTGCTCGGGGTTATGTACAGCATTGTGAACCCGATGCTGGAAAGCATGGACGAGCTCGCCCACTATGGGTTCATCGAGCATCTCGCGCAGGGTCACGGGCTGCCCGTCCAGATCGAGGGCGTCAAGACGATCTACGAACAGGAAGGCAGCCAGCCGCCCCTGTACTATGCGCTGGGCGCGCTGATCATCTCCCGCATCGATACGAGCCCTGGAGCGGCGAGCCTGTACCGCAACCCGTACAGCCAGATCGGCGTGAGCGTGGCACAGGAGAACCGCAACATCCTGGTGCACACCGCCGAGGAGAACTGGCCCTGGCGAGGAGTCCCCCTGGCCGTGCACGTCCTGAGAGGCTACTCGATCGTTCTCGGCGCGCTCTCGATCTGCGGAATGCTGCGGCTTGGGCGCCTGCTCTTCCCGGCCCACCCGGCGCTGGCCCTGGGGGGAGCGGCCCTGGCCGCCTTCAACCCCATGTTCCTCTATCTCTCGGCATCCATCAATAACGACAATCTGGTGATCTGCCTGTGCACCTGGGGGCTCGTGCTGGGAGCACAAAGCGTCATGGCGGGACCAACGCGGCTACGCTCGGCAGCCCTGGGTGGCCTGGCCGGCCTGGCCGCCATCACCAAGGTCAGCGGTGCGCTGCTGCTGCCCTTTGCCTTGCTCGCCCTTGCGGTCGCCCACGGGCTGCCGTGGTGGCAGCGGTCCCGCCACCAGCGAGACGGCATCCACATCGATCGTGCCACGCTGATGCGGTGGGCCGGCCACCTGGGCATCGTGATCGCCATCGCCGCAGCCATGGCCGCGTGGTGGTACGGGCGAAACCTGAGCCTCTACGGCGAACTCACCGGTGCGAGCACCATGGCGCAGGTGTTCGGCCGGCGCGAACGGATCGGCACCTTCCTCGAGGTGCTTGGTGAGATCAAAGGCTTCCGGATGAGCTACTGGGGCATCTTTGGGTACTTTAGCGTGCTGTTGGGGCCCGAGTGGCTCTATGCGCTCCCGGAGGCCCTGGCCCTGGCCGGAACGCTCGGGGCTCTACGGTGGGCGCTCTCTCCAGCCGCGCGAGCGCGCTTGGCGGAGGCCCACCCCACGCCCGACCGGTTCTGGGCGGTGGCGCTGCTGCTCGCCACGTGGACAGCCATGCTGCACCTCTCGCTGATGCGATGGACGGCGATGACCTACGCCTCGCAAGCCCGGCTCGTCTTTCCAGCGCTGGGCGCCATGGCCGCCCTGACGGCCTGGGGCCTGTGCAACTGGATTCCGCCGCGGCGATGGCGCGCGCTCCTGGGCACCGTGGGGCTGGTCGCCCTGCTCCTGGCAGCGGTCGTTCCCTGGGCGGTGATCGGGCCGGCTTATGCCCCTCCTCGAGCGATCTCCCTTGAAGACATCCCGGCCTCGGCCGCTCCTTTCGGAACCGTGTACGGCGAGGCCATCGAGCTGACGGCCTACGAGCTCGGATCGAGCGAACTGGCGCCGGGCGAGAGCACAACGGTAACTCTGTACTGGCGCGTGCTGGCGCCCGTGACGGAGGACTATACCGTGTACCTGCACCTGTTTGGCCGCGACGGTGAGCTCATCGCGTGGCGCGATAGCCTGGCCGGCATGGGAGCCAGGCCGACCAGCCTCTGGGTGCCGGGGCAGATCATCGAGGACCGCTACAGGCTCGCCGTGGTCCAGCACGCCGATGCTCCGGTGGCCGCGCGGCTGAACGTCGGGCTATATCGCGGCGCCAATATGACCAACCTGCCCGCACGAGACGGCATGGGCCGGGACGTCCTGCAGCCCACCGTAGCCCTGGTCAAGATCAGCGGCCCCGGTGATCCCACGCCCCCTTCCCAGCCGCTTGATTATGCGCTGGGCGACGGCGTGCTCCTCTTGGGACATGACCTGTCTGGGACCCGCGTTGCCCCGGGTGGCACCCTGACTGTGACGCTGTATTGGCGCTCGGCGCCGTTGGCGGAGGACTATACCGTCTTTGTTCACCTCGTCTCTGCAGATGGCCTCATGGCCGGGCAGGGCGATGGCCCGCCCCTGCAGGGCGAGTACCCCACACGGTACTGGGGGCCCGGCGAGCGGTTGAGAGACGTACACCAACTCGCTGTTGCGCCAGATGCCGCCGAAGGCGAGGCGAGAGTGCTCGTTGGGCTTTACGGCGCCAGCGGCGAGCGCCTGCCCGTAAGGCTCGGAGGCGAAATTGTGGGCGATAGCGCCGAGATCGCCCGGGTCATCATCGCCCCTTGATGCAGGCACGATAGCCTGCCACAGATATTTGGTCGTGAATCTATTTTCCGCAGTAAAACATATTGACAGGGTGCTCCGCTCCAGTACATAATGCGAGCAGCCCTTGCGATAGATGATGCCGATATCCGGGTATTCCGGGAGGAAGGGACGGAGCATGGAGGACACGTCGTTTGAGTTACGCACCGGGAGCGACATTCCGGTCCAGCAGTTGATCACCCTGTACGATTCTGTCGGGTGGAAAGCCTATACGACGTCGCGGCGGCGTCCCGACCTGCCCAAGGCCCTTCAGAACTCGTCCTTCGTGGTATCGGCGTGGTCCGGGGACACACTGGTCGGCCTGGCGCGAGGCCTGTCGGACGATGTATCCGTCGTTTACCTGCAGGACGTCCTGGTCCTGCCGGGCTACCAGTGCCAGGGAATCGGCACTCGCCTCGTCCAGGCGTGCCTGGAACGGTACCGGCATGTGCGGATGTGCGTTCTCCTGGCCGATGACGAGGAGCGATCCGCGCGCTTTTACGAGTCCCTGGGCTTTCAGAACATCCGCAACATCGATGAGACGCCGCTCCAATCCTACATTCGCGTGAGCGGGGTCAAACTCTAGTCCATTGCCGGCCCTGCTTAGGGCGAGGCCACGGGCAGCACCCACATCGGGTTGGGCCCCAGGGGATATCGGCCGATGGCCTCCAGCCGCCCGGAGCGGCGATCCACCCGGTAGGCCGACAGCATCTCCGAGCCCAACCCGGCTGCGTATAGATAGCTTCCGGTCGGGTCGATCCCAAAGGCCCGGGGAGTCGCCTCCGTCTCCTGATGCCCGGCCGGCCTCAGCATCCCGTTCAGCCTGTCCACCTCAAAGATCGCCAGGCTATCGTGCCCCCGATTGGAGACGTAAAGCCACCGCCCCCCGGGGTGGAGATGGATCTGCGCACAGGTGTTGCGGCCCGCATAGCCCGCCGGAAGCGTCGACCAGGTGCCCCGCAGCGAGAGATGCCCCGTGCCGCTATCCTGTACCAGGGCCGACACGCTGCTGCCATCTTCGTTGGATACGAATACGCATCCGAGTGCGGCATGGTAGCAATAGTGCCGGGGCCCCTGCCCGGGCTCAATCGTCGCAAGCGGCGTCGAAAGCGCCGCGAGGCTTCCGTTCTCAGCATCAAAGTGGAACTGCTGGATCCGATCCGCCGGCCGCGTCTGCGGTAGATAGGCGTACTCGTTGGCGGGATCGGTCTGGATACAGTGGGCATGGGGCTCCGCCTGTATCCACTGCACCGCGTCGGGCTCCAGGTTGCCCTCACCCGAGATCCGGTGCACGGCGCAACAGCCGGCCGCGTAATAGGCGGAAAGGACGAAACGGCCCGTCCGGTCCACGGATACGTAGCAGGGATCCTGTGGCAGATCGATGCGGCTTGGCTCGGGAAGCGGAAGCCCGTGCGCATCCAGGCGCACCAGCGCGAGTCCCGGCTGCGCTCGCAGGCCCACGATGATCCAACCTCCGGCCGGGTCCAGCGCCATAGGGGCGGGACCGCCGGCCAGGGAATAGTCCTGCTCTCGCGCGAGTTGCCCGGAGATCGGATCCGCGCGCCAGACAGCGATGCGATCGGCGTCCTGCTCAGCCACCAACACCCGAGAAATCATGCGGCGCTCCCTTCTGCGTGCACCGGCCGCTAGAGCTCTTCGTACAACCCCAGTTCCTGCGGCGCGTCCGGCCTCCAGAGCGGGCTGATCGACGTACCCCTGTGAATGCCTCGAATGGCATAGGCGAGCATGGGCGCGACGCTGAGAACCTGCAGCTTGGGGTGCTGCTTGGGGGGTGGAACCAGCACCGTATCGGCGACCACCAGTTCAGCGAGCCACTCGGCGTCAAGCCGCGCCAGGGCGCTGGGCAGCAGGACCGGATGGGTGATCGCCAGATGCACCTCCGGGCGGGCACCATGCCGAAAGAGCTCCGGCACCTGCGTGAGGGCGGACCCGCTCGCCATGATGTCGTCGATCAGGATCGGGATCTTGCCTTCGACGTCACCCACCACATGCGTGGTCTCCACCGACCCCGCAGCGCCGCGGCGCTTTTGCATCACCACCAGAGGCACGCCCAGGGCCTGGGCGAAACGCCCGGCAAGCCGCGCGCGACCGACGTCCGGCGAGACCACCACGGCATCGCGCACAAAGCGCTGGTTCAGAAAGTACCGCGCAAAGGTCGGGTAGGCCTGAAGCCAGTCAACCGGGACGTTGAAAAAGCCCTGGATCGCCTCGGCATGAATATCCACATAAATCACACGGGCGACCCCAGCCGCCTCCAGCATGTTGGCGACGACGCGCGCACTGATCGCCTCGCGACCGCGCGCCATGCGTTCCTGGCGAGCGTAGGGGTAGTATGGCAGGATCGCCGTGATCTGCGCCGCCGAGGCACGCCGGAGCGCGTCGATGACGAGCAGCAACTCCATCAGGTGCTCGTTGACCGGCGCGCTGCACGGCTGGATAACATAGACATCGCGCTTGCGCACCATCTCATCAATCTGGACGAACACCTCGGTGTCGGGAAAACGATCGATCGCCATCGCCCCAAGGGGAAGGCCCAGCCTGTGCGCCACAGCCTGAGCTAGAGGACGATTGGCCGTTCCAGAGAAGACGCAGAGATCATCTTCAGCCTCGTCACGCGGGCTCATCTGGACGAGCCCCAGAACGTTGGCCTCGATCTCATTGACCAGAGCGGACTCGGCCTTACCGCTTGCGTCCCATGTCTGGATCTCGGGCAACAACCTGAAGGACCCCGAGTGGCCGCCAAAAGCCCCGTCAGCCCGCTCCAGAGGGGGGCGCTGCGCGCGGAGGTGCTCCTCGGCCTCATGCACAAAGCCCTGGAACTCATCCGTGTTGTGATGGAGGTGCAGAGGACTGCCCTCCCCCATCTGGAAGATGAACCCCCAGTTGCGCCAGATGCCGCCTTCACCCCAGCGCGCCTGCATGGTTCGGTATCGTGCCTCCATGGTTGCCTCCCAGATTGCGTTCAGTGCACATCCCGTCGCAGGCGATCCTCACGGGCATTATACCCACGGCACCGGTCACAGGCCACCGCGATTGTCGCCCCCGGCCGTGATGCCCCCCCCGTGATCTCTTACAGGCACCGGCCAACCGGCCGCGGCTGCCCGCCGCGGCCGGGAGATAGCGGAGAGCTACGCGCAGGCCCCAGCCGGACACGCCATCATGGGGGCCTCGACACGCTCTCCGGCTGGCCAGGCATGGGCGCGCCTGATGCCCTACTCTTCGAATTCCGGCTTGCGATGGAGGACGATCGTGGGGAGGCAACCGGTATAGACCTCAAGCCGGGCTAGCCCCGGCCAGTGTCCACGCGGGTAGATGATCGCTGGGAGCAGAGCGTTGCGGGTTCGCACGCGCCGGTAGGCATCTTGGGCCGCCACGCCGGGCTGGCCCACATGGCCCCTGCCGCCGCACGACCATCGGTGACGGCTGCCAGCACATGGCTATCGCCCGAGCTCGCCGGCCGGTCCCTAAGCGCCGTTCCGCAACTCGAAAATCGCCAGCCCGGCCCGCCAGTTGGCCATGAACGGGCCCACTCTCCGAGCCTCTGGCACGAGATAGAGCTCGCGGACGACGCTGAGCCCTTCCTGAACGCAGAGCGCGCGGAAGTCCCGAATCGTGCAGAAGTGCACGTTGGGGGTGTTGTACCACTGGTACGGTAGCAACCGGTGACGCGGCATCCGTCCGGTGAACAGGAGCTGCAGCCTCGTCCGCCACCAGCCAAAGTTGGGGAAACTGATGATGGCCCGCTGCCCGACACGGAGCATCTCGTGGATCACCTGAACGGGATCAGTCGTCTGCTGCAGCGTCTGGCTCAAAATCACCAGATCAAACGCGCCATCACGGTAGTGGCGGATGCCCTCCATCATGTCACCATGGTAGACCGGTATGCCGCGCTGGATGCAGTTGCGCACGTGCGCCGGATCGATCTCGATCCCTCGCACCTGGCAGCGCCGGTTAGCCTGAAGATCGGCGAGCAACTCGCCATCGCCGCACCCCAGGTCCAGCACGCGCGAACCCTCTGGCACGAGATCGCCCATGACCTGGTAATCGAGCCGTCGCCTTGCCACCGCGGCGCTCTCCGTCCAGCTCATGGCTGCCCCCCGGCCAGGGCGTGCGCATACACATGGCTCAGGAAGCCATCCACGGCCTCAGAGAGCTCATCGTTGGGCAGGAAAAAGGCATCGTGACCATAGTCACTGGGGATCTCCATGAACGTTGTGGGTACGCCGTTCGCCTGGAGAGCGCGCACGAGTTCTCTCGATTCCTCGGTGGGAAAGAGCCAATCGCTGCTGAAGGACACCACGAGTGACTCGGCGCGGTATCCCTCCAGGGCCTCCACCAGCGATGCTTTGCCGTTGGCGAGGTCAAAGTAATCGATGGCCTTGGTGATATAGAGGTACGTGTTGGCATCAAACCGGCGGACAAAAGCGTTTCCCTGATAGCGCAGGTAGCTTTCCACCTGGAATTCGGTGCCAAAGTCATAGCCGAGGGCGTCGCGATCCTGGAGGCGCCGGCCGAACTTGCGGTGCATCTGCTGATTTGAGAGGTAGGTGATATGGGCGATCATCCGAGCCACGGCAAGGCCCGCTTCTGGAGAGTGCTCGCCATAGTAGGCGCCGCGGCGCCAGTTCGGATCGGACATGATGGCCTGCCGTCCAACTTCGTTGAAGGCGATTCCCTGTGCCGTCAGGCGGGCCATGGTGGCTATGGCGATCACCGAAGCGGTTCGCTCCGGGTAGCGCAGGGCCCAATCCAGGGCCATCATACCGCCCATGCTGCCGCCGGCCACCGCCAGCAGACGTTCGATGCCCAGGTGCGTGATGAGCCGTTCCTGCGCGCGCACCATGTCACCGAGCGTCAGGATCGGAAAGTCCAGGCCGTAGGGCGCGCCCGTCTCCGGGTTCACGCTGCCCGGACCCGTGCTGCCCTTGCATCCGCCCAGCACATTGACGCAAATGACAAAGTAGCGGTCGGTGTCAAAGCCCTTGCCGGGGCCGATCATGATGTCCCACCACCCGGGGCGGGCATCGCCCGGATCGTGATAGCCGGCTGCGTGCGCATCGCCTGTGAGGGCGTGAAAGATCAGCACGGCGTTATCTCGGGCAGGGCTCAACGTGCCGTACGTCTCGTACACCTGTGTGATGGGGCTCAGGCTGCGGCCGCAATCGAGCCGGAGTGGCACGTCGGTGGTCCACTGCCGGGTCTCCACCACGCCAACGGAATGCTCCCCGCCCGGACGGGAACTCTGCTCGATATCCAATACATCGTCAATAGACACGGCGTCCCCTGTTCGTTACGGTTCAGCGACTCTCAGCCCGGCTCATGCGCTCCTGGCGAGTGCCTGGTCCAGATCCGAAAGGATATCCTCCAGGTTCTCAATACCGATGGAAAGGCGCACGAAATCCGGCGTCACACCGGCCGCATCCAGTTGCTCCTCGGAGAGTTGCTGGTGCGTGGTCGAGGCGGGGTGGATCGCCAGACTGCGCGAGTCACCGATGTTGGCCAAGTGGGAGAAGAGCTCCAAGTGCTCGATAAAGCGACGTCCCGCCTCCCGTCCGCCACGCACACCGAACCCCACCATGCCACTGGCACCGTTGGGGAGGTACCGCTCAGCATAGCGGTGGCTGGGATGGCTCTCCAGCCCTGGATAGAGCACCCAGGCCGCCCGGGGATGCCCCTCAAGGAAACGCGCCACGGCCAGCGCGTTCTCGCTGTGCCGGGCCATGCGCAGCCCCAGCGTCTCGATCCCCATGAGGGTCAAGAAGGCGTTAAAGGGGCTGAGGCACCCGCCCATGTCTCTCAGTGCGCCGGTACGGCACCGCCCTGCATAGGCGGCCGGGCCAAAGCGCTCGGTGAAGCACACACCATGATAGGCCGGATCGGGCGACGAGAACTCTGGAAAACGACCGTTATCCCAGGGGAACCGGCCGGCATCCACCACGATTCCGCCGATGGAGTTGCCGTGCCCGTTGAGGTACTTGGTCAGGCTATGGACCACCACGTCCACACCGTGAACCAGCGGCTGGTACAACGCCGGGGAGGCCGTGGTATTATCCACGACGACGG
>Ga0123328_1004493_pt1 | contig 11342 bp, 5 predicted proteins | sample BioC12SIPDNA_2_FD_89702 | JGI IMG/M metagenome (GOLD analysis project Ga0123328, IMG submission 89702) | Anaerobic biogas reactor microbial communites from Washington, USA - Biogas_R1_A C12 SIP DNA | ecosystem: Engineered > Bioreactor > Anaerobic > Unclassified | place: Washington, USA...
CATTGGAAGTTCCTTTCTTTTCGTTTTTTCTCAAAACATATTGTATTGGAACTTCCTCTTTTTTTCCTTGACTACGGACTTTTGAAACGCATACGAGACGAGCGATAATCCCCCCAAAAAAATCTAACAGGTATAATTCTTCAAAAAGGAATTGTTTCATATTTTAAGTAGAAAGGTGGTTGCGGATAAGGGAACACAAGAATATTGATTCGGAAGGCTTGAAACTTATTGTCAATAACAAAGGAGAGTAATGGCTTACGAGCAAAATGATGACAATCTTAAGGAATTATACAAAAGTCTATCCTGGCAATTGCTGGAAGTGACGGAAAACGCGGCAATGGCTGCAGCAAGAGCAGCCGGTCATGGGGACAAAAACCTGGCTGACGCAGCAGCGGTAAATGCGATGAGAACAGCGCTAAACCGCATTGATGGAATCTCAATCGAAATAAAAATTGGTGAAGGGGAACGTGATGACGCCCCCATGCTCTTTATTGGCGAAAAATTGGGCAGCGGCGGGATAAACATTGATATTGCCGTAGACCCTTTGGAAAACACCAATGCGACAGCCAACCTAAACTCGGGTGCGGTTTGTGTATTGGCTGCCGCACCAAGAGGAGGTTTGGTCAATGCCTCAGACACATATATGGACAAACTATGTGTGGGCAAGGAGGCTGCTGGCCTTGTTGACATCCGTTTTGAACCGGAAGAAAACGTAAACCTCCTGGCAAAAGCGCTGAAACGCCGAGACAAAGCCGAGCTCACCATCACGGTTTTAGACCGCGAACGGAACGCCGAATTGATTCGCCGGCTACGCTCCACAGGAGCACGTGTTCGCCTGATCCCCGACGGAGACCTGATGCCATCCGTTTTCAGCTGTTTTAAAGGAGTAGGCGTGCACGCGGTCATGGGTATTGGTGCTGCCCCAGAGGGCGTAATTTCCGCTGCTGCTATCAAGCTTTTAGGCGGCAAAATGCAAGCGATTTGGAAGGCGAGAGATGACGCCGACCGAGAACGTCTGAGTGAGATGGGCATTGATCTCGACCGGGTCTACACCCAGGACGACCTCGCTCCTGCCCATGATCTTATTTTCTGCGCAACCGCGGTAACACCAATTATGACCACCTCGAAGGCTGTTTTGGAAGGGGTCAGCTTTTTCCCTGGCGGCGCGAAAACCAACAGCCTGGTGATCACTCGTGGGTTCATGAATTATGTCCCCACAACGCATATTTTGGACCGTGAAGTGTTCGAAGAAGAAAAGAGTGAGTTCCGGTTGTATTAAGAGGAACAGGAAACAAGTGGCGTGAATGGAGACGAGACTGTGCGGCAACCGTCCCCTACACCGTTTTCGGGACTGCGTGGCAACCGTCCCCAACCAGCATCTATAGACAACCATAGGGGTGGGTTCAAAACGTGAGCAAAGCTGAAATTATTAATCAGCCAAACCCACCCCGATGGTATCTCTGCACATTATCGGTTTTCAACGTTTATCCGCAATTCTCAAGCTGGGCAGGTCTGACTATCTAAGCGGTGATTGAACTGTGATCTACCCCTACATTCATGTATAAATAAACTTCAATAATGGGAAAAATCATGGTCTGTTTTTAGATTGAAAATTGCTGCTTTCCCTCTAAACGCATTTTCTCTGCCTCCTTATCAGGTATAATTTTTTAGTTAATCAAACCATTTTTCGGAGTTTTCTTATGTATTTAACCGGCAACCAGGTTCGTCAATCTTTTCTCGACTTTTTCGCGCAGCGCGGGCACACCATCGTGCCGAGTGCTTCGCTCGTTCCCGGTGGAGACAGCACCCTGCTCTTTACCAATGCCGGCATGGTTCAATTTAAGGACGTCTTCCTGGGGATCGAGACCCGGTCTTACACACGCGCGGTCAATTCTCAAAAATGCCTGCGTGTTTCGGGCAAACACAACGATCTTGATACGGTCGGACGCGATAACACGCACCACACCTTCTTTGAGATGCTCGGCAACTGGTCGTTTGGCGATTATTACAAAAAAGAAGCCATCTCCTGGAGTTGGGAATTGCTTACCAAGGTCTGGAAACTCGACAGCAGCCGACTATACGCAACCTATTTCGTGGATGACCAGGGCAACTTGCCCGCAGACGAAGAAGCCCGCGATGTCTGGCTGGCTCAGCCTGGCTTCAACCCCGCTCACCTTGTGAAAGGCGGGCGTAAGGACAATTTTTGGGAAATGGCAGAAACCGGACCCTGCGGACCTTGCAGTGAAATTCATTACGATTTCGGCGTTGAAGCCTGCGACAAGCAAAACATCCCCGGGCATGTCTGTGAAGTAAACGGTGACTGCAGCCGAATCGTTGAGGTCTGGAACGATGTTTTTATTCAATACAACCGCACCTCCCCGACAGAATTTCAGCCCCTACCCAAGCGGCATGTTGATACCGGTATGGGCTTTGAGCGAATTGTCTCAATCATCCAGGAGGTTAAAGGTAATTATCAGACCGACCTGCTTAAACCGCTGCTGGATGAGACCCAGCGCCTCTCGGGGCAAACCGACACGGAGCGCGAAAGCAACCTGACCGCTTATCGCGTGATTGCTGACCATGTGCGCGCAGCCGCGTTTTTGATCGCCGACGGGGTCATCCCCGGCAATATCGGACGCAATTATGTCTGCCGAATGATCATCAGGCGGGCGGCACGCTTTGCCCGCACGATCAGTCTGAGCAAACCGTTTATGGCAAAAATCGCTGCGATTGTGATCACAAATTATCACCAGGCTTACCCGGAATTGCAGGAAAATCGGGAACTGATAGCAGACACATTGACCAGCGAAGAAAAACGATTTGCTGAGACGCTTGACAGCGGCTTTGCCCAATTGCAAGAGTATATAGAAGCGCTGCAAGCAAACCAGCAAACGATTTTGGACGGCAAACGGGCTTTTGAGTTGTATGCCACGCTTGGTTTCCCGGTGGAGATTACTCGTGATATCCTCGCGGAGTCTGGTTTGAGCGTTGATGAGGACGGGTTTTATAAAGCGATGGAGGCTCACCGCCTGGCTTCAGGCAAAGGAGCTGCTTTTGCCGGGATGGATGGCAGCAGGACTGAGTTCTATGCCGGTCTGTTGACTGAGTTACAAGCCGAGGGCAAACTGCCTGATGAAGGGGTTATCTATGACCCTTATTCTTCTTTCACAACCCCGGCGAGGCTGGTTTGCATATTACGGGATGGAAACAGGATCGAAGCCGCAGAAACAGGCGATCAGGTCCAACTGATTTTCACCCGCAGTTCACTTTATCTTGAAGCTGGCGGTCAGATTGGTGATATCGGCAATGTAATCTCAAGCGAAAAACCGGGTTGGGACGTAGAGATCGAACACACTTTTAAGCCGGTTGACGGATTGATTGTACTGGCAGGAAAAGTCACTCAAGGGACTCCGAAAACAGATGATACTGCCCTTGTAAAAGTTGATTTTTCATCCCGAATGTCGACTATGCGCAACCACACCGGTACACACCTGCTGCATGCCGCCCTGCGCTCGGTATTGGGCGAGAAGGTGCACCAGGCTGGCTCCGTGGTAGACCCCGAACGAATGCGTTTTGATTTTAACTACCCTCACGCTGTTTCAAAAGACGATTTACTTAAGATTGAAGCGCGGGTTAATCAGCTGATCGCTGAAGAATACCCTGTGATCAAGGAAGAAAAGACCCTTGAGAAAGCCCGGGCTGAGGGTGCGATCGCGCTTTTCGGCGAAAAATATGGACAGACCGTCAGGACAATTGAAATCGTTGACCATCGCGGTCGCGTTTCTTATGAACTTTGCGGAGGAACCCACGTGGACAATACCGCTGAGATTGGTTCCTTCTACATCCTCTCTGAGTCGTCGATCGCTTCTGGCGTTCGCCGGATTGAAGCTGTGACCGGACTGGGAGCCTATTATCACGCCCGCGAACGCATAGACCAACTCAACGCGGTTGCGGCTTTTCTGCAGACGAGCCCATCGGAAACGCTGATCAAAGCAGAAGCAATCGAGTCCGAATTGAAACAAACCAAGCGCGAACTCGAGCAAGTGCGCGTCGAAACAGCCAACCTGGCTTTTAAGCAAAAACTGGAAGATGTCAGCGAAATCCTGGGGGTGCCGGTGCTCAGTGTGATCATCCCAAATGCAGATGTCGACGCGCTGCGCTCCCTGGCTGACCAATTCAGGCAAAAAAATCCCAGCGGCGTGGTGGTATTGGGCACGGTCATGAATGACAAACCCGCCCTGATCGCCGCAGTCACCCCAGACCTGATCCAACGCGGCTTGAAAGCCGGAGACTTGATCAAGCGGGTTGCCGGGATCATCGGCGGCGGTGGTGGTGGTCGCCCGGATATGGCGCAGGCTGGCGGCAAAGACCCCTCAAAGCTGGCAGAAGCACTCGAAGCTGTGGAAGCCTATATCAAGGAAAATTTGAAGTAAGCATGGCTGAAACGATCACACCCTTACGACAGCAATACCTGGATGTTAAAAAGGAATATCCGGACGCGATCGTATTTTTTCGGCTGGGTGATTTTTACGAGACCTTCGACGACGACGCTCGTAAAACCGCTGAGGCGCTTGACATCGTGCTCACCTCCCGCCCGGTTGCCAGGGGCGTGCGAGTACCGATGGCAGGGATTCCTTTTCATGCTGTCGATAATTATCTCGGTCGGCTGATCGAAAAAGGTTTTCATGTGGCAATTTGTGAACAAGTTGGTGAGCAGCCCGATAAGGGGTTGTTCCCACGCGAGGTGGTCAGGGTGGTCACGCCCGGCACGCTGGTTGAGCCCAACCTCCTGCCGAGTGGAAGGAATAATTACCTGGCGTGTTTCTTTATGCAGGATGGCAAAGCCGGGCTGGCTTATGTGGATGTATCGACGGGGGAATTAGCTGCCACCGAGCTGGTTGATGGCAGCGTCGAATTGCTGCTGCGGGCAGAACTGGAACGCCTGCGCCCGGCAGAATTGCTGGTGTCAGACAAACACGATGAGAAGCAGAAGCTCGACTTCAATCTGACACGCATTCCCAATTGGTATTACGAGCCAGGGCGAGCCCAGGAGCTGATTAAAAAGCAATTCCGCGTTAGCAACCTGGAAGGACTGGGCTTAAAGCCCTATCCACTGGCGGTGCGTGCCACCGGTGCGCTGCTTAAGTTCCTCGAAGAAACCCAAAAAGGGCTGATGGAGCTGGAGCTCTCTTTCAGCACTTATAGCCTCTCGGATTTCATGGTTTTAGACGCTGAAACAAGGCGCAACCTCGAACTAACCGAGACCCTGCGCGATGGCAAAACCGAAGGTTCGCTGCTGTGGATTTTGGATAAAACCCAAACGTCCATGGGTAAGCGCATGCTGCGGGAGTGGGTAAACAAACCCTTACTTGACATTAAGCTGATCGACCAGCGCCTGGACGCGGTGGAATGTTTTTATGAGCGCGGTGTCGAGAGAAAGCAAATTGCCGAGCTTCTAAAGCAAGTGCATGACCTCGAGCGCCTGGTCAATCGCCTCGTGAATGGCAATGCCCGCCCGAACGACTTGGTGGCACTGCGGGAAGATTTGCTGGTGTTACCGACGCTGAGGGGCTTGTTGGAGAATGATCACCCTGCCCTGCAGCCAATTCTAAAGGACTGGCACGCCTTTGAAAGCGAACTGGACCTACTCGAGAGAGCGATAAGTGATGATCCGCCAGCCACCTTGAATACAATCGGTTTAATCCGTGAAGGTTTTTCGGAGGAGCTTGACCGAGTGGTATATTCTTCTGCTCATGCCCGTGATTGGATCAATTCATTAGAGTCCAAAGAACGGCAGCGTTCCGGATTGAAAACGTTGAAGGTTGGGTTTAATAAAGTTTTCGGTTATTACATCGAAATCTCGCGCGGTCTGGCAGACAAGGCACCGGAAGATTACATCCGCAAGCAGACACTGGTCAACAGTGAACGCTTTATCACACCTGAATTGAAGGAATACGAATCGCTGGTGCTCAATGCCGAATCACAGATCCACGAAATTGAGGAAAAGGTTTTCAAACAGGTTGTCTCGCAGCTGGCAAAATCGAGCCAGGAGCTGCTTGAAACTGCCCGCGGCATCGCCAGGATGGATTGCCTGCTCTCGCTGGCAGAGGTGGCAGCGCTCAACAAATATGTACGCCCTGTGTTAAAGCAGGAAAAAGGTATCAGCATTTTTGCAGGGCGTCATCCGGTGGTGGAGCAGCTGACCGGTCGGACGCGATACATCGCCAATGACACCGTTTTTGAAGAAGGCGAGATCGTTCGGCTGATCACTGGTCCGAACATGAGCGGTAAGTCGACTTTTTTACGGCAGGTGGTGCTGATTGTGTTAATGGCGCAGATTGGCAGTTTCGTGCCGGCAGACCAGGCGGAAATTGGTTTGGTTGATCGCGTTTTCACACGAATTGGCGCACAAGATGCCATCCACGCGGGGCAATCAACCTTCATGGTGGAGATGCTTGAGACCGCCAACATCCTCAACAACGCCACCCCTCGCAGCCTGTTGATTTTGGACGAAATCGGGCGAGGAACCAGCACCTATGACGGGTTGTCGATCGCCTGGGCAATTATCGAATACCTGCACAGTCACCCGAAACTGAAACCGCATACACTGTTTGCCACTCATTATCACGAGCTGACCGAACTGGCAGAGTTGTTTCCAGGGGTGCGCAACTACAACGTGGCGGTCACAGAGGCTGATGGACAGGTGATCTTTCTGCACAAGATTGTGCCGGGGGCGGCAGACCGCTCTTATGGCATTCACGTCGCTCAAATGGCGGGGCTGCCGGCGCCTGTTATTGTCAGGGCGAATGAGATTTTGAAGCAGCTGGAAGCCAGCTCTGGCACCACACTGCCTGAACGCAATCAGGAAAAAGATCAATTGCGCTTGTTTCCGGAGAATAATCCGTTGATGGACGCCTTCAGGAATCTTGACCTTGAATCGTTAACGCCAATCCAGGCGTTGAATAAGTTGTATGAGTGGAAAAAGGCGTTTTTTAAGGAAGAGTAGCTGATAGTGAAGGGTTTTAGATATCTTCGCTTCGCTCGTAATGACAGATTCTCGCTGTTTACTCATAAAGCATAAAAGCTTGTTGGGGACAGCTGGTATTCACAGGTCAGCCATTCTCAGTGCAAAGACAAACTATGGGTTTTCACCCTAATAAAGCCCAAAGCTGGTCGTAGGGGGAGGTCCCAATCGTGAGCACTCAATAGACGCTTACATAGTCAGACCTCCCCTGCTCACGAGCCCTAACGGGCACTGAAAACCGAAAACAAACCGTGATTCCAATGGTGTGGGTTTCGCTGATTAAAAAATCGTCCTTGCTCACATCCTCAACCCACGCCTACCACTGTTTATTGTAGTAGCCTCAAGTCGCTTCGCTCGTAATGACAGAAACAAAGCCACCCATCTGGTAGGAGCAGAAATCGCGGTGTAGATGTCCTGCTGCAGGCTATTCGTTTTCCAACCAATCGGGTTGACCGTTGAGGAAAGCTTTGCCCGACATTGGTTTTTTGCCTTGGGGCTGAACGACATCAAGCACCAGCAAACCATCGCCAGTGCAGACAGCGGGTAGACCGTTGATCACAAACCGACCACTCGGGTCACATTCAAAGGTCGGATGAACGTGCGCCTCGATGATTTTAATCATCTTGTCGCGCCATCTATAAACAGCCCCGGGCCAGGGATGGAAAGCGTGTACCTGGTTGAGCAAGGTTTGGGCAGGCTGGCTGAAATCCAGAAAACTATCCTGTTTGGTCAGCTTGGGCGCGTAAGTAGCTTTGGCATCGTTTTGTGGCACGGCACCAAGACTCCCACGTAAATAGGCTGGCAGGACTTCAATCAGGGTTTTTGCGCCAAGGTGAGCCAATTGGTCAGAGAGTTCTGGGGCGGTTGTGCCTGGACGGATGGGAACTTTCCGCTGGGTCAGGATCGCGCCGGTATCCATGCCTTCGTCCATCAACATGATGGTCACACCGGTGATCTCATCACCATGCGCGATAGCAGCTTGGATCGGCGAAGCACCCCGCCATGCAGGCAATAGCGATGCATGCACATTAACGCAACCCTTGGTGGGCAATTCGAGCACAGCCTTTGGCAAAATCTGACCGTAAGCAGCCACCACGATCAGATCAGGCTTCCATTCAGACAGTCTTATCACAGCGCTAAGTTTTCGTAGAGATTGAGGTTGAAAGACTGGCAGCCCCAACTGTTGCGCCAGAGATTTAACCGGAGGTGCCTGTTCTTTGCGACCGCGACCGGATGGACGGTCAGGTTGGGTGACCACACCGACGACGTTGTAGTGACAATGAAGTTCTTCCAGGGTAGGAAGGGCAAAGTCAGGCGAGCCCATGAAGACAACTCTGTGAGACATGAAAAGATTTTATCATAAGCATGTTTGTTGTGAAGGTATTATGACACCTTGGCAAGCAATTATAAATTTGGTAATTTGTAGACATAAAAACAGAATCCACGATCAATCGGACTCCGAATTTGTGGCTGCTGCAATAAACAACGGTAAAGGTGGGTTCAGGGTGTGAGCAAGGGTGGTTTATAATCAGCGAAACCCACACCGTTGGAATCACTGTTAATTTTCGGTCTTCAGTGCCCATTCGGGTTCATGAGCTGGGGAGGTCTGTTTATTTAAGAGGTGATAGAGCGCTAATGATTGGGACCCCTTCGTTTTTGTATATATTGTTTTGCAAAATTAATAATGCAAAAACCATGGTTCACTTTCAAAATGAGAATTGCTGACATTTTGATAACTTTACAGGAGAAATTATGTGCGGACGATTTACCTTGGCGATTGATTCAGAGGACCTGAGCACGCAGTTGGCACTCGGGCAAATGCCGTTCGATTGGGAAAAGCGTTATAACATTGCTCCTTCCCAGGATGTTCCCACCGTACCATCCGCTGAAAGCCGCAATGTGGTCTGGATGCGCTGGGGTTTGGTGCCGTTTTGGGCGAAAGACCCTTCAATCGGATATAAGATGATCAATGCCCGTGCTGAAACCGTGGCAGATAAGCCCGCTTACCGCAATTCTTTTCGCAACAAGCGCTGCCTGATTTTAGCAGATGGTTTTTATGAATGGCGCAAAGCGGGTAAAGTCTCGATTCCGTATTACTTTCAACTGGAAGGTGGGCAGCCTTTTGCCTTTGCCGGATTGTGGGACGATTGGGAGAATAATGGCGTTTCATCGATGCCCGGCGTGCCGGGGTTGACCACCTGTACACTGATTACAACTGACGCAAATGAAGATGTCAAGCCCGTTCACCCGCGCATGCCGGTGGTGCTTACCAGGGAAATCATGTGGGGCTGGCTGGAAGAAGACGACCCCAGGTTCCTACACAGCCTGCTCAAGCCTTTGCCTGCCGGGCTCCTGTCCAGCTGGCAAGTCAGCCGCGATGTCAACAGCCCAAGCAATGAGGGTGAGTACCTTATCAAACCAAACCAGGAGACCTTGTTTGAATAGATGATTTGTGTGAGCACTCATCGAGTGCTTACATAGTCAGACCTCTCCAGCGCAAAAATTGCGAACAGTCATTGAAAACCAAATATAACCGTGATTTCAGCAGGGTGGGTTTGGTTGATTAAAAATTTTTCCTATGCTCACGATTTAAACCAACCCCTACGCCCGCCTGTTCCTATCATGTGGTCTTGTAGGGAACTGGCCTGCCTGTTCCCAATCTTCATCTCGCTAAACGCCTCGTGGTTGACACAGGACTCAACTCTACGTAAACCTACCTACAGAAACCAACCATACGGAGGGGGCTCGTCTCCCTCCGCCAACAGTCGTGTTGGGACCAACACAGCGGCTGGGGCAAGCATGACACCAGGCAGTTTGTACGGTGAGAGTTCGCTCCTTGCCGACTCTCTCACCCCTCCCTGCCCCCACTCCCGCTAGCGGGACGCAAGCAGTGAAGAGAGGATGGTAAGGTTTTGCTTGTTTCCTGCTCCCTGCTCACAATTTGAACCAACCCATACCACCATTTTCATTTCAGAGAAAATCCGGAGTCCGGTTAACCGTGCACTCTGCATTTTAGTTCTAATAAAATACTATTTTTTGAATTCCTCCCTGCTCTCTACGACTGCTCTTCAATCCAACCGATGTAATGTAAAATTAGCTATACCAAATCAGGGATAAGGACGCATACTGGATGAAATCATTAAAACGTGCCACTGCGGCACTCTTATTAACAACTCTGCTGCTGGCTGCCTGCCAACCTGCGCTTCAAACCCCAATTCCAACAACTTTACCATCAGAGCAAGCCCCACAAGCATCACTTCCAGAAGAACCATCCACAGAAGACCCGATGGGTTGGTGGAACGAGGTGGTCTTCTACGAGATCTTTGTGCGCTCCTTCAAGGATAGCGATGGCGATGGTATCGGTGATTTCCAGGGCATCATTTCGCAGCTTGACTATCTCAATGATGGCGACCCGGAAACCAGCGACGATCTCGGCATTGGGGGCATCTGGCTGATGCCGATTATGCCCTCGCCTTCCTATCATGGCTACGATGTCACCAATTACCAGACAGTCAACCCCGATTACGGCACCCTTGCAGACTTCAAGAGGCTCCTAGAAGAATGCCACACACGCGGTATTCGTGTCGTTATCGACCTGGTGGTCAACCATACTTCCAGCGAACACCCCTGGTTCCTCTCGGCGCAAGACTCCGCCAGCGGCTTTCGCAACTGGTACGTCTGGGAAGAACAAAACCCGCGCCGTCCTGGTCCCTGGGGGCAAAACGCCTGGTATGAAGCCGGCGGCTATTACTATTACGCACCTTTCTGGAGCGGCATGCCCGATTTGAATTATTACGAGCCGATGGTTACCAGGGCGATGTATAACGCCACCGAGTACTGGCTCAACCTGGGCGTGGATGGCTTTCGCGTGGATGCCGCTCGCTACCTGTTTGAGGACGGCATCAGCCAGCAGGACACCAAAAGCAGTATTGCTTGGTTCCAGGATTGGCGCGAATTTTACACTGCGATTGACCCCGAAGCCTACACAGTCGGCGAGGTCTGGACGGATACGCAGGTGATCGCGAAGTATAACGAGCCCACCCGTGGCATGCAGCAATATTTCATGTTTGACCTGGCTGCTGATATCCTTGGTGGTATCTATTCGCCCGATCCCTCCCGCATTATGAAAAGCTACCTGGAAACGCTCGAGTATTTCCCTGACCAGCAATTCGCCACCTTCCTGACCAATCACGACCAGCAGCGGGTCGCTTCCTACTATCGGGAACGCCTGAGGGAGCAAAAACTGGCTGCCTTCATTTACCTGACCGGACCCGGAACGCCATATATTTATTATGGCGAAGAAATTGGAATGGTCGGC
>Ga0123328_1004499_pt1 | contig 11329 bp, 8 predicted proteins | sample BioC12SIPDNA_2_FD_89702 | JGI IMG/M metagenome (GOLD analysis project Ga0123328, IMG submission 89702) | Anaerobic biogas reactor microbial communites from Washington, USA - Biogas_R1_A C12 SIP DNA | ecosystem: Engineered > Bioreactor > Anaerobic > Unclassified | place: Washington, USA...
CCCGCCGGGAGTGCGTCATGGCGCCACTGCTGCTCGGTCTGGACGTCGGCACGTCCGCCGTCAAGGCCGGGGTCTTCACAGACTCCGGACGGCTGCTCGGGCTGGGCCGCGCGGGGCACGCGGTGCAATCCCCGGCGCCCGGCTGGACGCAGTGCAAGCCGCAGGACTGGTGGCACGGCGTCGTGGCGGCCCTGCACGCGGCCTGTGCGGCGGCCTCGGTCCGGCCGGACGAACTCGCTGCGGTCGGCCTCGGGACGCTCTTCCCGTGCGTCGTCCCGCTCGACGCCGCCGGGCGGGCGCTCCATCCGGCCATCCTCTACTCCGACCTCCGGAGCACCCGCCAGGTCCACGCCGTCGAACGGGCCGTCGGCCGACGCCTCTATGAGCGGATGACCGGCAACAGGCTCGTGCCCGGCACCTGCGCCGCAACGAGCCTGATGTGGCTGCGGGACGAACGGACGGACGCGTATCGACGCGCCCACACGCTCGGCTTCGCCAACACGTTCGTGACGGCCCGCCTGACCGGCCGCTTCTTCACCGACCCGAGCCACGCGGCCATCTCGGGGCTGACGGACATCCGCGATCCGTGGAGGTGGTCGGATGACCTCTGCGCGCTCCTGCGCGTGGACGTCGCACGCCTTCCGCCCATCCTCGGCTCCGGAGAGGCCGCCGGCGCAGTGACGCGTAAGGCGGCGGACGCCACCGGTCTGCGGCCCGGCACGCCGGTCGCGTGCGGCGCCGGCGATGTGCCCGCCGGCGTCCTGGGCGCGGGCGGGCATTCGGCCGACACGCTCATCTACATCGCCGGCACGACCGACTGCACCGCCCTGCCCACCCGCCGGCCCGCCGAGGAGCCCCGGTGCGCGAACTCCGCGTATGTGCCGCGCGAGGCGTGGCTGAGCATCGGCACGACGACCTCCAGCGGGGCGGCCGCTGCGTGGGCGGCCCGGGAAGTCTCGGGCCTCGCATTGGAGGAGATGACGTCCCTGGCGGACTCGGCCGCCCCGGGGGCCGGCGGCGTCGTGTTCCTGCCCTACCTCCAGGGGGAACGGACGCCCGTCTGGGACCCGCTGGCGCGGGGCGCCCTGCTCGGCCTGACCTCGTCCACGACCCGCGCAGACATCGCCCGGGCAATCTTCGAGGGGGTCGCGTTCGCACTCCGGCAACTGGTGGAGTGTGCGGACGCGATCGCGCCGGCGCCCCTCCGGCACATCCGAGCGGTCGGCGGGCCGACGGCGAACGCCTTCCTGAACCAGTTGAAGGCCGACGTGCTGGCCCGTCCGCTGGGCGTGGCGGCGTTGCAGGAGACGGGCGCCCTCGGGGCCGCTCTGCTCGGGGGCATGGCGGCGGGCGTCTACGGTTCCTTCGGGGAAGCCGTTGCGTGCGCGGAGGCGCTCGTGGACGTGCACACGTTCGAACCCGACCCGGCCCGCACGGCCGCCTACGCGGAGGTGTACCGGGTCTACGCGGACGCCTATGCGGCCACACGGGACCTGACGCACCGGCTCGCGGCCCTGCCGCATCGCACGCCTTCATGGCTGGACCGATCGATTTGAATGGCTCCCCGCGTTGTGCTAACCTGAGGGTTCCGTCCGTGGAAGGCACCGTGTCGGGCGCCCTGCCGTCGAATGGTCGGGAGTGTGGGGAGTCCGGCGGGGCTGTCCCTCCCACTGTGTCGCGCGTCGCCGCCGCCGCGCGGCCGCATCGAGGTCCTGAGCCCGAGTCGTCAGAATAAGGAGTTGCCGGAATGGCTGCAGAGAAGACCAAGCGCATCTACTTCTTCAAACCGGGCAAGGCTGACGGCCGGGCCGACATGAAGGCCCTGCTCGGTGGCAAGGGTGCCAACCTCGCCGAGATGTCGAACGTCGGGCTGCCCGTTCCGCCGGGGTTCACCATCACGACCGAGAGCTGCCGCGACTACTACACCAGCGGCAAGAAGTGGCCGGCCGGGCTGCCTCAGGAACTCGACGAGAACGTCGCCATGCTCAAGAAGGCCACGGGCCGCAAGCTGGGCGATGCGCAGAAGCCTCTGCTGGTCAGCGTGCGCAGCGGCGCCGCCGTCAGCATGCCGGGCATGATGGACACGATCCTGAACCTGGGCATGAACGACAAGAGCGTGCAGGGCCTGGCGGCCGAGAGCGGGGACGAGCGGTTCGCCTGGGACTGCTACCGGCGCTTCATCCAGATGTTCGGCAACGTGGCGATGTTCGTGCCGCACCGGTTCTTCGACGACGTCCTGGCCCGCGAACGCAAGAAGGCCGGCGTGAAGTTCGACAGCCAGCTCACGGCCGACCAGCTCAGGGAAATCGTCGACGAGTTCAAGGCCATCTATAAGAAGAACACCGGCGAGGTCTTTCCGGCCGATCCGAAGCAGCAGTTGCGCCGGGCCATCGACGCCGTGTTCGGGTCGTGGAACAACCCGCAGGCGATCCGCTACCGCGAGATCCACGAGATCCGCGGCCTGCTCGGCACCGCCGTGAACGTGCAGACCATGGTCTTCGGGAACATGGGCCACACCAGCTTCACGGGCGTCGGCTTCACCCGCAACCCCGCCACCGGCCAGAACAAGCTCTACGGCGAATACCTGGTCAACGCCCAGGGCGAGGACGTCGTGGCCGGCATCCGCACGCCCAAGAGCGTCGACGAGATGTCGAACGAAGACCTCTCCGACTTCGACGACGCGGACGTCCCCGCCGACGAGGCCCGCACGCTCTACGCCCGCATGTACGAGCAACTGCTCGGCGTCAAGAAGACGCTCGAAGAGCACTACACCGACATGCAGGACTTCGAGTTCACCGCGCAGCAGGGCACGCTCTACATGCTGCAGACGCGCACCGGCAAGCGGACCGCCATGGCGGCCGTGCAGATCGCCGTCGATCTGAAGGCCGAAGGCCTGATCGACAAGAAGACGGCGATCATGCGCGTCGAACCGAACCAGATCGAGCAACTCCTGCACAAGCAGTTCGACCCGAAGGCCAAGAAGAAGGCCGAGGCGGACGGACGCGCCCTGGCCGTCGGCCTGCCCGCCTCCCCGGGCGCGGCCGTGGGCAAGATCGCACTGACCGCCGACGACGCCGAGGCCCTGGCCGCCGCCGAAGCCGCCCGGCCGGACGGCATGGGCGTCATCCTCGTGCGTGACGAGACCAGCCCCGAGGACATCGGCGGCATGCACGTCTCCGTCGGCATCCTCACCGCCCGAGGCGGCATGACCAGCCACGCAGCCGTCGTGGCGCGCGGCATGGGCACCTGCTGCGTCGCCGGCTGCGGCGCCGTCCACCCGGACGACGTCAAGAAGCAGGTCACGATCGCCGGCAAGAAGTTCAAGGAAGGCGACGTTATCTCGCTGGACGGAACGACCGGCCAGGTGTTTGACGGCGTCATCGACGTGACCGACCCCGAGATGTCCGGCGCCTTCGGCACCCTGATGGAATGGGCCGAGGAGTTCCGCACGATGGGTGTCTGGGCCAACGCCGACACCCCGAACGACGCCCGCCAGGCCCTGGCGTTCGGCGCCGAGGGCATCGGCCTCTGCCGCACCGAGCACATGTTCTTCGAAGAAGGCCGCATCTCCTACGTGCGGCAGATGATGCTGGCGGCCCCGGAGGTCCGGCGGCTGAACGCCGTGCTGGCCGGCGCCGAGACCGCCGCCTCGCAGACGGCCGGCGAGGAGAAGAAGGCCCTGATGCAGCGCGTGCGCCAGGTCAAGGCCGACCTGAAAGAGAAGCGCGCGGTCTACGACGCCGCCCTCAAGAAGCTCCTCCCGGAACAGCGGAAGGACTTCGAAGGCATCTTCAAGGCGATGGACGGCCTGCCGGTCGTCGTCCGCCTGCTGGACCCCCCGCTGCACGAGTTCCTGCCCCACGAGCGGGACGTGCAGGCGCGCCTCGGCGAACGGATGGGCCTCACGGCCGACGAAGTGGCCGCCCGTGTCAGCCAGCTCCGTGAACTGAACCCCATGCTCGGCCACCGCGGATGCCGCCTGGGCCTCACCTACCCGGACGTCTACAACATGCAGGTGCGCGCCATCATCCAGGCCGCCGTGCGCTGCAAGAAGAAGGGCATCGACGTCCACCCCGAGATCATGATCCCACTGGTCGGCACCGACGAGGAGCTTCGCATCTGCCGCGAGGCGGCCGACACGATCTGCCGCGAAGTCCTGGAGAAGGCAGAGGTCAAGATCGACTACAAGATCGGCACGATGATCGAGGTGCCCCGCGCCGCCCTCACGGCGGATCAGGTGGCCCAGTACGCTGACTTCTTCAGCTTCGGCACAAACGACCTGACCCAGATGGCCTACGGGTTCAGCCGCGACGACGTGGGCACGTTCGTGCCCGAGTACGTCGAGCGCGAGATACTCGCCAACGACCCCTTCCAGGTCCTCGACCAGACGGGCGTCGGCCAGCTCGTCGAGATGGGCGTCACCAGGGGGCGCGCCACGAAGCCGAATCTGAAGATCGGCATCTGCGGCGAGCACGGCGGCGAACCCCGTTCCGTCAAGTTCTGCCACCGCGTGGGGATGAACTACGTCTCCTGCTCCCCCTTCCGGGTGCCCGTGGCCCGTCTGGCCGCCGCCCAGGCCGCCGTGGAGACTTCGAAGTAGAGCCAACCGCCCCTCAGGGGCGGAAAGCCGGCAAGAGCCCGGGAGGCAGCAACCGCCTTCCGGGCTCCTCTTTTTGGCTCATGTGCGCCCCGGGAAGGTCCGATGCAGTCCGGACAACAGCTCGCGATACCTGGCAGGAATGCCGCCGGCATGCGACATGCGCTGTACTCCCAGCGATTAACGTTCAGCCTGGACGAACGAACTGCGGTCTCCGTAGATCACGCAGCCGCCTGTCCGGCAATCTGCCGCGGGATTCCATCCCTTGCCCTTGCTGGGAATCCGTCATGTCTTCGCCGGAAGCTGCACATGAATCGAAGAGGGGCCGCCGGTGCCCGGTCGGGAAGCCATAGACGGTCCTTTTTTCGGGCACCCCGCCCCGCCTATAATGGGGTATCCGAAGTGCGGAAGGGAGACGGACATCGGCACGCGCAGAAACGCCGGAACGGTCCTCTGGCTCGCCGTGGGATTCGCGCTCTGCGGCTGCACGGTGCGCGGCACCGGCTCCATCACCGCCAACGGCCGCCTCGACTCCACCCCCCCCGGCCCCTGCCCGGTCCTGCAGGTGACCATCCCCCAGGACACCAGCATCAGCGCGCGCGGCATGGACTGGGGCGTCGTCCGCACGCAGAACCCGGACGTCCGCTTCGCCGAGATCCTGGCGCACTCCGCCCGTGAGGACGCGGGGCTGGACGTGCCGCCGCCGTTCAAGATGGCCGGGGCGCTGAAGGCCGCGGGCCTGCCCACCGGCCTCCAGCCCGACCCGGCGCTCCTGCAGGAGGCCGTCCGGGCCGCCGGCTGCGCATCGTTTCTGTCGGCCGAGCTGATCCGCTGGCAGTGCAGCTACGTGTTCGTGACGGCCGCTGCGACGATCGAGTTCCGTCTCACCTGCTACGACGCGGCGGACGGCCGGGAACTCTGGAACGTGCACGTGTTCCGACGAGCCCCCCGCCTGACCGATGGGGAGGTCGCCCGCCTGGCCTGCACCGAGGCGTTCCGCCGACTCAAGGACAACGCCCCGGCGGACCCAACGCCCCCGGCCGAGGACGCATCGCCATGATCGTTCTGGGCATCGAGACCAGCGGGTCCGTCGGCAGCGTCGCCGTCTGCGAGGATGACGACGTCCGCGCAAGCCACGTCTTCCCGGCAGGCCCGCGCCACGCGCGCAACCTGCTGCCGGCGGTCGACGACGTCCTGCAGCGCGCCGGCCTCGGCAGACGCCGGGTCGACGCGGTCGCCGTCAGCGAAGGCCCCGGTTCGTTCACGGGCCTGCGCATCGGCGTCGTCTGCGCCCGGACGCTCTCCTTCGCGCTGGGCTGGCAGTGCGTGGGGGTGCCGTCGCTGGAGGTGCTCGTACGGAATGTCGCGACGACCGCCGAGGTCGCCGCGGCCTGCCCGATCCGCGACGCGCGCCGGGACAGGGTGTACGGAACGCTCTTCCGGCGTGAGAACCGGGACGACTGGCTCGACACGACGGGGGTGCTCCTGCTGCCGCCGCAGGACCTGGCCGCGCGCCTTCCGGAAGGCACCATCGTGTTCGGATCGGGCGTGGACGCCTGCCCGGATGCGTTTCGCCGGGAGAGGTTCGTCCTCGGCCCCGCCGCATGGGGAACCGGCTGCGCGGAGAACGTGGCCCGGCTCGGCCGCCGGCGGATCCTCACGCGCGGCCCGGACGACCCGGACACCGTCCGGCCTCGCTACCATCGGCTGACCGAGGTCGAGGAGCGCCTGCAGGCCGACGCGGGGTGACACTCACTCATCTGGAAGGGGGATGGGACGATGGACGGAATCAGCATCAGACGGATCGTCTGCGCCGTCGACTTCTCCGACAGCTCGGACCACGCACAGCGCTACGCGGTTGGCCTGGCGGAGGTCTTCGACGCGGAACTGCGCATCCTGCACGTGGTTGAGCCGCCCTTCCTGCCCACCTACTCGCTGGCCGGCGTGCCGAACCTGGCGCTGCCCATCGAAGAGGTCGAGGATGCCGCGCGCAAGCACCTCCAGCAAGCCGTCGAGGCGTGCCGCGCGGTGCACGCCGACACCGAAGGAATCCTGCGCACGGGGTCCCCGTTCGTCGAGATCATCAACTGCGCCCGCGAAACCGAGGCCGACCTGATCGTCGTCGGCACGCACGGCCGCACGGGCCTGAGCCACATGCTGATCGGCAGCGTGGCCGAGAAGGTCGTGCGCAAGGCGCCCTGCCCCGTCCTGTCGGTCAAGCACCCGGACCACAGCTTCTCGCCGCCGTGACGGCCCCGGCGCGCCCGGCGCGCCTCTCAGTCCATGCAGGGCCGCGGGAGCAGGCCGGCCGCCGCACAGATCTGCGGGACGGCCTCCTCCCACTCGATCGCCTGCAGGTGGACGCCGCGAACGCCCTCGATCGCCCGCAACCGCCCGATCAGTTCTACGGCGACCTGCCGGCCGATCTCCAGCCCCAGGCGCTGCGCCTCCTTCTTCTTCTCGGGAGGGTCGGCCTTCCTGACCACCGGGAAGCGCTTGATCAGTTCCTCCGGCACGCGCACGCCGGCGACCGAGGAGTTCATGTAGCGCAGCATGCCCGCGCTCTTCGGCACGATCACGCCGGCCAGGATCGCCGTCTTCTCGTGCAAGCCCTCGTTGCGGACCTTCGCCATCACCTCGGCGAACTGCGCAACGTCGTAAACCCCCTGCGTCTGGATGAAGTCCGCCCCGGCCGCCACCTTCTTGGCCAGCCGCACCAGGCGCCAGTCCACCGGGTCGGCCATCGGCGTCCAGGCCGCCCCCAGGAACAGCCGCGGCGCCGGGTCGACCGGGTCGCCTCCCTGCTGCACGTGATCGTCCCGCATCCGTCTCAGGATGGAGACGAGTTGGATGGAGTCGACGTCGTAGACGTTCCGAGCGCCGGGGTGGCCGTTCAGGCGCCCGGCGGCACTGAAGGACTGATGGTCGCCGGCAATGCACAGGCAGTTGCGCACGCCGAGCGCCGCCGCCCCGAGCACGTCCGACTGGATGGCGATGCGGTTCCGGTCGCGCGTGGTCATCTGCATCACCGGCTCCATGCCCGCGCGCAGCAGCAGCGCGGCCCCGGCGACCGACGACATGCGCACGACGGCCGTCTGGCAGTCGGTCACGTTGTAGGCATCGGCGGCGCCGCGCAGAAGCTCGATCCTGCGCGCGACCTCCTCGCCCCCCGCGCCCATGGGGGGGCCCAGCTCGGCCGTCACGGCGAAATGGCCGGCCGCCAGAACGCGTTCCAGGTTGCTTCCGCTCTTCACCCGTCATGCCTCCTCGGCACCGGTCGCCCCCGTCTCAGGCGGGTTCGGTGCCCTCTTCGGCCGGTGTGATCTTCAGATCCGCACGCACGCGGCGACGCGGCCCGCCGTCGCGGGCGACCGACCAGTCCTTCGGCGCCATCACTTCCCGGAGCCGGTCCAGGCTGCCCAACTCCCGGCACCGCTCGATGATCAGGGACCATGCACACGGGATGGGGTCCTCCGGCGTGCTGATCTCGCACATCCCGTCGCGGGTGCCCCCGCAGGGGCCGTTGAGGATGGACTTGGCGCAGCGGGCGACCGGGCAGATGCCGCCGGTCAGGTGCAGGATGCACTCCCCGCAGCCGGCGCAGCGCTCCTGCCACTCCCCGTGTTCGACGGTGGCGCCCATGAACGTCGTGTTGACGGCGGGGAAGACCGGCCGGCTCGCCTTGCGGTCCGCCAGGAAGTTCACCCCGACGCCGCAGGCCAGCGACACCACCGCGTCGTAGTCCGACAGCGAACCCAGAATCGGGTCCACAAACTCCGGCTCGCACTGCCGCTGCACCGTGTTCTCGTCGAACCGGATCTCCCTGCCCTCCGTGCGCGCCTTCAGGCGCAGCGCCTGTGCCAGGACGGCCACCTCCTTCTCGCCGCCCACCTGGCAGACCGTCACGCACTCACCGCAGCCCAGCACCAGAACCCTGCGGCAATCCGCGATGAAGCCGAAAACCTCTTCCAGTGGCTTGGCGTCGGCTACGATCATGCGTTTCACTCCCGCTGCACGGCGTCAGAGAAGGCGGAGGCGCTCGCCGCCGACCCCCGCGGCGTCCAGCAACCGCTTCGTTCGCTCCACGCGCTTCGAGAGGCGGTCGCCGGCCCCCCGATAGCGGCAGTCGTCGCACATGCGCACGACGACCTCGCGCACCCCGAACTCGAACGGCTTCATCATGTCCACTTCGTCCGCCAGGGCCGCGCAGGCCACCGCAATGTGACCGACCTCGTCGCCGTTGCGGGCGTGCACGTGGTCCTGCAGCGCGACGCGCGACTCCGCCCCCCGCGCGCACGCGATCTCCACGCACGTGACGGGGCGGTCGGCACGCTTCAGCAGCTCCGCGATGCGCCCGGCGATGTCGCCCACGGCGTGTCGGCCGATGCGGATGGCGCCGGCCGGGCACTCCGCGACGCACAGCCCGCAGGCCTGGCAGATGTCCGACGTCATCAGGGCCACGTCGTCCACCATCGGCACGCCGAAGGGGCAGACCCGCAGGCACGTCAGGCAGGCGGCGCACTTCGCCTCGTCCACCTGTGCGCCCGCCGTGCACGAGAGGCAGCGCCAGGCCTCGCGGAGCGCATCGCGCTCGGAGTACCCGAGTTCCAGCCGGGCGAAGCTCCTCCGCCGCGCCTCGGCCGAGAGTGTCGGCATCGCGACGCGCTCGGCGCGCCGGAGGTGCCGGATCAGGTCCTCGGTCAGCGGGCCGACCTCCTCGCCGGCCTCCTCCTCGGCCACCGGCTCCACCCGGCCCGTCCGAAGGTACCGGAGCACGGCGCGGGCGGCCCGGTGCCCGTCGGCGACGGCCTCGATTGCACTTCCGGGCCCCGCCACAACCTCCCCGCAGGCAAAGACGCCCGGCACGGAGGCCGCCATGGTCGCCCGGTCGAAGCGGATGCGCCCGGCCCCCTGCCGCTCGACCTCGGTCCCGTCCAGCAGGCCCAGGTCCGCCTGCTGCCCGACGGCCAGGATCACCATCTGCCCGTCGATCGTGCTGCGGCGGTCGTCGAAGTAGGTCGGTGCGAATCGGCCGTCGTCGTCGAAGACGCGCTCCACCTCCCGCACGACCAGCCCCGCCACCGCGCCGCCACGGACGACCACCTCCGTGGGCCCGCGCCGGTGGACGATCCCGATGCCTTCTTCGAGCGCCTCGCGGCACTCCCAGTCCCAGGCCGGCATCTCGGACTCATCCTCCAGACAGACCATCCGCACAGCCTGCGCGCCGAGCCGCAGGGCGGTGCGCGCCGCGTCCACCGCTACGTTGCCGCCTCCGACCACCAGCACGTCCGCCGGCACCGCCGGGCGCGCGCCTGCGGCCACGGCCTGCAGGAACTCCAGCGCGCCCAGGACGTCCGGGTGGTCGCCGTTCGTGAGCGGCAGCGTGCGGCTGCGCGACAGGCCCACCGCCAGAACCACCGCGTCGTGCCGCGCACGGACCTCGTCCAGGGACACATCGCGGCCCACGGCCGTGCCGCAGACGACCTGGACTCCCAGCGCGCGGATGTCGTCCAGATCCAGCTCCAGCACGTCCGGCGGCAGCCGGTAGGCGGGCACCGCATGGGCCAGCAGGCCGCCCGGGCGGTCGTGCGCGTCGTAGACGGTCGCCGCGTAACCGGCCGCCACGCAGTCATGCGCGGCCGTCAGACCGGCGGGCCCCGCGCCGATCACCCCGACCGTCTGCGGCTGCGTGATGGGCGCCCGGCGGCGGCGGCGCTCCCTGTACGGCCGCGCCTGTTCGACGGCGAAGCGCTTCAGATGCCGCAGCGCCACGGGATCGTCGACGTCGCCGCGCCGGCAGGCCTGTTCGCACGGGTGATGGCAGATGAGGCTGCAGACGGACGGGAAGGGGTTGAACTCCCGGATCTTCTCGAACGCCTCCTCATAGCGGCCCTGGGTGATAAGCTGCACGTACGCCTGCGTGTCGGTGTGCACGGGGCAGGCCGCCCGGCAGGTGGCGCAGACCTCCCGCAGCGGGACCGGATGCCCAGAGTCGTCGCGATCGCCCATGTGCCACTTCCACGTGCGGCGGCAGTCGGGAACGGCCGGCAGGGGCCGTCAGAGTCGTCAATGCTACCACGGGCTCGGCAAAGGCGTCAAACTCCCCCCCGCCGCCGAGCCGCGGCCAAAAAAGACAGGCCCCTGCGTGGCGTTGCACCGCGCAGGGGCCTGGGCCCTAATGAGAGGCATAGGGCGTGGAATGGGAAAGCCCTTGGTGCGCTTGAGGCGGTGGAGGGGGTGTGGTGCGCCGCCGGTGCAAACGCTGGGTCCCTCAAGCCTCCCCATCCCGTCAATGGGTCCGCCCCATAGGAAGCAAAGGCCATGCCACCGCCCGCTCGGCTCCGGCCCCGTCCCCGGGAGACCGACCGGCCGGCCGGCTGACGTGCCCCCGCCGCCGGGCCGCCGCACGCCGCAGCGCACCCTCCATGCCGCAGGCCGCCCCCGGCCGGCCGCCCGCGCCCGCTGTCGCGTTCGGGCGTCTCGCACGGGAATTCGCCGGCCTCCGCCCCCCGAGCCGTCCCGCGCACACGCCGCCCGACACGGGCGCACGGGTGGCGGCCGACGCAACGGCGCGCCGCCGGCCGGTCCGGACGGTCCGATGCCGACCGGATCGAGTTGCCCGGGCGTCTGTCATACGCGGATAGTAATGTCCGGTCTTCGGCGGATAGAAATGTCCGCTTTCCTTCGGGTGGAAGGAGAGCGGATGGAGGGAGACCGGATCGAGATGAGCCA
>Ga0123328_1004500_pt1 | contig 11327 bp, 9 predicted proteins | sample BioC12SIPDNA_2_FD_89702 | JGI IMG/M metagenome (GOLD analysis project Ga0123328, IMG submission 89702) | Anaerobic biogas reactor microbial communites from Washington, USA - Biogas_R1_A C12 SIP DNA | ecosystem: Engineered > Bioreactor > Anaerobic > Unclassified | place: Washington, USA...
CGTGTCAGACCCAGAGACTTGAATTTTTGCAGGGCATTCTTATAGCGAACCAGGCGCTGAATCATGTCCTTTTGCATCATCATGTTCTTTAATTTCACGACAAATCCTTATAAATAAAATAATATGTTATGAACGAATCATAAAACGCAGAATTATGCAATTCAAGTGAAAACACGAATAAAATAACACTTGAATTAGGGAAAGCGTTTTCATAGCCTGTGAGCATTTACATCCCGATGGATGGAGGAACGAGATGGGCACGAAGGAACAGGTGAAGGAGCCGGCGGCGGCGGACGAAGTGTTGACGCCGGAGCTGGAGGCGTTCATCCGGAAATGGAAGAACGAGCCGGGCAATTTGATCATGGTGCTGCACAAGGTGCAGGAGCATTTCGGGTACGTGCCGCGGCCGGCGGCATTCCAGGTGGCGGATCAGCTGGGGATTCCGCTGGCGAAGGTGTACGGGGTGCTGACGTTCTACCATTTCTTCAAGCTGGAGAAGCCGGGGCGGTTCCGGATTTCCGTGTGCATGGGCACGGCGTGCTATCTGAAGGGGGCGGCGGACTTGCTGCAGGAGCTGGAGAACATTCTGGGGGTGGGGTTGGACACGGTGACACCGGACGGGCTGTTTTCGGTGGAGGCGGTGCGGTGCCTGGGGTGCTGCGGGCTGGCGCCGGTGATGTCGGTGAACGGCACGATGCACGGGAACCTGAAGCGCGAGGACGTGGCGGGGATCGTGGCGCAGTACCAGGCGAAGGCGCGGGCGGAATAGCGGAAGCGAGGTGCGGGATGGCAAAGCTGGCGTTGGAGGATCTGAGGAAGCTGCGCGAGGCGCGCGCGGCGGAGTTTCACGTGCGCAAGGCGGACGTGCTGGAAGTGCAGATCATCGTGGGGATGGGCACGTGCGGGATCGCGGCGGGGGCGATCGACCTGCTGACGGTGTTTGCGGAGGAGCTGGTGAAGGCGGGGGTGCGGCGCGTGCGCATCCGGCACACGGGGTGCATGGGGCTGTGCCACAGCGAGCCGACGGTGGAGGTGCTGGCGCCGGGGATGCCGGCGGTGATTTACGGCAACGTGGATGCGGAGACGGCGCGCAAGATCGTGAACCAGCACATTGTCCGGAAGCTGCTGGTGGACGACCACATTTTCGACCGGCCGGCGGTGGACATCATTCACAAGTAGAGGAAGGACCGGGCGATGGCGATCAAGACCTACATTCTGGTGTGCGGGGGAACGGCCTGCGTGGCGACGCACAGCAACGAGCTGTACGAGGCGCTGGTGCAGGAGGTGGCGGCGCAGGGGGCGCAGGGGAAGGTGCAGGTGGTGCGGACGGGCTGCTTCGGCTTCTGCGCGAAGGGGCCGATCGTGAAGATCCTGCCCGACGAGACGTTCTACGTCAGCGTGCAGCCGTCGGACGCGCGGGAGATCGTGGCGGAACACGTGCTGAAGGGCCGTCCGGTGCAGCGGCTGCTGTACGAAAAGGGGCGGGACCGCTCGCTGATTCGGATGGAGGAGCTGTCATTCTACCAGAAGCAGTACCGCATGGTGCTGCGCAACTGCGGGGTGATCGATCCGGAAAAGATCGACGAATACATCGCGCGGATGGGGTACGAGGCGCTGGCGAAGGTGCTCACGGAGATGACGCCGGACCAGGTGGTGGAGGAGCTGAAGAAGTCCGGCCTGCGGGGGCGGGGCGGGGCGGGGTTCCCGACGTGGATGAAGTGGAAGTTCACGAAGGACGCTCCGGGCGGCGAGAAGTACGTGGTATGCAACGCGGATGAAGGGGATCCGGGGGCGTACATGGACCGGTCGACGATCGAGGGCGATCCGCATTCGATTCTGGAGGCGATGGCGATCGCGGGGCGGACGGTGGGGGCGTCCCGGGGGGTGATCTACATCCGCGCGGAGTATCCGCTGGCGATCGAGCACCTGGAAACGGCGATTGCGCAGGCCCGCGAGTACGGGCTGCTGGGCAAGAACATCCTGGGATCGGGATTTGATTTCGACGTGGAGATCCGGCTGGGGGCGGGGGCGTTTGTCTGCGGCGAGGAGACGGCGCTGCTGGCGTCGATCATGGGCAAGCGGGGCATGCCGATTCCGCGCCCGCCGTTTCCGGCGGTGTCGGGGCTGTGGCAGAAGCCCACGGTGATCAACAACGTGGAGACGTACGCGAACATTCCGGTGATTCTGCTCAACGGGGGCGAGGCGTTCGCAAAGGTGGGCACGCCGAAGAGCCCGGGCACGAAGGTGTTTGCGCTGACGGGCAAGATCATCAATTCGGGACTGATCGAGGTGCCGATGGGCATCACGCTGCGGGAGATCATCTACGACATCGGCGGGGGCATCCGCGGGGGCAAGGCGTTCAAGGCGGTGCAGACGGGCGGGCCGTCGGGCGGGGTGATCACGGCGGACTATCTCGACACGCCGATCGACTACGAGCACCTGCAGGAGCTGGGGTCGATCATGGGCTCGGGCGGGATGATCGTGATGGACGAGGACGACTGCATGGTGGACGTGGCGCGGTTCTACCAGGAATTCTGCGTGGACGAGAGCTGCGGCAAGTGCGCGCCGTGCCGGATCGGGACGCGGACGCTGCTGAACCTGCTCGAGAAGATCTGCGCGGGGCGCGGCGAGGCGGAGGATCTCGACAAGATCCGGGAGGTGGGCACGGCGATGCAGAAGGCGGCGCTGTGCGGGCTGGGGCAGACGGCGCCCAACCCGGTGCTCTCGACGATGCACTATTTCGCGGAGGAGTACCGGGCGCACATCGAGGACCATCGCTGTCCGGCCGGGGTCTGCAAGAAGCTGGTGACCTACGAGATCGATCCGGCCAAGTGCATCGGCTGCACGCTGTGCGCGCGCAAGTGCCCGGTGAACACGATCGAGGGCGAGCGGCAGAAGCCGCACCGGATCCTCCAGGAGAACTGCATCAAGTGCGGCGAGTGTCTCAAGGCGTGCAAGTTCGGCGCCGTGAGCCGCCGGTGAGAGGGATGGAACGATGAAGACAGTCAAGCTGACCATCAACGGGCTGCCGGTGGAGGTGCCGGAGGGCACGACGATCCTGAACGCGGCGAAGCAGGTGCAGGTGAAGATTCCCAGCCTGTGCTACCACCCGGACCTGCCGGCGTGGGCGGCGTGCGGGATCTGCGTGGTGAAGATCAAGGGGTTCCACAAGCTGGTGCGCGCGTGCGTGGCGCCGGCGGCGGACGGCCAGGAGGTCACCACCCACGATCCGGAGCTCTACGGCATCCGGCGCACGGTGATCCAGCTGATTCTCTCGACGCATCCGGACGACTGTTTGCAGTGCCCGCGCAACAACAACTGCGAGCTGCAGCGGCTGGCGGCGGAGTTCGGGGTGCGCGAGGCGCCCTACGGCAAGCGGCTGCGGGACCTGCCGGCGGACGACACGACGGGCTCGCTGATCCTGAATCCGGAGAAGTGCATTCTGTGCGGGCGGTGCGCGGCGGTGTGCCAGCAGATGCAGGGGGTGTGGGCGCTGGAATTCATCGGCCGCGGCGAGACCACGCGGATCGCGCCGGCGGCGGACGTGACGCTGGCGGAGTCGCCGTGCATCCAGTGCGGGCAGTGCTCGGCGCACTGTCCGGTGGGGGCGATCTACGAGCACAGCCACGCGAAGGAAGTGTACGCGGCGCTGGCGGACCCGAAGAAGCACTGCGTGGTGCAGATCGCCCCGGCGGTGCGCGTGGCGCTGGGCGAGGATTTCGGCTACGAGCCGGGGACGCTGCTGACGGGCAAGATCTACGCCGCGCTGCGGCGGCTGGGGTTCAACGCGGTGTTCGACACCAACTTCGGCGCGGACCTGACGATCATGGAGGAGGGGTCCGAATTCATCGAGCGCTTCGTGAACGGGAAGGGCGAGCTGCCGCTGATCACGAGCTGCTGCCCGTCGTGGACGGACTACATGGAGAAATTCGCGCCGGACTTCATTCCGAACTTTTCGACGGCCAAGTCGCCGCAGGCGATGGTGGGGGCGCTGGCGAAGACCTACTACGCGAAGCGGCTGGGGCTGGATCCCAGGGACCTCTTCGTGGTGTCGATCATGCCGTGCACGGCCAAGAAGTTCGAGATCCGCCGCAGCGAGGAGATGAGCAGCTCGGGGCAGCAGGACATCGACTATTCGCTGACGACGCGCGAGCTGTGCCGGATGATCAAGAGCGCGGGGATCGACTTCCCGAACCTGCCCGACGACGAGCGGGTGGACTCGGTGCTGGGCGACTACACGGGGGCGGGCACGATCTTCGGCGTGACCGGCGGCGTGATGGAGGCGGCGCTGAGGACGGCGCACTGGGCGCTGACGCAGGAGCGCCTGCCCACGATGGAGCTGACGGCGATTCGCGGCCTGGACGGCGTGAAGGCGGCGACGCTGCAGGTGGCGGGCAAGGAGGTGCGCGTGGCGGTGGCCCACTCGATGGCGAACATCGAGAAGGTCCTCGACAACGTGCGCGCGGCGCGCAAGAAGGGGGCGGAGACGCCGTACCACTTCATCGAGGTGATGGCGTGCCGGGGCGGCTGCGTGGGCGGCGGCGGCCAGCCGTACGGGGCGACCGACGAGATTCGCGCGCAGCGCGCGGCGGGCATCTACCGCGACGACGAAAAGAGCGAGTTCCGCTGCTCGCACGAGAACCCGATGATCCAGAAGCTCTACAAGGACTTCCTCGGCGCGCCGCTGGGGCACAAGTCCCACGAGCTGCTGCACACGGGCTATCGCCCGCGGCAGAAGTACAAGCGCTAGGAGGCGGAGCCGTGACCACAAGCGGCCTTTTCCGGATTTTCCACGGTGTGGAAAAACCTTTTCCATGGCGTGGAAAATCCGGAAAAAAAGTTTCCATGGCGTGGAAAAACCCGACGCGAGGGCGCGGGGGGGCGTGGGGCGGGGAAGAGGGAACGGATTCACCCACGACACAAGGCCGCGGGAGGCTGGGGCCGGAGACGCAAGGTCGCGGGGGTCTGGGGCCGAGAGCACAGGGGCAAGGCCGCAGGGAACTGGGGCGGGCGGCATGAGCGTTCCGGCGGCACGATATACGGTGGGCGAGGAGATCGCCCATGCGGTGACGCATGGGCTGGGGGCGGTGCTGGGGATTGCCGGGCTGGTGGTGCTGATGGTGGCGGCGGTGCAGCGCGGGGAGGGGGCCTGGCAGGTGGTGCCCTGCGCGATCTACGGGGCGGCGATGGTGCTGATGTTCACCACATCCGCCTTGTACCACAGCTTTCCGTGGCCGCGCGTGAAACGCGTGTTCCGCGTGCTGGACCACGAGATGATTTTCCTGATGATTGCGGGGACGTATACGCCGTTCGTGCTGATCACGCTGCGGGGGGCGCTGGGCTGGACGCTGTTCGGGGTGGTGTGGGGGATCGCAGCGGTGGGGATGGTCTTTCAGGGATTCTTCACGGGCCGGTACAAGGGGGCGAGCACGGCGCTGTACGTGCTGATGGGGTGGGTGATCGTGTTTGCGATGAAGCCGCTGCTGGAGCACATGTCGGCGGCGGGGGTGCGCTGGCTGTGGGCGGGGGGGCTGTGCTACACGCTTGGCGCGGTGGTCTATCTGTTCAAGCGCGTGCGATACCACCACGCGGTCTGGCACCTGCTGGTGCTGGCGGGCGCAGCCTGTCATTTCTGCGCCATTCTCTGGCACGTCCTTCCCTAGACGACTCTTCAGATAATGATCGGTGTTTATAAACACCGATCATATTTTATCTGATTAATCATCAAGTAATTAAGATTATTTATCAGAAGGCATTGGGAAAAACATATCGGAGTTTATAAACACCGTACAGGGCGTTGAAGGGAGGAGATCGGGAATTGCGTTGGGGATGACGCGGGGTGGGCGGGGCGCGGGGATCAGTCCCACACGGGGGGGGTGTCGAGGGTCCAGCGGGCGGTGAGGGGGGAACCGTCGGGGCGAGTGAATTCGAGGGCGACTTCGCCGGGAGGGGTCTGGAGTTTGCGTGAGAAGGCGGCGCCGCGCAGCTGGCGGAGCATGGTTTGCAGGGCGGTGAAGGCGGGGCGGGGGCGCCAGGCGGCGGGATCGGTGTCGTCGACGAGTCCGAAGCCGCGGGCGGCGAGGCGCCACCAGTAGACGCGGGCGATGTGGCCGGAGGCGATGGCCAGCAGGAGGTAGCGGGCCATGTAGGCGGCGTAGGCGTCTTCGCTGACGGAGGGATCGTTTTGGCGGGGATCGAGGGTTTCGTAGGGGGAGGTGACGGGGGACCAGGGGCCGGTGCCGGCGAGGGGCCAGTTGACTTCGGTGATGAGGGGGCGGTCGTCGGCAAAGGCATGGACGCGGGCGAAGGCGCGCAGGAGGGCGCATTTGGAGACGGTGTCGTGGGCGCCCTGGCGGTTTTCGGGGGCGCCGCGGCGGTCCACGTAGAGATGGTGGGAGAGGGCGTGGAAGCGGATGTCCGGGGGAATAACCTCGAGCAGGGCGGCAAGGGCGTGGGGTTCGAAGTCGATGCAGGCGGGCCCGGTGATCCGGGCGTCGGGATACTGGATGAGGCTGGAGCGGACAGGGTCGAGGAGGCGGGCGTATTCACGGAAGTCCCAGATACCCCATTTGGAGCGGTTGACGGCATGACCGATTTCGAAGAAGTCGGCGAAGGTGTGGGCGCGGTCGAAGGCGAGGGTGACCATCTGGCGCCAGCCTTTGGGTTCGCGGATGGCGCGGCGGTCCTGGACGAGGGCGAGGGCGACGGAATGCCCGCGGCGGTGGAGGTTCAGAGCCTGGTCGAGGGTCCAGTGCCAGGCATCGGGATTCTGGTGATGATAGAGGCGGAGGAGGAGGGGGAGTTTCTGTTCGCCCTGCAGCTGATCGAGAAAGGCGAGCTGCCGGGACCAGGCGGCGGGATCGGCGTCGAGAGTCATGCCGATGGCGCCGTCGAACGGCACGGGGGCCTGGAAGCTCTGTGCGAGAAGCTGGCGGTGGCGGCGGCGGAGGGCGAGGCCGGTGCGGGCGATGCCGCGCAGGGCGGCGGTGACGTTGGCGGCGGGCAGGAGCCGCCGGCGGTCGCGGGGGGCATAGGCGGGGATGGCCTGGGCGGAGCGGTCGTCCCAGATCCAGATGTCGCGTCCGCGCAGGGGGGGCGGGTCGCCGGCGCGGGCGCGGCGGAGGCGGGCTTCGCGCAGGGGATGGCGGAGGGGGCGGAGGGCGGTATGGCGGTCGAAGGCGGCGCGGGCGCGTTGTTCGGCGCGGGTGAAGTCGGGCGGCGGGGAATGGCCGTGGTGGTACATGGCGTGGAAGACGCGTCGGAAGTCCGAGGGCAGGTCGAGGCGGGCGAGGTCGGCGCCGCGCTGGGCGGGGGTGGGGTCGGGGACCTGGCGGGCGCGGTTGAGGTCGAGAAACAGCACCTTCCAGGGGGCGCCGGGTTCGTCGGGGTCGCGCTGAAGGGCGATGTTCTGGTTGCCGAGGTCGCGGTGGAGGATGCCGGCATCGTGCAGGGCGCGGACGGCGCCGGCGACGGTCTGGAGCAGGTCCATGAGGGGGGCGCATCGGGGGGCTTCGGCATAGAGGCGTTCGAGTTCGTCGCGGAAGCTGGTCAAGCGGGGGACGAAGGCGGACACGAGGCGGCTATCGCGGAGGCGGGGGCCTTCCCATCGTTCGACGACGGCGATGGGGGCGGGGGTGCCGACGCCGGCGTCGCGGAGGGCGAGGGCGGTGCGGAAGGCGCGTTCGGCCTTGGAGCCGCGGCGGAGGGCGAGGCGGTCGCGCCAGGCGGCCTGTGCGCCGTAGGATTTGACGACGGCGTCCATGGTGGCGTCGCCGCAGGGCAGCAGGAGGCGGTCCACGCGGTGGCGGCCGGGGCGGACGAGGGGGGCCGCCTCTTTTTCCACGAGAAACGGGAGGCGCGAGAGGGTTTCATCGAAGCCGGGCCGGTCCCGGCCGGAGGCGATGAGGATGCGCCAGGGGCCGCGCGTCTGCCAGGCGGGTTCAGTCATGGGGCCGGGGGTCGGGGGGGCGGTGCTGGATGCCGAGTTCCAGGAGCTTGGCATACTTGACGAAGACGCCGAAGGCGGACAGGACGGCAATGATGAAGCCCTGCCGGCCGTCGAGGAGGCCGGATTTCAGGATGTAGGATTTGAAGAAGCGGAAGGGGGGGCGGAAGAACAGGTCGCGCCAGCGGAAGACGTCGCCGCGGTGGAATTTTTCGTTGGCGGTGATGGAGGAGAACCGGTTGATGGTATGGATGTGGTCGGCGAGGTTGTCATAGGTGAAGTGGTAGAGGGGGGCGCGAAGGGTTTTGACGGGGCCGTCCACGACGACGCGGTCGTGGGGCTCCTGGCCTTCGGAATGGCCGAGGTCCTTGCGGAACAGGCGCAGTTTGATGTCGGGGTACCACTCGCCGTGGCGGATCCATTTGCCGAGATAATGGACCATGCGGGGGAAGCTGTAGCCGGCCACGTCGCCGGGGCCGCGCTGGAATTCGGTCTCGATTTCGTCGCGCAGAGCCTTGGAGACCACTTCGTCGGCGTCCACGAACAGGATCCAGGGATAGTGGGCGAGGGAGCGGATGTAGTTTTTCTGGGCGATGTAGCCTTCCCAGGCGTGCTGATAGACGTGGGGGGTGTATTGTTTGGAGATTTCGAAGGTCTTGTCCCGGCTGAAAGAGTCCACGACAATGGTTTCATCGCACCAGGACAGGCTGGCGAGACAGGCGGCGATCTTGTCCTCTTCGTTGCCGGCGGTGACGCAGGCGGAGATTTTCAAATGGTCGGGACGCATCATGGGGGCATCCTGCCGCAGGGCGCGGCCGGACACCAGCCAAAAGCACGGCGGGTGGGGCGCATCTGTGATTTGGTGCACCCGTAGTGTCAGAAGGGCGTCAGAAGAAGGTAACGGCTTGTCTTCGTGGCACGCGGCTCCTGTCGCGTGCGATTGAAAGGAACCGCGCGGGACGGAGCCCCGCGCTACGGGGGCCAATTCTGGCGACACCTAATCGCAGATACACTCCTTTTCCTCGTACGCGTTCGCGGGGCGGCCCGCTCCGCAAGCGAAGCGATTTTTACGGACCGATGCCGGCGGCTTCGAGGGCCCGGAGGGCGCAGGCGGTGGCGCGGGCCCGGTCGGCGGCATCGTCGCCGTCGCCCCAGAATCCGCGTCCGCGGGAATCGATGCGCTGGCGCTGGACGAGCTGGTGGAGGAGGGCTTCGCGCCAGGCGACGGGGCGGGAGTCGTCGAGGAACACGGTGTCCTGGCCGATGCGGGCGAGGGCGTCGGCGAGTTCGGCACAGGCGCAGAACAGATCGGGGATGCCGGCGGGCACGGTGCCTTCGAGCAGGGGCAGCAGGGCGGCGACGTCTTCGGGGCGCTTGGGAGGGTGTGCCGTTTCCGGCGGGGAGGGCCGGGGGGGCGGTTCCGGGGCGGGGTGGTCGCGGAGCCAGAGTTCGGCGCGGAAGCGGGCGGCCCGGGCTTCGCGGCGGATGGATTCAGAGGGGGGGCCGGAGACAGGGGCCGGGGGGAGGGATTCATTCGGCGCGGCGGCGGAATCCAGGGCCTGCAGGATGGTTTGGGCGATGAGTTCGGCGCCTTCGGGGTCGGGGTGCAGGCCGTCGGGAAAGAGGTGGAAGCGGTCGTCGAAAACCGGAGAGATATCAATGACGCCGGCGCCGGTCTGGGCGGCCACGGCCCGGATGGCGGGGTTGAGGGTGCCGCGGATGGTCCGGTTGACGGGGGCGTCGGGGGCATCGGCGGCCACGGGGGTCAGGGTGCAGAGGAAGAGGCGCGGGGCGGAGGGCAGGGCCTGGAAGCGTTCGACGAGGCGGCGGAGATCGCGGGGGTAGCGGTTGTGAAGATCGGGGAAGGCGAGGTCATTGATGCCGAGCATGATGACGACGACATCGGGGTGGAAGGCCATGGCGTCGCGGCAGGCCTGGGTGGCGGACCAGGAGCGGAAGGGGATGCCGGCGATGGCGGTGGCGCCGTTGACGCCGAAATTGCCGGCGACGAAGCGGCCGTTGGCGAGGCGGTTCAGGACGGCGGGATAGGCGTCGCGGAGGCGGTCGTCGAGGCGGTCGCCGTAGGTGATACTGTCGCCGACGCAGGCGACGCGCAGGGGGGGGGAGGCGGAAGCGGTCATGACGGCTCCGAAGAGGATGAGGACAAGCAGGCGGCGCATGGGGAAACTGTCCTGCAACCCGGGCGGCGGGTCAAGCCCGGGGATAGGGAGGGAACGAGGAGGGGGGGGCTAGCGGTTCGCGGGCCGGCGGGGCTGCCAGCCGTAGGAGACATATTCGGATTCGACTCGGTCGGAGAAGAGGGTGAGGACCAGGAAGCCTTCGGGGGTGCCGTGCCAGCTGCCGCGCCACCACATGCCGCAGACGGCGCCGCCGGTGAGGAACGTGGTGCCGTTGTGTTCAAACCGCTCGTGGACGTGGAGGTGACCCTGCAGGACGGCCAGCAGGCGGTGGCCGGCGAAGGCGTCGAGGACTTCGCGGTGGTTGAGGATGGCGCGGTTGGGGGGAGGGGCGATGACCTGGCCGTTGGCGTTGCGGTAGAATCGGGTGAGGAGCGGGAGGTGGGTCACGACGACGATGGGGGTGTCGGCGGGCACCTGCGCCAGATCGGCGCGCAGCCAGGCCATCTGATCGGGGCCGATGAAGCCGCGGTATTTCAGGTCGTCGCGGGTGATGTCGATGCCGTCGAGCAGGATGAAGTGGTAGCCGTCGCGATCGAACGAGCGGTAGGTGCGGGAGAGGTTCATCCATTTCCGCACGTCGGCGCGGGGATCATCGGCGGGTGGGGAGCCGTTGGCGGGTTCGACGCCGACCAGGTCGTGGTTGCCGATGGCGGAAACGGGTTCGGGGCGTATGGCGTCATGGAAGGCGCGGTAGGCTTGCCAGCGCGGGGCGGCGGATTCGGGGGTGGCGATGTAGCCGTCGGTGATCATGTCGCCGCCGCAGAGAATGAGATCGGCCTGCCGGGCGTTGATGGCATCGGCGGCCATGCGCAGGGCTTCGGGGGTGTCCCATTCGGTGCGGGTATGGATGTCGGAAAAAAAGACCACCCGGAGGGGTTGAGGAGGCAGGGCGGGGGGCCGGGAGCAGGCGGCGAGAATGGCGGCCAGGCCCGACAGAAGCAGCGTGACGGCGGCGGGGCGGGATTTCATGCGGGGCTCCTTCGGGCGGCGATGCGATCGGCGGCGGCGGCCGCCAGCAGCAGCGCCAGAAGCAGGGCCGAGACCTGGCGCTGGGTGAAGCGGGTGATCAGGTGGCGGCTGACCGGGCTGACGTAGAGGGCGGGCGGCTGCGCCAGGCGTTCCATGAGCCGGGCGCGTTCCTCGGGCCATTGGAACGGGGAGTGGCGGAGGGTATGGGAAAA
>Ga0123328_1004501_pt1 | contig 11323 bp, 9 predicted proteins | sample BioC12SIPDNA_2_FD_89702 | JGI IMG/M metagenome (GOLD analysis project Ga0123328, IMG submission 89702) | Anaerobic biogas reactor microbial communites from Washington, USA - Biogas_R1_A C12 SIP DNA | ecosystem: Engineered > Bioreactor > Anaerobic > Unclassified | place: Washington, USA...
CCCCCCCCGGACAGCCGGGCGCGACGGCGGAGCCGGTCTTCAGGCGCTCAGCCGCAGAGCAGTATTGCTCTGCGGCTGAGCGCTTGTCAAAAAACCTTATCCGGTTAAAAAAGCCTCGCAGAGTTTCCGCCGCGCACGGCGGAAATAAAATCCAACCCGTCATTTCCGGCGACATGCGCGTCGGAAATGACACTTCTCATGCAGGTAAGCGGTGAGCGTCCTGCATGGAAACCCCCTGTCGAAAAAGGCTGTCAGCCTTTTTCGACAGTCTCCTCAGCCGCAGAGCAGTATTGCTCTGCGGCTGAGCTTTTTGAACTATCGTGAGGCGTTTTCCGGGGCGGAGACCCGCGGCTGCGGACAGTGCGTAAAGCTTCCCCCACAGACCGGATTTTGAGGCCGCAGGGCCCTCTTTATTGCTTCTCCGCCTGAGTCAGCATGCTGTCCGCATCGGCGGTGTCCTCGGCAAAGTCGCCTCTCATGCGTTTGAGCACGGTCTTTTCCGCCCCTATTTCCTCCGCCGTACGCACCCCTTTGGCCCGGGCGGCGGGCAGGGGCGGGCACCACCCCTGCAGGGCGTGCTGCAGCAGAAAAAAGCCCACCGTTCCGGTAAAGAGAAACCAGCAGCACCTGCTCTTCCGGTACCCCAGCAGGGAGCCTGCCAGCATGAGGGAGCCTGCGCCGCTCTCCAGCACCCGCTCGACGTCCCATTCCCGGTCCAGCTGCCTGATCCGTTCCGACAACACCGTGGGATCGCTGCCCAGATAAGTCTTGAGACTGGAAATGGTCTGCTGCCTGATTTGCCCGTTGAGCTTGTCGCAGGTGCTCATGGCCGCCCTCCGGGTTGTGGGAGGCAAACATTCTTTTCTCATGGACCCGGTCCTTTCTCCCGTTTTTGATTGTGTCCGCCCTTTGGCCGGACACAGGTTTATTTTCTCCTGTCTGCGCATACTATGTGCAAAACTGAAACGAATTATTTGGATTTCCCGGAGGTAAGCGTATGGCGGAAAGCAATGTTTCGTACTGGAACAAAACCGCGAAAAAATTGGGCTGCGCGCCCCTGCGAAAAAGCTGCACCACCGATGTGCTCGTCATCGGCGGCGGCATCACCGGCATCACCTGTGCCTACTGTCTGGCGCAAAAAGGCATCCGGCCCATTTTGATCGAAACGGAGGGGATATGCGGCGGGACCACGGGCAACACCACGGGAAAGGTGACCATCCAGCACAACATTCTCTACAGCAACCTGATCAAAAAGTACGGGCAGGACGCCGCAAAGCAGTATGCCCGCTCCCAGTCGGACGCCCTGGACTTTGTGCGCACGCAGGTAAACACGCTCTCCATCGACTGCCAGCTGACGGAAAATACGTCCTATGTCTACGCGCACACGCCGGAGGATTTGGCGGCCGTGGAGCGGGAATGGCAAGCCGCCCTGCAGCTGGGAATTGAGGCGGAGCTGGTCCGGAAGCCGGACTTTCCTGTGCCCAACTGCGGTATGGTGGGGTTTCGCCGTCAGGCGGTGTTCCATCCGGTGCGGTACCTGTACACGCTGGCCCACTGCGCCGCTGTCATGGGCGCGGGGATTTATTGCGACACCAAGGCCGTCCGTCTGGAGCCCGGCGATGTCAACACCGTGTACTGCGAGCATGACATTGTCGTCCGGGCAAAGCATGTGGTCATGGCCACCCAATATCCCTTTTACGACGGGCCTAACCTGTTTTTTACCCGTCTGTACGCCAAACGCGCCTACGGCATCGCGGTTAAGCCGGAACGGGATTGGCCGGAGGGCAGTTTTATCAATGTCAGTTCCCCCGCCCGGTCTGTCCGAAGTCATACGGAAAACGGGGAGCGCATCCTCATCGTGGTGGGGGAGAGCCATGTGACCGGCAGAGGGGAGCCCAATATGGAGCGGCACTACGAAGCGCTCACGGAATTTGCCCGGAGCATCGCGGGAGAACCCCGGGTGCTGGCCCGGTGGTCGGCCCAGGACTATGAGACGCCCGACCAGATCCCCTATATCGGCAGAGTGTCCGACGGCTCCAACCTCTATGCAGCCGCCGGGTTCGGCAAGTGGGGGCTGTCCGGCGGCACCCTGGCGGGCAGCATGATATCCGACCTGATCGCCACGGGCAGTTGTCCCTATGAAGGGCTGTATTCCCGTACCCGGGGCGACTTTCTGAGCTCCCCGGGCAAGGCCGGCAAAGAGATTCTCACGCCCGTCTGGGAGCTCATCAAGTCCAAGCTGGAGGACACCGAGCCCCTGACCGGCCTGCAGCAGGGCCAGGGGCGGGTGATCCGCTTTGAGGGGAAGCGGGCGGGCATTTACCGGGGCTATGACGACCATGTCACCATTCTGGACATCTCCTGCACCCATATGACCACCGGGCTCAACTTCAATCCGGCGGAGCACACCTGGGACTGCCCCGCCCACGGCGGCCGGTTCAGCGCGCAGGGCAGGCTGCTGGAGGGGCCTCCCAAGCACAATCTCAGAGTGCTCTTTGAGGGAAGCTTTTCCGAACTTGCCCAGCGCTGAACAAACAGGCATACCGGCGTCCAACTGCCGGAAAAGTCCGGTCGGGCGAAGCATCCCGATGGCAGCGGGCAGTACCGGCGCCGGAAAATCTTCCGGCGCCGGTACTGCCCGCTGCAAGCTTTTATGGTGTGGAATCGGTGCCCTCTGCAAAATCCAGGATTTCAGAGGTGCTCAGCATAAAGCCTCCCTCCGCCGACACCCCGGCATCATCCCTGGTGCCCTTACGCTCGGTTTTTCTGCGGGTTTTCTCGCTCTGCGGGAGGGATTTTGCCTTTCTGCTCGGGTCTTCCATGGCGTTCTTATAATCCTTTGCGTTCATTCAGATCACCGGTACGGTATTAGGTTGCCCCGTCGGGCGCGTCCTATTCGTATTTTTACTGAGAAACTGTTACACCTGCCGGGCAGGCGCTTTTTTATACAGGCGGGAAAGCCGGCGGCTTCCTGCGGGCCGGCGTTAAAATACGCTCCAGTATGGCAGACGCCTCGGCGCGGGTGATGCAATCATCCGGGCGGCAGCCCGCTTCGTCACCCCACCCGGTCAGGATACCGGCGCGGCAGAGGAGAAGAATGCTCCCGCCGTATTCGCTCCGCCGCACCTCAGCGGGAAGGCCGGCCGGGCCTAACGGGTGAAGCTCCGATTTGGGAAGGGCATTGGCAAAGAGATATGCCGTCTGGGCGCGGGTGGCAAGGCCGTCGCAATCGGGAAACTCACCCTCCCGCAGGATGCCCGCTGCGATGGCATACTCCACGCAGGCGCCGTACCACAGCCCGTCCTTCTTCAGGGGCCCTTCTTCTCCCCGGTACGCGCTGTGCAGCAGCGCCGCCATGGCGATTACCTCGGACAGCGTGAGGCATTCCTCCGGCGCCCGCCCATCTCTCCTTCCGGGCCGGACACGCTTCGGCCCGCCGCTTTCCTCCTCCTCCCGCTTCCCCGGCAATGCTCCCTCAGCGCCTGCCAGAAGATACCACAGATAAGGATGGGCGCGGGTCTTTTCCCCATGGGCCGTGCTGGCGTCTGCGGGGAAAAACGGTTCCCGCTGCTCCCGGGCCGGGGCGGCCGCAGCCTCTTTTCCGTCCGCTTCCCGGGGCGTAAGGCCGTTTTGCGGCGTCTGGTCCCGCCCGCCGGGCTGTGCGCCGGCAGACTCTTTGCGGGGCTCCGCATTTCCGGGGAGGGCCGGTCTTTCTGCCGCCTGTTTCCCTCCGGCATGCATTTCCGCATCGTCGGGCACCTCCGGAGCCTCAATGCTGCCAGGCACCTCCGGAGCCTCGATACCGGCGGGCAGCCGGGAGGGCGCGCTGCCGGGCACCTCCGGCGGCGCTGGCCGGACAGGCTCCGTCAGGCCTTCTGCCTCCGGCGGGTCATGCGCCGGCGCCGCTTCCCCCACATCCGCTGTGAGCGCGGGCGGTGCGGGCCTGCCCATAGGTCCGGCTTCCTGTAAGGGCGCTGCCTGCCCTGTGCCGCCTGTATCCGGCCCGGGCGGGGACTCATCCGGCGCACTGTCCTGAGGGGCGTCCGGCGGCAGCGGATCGGGCGGAGGCATCTCCGGTGGCACGGGAAGCAGCCGATCGCCGCCGGGCCCGGTCTTTCCTTCTGCCTGCGGGACGGGCTGCCGGACAGCATTCTGCCGCTGCACAGGAGACGGAATGCCGGTTTTTTCCGACCGTCGGCGGACGCTTCTGCCCATCCTGTCATAGGCGCTCTCCAAAAACGCCGACAGCTCCCGGTCGGCCCCTCCCAGGGTAACGGTATACGCCCTGTCAAGGCCGGCAGCCGCACTTGTGCCGGGCCGGGCGGGGTGCATGCCGTCCCGGCGGATGTCTTCGTGCGCCGGACGATAGGACGCATCGGTACCCGTCGGGCCAGGTCCCGTGTCCGGACTCCCCAGCTGCACCGTATAGGCGCTTTGGTCAGGTTTTGTGCCGTCTATGGCCGTATTCTTCCCCGGTGCGGGCGGGAGAAGAAATTCCTCTCCGGTGCCCGGCTGATTTTTTCCTTCATCCGAACCGCCGCCGTCGGGCAGGATGGGCAGGACAGGGGGAAGCCTTCCCTGGACTTTTTCCATGGCCCACACCTCCGGTACTCTGAAATAGAGATATACCTTATATTTCGTCACTGCCTGTGATTTCTTGAATTTCAGCCTCCTTCTTCCCCGGCCCCGTCCACATTCCGACGCAGTTTTTCCATATATTGGGATATACTGTGGGGTACAGCCTGCAACTGGTACGGGAAGGAGACGAAAAAACATGACCACAAAGGAGAAGCTGCGCGCAAAAACGACGCCACTGAAGGAGGAGGCGGCTCAGACGGGGCCGGTGGCGAGCCATATGCCGGCACTCATCCGATGGGCGGAATATGCCATCCGGTTTCTGCTGGCAGCGGTTTTGGCGGGAGCGGAGGTGTTCGGGGGGTACGCCCCCTTCGGCGTGGCGATGGTAGGGGCCTCGGGTTCGGGCTCGGGCGGCTTTGCCGCCCTGCTGGGCGCTTGCTTCGGCTACCTCTCCTTTATGGGCTTTGTGCTCTCTCTGCGCTATGTGGCCGCCGCCATTCTCACCTTTTCCGTGGCGTTTGCCTTCTATGACGTGAAGCTTTACCGGAACGTGTGGTTTATGCCGTTGGTCACCGCTCTTCTGTGCGGCGCCACAGGGTTTGTCTATCTGTCCGACCGGGGATGGATGACCGCCGACGTGATTTTTTTCGCCACCGAACTGCTTTTTGCGGGGGCTGGGGTGTACCTGTACCGCACCGCCTTCTCACCGTGGGCCGCCGGGGAGGCGCGGGAGGAGCTAAACCTGCGTCAGACGGTGAGCCTGCTTTTGTTCGGCTTTACGGTGCTGATATCCCTTTCTCAGATCACGCTGCTGGAGGATATTTCCCTGGGACGTCTTGCCGCCTGTCTTGCGGTGATGCTCCTGGCCTACCGGGGCAGGGCGGGGGTGGGCGCCGCCGTGGGGGTTTCGGCCGGACTGGCCATGGACCTGGCATCTGCAGGCGGGCCCTATTACAGCATGGCGTACGGGTTTTCCGGCCTTGTCACCGGAGTGTTCCGAAAGGAGGGCAAGCTGCCGTCCGCCCTGGCCTATGTGCTGGCCAACGCTGCGGCGGTGTTGTGGACCTGGGACAGCGGAATCCGGATTTCCAGCCTGTATGAGGTTTTTATCGCGTCCGTCCTGTTCCTGGTGCTTCCGGACGCCGTATCCCGCCGGATCGACGCCTTGCTCTTCCGGGACGAGACCGATGAAACGGCGCAGCGGGCGGTCTGTTATGTGAAATTACGCCTGGACAAAACGGCCGCAGCCTTCCGGGAGCTTCACCAGTCCCTGCGCGACGCCTTCCGCACCGCGCCCCAAAACACCTGCAATGTGGCGCTGGTCTTTGACCGGGCGGCAAACCGGGTCTGCCGCCGCTGCGCCCTGCGGGACCTGTGCTGGCAGCGGGACTATGTCACCACCTTCAACGCCCTCAACGACGCCACAGCCTCCATGGTGGACAGGGGCAGAGCGGTGCCCGCCGATTTTCCCATGCACTTTTCCGGCCGGTGTCTGCATTTTCCCGACTTTCTGGCCGCCGCCAACGAGGAGCTGACCGCCTTTCTCTGCCGCAGTCAATATCAGAGCCGGCTGGCGGAAAACCGCCAGGCCGTGTGCCGGCAGTATGCCGAGCTGGGCAGCATCCTAAGCCGCGCCGCTTCCCGGCTGAGCGCGCAGCTGCCCGGCGACCCGGGCAGGGAGAAAAAGCTGCGCGCCCATCTGGCTGCCCTGGGGGTGGACGGCAGCGCGTACTGCTACTACGATGAAAACGGGCACCTGCGTGTGGAGACAGCAGACCACCCGCTGCTGCGGCAGAGCGAAGAGAGGGACAAGCTCTCCGCCCTGCTGGGCCTTCCTCTCCGGCCCCCGGAGGCGGAGGAGGGGCAGCTGGTCTTCACGCAGGCGGAACCGTTTATGGCGGTGGCGGGGGTAGCCGCCCGGAAGCGGGACGGCGAAACGGTCAGCGGCGATGCCGGGACATGGTTTCACTGCGCGGACGGCACCCTTTATATTCTGCTGTGCGACGGCATGGGCAGCGGGGAAGCGGCCCGCCGGGAGAGCTGTCTGACTGTGCGGCTGCTGGAGCGTTTTCTGCGGGCCGGCGTGGAGGCCGAGGCCGCCCTCTGTACCCTCAACTCGGCGCTGGTGCTGCGGGGTGAGGCCCAGGGGGGATTTACCACCATTGATCTGCTGGAACTCAACCTTTTCTCCGGCGAGGGCACGCTGTATAAATTCGGCGCGGCGCCCACCTATGTAAGGAAGAAGGAGACGGTCAGCCGTCATACGGGGGCGGCGCTGCCCGCCGGACTGACGGCGGGGGATACGGTGCGCCCCGACGTCACCCGCCTGCACCTGGAGCACGGCGACTGCGTGGTGCTGGTGAGCGACGGCGTCATCGCCGGGGGAGAGGATGCCTGGCTTCGGCAGGCGCTGGCCGTCTTTGACGGCGGCAGTCCCAAACAGCTGGCCCGCCAGCTCATTGAGACGAGCGGCGAAAAAAACGAGGCTGCCGACGACCGCACCGCCATGGTGATCACGTTCTCTGCCCGTGAGGCGGGCTTCGGCAGCAATTGACAGCCGGGCATCCCTGGGGTACAATGGGAATCGCCAAAGGAAAGGGGAATACACTTCTATGAGAAAAGCCCTCGCATTGCTGCTTGCTGCCGCTCTGCTTGTCACACCCGCGCTGGCGGTGCAGGAGGAGCCTGCGGCCACCCTTGAGGCACAGCCCTTGTCCCCCTGGGCGTATGACGCCCTTGCCGACATCTATGCCCTCGGCATGTGGAGCGACGATTATGATTACTGTATCCTTGATCCGGTAACCGAGGAGCAGCTGGAGCTCATCTGCGGCGCCGTGGCCGAGAAGCTGGCTCTGCTGAGCATTGCGCCCAACGAAGACGATTCGGAGCCCCTTGTCATCGACAACACCCGCCGGGGCGTGAAAAACGCCCTCTATCAGGAAATTGCAGCTTACGATATGCCCTATGTGGATTCAAAAAGCGTATATGATACGCTTGGGGAGCTCGGCGTGGTATTGGGCGACGGGACGGGCAACGATATCGACAGCCGTGTCTGCACCCTGCAGGAGGCGCTGGTTATGGCCAGCCGATTGGTGCTGTCCCTCTACGACTGCTACAACGCAGGCTCCTTGGGCCTACTGTGGAAGGCGGTAAACGGCGGTAACACACTCTACCTTCTGGGCACCATCCATGTGGACCGCAGCAACGTCTATCCCCTGCACCGGCAGCTTCGCACCATCCTCACCGAGGCCGACGCCGTTTTATTCGAGGTGGACCTCAACGATGCCGAGGGCATGACCGCCCTTATGCTGATGCAGATGTACCGCGACGGGTCCCTGCTGTCCGACCACATTGCCCCCGCTCTCTATGGCAAGGTGGTGCAGGCGCTGGCACCCCTGGGTCTTTCCGAGCAGCAGGTGGCGGTATACAAGCCCTGGGCGCTGGCAAACACCTTCCAGGCTCTGGCCATGATGGACGAGAGCACGGGCGAAACCTTCATGGCGGTGGATTCCTACGTAAACGCCAAGGCCGCCAATGTCGGCGTGACCATCGGCGCGGTGGAGAGCTATGAATTTCAGGGCGGGATTTTTGACTCGCTGTCCGATGCGTATCAGGAGGAGTATCTATCCGGGACGCTGGAGCTTTATCTGGGCGCGGATGCAGAAAACCAGACGGATTCGGGTGATCTGGATGATCTGGACGCCTGGATGGAGGCCTGGAAAACCCGGGATATCACCGCCTTTGCCGCTTCTTACGACAAGGATGCTTATCTGACGGGGGACGACGAGCTGGCCTGCAAGCTCTTTACCGAGCGCGATCCCCACATGATCGCGGCGGCCGCCGAAATTCTGGCCGGCGATACCCGGAAGCCCTCTTCGGCAGACCCGCATAAAACCATTGTGATGGTGGTGGGCGCCGGTCATATGATCGGCGAAACCGGCATCGTGCAGGGGCTGATTGACTTGGGCTATGCGGTGGAGGAGGTAAAGCTCCCATGAATTACAGGCCGCCTACCGTCACCCGTCAGATTACACTGTCCGCCGTGGTAGCCGCGGTATACGCCGTGCTTACCATGTCCCTGCCCATTTCACAGTACGGGCAGCTCCAGATCCGCTTTTCCGAGGCCCTCACCGTGCTGCCGTACCTCTTTCCGGCCACCGTGCCCGGCCTGTTTGTGGGGTGCCTGATCGCCAACCTGCTCAGCCCGTATGGGCTGGTGGACATCGTGTGCGGCTCGGCCGCCACCCTCATTGCCGCCCTGTGGACAGCCCGCGTAAACAGCCGCTGGCTGGCGCCCCTTCCCCCCGTTCTGTGCAACGGCGTCATCATCGGCGCCATGCTGACCTGGTATGAGGTGGGATTCGGGCCCTCCTTCCTCACCCTGTTTGCGGCAAACGGGTTGTCGGTGGCCGTCGGGGAACTGCTTGCATGCTATATTCTGGGCAGCATTCTGCTGCGCGCCCTGCCCAAAATTTCCTTTTTCCGTCACATGATCCCCCAGCAGCGCCTGCATCCCCGTGCCGGGGACAGCCGGTAAACAGACATACATCACATCAAAGGAGATTTGTCTATGAAGGTCAGAAAAGCCGTGATCCCCGCCGCCGGGCTGGGCACCCGCATGCTGCCTGCCACCAAGACCGTCCCCAAGGAAATGCTTCCCCTGGTGGACAAGCCCGTCATCCAGTACATCATTGAAGAGGCGGTGGCTGCGGGCATCGAGGATATTCTGGTGGTCACCAACCGCGCCAAATCGGCCATGGACGACTATTTCGACTATTACCCCGAACTGGAGGAGCGCCTGGAACGCAGCGGCAAGGACAAGGAGCTGGCCCAGGTGCGCCGCGCCGCCGATCTGGCCAATATTTTTTATGTGCGGCAGAAGGAGACCAAGGGCCTGGGACACGCCATCTGGCGCGCCAAGCATTTTGTGGGGGACGAGCCCTTCGCCGTTCTGCTGGGGGACGATATCATGCGCGCCTCCACGCCGGTCATAAGGCAGCTTGCCGACGCGGCGGAAAAATACGGCGCTTCCGCCGTGGGGGTGCAGCAGGTATCCATTAGTGACATCTCAAAGTATTCCTCGGTCAAGGTGTCCCCTCTGGAGCAGCGCATCTTCTCGGTCTCCGACATGAACGAAAAGCCCACGCCCCAGCAGGTGTTTTCCCCCTATGCCATTTTGGGGCGCTACATCCTCACCTCGGGTATTTTTGACATTCTGGAGCATCAGGAGCCGGGCTACGGCGGCGAGATCCAGCTCACCGACGGACTGCGCACGTTGTGCCTTAAGGAAAAAATGGTGGCGGTGGACTTTGAGGGGCGCCGCTACGACACGGGCAACCTGAAGGGTTTTCTGGAGGCCACCATCGACTTTGCCCTGGAGCATCCGGAAACAGGCGACTGGCTGCGCTCCTATCTGCGGGAAAAGGCCCGCTGACCGTCCATAAAGCGTTCCGCGGAAAGCCGCGGCCTCGCTTGTCAAAAAAGCCTTCGGGCTTTTTTGATAAAATATAGCCTCCCGCCGCGGCGCACGCCGCGGCGGGAGGCCTGTCCTTCCACAGCCGAAAAATCTGTTATCCGTCCGGCATCCGGCCGCCCACGTCCCGCTGGGCCATTTCAATGGCCTTTCTCACCATGCTGCCGCAGTCTCTGGACGAGACATCGCCCCAGCCTCTCGCTCTCACGGTGTCGTAAACGCCAAGCTCCTTGGCGATTTCCGCCTTCAGATTCTCAGACATGATGCCGCTGCGTCCACTCATACGAATTCCTCCTCCACATATCTGCTTAAGGGAACTTGCTGCCGTGGCGCTGTTTGTTCTCGGTCTGCGCCGCTTTGCATGCTGCAAAGCAGTATTTAGTTTCATTCAATTTTCCGTTCTTATACCAAATACTACGATGTGCATAAAAATGGAACATTCAGGGGAAGCGTCCTTTTTGCTCAGGACCGGTCCGCCCGCTCAAGGGTGCCCGTCCCGGCGTCCAGGTAATAGGCCCCGGTATCGGTGGTGAAATACCACACCGGATATAGGGTGACAGGATCGTTGAGGCCGGGGGTAAACGCATAACCCGGAGTCATGTCCGTCAGCTCGGTGCATATGCCGCCCAGCTTGTTGAGCCCCTCCAGAAACCGCAGAAGGGCAGTCGCCACCGAGAGGGGTTCGGCCTCGCCCGAAGGCACGGGGCTGCCGGTAAGGCGGTAGCTCTCCCCGCCCCGGATGGCGATGAGCGCGCCTCCCTCGTAGACAAGGGCGGCCTTGCAGGTAAACACCGGCATGCCCTGCCAGAGCTGGCGCACGGTGACAACGGTGCGCTCTTTCTCCTGCGCCACTGCCACCGTCTCCCCCTCAAATCCCAGAAGCGCCAGGGTTTGGACGGCATGCTCCGCCGCCGTCAGCTCCCCCAGCGGAAAGGCGCCGGCGCGCAGAGTGGCGGAAAACTCACCCGTCCGGGAAAAGTGGATCATACCCCTGTCTCCGGTGTACAGCACGGTGCCGCCCTGCCCCGTTTCAACCGCCGGTCCCAGCAGGGCGGATGCGGCGCCGGCCTCTTTCTCCCTGTCCCGCTCCATAGAGAGCCGGCTCAGGCTTATGTCCCGGGGCAGGCGCTGCAGATCCGCCGCAATCCCGTTTTGCGCCAGCACCCTCACGGCGTTTTCACGGGCGCGCTCCCGCTGCCGGGCGCTGTGCGCTTCCTGGGAGGCCACCAGCACCAGCAGACACAGGTTGACGGTCAGCAGGATGATGAGAAC
>Ga0123328_1004503_pt1 | contig 11313 bp, 11 predicted proteins | sample BioC12SIPDNA_2_FD_89702 | JGI IMG/M metagenome (GOLD analysis project Ga0123328, IMG submission 89702) | Anaerobic biogas reactor microbial communites from Washington, USA - Biogas_R1_A C12 SIP DNA | ecosystem: Engineered > Bioreactor > Anaerobic > Unclassified | place: Washington, USA...
CGCGGCCCGGCCACCGGATCAACCTCGGCGGTGAGCGCACCGATCTGCGCGGCAGTCACGCCGTGCGGATTGTCGGTGCGGTTCGTGTGTACGGCGACCGCGCCTGAAATAGATGCCAGCCCTCCGGTAACAGACACGAGCTGCGGGCCGTAGTCGGTGACGCACACGAGATTCGTGTTGGTGAGATCCTCAAGCTTCCGCATCGCCACCTGCCCCATCCCCGTCAGCGCCAGCATCGCCGCCGCAACCGTCAGAAAACGTTTCATGTCGCACTCCTTATCGTGTTCAGATACGTGACAATCGAGTTGAGCAGCGCCTTGATGTCAGACAGCATGTAAACGGCCCCGATCTGCGTCAACTCCACTTTGTCCTGAATGATCGATTTCAACGCCAGCGCCTCCTGCGCCGTCTCAAGCGCCGTTGTGGCGTTGGCCCCCGCCACATTCGCCGTACCTTGCGCAGCGGCAGCCGCAGCAATCGCCCCCGCCACACCGCTTTCGATGGCGGGATGACAGCCGACATCATCGCGCCCCGTCAGATTATTGTGGGGAAATGACGATTCCCCCTCAACGGCGTCATTGTGCTGATGCCCCTCGATGCGTTCGGTCAGGTTGTCGATCTGCGTCTGAATCTGCGTTGAACCGGCAACGGGATCGAGAGGATTCTGAATCCAGTTCGACACCACAATCGTCGCGCGGCCATATAGGTTGTCGCTCGTGCCGCTCTCCAATCGAAGTTCACCCTCTCGGGTGTCTTGTGCGCAGGCATTCGCAAAGGCCGCTCGCAGATTGGCGGTGGCGAGATTGAGGGTGCAGGTCGCGTTTGCCCCGGACGCCGCCCACGCATCCCCCGTATCAGCCGGAAAGCGTGCATACTCTCTGCGCCCGCAAGGGGAAGTGAGAATCAGCACAAGCCCCGATGGAATTACAGGGTTATCGGGGTCTGTGACATCGTTCACACCAACGACTGTCACGGCGACCCGCTCATTCACCGCCACCGAGCCTACGGCTGTCATCCGCTTGCTGCCGTCGGATGTGGGGGTGATCGTCAGTGATGTTGCCACAAGTGCCATTTTACACCTCCGCCAGTCCGTCAAAAATCGTTCCGGTCATCGCCGCCGTCGGCCCGCCGTTCGACATCCTCATCGCCAGGGTGTCGCAGGCGTTCGTGAACCTGTCCCCATAGGCTGTACGCGCCACGGTCGGCCCCGTGAGAAGAAGATGCGCCGCCCCGTCCGCGATTACCGCCCCGTACTGCTGCACGATGGCGGAGGGGATCGACTCGCCCGTGAAGGCCAGCCCCAACGTAAAAACCACCGTGCCCTCGCTCCCTTGGCACGAACCCGCCATGACCGGCGCGATCGTGCAATCCTCCTGCTGATAGGGGTCGGGGATGACCGGGGGCAGCCCGCAGCCGGGTGCCGCTACAAGCACATAGCCCCCCTGCTCGATGAAATTGGCGATGCTGGGGGCGTAGACGTTGCCGATGCGGGGCATGGGTATGCCGCAGGGGATAGGCGCCACACCGTCGCCCGGCGTGCCCTCCATCCGCTGCAGGCATATCCCTTCCATAAACGAATCGACACGGAGCACCATCGCGTGAAGGTATCCGTGCCGAAACCCGAACCAGCTATCTTGAACGTGTACGCAGCGACGTGTCTCTTTCCAGACGCCTGTGCGGCGAAGAAACTCCCTCGCCGCCTCACAGACCGCCTTGCGTATCTCCAGCTCATTCTTGCCGGGGGCGCGGTATACGACATCCTCGGTGACGGCTTTCAAGTCCGTCACTTGCACCGGCTCCAGCGTGTAACCGCCCGTTGTCATGTTTCCGCGCTCCTTTCATCGTGTACCGCTTACTTCGCCGCCTTGGGTGCGCCAGGGGTCTTCTCGGCACCCTCCGCCGCCTTGGCCTTCGCCATGATCGCCTTGATCAGATTGCCGCGCGTGGGGGCAAACGCCGGGTCTTTCATTTCCGGGCAGCCAATGGTGGCCGCAAGGATCGAAAGCTCCTCGGTCTTCTTGGCGCACAACTCGCGCCCGTCAAACGCCGCATCCGCAGTGGCCTTGCCGTCGTTCTCATCCGCCGTGCTGCCGGGGGCCGGGGGCGGTGGGGTCGTATCTTCCGGCAACGTCGCGGTGTTCGCGGGGGCGGTGGCGACCGGGCTCTCTTTGACCGCCTTATGGTTCTTCACAAGGATTTCGGGGGACTTGTTCACCGCAAAGAGGGCGGCGACATCCTCCACGCTGATTTTACCTTTGCAGACCAGCGCGTAAAGCTCGGAAGAAACGACCTTGTCCCGCAGGGTGGCATCGACGAATGTCTGCTCCGTGACGGGGTTGATCTGGCGGTTTCGGGGATTGAAGACGTATTTCATAGATAGCCTTTCGGTGGAATACCCCCGGAGGTGTCACCCTCCGGGGATGATTGAATCAATGCTTCTTCGGTTAGTAGCCCAGGCCGAAGTCGGTTATCTCCGTGGCGGTATTGCCGCCGTCGGAAATTTCATTCACCGTGTTGAACAGCGCCTTCAACTCATCCACTTCGGGGATGTAATCCACGAAGAAGACCAGCATCAGCACGCCGCCCGTGATTGCCGTGGCAGTCGGGTCGTCCGCATTATTGTCCAGCACCGCGCCGATGGTCAGGCTGAGGTTTTCCTTGGCCCCGGCAACGCCGGTCGAGCCATCGGCGAGCGACACATCCGTCCATTTCGCGCCAAGCGCCGGGCCGTTCACATCCGCCAGCGTCATGGACGCAAGCGTGGTGGAACCCGCCTTGAGCGTGATCGGCAGTGCGGAAATGCCATCTTTAGACAGAACCGTAATCGGTTTGACGATCTGCGCCGCCACCGTGCGAACAACACAGTTTTCCGGCAACGCGCCGATGCCGTCAACGATGTCCTTTTCCACCAGACCGGTAGCGGCCGGTGCGCCCACTTTGGCGAAATCGACAAAGAGGGTAAACGCCGAACGGCCGAAACGGCCCGTGGCGTTAACGCTGTCGGCAAAGCCGACCAGCTTATTGGGAGCAGTGTAGGTTGTAGCCATGAAAAGGGGCCTCCTTCAGACCCTGTTTGATCGGTTAGGTCGTCTGCGCGGCATACTCGTCGAACGTGACATACGCCACGCCCAAGAAGTTCGGGAAAGCCGCGAAGAAATCGTAGTACCGCACATCGCGGTCCACGTCCAGCAGATTCTTCTGATCTTTGATCTGCCGGTCGCTGTCGGTGTAGGGCGGCGTCGCCATGACCGAGCGGTTCTGACCGAAGATGATCGGAATAACCCTCACACCCGCCGGGGCAAATCTCGCGCCGCCCGTGCCGTCCGTGACAAACGTCGGGAGCAGGTTGGTCTTGATCGCCCGGGTCCAGCCGCCGAGGTGCGTGGAGTTGAGCCACATCACATCGCCGAACAGTGAATTGCGCTTCTCGTCCTGGGCGGTCGCACTGATCGCCTTGTCGGAGAGCTTGCAATAGGTGTTCAGGAGGGCAGGGTAGTACACGAACGAATCCGTGCTGCGCTGCTGGTCGAACAGGGTAGCGCCGGCCATAACCGTGTCGCCGCCGTCCCCGCCGATCTGTTCGGACAGAGCAACGTCCAGAGACGCCACAAAGTCCACAGCCAGCATCTTCGGGCCGGTCGCGCTGGACGCCGCCAACGCCGCCTGATCCTTGAACAGAATCACAGGCAGGGTCGGGGTGCCGAGCAGAACCTTACCGAGCAGACGCCCGCCGTACCCAATATCAGGCCCGCCGCTGACGGCAACGGTCGCGCCCTTGTTGTAGGTGCCGGCGTTCTGGATGCAGAAGTCCAGATACTCCTTGAACCGGTTCTTGGCGAAGTCCTGCATGCCCGAGGTCAGAAACTCCCCGGTCAAATCCCAACGGGACTCACGCCGCTGCTTGCGGGTGGTGCCGATCTGGGTGTACTGCGCACGCTGGGGAATCCACTCCACGTCCTTCGACTCGGGGAACTGCGTGATCATGTCACGGCCCTGAATCAACGGAAGAGAGCGAACATACGCCTCCCACGTGAAGATGTAGCCAAGGCTACCTGACTTTGTGGGGGTCAATTCGCCGGGAGGGTTAACGGTGGTCACGTCCGTAAACGTGGCCTCGCGGAAAAGACGCATCAGCCGATCAGCAAAGACCGGAGGCGCCCAACCGCGCGAAGGAAGTCCGGCCGCTACATTAGCGCCGGCACCTGTGCGTGTCGGAAAGAAAGCCATAACTCACCTCATACGAGCCCGTATGCGGTGGCTGCCTGCTCCGCCTTCTCCTGTGCCGCTATCCAGCGGCCATAGAGAGCGTCGGTCTGTTTGTTGAACTCCTCCTCCGTGATGGCGAGATTATCCAGTTGCCGCTTCAGGACAGCCTTGTCCCGCATATAGTCGGCATCCGTATACTCGCACCTTACCGTCGGAGTGAAGCCGGGGACCGCGCTTGGCGAATACCCGCCACCCGCAACCAGCTCTTTGTTCTGTTGGATGAAACTGTAAACTGCGTCGGACACGGTTTCAACATCAGCCTCTGCCTGCCCCCGTTTTACCGAGGGGCGAGCCTCCAAGAACTTCGACCACGCCTCAGCGAGATCCCCGTCACGCAGACGGAACGCAAACCCCGGAAGGTTGTTGCTCGACAATTTCTCGTCAAGCTGCTTCCAGTACGCCCGCTCCAACTTTGCCTGCGCATCGGCATTCGCCTGCTCATCGAACCGCTTGCCTATGGTGTCGAGTTTCCCCAACACCGGGGCGAACATGCTCTTGAGTGCGCTCACGCCGTCAGCTCCGAAAATCTGCTCGGCCTGTGGGTCGAGCTGCATGGAGGTCTGCTGCAACGCTGCAAGCCGCTTCTCCGCCTCGGCGCGTTGTGCGCGCTCTGCATCAAGCTCCTGCTGCGCCTCGGCGCGTCGTGCGCGCTCTGCATCAAGCTCCTGCTGCGCCTTCTGCAGCCGTCCCTGCTCGGAATCAAAAGCATGTGCCTTTTTCTTGAGCTCTGCCAGCTCTGTGTCTGATATTTCTGCCATAATCCTTCTCCGCGATAGCCTTACGGGTCACGTCCAGACACCACAGCGCGGCACCCGCCGGGCTGCTGCCTGAGTCTTACACCGCATCCTCCTGATCTTCCTTCGGCTGCTCTGCGGCCTCGCGGGCGGACGCTTCCTGTTGCACCAAGAGGTCGGCCTGCGACTTCGCGGAGGAGACAAACTCCACCAGGTTTGCTGCGACGTAAATTCTTCCGATCCCCTGATGCAGCAAAAGCTGCTTATCGGGATCTGTGTTGGTGTAGATCGCCGGGAGCACGGGCGCCGTGATAGCCGCCAGATACTTCTTCACGACCGCCCATCCCGGGGTGTCCACCAAATCGGCGGCAGCGTCAAGCTCGGCTCGCGTCAAGCCCCCCACATCCGCCTTCTCAAAATAGGGAAAATCATTAATCATGCAGCACCTCGCCTTGCGGCCACGCCGCTTTCACGTCCCATGCCCGCCTGTTTCATCGCCTGCTGGGGCTGTGCCTGATACCCTTGCGGCTGCCCGCCCCCCTGCGCCCCGCCCTGCGCCCCGCCCTGCTCACCTTGGCTCACCTGCGTCAAGAGAGCCGCCGAGCGTTCGGCATCCGCCATGGTGGCGAGGAATGCCTGACGGTCCTCATCCGGGATGAGCTTGTCGGCGTTCGGGAACTCGGTGTTCTTCAGATACTCCCGAAGGGCGATAAGAAGTTTCTCCGGACCGAGCAACTGCGCCATGAGAGGCGTCATCATCGCTTGGAAGCCTGCGGAGACGACCTGCTGCTGGGCCGAGCGCATGACCTTCGACAACTGGCCGCGGGCGATGATCTGCGCGTCTCCCTTGCAGCGTTTGTCGGGGTGGTTACGGTTGATGTAGGCAATCACCTTGTTCAACATCGGGACAATAGCGGTCGCGTCGATGTTGCCGATCACGAAGGTGGCGATGATCGAAGCCGCCTCCTGAATCTGCATGAGCCCGGTTGCGGTCCGAGCTGCGCCGGCGAAGTTGCCCGAGCCCAGCATATTCCGGTTGAAGCCGGAGGCGTCATCGGCCAGCTTGCCGATGGCATCAAACAGGGCGATGATCTCGCGGATGAGATTGGGAAGCGCCACCGGCTGAATGGCGGCACCCTGCTGGGCGGTCTGGCTGAACGCATTGGCGTTGCGGAGAAACACCTTGCCGGGAGAAAGGGCGAACGCGCCGGGGCGGTCGGCATCGACAAAGCTCGAATAATCGTTGACCACCAGCGGCACGAGCCCGGCGAGTTGAAGCTGCTTCTTGAGAGCGGCCATCGCGATATTCATAAGCGTCTGGCAGTTGTCGATCTGCGAAGCGGGGGGCCAGCCGAAGAACTGGGCCGAGTCGCCGTAGAAGCATGTCTTAGCCACGGGGCGCCCGACGGCGGGGTCGCACACCTTGGAGTAAATGACCCGCCCCGCCAACACGACCGCCTCTGTCTCGTAATAGGATTCCGGATTGATCTCCCCCATGCCGTCCGAGTTGATTCCTTGCTCCTGCAGCTCTTTCCCCGACGCTAACCCGAACCACCGCACAGCCTCATATTTCTTCGTCGTGCCCGTCGTCTCTCCAAGCTGCGCCGAGCGCTCCGCCGCATCAGTCATCGTCTGTGAACTGATATCGACACCTCGGGGATGCTGAAGAAGAATCTCGCGAATCACATCGGAGCGCCAAGCGCCTTTCGCCTTCGATTCGGCGGCGCGGGCAAGCTCGGCCTTGGTATAGCGCACCCGGATGCAAAGATCGGCATCATCCGGGCCTATCGCGCCGGGGGAGGGATAGACATCCATGGTGGAGGGGACACTGAAGCGCACGGCCTTCTTGATCTGCGGCTTGTAGGAAACGCTGTCCTTATCGCCCTGCAGGACAAGCTGCACTGTCGGCTCGTCGCAGGGGCCGATTATGACCGCTGTGCCAAATTTGACGAGATTCGCCACGAATTTACGAATGACCGTGACCGTGAACCCGGCCTCAAGAAAAATGTCATCAACAACACGCTCCAGCCGCTCCGCCCGCTCCGCCGCAAACGCTATCCGATCGTGATCGATCTGCTTCTCGTTCGCCTTGAGCGCCGCGTTGGCGTATTCGGCAATCTCTTCCGGGGTGGTCGCGCCGTTCGCCTGCGCCAGCTTCAGGCCCTCGGCGGCGTACTTCATGACGATGCCCGCCTGCACATCGGTCGGCAGCACGGGGTCGGGGCTGTGCGTCAGCCCCCAGGACTTGTCACCGATCTGCCCGAACACCCGGTTGAGGACGGCCATGATCTGTATGAGTTTGGCGCGGGTAAGAGAGTCGTAGGTCTTGGGAAGCACACCCATCGACTGAAACAGGCGGATGTCTTCGGGCGGTGGCTTTCTCGCCCATGCCTCTAAAGCCTTTGTGAGAACGGCATCCGCCCCGCTTGTTCTGCGGTGCGTGACATTCTCCTGAAACACCCGAAGCACCCGAGAGGCGAGGGCGTTTTCTGCGGCAGAGGATGGAATATCCGTTTTCACGAGACTGTCTTACCACAAGCCGTAGGGATTGTCAACCCTAGATGTTGTGGAAAATGACAATTCTCGTCAACCGATTCCGAGCGGTGCCGCCTCCTCAAACGCCGGAGACGTGATTCGGATAAGCTCACTATAGCCACACAACTGTACGCCCGTCGGGTCGTTTCGATTGAGGGCATACCACTTCTTTCCGTCGCGGCCGCGCTGCGGGTCGAGCACGTTCCAACGCCCGTCAAAATGAAGTACAACATAATGCGTGCCGGCCACGTGATTGAGCGATGGCACCACAATGATGTGAGGGAAGGTTCTCCTGATCTCAGGATACAACAGGCGCTCGAACCTCACATGCAGCGAGCGCAACAACCAATCCATGTCCCGGGGGCCTATCCCATTACCGATAGCGCCGTATTTCTGCTTCACCTCGTGAAACGTCCTGCCCGATACCATGGCCGCGCAGGCAATCCCGCATGAGAAATCGCACCGCTGGCGCACCAGCCTCATCTGAATCTTATCGTCCATGTTGCTCCCTTAGCACAACGCCTCTTCCCCGCCGTCCCCCGCCCGCTGCCATGCCGGAACGTACAAGGAGCCCTCCCGGACATAACTGCGCCCGGTCACCTCGGACATCTTCATCTGATCCACGCCCCAGCGGGCGCCGCAGCACATGTACTCGAAGGCGTCGGCAATGTGAGAGTGGGCGTTCTTCGCCGGTTCGTCCGTGTTCATGTACTCCGCGCCGATCTTGCGCCGCCCCCAGACGTAGCCGCCGCCTATCGACCGGATAAGCGTGGTGCAGCCGGGGTCGATCTGCACCGCCCCCTTGTTGTTGATGATGCGGTTCAAGAAGTGCCGCACCGCCTCAAGGCGCGTGCCGATGTCGTTGTTCGGCAGCCGGGCCGGGGGAACTGCGTCAAATCCGCAGCCCCGCATAAGCAGAATGCCGCCCAGCGGAGAGTGCTCCGAGCGGTTCAACGCCGCCGGGTCGCAGTAGAGGGTAAGATCAGTGATCGAAAAGCCATGCGCCGCCAGCATGGGGCGCAGGACGTTGTTGGCGAAGGTCTCCACGCTCCCCGTCGGGTCTACAGCCTCGGCGAACACATTCAGCCGACCGTCGGAGCCCATATAGCCCAGCACCGCGCGGCGGGTCTGTCCGAAGTCCATGCCGCCTATCAAACGGGTGCCGGGGGGCGGCCAGGGCACGCCGTTCTTCGCCACATGCCACCTCTCGGAGAAGTCGCTGAAAACCGGATCTCCCACCTCCGTCTTGCTGTAGAGGCAGCACACGTAACGGTCAATATGCTCAGAGTTGGAGGTGTCGATGATGTTCTGGTAGTAGTCCCAGTGCTCGTTGAGATGCTCGATATTCTCCGCCGGGGGGATGCCCGGCCGCTGCCCCTCGTTCAACTCGTACCTCCACTTCTCGAGCTCGTCATCCCACACCTTGAACGCCGCCGGGGGCTGCTCGAAGTACACCTCCTTCTCCGGATTGGCCCCGCCGTCGCGCGATTTCTTGTACCACCATGAGTCTTCAGAGGCGGCATTCGTGTCCATGTCGACCCCGTGGTTCTTGAAGTAGCGCCAATATCCCTTACTGTCTTTCCACGCCACCGGAAGGTCCTTGAAGTTGGGCGGGGCCATCGACAGATCAGGATAGCGCCCGCAGCGGCCGACCACCGCGTCCTTCGCCTTCTCCGAGATCGTCGTGGCCTCGTTGATCATCCCCCCGCTGAAGTTGTTGGAAAGCAGATTGCCAAGCGCCCCCACTTTGTCCAGACCGAACCCCCGCAGCTCAAGAATATGCTTCACCCCGCCCTTCGTCTGCTCCAACGTACCGAACACCCCGTACTTCGAGCCCTTCATCTGCGTCCGGGGAAACATCGCCATCCAGGTGTCAACCAGCGTCGCCTTCAACAACGTCAGGGTGCCGCGCACCATCGAGAACCTGTCCCGCACCACACCGTCACGGCACGGATGCTGCCGCAGGTGGCGCATGTTCATGTCCGCAGCCATGCCAACTGTCTTGCCGCTGTTGTGATGGACGATACCCCACTCGCCGATGTAGTTGCCCGTCGCCTCAACGGTGAGGTCATAATATTCGCTCTCCTTGTCCTCCTGCTGGATCGAAAATATGTCCAACGGACCGTACGACACCCACGATGAGCTTCCCCACCGCGTCTCAAGCTCCTGCACGGCGAAAAACCTGTCGGTCGCCTCAACCTCCCCCAATCGCCGCCACACCCCTTCCATCCCCTCCGACATCATGGAGAGATGCTCTGGGGCGCATCGGAACCATTCGCTGCTTTTCAGCGCCACCCTCAACAGTCTTCCCGTACCTTTGACAAACGGCGCTGTGGCCCACTCCAGCCCCACGCTGGCGTCGGCTCTGACACTCCACACCCTGAATGGCTCCCCGCTCAGATAGAGGTTCTCGATTGTCTCCAGCCCCCGCTCCGTCCAGATGCGGCACTCCCCCGCCAAGCAGCCAACCGGCCCCATCACACCGCGCACCAGCCGCTCCTCCCTGTGCAGCAGCTCCATCGTCCGGCTCGGGTAGTAGGTCAGGTCCCGCCCCTTCCGGTACTCCTCCCACCGCTTTAACAGCGCCTCGTCACTCAGGCCCTCGTCATCGCCCGAAGCAACCCGGCGCCCAATGTCCGCCTCAAGATCGTCCAGCGCCTCGGCATAAGATGTGTCCCGCCCCATAACCTCACCCCTTCCTGTTGATCTTGCGCCACGCCGCGCTCAGATCGGGCAGGCACTTCGACAGAAACACTCCCGCCCAGTCGCAGCATTGGTCGAACGTGTGGTGATCCATGAGAAACATATACCCATCCGTCGTTTCCCGGGGAGCGTGCGCTTGGGAGTACGCCGCGCCCCTCCGATGAAGCAGCGCCTCCATCGACTCATGCAGCAAACTCGCCACACCGTCCGCCCAACTCTTCCCCTTGCAACGAATGACGATCTTCTGACACCCCCCATCCGCCGGGTTGTGCCAAACCGCCGCGGCGCACCCATCGGTGTCTCCGTCCAGCTCGACCCGCACATTGTCGAAGCCGAGAATGTATGTCCCAACCAATATCGGTTTGCTCATGGCGTGTCTCCTTTCGCCCCCGCCGGCACACACTCCATCGCCTTGAACGCCGTCGCCCTGTCCGCAAACAATACCGTGTCCACGTTCTCCCCAACAGGAGCCACCTCCACCGGAGCCCCGTCCACACTGGGCGCAGGCTTCGGGGGCGGCCCGCCCTTCACCCCCTTCGGAACCTTCACCCCAACGTCCTTCCCCACAAACCCCAACCCCTTCAATAAACTCACCCCAAGGTTGTTGTCGAACCTCCTCAGCGTCACCCTCTCCCCGCCACGCACATCCTCAACGTCGTACCCGTTCAGACTCCTCCCCCATAAATCATCCTCCAGCCGACTCGCCGCCACCTCCCGCCGCACCTTCACCGCCGCCGCCCATAAAGCCGCATACTCCGCATCCTCCCGCCACTCCACCACCTCCAACCATGTGGACTTCGACGCTTTAAGCGCGTCCTCAGTCGATCCCTTTCCTATGTTCCCCGCCATCTGCCCCAACAGCATCAGCGCCCTCCGCCTCGGACGCTTCCCGAGTATGCCAAGGCACAGCCCCCCGCCCCCCCTCTTGTGCCGCTCCACATATTCCAGCCCCGCTATCCGCGCCAGCTTCCTCACTATCCCCTCAGGTATGTCCGCAGGCGCCGTGTCCATGTACCGCCCACGCCCCTTCCCCTCTGGCATGTTCTCTGCCACAGCCTCTGCCACAGCCTCTGCC
>Ga0123328_1004504_pt1 | contig 11312 bp, 5 predicted proteins | sample BioC12SIPDNA_2_FD_89702 | JGI IMG/M metagenome (GOLD analysis project Ga0123328, IMG submission 89702) | Anaerobic biogas reactor microbial communites from Washington, USA - Biogas_R1_A C12 SIP DNA | ecosystem: Engineered > Bioreactor > Anaerobic > Unclassified | place: Washington, USA...
TGCTCGGCCAGCGCGGCGACGTTCGCGTCGTTGTCGATCACGCACCGCATGCCCAGGCCGTCCTCGATCAGCCCGCGCAGCGGGATGTCGTGCCAGCCCACCAGGTTCGGCGAGAACAGTACCACGCCGTTGGCGATGTCGATCGTGCCGGGACTGCCGACGCCGACCCCGCGCACCGAGTCGGCGGCCGAGCCGGCCGCCGCCAGCAGGTCGCGGCAGGCCCCGCAGATGCGCTCGGCAACGGCCTCCGGGCCCCGCTGCGACTCGGTGGTCACGCGGTGGCGGTGCACGATCTCGCCCCGGTCGGTGACGAGACCCACCTTGATGTTCGTGCCTCCCAGGTCGACGCCGACGGTCAGTTCGGGCATGGTTGCGGCTCCCGGCTCGTTCGAGTCCGTTCGGGGCGGGCCCCGTGCGGGGGCGCCGGGGCGGGCGCGGGCCCGCCGTCGGCGGTGCGGCGCGATTATAGAAGCGCCGCGCGCGGGTGTCAACGCATCGAGCCCGGAGGAAGGCCGTGACGGATTCGGCACCGGCGGCGGATCGCATCGGCCCGGAGCCCTGCTGGGTCGTGACCGGCCCGACGGCGAGCGGCAAGACCGAGGTGGCCCTGGAACTGGCGCGCCGGCATCCGGTGGAGATCGTCTCGGTGGACTCGATGCAGGTCTACCGCGGCATGGACGTCGGCACCGCGAAGGCCTCGATGGAACAGATGGCCGCCGTGCCGCATCATATGATTGACGTTCTTGAGCCGGAGGAGCCATGCAACGTGGGACGATTCTGCCGGATGGCGCGGGAGGCCATGGAGGCCGTGTGGGCGCGCGGCCGGCGGCCGCTCCTGGTGGCCGGATCGCCGATGTACCTCAAGGCGCTTCTCTGGGGTCTGCTGGACGGCCCGGGGCGGGACGGCTCGCTCAGGGCCGAGCTGGAGCGCCTCCTGGCCGCCGAGGGATCCGAGGGCCTGCACCGGCGGCTGGCCGAACGGGACCCTCACGCGGCGGGCCGGATTCATCCCAACGATGTACAAAGGCTGACGCGTGCGCTGGAGTACACGGGGCTGACCGGGCGTCCCATCAGCGCCGGGCAGGACCAGTTCGCCGGCCCTCCCCGCGTGCCGCATCGGATGGTGGGGCTGCGCTGGCCCCGCGAGCAGCTCTACGCGCGGATCGACCGGCGGGTCGACCGGATGATGGCGCGGGGGCTGCCGGCCGAGGTGGAATCCCTGCGCGGGCGCCTGGGGCCCCAGGCGCGACAGGCGCTTGGCTACAAGGAATTCCTGGCCGTCCATGCCGGCCGGTGCACCGCTGCGGAGGCTGTCGAGCGGATCAAACGCAAGACGCGCCGCTACGCCAAGCACCAGATGACGTGGTTCTCGCACTTCCCCGACCTGACGTGGGTGGACGCCGAATGTTGCAGTGTGCAGGATCTGGCGGATCGCTGCGAGGTCGTTCTGAACGGTCGGCTTGACAGTCCATAGGCGTTTGGCTATGATACGCGCGCAATTGCCACAAGGAGGCGAGGGTTAGATGGCAAAAGTCATATGGAGTCTGGACCTGGGCGACTGGGCGCTGAAGGTTGCCCGTGCCAGCCACGACAAGAAGTCGGGCGCCATCACGGTCGACGTGATGGACACCATCTCATACGGCGACCTCCCTTGTGGCTACGACGCGTCCCCGATCGAGAAGCACAGGGCGGGCATCGTTGCCTTCGGGACCCGTTACGAGATCGGCCCGCGCGACGATCTGTGTGTCTGCGTCTCCGGCGGCGAGGTCTTCAGCCGTTTCATCAACCTGCCGCCCGTGCTCGAGCGCATGGACGAGATCATCGGCTACGAGGCGCGCCAGCAGATCCCCTTCGACATCAGCGACGTCGTCTGGGACTGGCAACCGGTCAAGGACCCGGACCAGATCGAGATCGGCGAGGAGGTCGAGGTCGGCCTGTTCGCGCTCAAGAGGGAGCGTGTGGCCGAACTGATGGGCCTCCTGGAACCGTGGCGCGGGAATCTGCGCGTGGTGCAGAACGCCCCGTTGGCCGCCTATAACCTGCTGCACTACGAGGGGCTGGCCGACGAGCCGTGTGTCGTGGTCGACGTGGGGTCGGCCACGACCGACGTGCTGGTGCTGAACCCGCCCCGGTTCTGGGTGCGAACCCTCCTGGTCGCCGGCGGCGATCTCACCAGTGCGCTGACGTCCCAGTTCGGCGTCGGCACGCCCGAGGCGGAGACGGTCAAGCGCCGCGTGGCGCGCAGCGGGCACAAGGCACGCGTGCTGCGCATCCTGCAGCCGGTCTTCGAGGACCTGGCCAACGAGGTGCAGAGGTCCCTGGGCTACTACAAGAGCCTGGCCCGCGACGTGAAGTTCGACCGCGTGCTGGCGCTGGGCGGCACGATGGAGCTGCCCGGCCTGACCGACATGCTGGCCGCCAGCCTCCAGTGCGAGGTGAAGACCATCCGGGACCTGAGCCGCATCCGATTCGCCCCGTCGCTGGAGAGGGACGCGGTGCGCGCCGCCGTGCCGGGGTTCTGCCCCGCGCTCGGCCTGCTGGTTCAGGGCGCGGGCGACGCACGCCTGCACATCAACATGGTCCCCGAGGAACTGGCGATGGCCGGCGCCGTCGCCGCCAAGAAGCCGTGGCTGCTGGCCGCCGCCGTGGCCGTTTTGATCGTCGCCGTCATCCTGTCCGTGGGCGAGCAGGTGCATGCTCAGGAGGTCGCACGGGCCAACCAGGGCCTGGACTTCCAGGCCGTCCAGAGGGCCGAGGACATAGAGAAGCAGTTCCGGGCCCAGGCCGAGGCCGTGCAGTCGCTGGAGAACAAGCTCAATTCCCTGGCCAGGGCCGAGATCCCGCGGGATCTCTACCTGCATCTGCTGCCGGCGTTCGCCGAGATGCTGCCGCCGGACGTCTACCTGGTCGCCCAGCAGTTCAGTTGGGTCGAGCCCATGACGCTGGCGCGGGGCCTGAGCCCCATCGCCGACTGGGGCACGGCGACCCGCCGGTATGTTGCGGTTGCAGGCGGAGCGTCCACAGGCGGCGGCAGGAGTACAGGCGTCAGGGGCGCGCTCGTCGGGGATGAGGAGCAGCTCGCGTTCGCTGCCGAGATGGCTCGGCTGGAAGAGGAAAGGGGCCGCCAGATGGTCGCGCAACAGATGGCTGAGGAACAGGCGGCGCGCGACGCGGGCTATGAGAGCATGGCCCCGCGCGGGCGGTCGGGGCCGGAGGGACCGCGGACGTCGGCGTCGTCACGCGGGACGGCCGGGCCGCGCGGGCCCGCAGCGGCAGCGCAGGTGGAACCCGTCTCGTCGCTGCAGTCGCGCCTCGTGTTGCGGTTCGTCTGCGAGAGCAAGCAGCTTGACCCGCGCTACATCGAGACGCAGGTCTTCGAGAACCTGCGCAAGGCGCAGTTCCCCGATGACGCCAAGCCGGCGTTTACGGAAGTCGTGCAGGTTGGGAGTCTCATCAACATCTACCGCGACGAGGAGACGCTGGCGCGTCTGGACGAGGCCGGGGACGGCGTGCAGCGGTTTGCCGGGTTCGAGGGCTATGCCATCGTCAACGTGGGACCGGCCGGCCAGGCCGTTCAGGAAGACGCTGCGGCTGAGACGACGACGACGCGACGGCGCCGGAGGTGAGTCGCTGCCGGCGGCCGTTGCCGGTGTCCGGGTGCACCCCAGGGAGGCATGGAAGCGATGGACATGATCAGACGTATGAAGTTCTGGATCGCGCTCGGCCTCCTCGTGGTGGTCAGCGGCGTCGTCCTGGGGGTGTGGTACCGGGACGCCCGGGAGACGAGCGCCAGGGAAGCGTCCGATTTTCAGAGCAAGGTGCAGCGCGCCAAGTCGTTCAGCACCAAGTCCGACATCCGCAGTCCCCTGGACGTGCAGGCGGTGGCCGAGGCCCAGAAGCAGTATGAGGAACAGTTGAGGATGGCCAATGAGCTGCTCGCCGAGAAGGGCAAGCTGCTCGAGCAGCACATACCCGACAGGAACGGTGAGATCCGACCGGTGGCGGCGCACGAGTGGAAGGACGTCTATGACTATCAGATGAGGCGGCTCGAGGAGGACGTGCAGGCGAACTTCCCCATTGCGCCGCAGACCGTGGTGGTGAGCGCAACGTTGGGCGACGACTACCCGACGCCCGACATCCGGCGGGCAGAGACGAAACGCTACTGGGTGCAGCGTTACCTGCTGCAGGCCATGATCAAGGTCAACCGCGACAGCGACGTCATTCCGACCTTGAAGAGCTTTACCTTCGGCGGACGGCCGGATCGGCTTCTGTCGGCCGATGACGCCACCATGTTCCAGCCGATCGCCTTCGAGTTCGAGTTCGCCATTGAATACCGGAACCTACCGATGGTCATCGGGAAGCTCCTGGAGTGCGAGGTGCCCGTGGCGGTCACCACGGTGTCCATGAAGCGTCGCTCGGAGGTGTCGCTGGGCGCCAAGCGTCAGGAGGGCACGACCGGGGAAGTGCTCACGGGCAGCGCGGTCTCGGCCCTGATCGGCTCCCGTTCGGGGCCCGGTGCACGAGGAGCCGCCACCTATGCGCCGGTCGGGGGTACCTTCGACGCCATGGGGGGGTTCATTCCCCTGGACGACGGCCCGATCTTCATCGAGGAGAGAGGACGACGCGGCCCGGGCGCCGGCGCCTCCACCAGGTCCGGCCGTCCGCAGCGCGCGGCGGCGGCGGCGGCGTCGACGACGGCGGTACGACGCGAACGACGGCCGCCGGAAGAGGTCGAGGCGGGCCGGCTGCTTGTGGACGTCGTCCTGAAGGGATACGTCAGGGACTATGTCGCGCAGACCGAGGAAGCCGAGTCCGCCGAGTCCGCCGAGACTGCCGGGCAGTAGGCGGCCGAGCGCGGACGTGCCGCGGGCGCTCGATGTGCATTCTGCAGCGGTTGGAGGTCCACAATGCCGGTAGTCAAGCACGGGTTCGCCTTCAAGTACTTCGACAAGATCATCTGCGGCGTGGCCGCCCTGGCCCTGCTGGCGAGCCTGCTGTTCGCCATGGTGCGCGTGACCTCCGCATCGCGTCTGGCCGATCCCCAGGCGGTGCAGCCTGAACTGGACAGGCTGGAGCGGGCGCTCCGCGAGCGGCACGTCGAGACCGAGACGCGCGACTACGTGGCCCCGCTGCGACGGCAGTTGACGGACGTGGCCGAGCCGGAGCCGTTGCCTACCGACAACTTCTACATGCCGCTGCCGGTGCGCTACCCGCCTCTGGCCATCAGCTCGAACCGCACGTTCGTCCTCGAGTTCGGGGCACCGCTGAACGTGGAGGAGATCAAGGTCAGCGGCGGCCTGATCCGCCTTCTCGAGCACCCGGTGGAGGGCGACTATCGGCGCGTGCGCCTCTCCAGCGGGCCGGACTCGGGCGAGGTGGTCGTCGAGGCGCGCAGCAGCGATGGCGCGCGGCACGTCTACCCCGTCGTCGTGGACCCCTCGGCCGGCAAGACCGCCTTCCCCCCCAGCAGCCTCGAGATCGTCAGCACGCGCGACAGTGCCGTCGTGCTGAACGTGGTGCCGAACCCTCTGAACGAGCAGGAGGGCGTGACGGTCGCCCAGTACGAGATCTGGCGGCGCGATTGGGAAGACCCGCTCGGCGCCTTCCGGAAGGTCGCGAGCGTCGAGGCCGAGGAGGTCTCCAGCGCCGCCCCGGGCGCGCTGCCCTATCCCGTCCCCACCCAGCCCGGGGTCCCCGGCGCCCTGACCGGCGTGCAGGAAGAGGTGCCCACGGGCATCTACTGGCAGGACTCGGGCGTGACGCCCGGACAGCGCTACGGCTACAAGGTGCGCATGGTGGGCGCGAACACCTACCCGGCTGCCAGCGAGTTCACGGACGCCGTGCTGGCCGAGGTCGAGCCCCTGGTGGACTTCCGCTTCGCCAGCTCGGTCGGGGAGCGCGTGCGCTGTGAGGTATTGCAGAGTGCGGGCGCCGGGCAGGCGACCATCGGGACGTTCAACGTCGCCCCCGGCGAGGAGATCGGCGGTGTCCAGACGGCCCAGATCCACGGATCCGTGACCAGCTACCTGACGGGCAATGTGCTGCTCGACTTCCATCGCGGCGTGCTGCTTCAGGGCGGCATCACCACCGACCGGCTGGTCTATGCCGACGCCGAGGGATTCGTGCGCCAGCGGCTCCGCAGAGAGACCAAGATCGGCCAGGAGAAGTGGGACGAGGCGGCGGCCGCCGCACGTTCCCGCGCGGGCTCGGTCGGAGGCCGCGGGCGCACAGGGCTGTTCGGACGGTAGACGCACGCATCGACCTTCCCCACGCGAGAGAGGCCGCCGTGCAGGGGGGGGGAGCGCAACGTCTGCCGGCGCGTGGCCGCATTCAGGGCGTTTCGTCGAGGTTGAACCATGCAGCAGAGCGCGCGGCGCGCCGTCCGGGTTCTGGCCCTCGTCGTGGCCATCCTGGCCACCATCGTCGGCTGCAAGGGCGCACTGGTCGATCCGGTCGCCGGCTCGGCGCGCGTGTTGAGCATCGAAGAGGTGGAGCCGACCCTTGCCCTCGCCGCCGAGGCCGTCGACGGCGGACGCTACTCCGAGGCGCTGCTGCTGCTGGACGCCCTCAGGGCGAACGCCCGGCTGCTGACCCCGGAGCAGGCCACCCAGACCGCCGTCCTGTGGGGCCGTGCGAGGAACGCCCTGCACCAGCAGTCGCTGGCGCGCACCGATGACGCCGGTGCGGCCCCCACCGAGGCGCCCCCCGATGCGGCCGCCCCGCCCCTGGTGCCGGAACCCGCCGACGTCCGGGAGGCCGCCCCCGCCGTGGTGCCGGAACCCGCCGACGCCGTGGAGCCCTCCGCGACCGAACTCCTCGCCGAGGCGGTGGCCCTGTGGGAGGAGCGTCTCTACGGCCGGGCCGCCCTGTGTGTGAGCCGGCTGGACCCGCGCAGGGGCGAACTGCTGCCGCAGGATCGCCTGTTCTACGACGAACTGCGCCACCTGGCCCAGGAGGCCACGCTCGAGCTGCCCCCGCTGAGCGAGCCCGAACGGGCCCTGCGCGCGCGCGAACACCTGGATGCGGGACTGCGGGCGTTCGAGGCCGGCGACTACGCCGAGGCCCGTGCGCGGCTGGACATGGTCGCGCTCTTCGACGCGAAGCTGGACCGCGCGAGCCGGCGCAGCCTGGAGCGGGCGCGCAGAGGCGTCGTCCAGGCCATCGAGGACGCGCGCGAGGCGATCTCCAGGGGAGAGCGCCTGCTGACTGCGGGCGATCTGGAAGGGGCCCGGGAGGCCCTGCACTCCGTGAAGGACCGGGGCCTTCGCCTGGGCCAGTGGTCCCGCGAGCTGGAGCGGCTCCTGACCGAGCTGGACGCCGCCCTGGCGCAGCGCGACCGGCTGCGGGAGCAGGCGGAGAGGGCGCGCGCGACCGATCTGCTCGAGCGGGCCTCGGCGGCCGTCCGAGGGGACGTGTACTCGGAGGCTTCGGCCCTCCTGGCGGACCTGCTGCCCCTTCGGGAGCGGCTGGCGGATGAGGAACGAGCGCTCTGCGACGAACTCTGCCGCGCGGTGGAAGACGCCACCGGCGTGCAGCCCGGCCTGTCCCCGGCCGAAGTGCGCGCGCTTGCCGAGCGGGAGCTGGCCGCCGGCCTGGAGGCGTATGACCGCGGCATGTACGTGGAGGCCCGACCGCATCTGGACAAGGCCGCCCGGCTCGGCGTCAGCTTCGGCTGGCGGCGCAACCGGCGCCTGCGGCGTGCGCGCGAGGAGGTCGGCGAGGCGCTCGAGCGGCTGTACGGCCGGTTGCGGACCGGGCGAATGCTCTACGAGGCGCGGGACTACGAGGGTGCGCGGCGTGCGCTCGAGGAGGTGTGGGACAGCCGGATCCGTCTTGTGCAGGCGGACCTGGACGAGGTGGCCGGGCTGCTGGCCGCCGTCGCCCGGATCGAGCGCGAGGAGGCCGAGGCCCGGCGGGCCGCCGCGACCCGGCTCCTCCAGGATGCCCGGACCCTGGCGCAGAAGGGCGAACACGCGGCCGCCTTGGACTCCCTGGAGGAACTGGAGGGGCATGCCGAGTGGCTGACCCCCCTCCAGCGGGAGGAGCACAAGGAACTGACCGCGGCCGTCCGCAAGGCCGCCGAGCGTGCGCACCTCCGGCACGAGGCCGAGGATGCCGAGCGGATGGCACGTGAAGCCGACGCCCTGCTGGCCGCGCGGCGGGCCGTCCGCGAGGCTCTGGAGGCATACGACGGCGCGTTCGCCGCTCAGGACTACGCCGCCGCCGGGGCGCACCTGACCGAGGCGTTGGCCGTTCTGCAGACCGTCGACGCCGATTCGCGCACGACGTTGCGCGACCTGGACGATCAGGTGCGGCTCCGGGCGCAGGCCCTGGAGGACGCCCGCCGACGCCAGGCGCATCTGGCGGCCGTGACGCGCGCGCTCAATGACCTCTGCGACGACGCGACCGACGCCATGAAGACGGACCTCCTGGAGGCCGACCTGAGGGTCAGGGAGATGGTCGCGCTGGCACGCGCCGAGGGCGTGCAACTGGCGCCCCGGCAGATCGCCGTCCGCGACGCCGTCACCAAGGCGGCGCAGGAGGCGTTCCGCATCGATCGGTGGCTCCGGCCCACGCGCTACGCAGGGCTGCCCGCCGTGGCCGAGCGCTATCTGGAGGCCGGGGAACCGGACCATGCGCGCTGGGCGCTCGACCTGGTCATGGCGGCCGGGGCCGACATGGTCGGCCCGGACGTGCGGAACCACGCTGCCGCGCGGCAGGAGGCCGCGCGCCGAGAGGCCGACCGGCAGGAGGCCGTGGCGGCGCGGCTGGTGGCGGCCGTCGATGCGTGTCGGGCGGCGCTGCCGGGCGGCGACCTGGACACGGCCCTCGAAGGTGCCGGTGCCGTCCTGACCGCCGTCCGGGAGGAGGCGCTGGCCGGCGCCGCGCGCATGCGCGTGCTGGAGCACGTCGTCGCCTTCCTGGGGACCGACCTGTCGGCCGCGACCGGGCAGGCATCGCCGGACCTGCGGCGTCACCTCGGACAGCAAATGGCGCGGGCGCGGCTGGTGATCGCAGGCCAACTGGCCCCGGCCTACCTGGAGGCCGGCCGTCCGGAGATGGCCGAACCGCACCTGGATGCGCTGGCGACCGGGGCCGGGGTGTCCCGCGACGTCGCCGCCTGGGCCCGGCAGCAGAAGGACGCCCTCAAGCTGCGGACCGCCGAGGCCGAGGAGCGCCGCGAACGGGGTCTGGCCGAGGACACGCGGCGGCTGCGGGAGTTGGCCGCAGTGCTGCTTCGGCAGGCGCAGGCGGGCCAGGAGGCGCAGGCGGAAGCGACGCGAAGGGAACTGGCCGAGCGGCAGCTCGCGCTGGCCCTGCGCAGGGCGCACAACGCCCTGGAACGCGGCGAGTATGCCCGGGCCGTGCAGACGATCGAGTCCGAAGCGGCCGACGTGGTCGACCGCAGCGTGGCCGAGCGGTCCGCCTCCGCAGTCGAGGAGATCCGGCGCGCCGGCGACATCGAGGCGGCCCTGACGGGCGCGGCCGCCGCCCTGGACGCCTGCGACGTGGCCCGGGCGGTGCAGTTGCTGTCGGGCCTGCCCGACGGCGAAGAGCTGCCGGCGACGGACGCCGTCCGGCGCAACGTGCTGGCTGCGGTGGCGGAGTCCGCACTGGAACTCAGCGAACGGCAGATGGCCCGAGCGGCGCAGGCGGAGCAGTACGCCGTCGAGGGCCGGGCCCTGCTGGATGCTGCCAAGCAGCGCGAGGAGGCATGGAGCGGCTACCGCGACGCGATGGCGGCGCTCCTGACGGGACGCGAGACCGCCAGTGCGGGCTTGCGCGCGGTGCAGGCGGGACCGTTCGGGCTGACGGAGTTCGAGCGGGCCGACCTGGACTCCGCCATCGAGGTTCTGGTCGAGGAGGAGCAGAAGAAGTTGCTGTCGCGTGCCGTGCTTGCATACAATGCGGCGGATTATCTGGCCGCTGCGGAGGCTCTGACGCGGTTGAGGACGATGGCCGATTCGCCCCTGAGCGCGCAGATGGAGAAGGATGCCGGGAATGTGGAAGAGGCCATCCGGGAGAAGGAACGGGAAGCCGAACTCCTCTATCGGCAGGCCGTGGAAGCGCACGGCGAGGGCGACGCGGAACGGGTGCGGGAGACCATCGAGCGGCTGAAGGCGCACTACGCGAGGACGGCAACTTACCGGGACCGCATGTGAGGCCGGGCGGCCCGGCAGGGCGCCGATCACAAACGCGCAGAGGTTTTGCTTGACAATGGGCTTGCTTTCCGACTTAATAGTGGCGAGTTCGCGCCCACCGGGCGCCAGTACTTGGGAAAGACATTCGTGCGGCGGGCTGGCGTGTCCGCTCCCCATGGCGACAACAGCAAGTGACCGGAGGCGGAGAATGCTTAGGAAGATCGGGCAGGTGTCTGTGGGCGTCGTGTGTCTGATGGCCGTCTCATCCTTTGCATACGCCGCCGGGGATACGGCAACGGGACAGGACGCGCCGACGATCGCCGAACTGGCTGCGTTCGGCGAGGCGCCGGCGGGCCAGGCCGTTGCGGCCGAGCCGACCGCCCCGGTCGTGACGCCCGATGCGGACACCGCAGCGGTGCCGGCGGCGGATGATCTGCTGGACAAGTTCCGAACCATGCGGATCGTCGAAGAGCAGAAGCGCAAGGCGGAGGCGGCTGATCTGGCCGCACAGGCCCACCATGCCATCTACATCTCCAACGCGCCGGCCGAGGCGCGGAAGCTTGCCGAGCAGGCACTCCTCCTGGACCCGGAGAACGCGCAGGCCAAGGAACTGCTCCTCGAGGCCCGCGTTCAGATGGGCGAGGAGGCCGCCCTGCAGCAGGCCCAGCAGGACGGGCTGGTGAGTGGCGTGCCCGTCCGGGTGCAGTCCCTGCTGCAGTCGCTCAGGAACTCCATCGTCCGCGCCCGTGAACTCTACGCCCACGAGCAGTATGAAGACGCGCTCGTGGAGCTGCGCAAGGCCCGCCTTGCCGTCGACGTTCTGGCCACCTCCGCCGACGTCTCGCAGCAGCGCGACGAGGTGGAGCGCCTGCTGGCCACGGTCGAGAAGGACCATGAGGAGTCGCAGCGCCGTCTGGCCGGCCTCGCAGCGCAGCAGGCGGCGGACGCAGCCGACGAGAATATCCGCAGGATCGTCGAGGTGCAGCGGGCCGAGCAGGCGCGTCGAGCGCAGGAGGTGATGGACCTGATCAAGCACGCGCGCTTCGAGGATGCGGAGCTGCTGCTCGATGACATGGAGGCGGTCGACCCCAGCGACGCGACCGTCCTCCAGCTGCGTGGCATACTGAGCGATGCCGAGTTCGACCACACCTCGGTCCGCCTGGCCAAGAA
>Ga0123328_1004512_pt1 | contig 11292 bp, 11 predicted proteins | sample BioC12SIPDNA_2_FD_89702 | JGI IMG/M metagenome (GOLD analysis project Ga0123328, IMG submission 89702) | Anaerobic biogas reactor microbial communites from Washington, USA - Biogas_R1_A C12 SIP DNA | ecosystem: Engineered > Bioreactor > Anaerobic > Unclassified | place: Washington, USA...
CCAGGCTGGTAAGGCTGAACCCCGCCGTGCCCTGGAAAACAAGAGGGAACGGGGCGCTGTGCCTGAACCTGGGCATCGGACGAGGGGAGTGCGACATGGTCGGGGAGCTGGACGGCACCCCGGTGTACAGCTACCGCAGGATGTACGAGGAGGCCGACCGCTCCCTGGTCCTGGAAGTTGCGGAAAGGACCGTCGAAAAATGGTCCAGGACATCGGAGGATGCCAGCCCCGGGCTGGTGGTCAGCGACAGGAAGCCTGCCCAGGCGCTCTATTGGAAGGCCGTGCGCGAGATCGTTCGAAAGGAGGACACCCTGCAGGAGCTGCAGCGCATCGGCGCCGACATGGTGGGATGGGAGGGAGGTCGAGGGTTGATAGGAGCGTCGGCCGCCATGGCCTGGAGGCCCCGGGACCGCACATACGAGATCATATCCTATCGGGAAAGGGAGAGATGGGGGACCCCCCGATACCTGGACGATATATCGGTGAAGGAGATGGACCTTCGTTACACGAGCACGTTCAACAACTTCGACCACCGCACCGGGAGAAGGGCCATATCGCCGCACACCCCCTGCCCGGTGCTGTTCGGAGTGAGGGGGGACGATCCCCGCGAGCTCATGTCCGCCGTCTTCAGCATCAGGTCCGAACCGCCGGCCCGCTGGCTGATGTTCCTCAGCAACCAGGGCACTGACGATCACCTCGTACGCGGGGAACCGGACCTGCCGAACCGCTCCTATGATTTCATGGCCACCGTCATCGGCGACCCATCGACGGTGGCCGGGGGGCACGTCATCTTCCCCGTTTCCACCTCGAAAGGAAGGCTCGAGTGCGCGGCGTACGAGCCAACCAAGGACTTCCGGGACATCGTCTGCGAGCTGCGCCCCGGGGACCGACTGCGTCTTTTCGGAGAGCTCAGGGAGGAGCCCAGGACCTTGAACGTGGAGAAGATGCAGGTGATATCCCTGGTCCCGGTGACCAGGAAGATGGCCAATCCCCGATGCCCCTCGTGTGGCGGGCCGACCAAGTCCATCGGCTCCTCGGGAGGCTATCGCTGCAAGAGATGCCGCAGCAGGAACCAGCTGGAGCCGCTGATGGAAGAGGTGCCCAGGGCGATCTCCCCGGGATGGTATGAACCGCCGGTTTGCGCCCGCCGGCATCTCGGAAAACCGCTCAAGCGAATGGGCCTGTAACGACAGTAGCCGTATGACGTTATCGACACAGATTTATACCCCATCGTTCTATGAGATGAAAAACCCGACCAGCCATCTGGCGGGGTGAAATATCATGCAGGATGTCGTCATCATCAGTGCGGCAAGGACCGCCGTGGGCAAGTTCAACGGGACCATCAAGGACGTGCCGGCCACCCAGCTGGGGGAGGTCGTCATAAAGGAAGCGGTGAAGCGATCGGGCCTTCAGCCGTCGGACATCGAGGAGTGCCTCATGGGCAACGTTCTCTCGGCCTCGCTGGGACAGAACCCGGCGCGCCAGGCCGCCGTGGGTGCCGGCCTTCCCTACGAGATCGGCTCCACCACCGTCAACAAGGTCTGCGGGTCCGGGATGAAAACAGTAATGCTGGCCGCGAACGCCATCAAGGCCGGGGAATACCAGGCGATAGTGGCCGGTGGGATGGAGAACATGAACTCGGCGCCCTATCTTCTTAAGCAGGCACGCTTCGGCTATCGCCTCGGGGACAGCAAGATGATAGACCACATGGTGCACGACGGGCTGTGGGACATATTCAACGACACGCACATGGGCATCACCGCCGAGATCACCGCCGAGAGGTTCAACGTGACGAGGGAGCAGGCGGACCTGCTTTCCTGCCAGTCACACCTGAAGGCGCACAGGGCGCAAACGGAGGGCCGGTTCGACAAGGAGATAGTGCCCGTAGTGGTCAAGGGCAGGAAGGCCGACACCGTCTTCGACAGGGACGAGGGGATACGCCCGGACACCACCCCCGAGGTGCTGGCCAAGCTGTCCCCGTCCTTCAAGAAGGGCGGCGTGGTGACCGCCGGGAACGCCTCGCAGCTCAGCGACGGGGCGGCCGCCCTGGTGGTGTGCTCCCGGGAGTTCGCTGAGGCCCGGGGGATAGAGCCGCTGGCGGAGATCATGGGATACGCCACCGGAGGCACCCGGCCGGAGCTTATCATGGAGGCCCCCATCCCGGCCACGCGCAGGCTGCTTGACAAGCTGAACATGGACATAGAGCAGTTCGACCTGTTCGAGCACAACGAGGCCTTCGCCACCGCATCTCACGTGGTGCGCCAGGAGCTCAAGGTGCCGGAGGACCGCTTCAACGTGAACGGCGGGGCCATAGCCCTCGGGCACCCCATAGGATGCTCAGGGGCCAGGGTGCTGACCTCCCTGATCTACGCCCTGAAGGACCGGGGCAAGAGCACTGGCCTGGCCACCCTGTGCCTTGGCGGAGGGAACGCGGTGTCCATGGCCGTCCGCGTCTGAAACCCATTACCAATACATTTTATAATATCAATCTCAATTATTGTCGATTCCAATGCCCAGTCTCGAACAGTTACTGGCCCAGGTAGGGTCCCACAAGGATGAGATGGTCGAGGCCCTCAGCGAGCTCATAAGGATACCGGCCATAGGTCCGGAGAGCGGAGGGAGCGGCGAGCTGGAGAGGTCCCGCTATCTCAGGGACATACTGGACCACTCCAAGTTCGACGACGTTGAGATGTACGACGCGCTCGATGAGAGGGTCCGTCTGCGGCTGAGGCCGAACATCGTCGCCAAGAAGAAGGGCAAGGTAGACCAGACGGTATGGATAGTGGCGCACATGGACACCGTGCCTCCGGGCGACCTCAACTCCTGGAACACTCCCCCGTTCTCGCCGCGCCTGGTGGACGGCAAGCTGTACGGGCTGGGATCCGAGGACAACGGACAAGCGCTTGTGGCCGGGCTGTTCGCTTCCGAGACGCTGATGAACATGGGCGTGGAGATGGAGCGCAACCTGGGACTGGTGCTGGTGGCCGACGAGGAGGCGGGCAACGAGCACGGCATACAGTTCCTGCTCAAGGAAGGGGTGTTCGGCAAGGACGACATCATATTCGTGCCCGACCACGGGACGCCCCGCGGGGACGAGGTGGAGATCGCCGAGAAGCACATAATGTGGCTGAAGTTCACCGTCACCGGGAAGCAGGTTCACGCCTCCCGGCCTGACCTGGGCACGAACGCCATGCGCGTCGGTTCCGAGCTCATAGTCTTCCTGCAGGACTTCCTGCACCGCAAGTACAACGAGTCCGACGACCTGTTCAACCCCGGCCGCAGCACCTTCGAGCCGACCAAGCGACTGCAGACCGTCGGGAACGTGAACACCATTCCCGGCGAGGACGTCTTCTACTTCGACTGCCGCGTACTCCCCCGCTACGACGTCGACGCCGTGCGCAGCGACATCACCGCGGTGCTGGGCATATTCGAGCAGAAGACCGGCACCCAGATCAAGATGGAGACGGTGCAGCTGACCCGCAGCGGGCCCCCGTCCGACCTGGAAGGGGAGGGCATGAAGGCGCTGAAGTGGGCGGTCAAGCGCGTCCGCGGCAGCGAACCCCACCCGGTGGGCATAGGCGGCGGGACCTGCGCCAACTTCTTCCGACTGGCAGGCATGAACGCCTACGTGTGGCAGACCATAGATGAACTGGCGCACACTCCGAACGAGTACAGCGTCGTGGAAAACCTGGTGAACGACGCCAAGGTGTTCGCCATAGTCCTGGCGGCATTGTGCTGCGGCAGCCAGTTCCAGGCCTGAAAAACCCCTTCAACCCTTATTGTCGTTGAAGAGCCGGTCCACCATCCACTGCCCCTCGAACCTGATGATGTCGTCGTAGCCCTGACCGGTGGACAGGAAGGCTATCGGCTTCTTTATGGAGTGGGCTATGGACAGCGCGGCCCCGCCCTTGGCATCCGCGTCGATCTTGGTCAGGATCACCGCGTCGATCCCTATCTCCCGCTCGAACGTCCTGGCCTGCTCGATAGCATCGTTGCCGGCCAGGGAGTCCCCCACGAAAACGGTGAGATGGGGCTTGACCACGCGCTTGATCTTATTCATCTCGTCCATGAGGTTGGCGTTGGTCTGCATGCGCCCGGCGGTGTCTACCAGCACGACGTCCTTCTGGCGGGCCTTGGCGTGCTCCAATGCATCGTACGCCACCGCTGCCGGGTCGCCCCCGGCCTGGTGCTTTATCACCTTGCTGCCCAGACGGTCGCCGTGAATGGTTATCTGCTCTATGGCCCCCGCCCTGAAGGTGTCCGAGGCGGAGAGCACGACGCTGTAGCCCTGCGCCTGCAGGCGCTTGGTGAGCTTGGCTATCGCTGTCGTCTTTCCCGTTCCGTTTATCCCCAAGAACATGACTATGACCGGTCTCTCATGGCCGGCGATGAAAGAGTCGAAATCGAACTCGCTTCCCTTGAGAACGCTGCGCACGGCGTTCTTCAGCGCCATCTCGATAGCGTCCTCCACCCGGTAGGAACGGTCTACCCGCTTGCCCATCAGGTCGGCCTTGACGGACGCCTTGATCTCCTCCACTATGGGCAGGGCGACGTCCGCCTCAAGAAGAACGAGCTCCAGCTCCCAGAGGAGCTCGTCAAGGTCCTTCTCCGAGATCTTCCTCCCGGAGTCGCCGACGACCTCCTCGACCTTGACGGAAGGCTCTATCTCCTTCTTGCTAAGGCCAAAGAGCTTCTTCAGGGAATCGAACATGGACCCTTCACTTCAGGCCCTGCTGCAGGCCCTGGGACAGCTGCTGCATCTTCGACTCGAGGACGGTGCGGCTCTCGCTCACCTTCTTCAAGGCATCCATCATCTCCCCGATGCGCGCCTCGACGGTGGCAATGGCCTCTTCGACCGGCTTGTCCATTGACACGCTGGTGCCCACCCCGACCAGCACGCGGTCGCTGTGCACTATCGATGCGTGAACGTAAGAGCTGCCTCCCACCGGCATGAGCACCTCGTCCCCGGGCTTTCCCTTGGACACGGCCAACAGCGTGTCCTTGGCCCGGAAATAGTCCTCCAGGGACATCTGCAGCAGCTGGCCCTGCTCGTTGATCGCCTCGAGCTGGGCCTTGTAGGCCTCCAGGACCCCCATGGCCTGGCGCATCTCCTGCTCGTTCATCAATCCTCACCGATCTGGTGCTTCACGATCGGGTCGGTCACGTCGGCGCCGGCCAGCGGCTTGATCTCGCTGAAGGTTATCTCAACGCGCTTCTTGCGGTGCTTGCTGCCCAGATCGGACAGCACCTTCTCCCTGGCAGCGTTCTCATCCTCGGCGGCCACTTGGACGCTGAAGTTCTGCATGCTCTTGCGGTAGCCAACTCTGCTAGCATCGTAGGAGCCTATAACCTGAAAAGCTTTCATCGGGCTTGCCTCGGCCGAGGAACGAGGTTCACCCAATAAAGCTTTTGGTCGGCAGCGCATCCGCCAACCATGCGGACCATCGCCGTCTACCGGCCCGGGCGGTGCTTTCCCTCCCTCTCCGTCACCGGAGATCGATGCGAGCTCATGTGCGAGCACTGCCGCGGGCGCTACCTAAAGGGCATGACCAAGGTCGAAGGCCCTGGCGCGCTCCGGGACCTCGCCGAGGGGCTGCTGGCGCGGGGATGCTCCGGGTTCCTGCTCAGCGGCGGCTGCGATGCCCAGGGAAAGGTGCCGCTGCTCCCATACCTGGATACGGTGAAGTGCATCAAGGAGGCCACCCCGCTGCTGGTGAACCTGCACCCGGGACTGGTCACGGAGGGCGAGGCGGAAATGCTGGCCAGCAGCAAGGCCGACCGCATATCGTTCGACCTGGTGCTGGACCCCGCCCTCATCAGGGAAAGGATGCACCTGAGGGGCGCCCACCAGGACCACCTGGTCTCCTTCCGGGCCCTCTGCCGGGCCGCCCCGGGAAGGGTGGCGCCCCACGTGCTCCTGGGGGCGGGAGACGAGGGGTGCGAGCTGGAGGCGGTACGGGCCGCCTGCCGGGCGGACGTGCCTTGCCTGGTGCTGCTCTCCCTCCTCGGACGAAAGGTCGGGGGCTGGGAGGAAAGACTGATCAGGGCGGTGGAGGAATGCCGCGAGCAACATCGCCCGGTCCTGCTGGGGTGCATGCGGCCCCGCGGCCGTCCGGACGTGGAGATGGCGGCCCTGGAGGCGGGGGCGGCAGGGATCGCGAACCCGTCAAAGGGAACGCTGAACGCCATCCGCGAAAGGGGCTGGAGCATCCTGGAGAGCAGCGTCTGCTGCGCTCTTCACCGGTAGATGCCCTCTTTGTAGCGCCGGTTCAGCAGCATCATGTACCCCGCCGCCAGCCCGTTCAGGGCTATGAAGGCCAGGGACATGAAGGGCATGTAGTCCATCAGGCTGTTGGAGATCTCCTTCTCCACCGTGTAATCGACCTCTACCGGCACGTCGTTCAGGGAGTAGAACAGAACGTAGAACCGGCCATGCGGCATGTCGGGGAAATCAATCGTCAGGTCCGGGGCGGCCAGGTAATCGTTGGCGTTCACCCGGTAACCGCCCAGTATTTCCGCCCCCCGGTCCTCGAAGAGAAGGTAGTTGTATTCCGTGAGCACGAAGACGTCCACCTCCCCCAAGGCGGTCACCTCGATGATGGAGGCCTCGGTCAGCCCGAACATGTCACTGTTGAACATCACGAAATGGGCTGGGACGTCCGAGGAATCGGCGGTCAGCTGCCCATTGCTGCGGGTGACGTCCGTCACAGCTCCCGGCAGGAAGGGCAGCACGAAGAGCAGCATCACGACCAACCAGACCACGGCCCAGGACAGGGCGGCGCGGAAGGTGCGCTGAGTGATCAGGAACTTCGCGCTTTCGCTGTCGACGAAGCGCATCTCCAGGGCGGTGAAGACGTACGACTCGGCCATTATCAGGAGGACCATCAGCAGCACGAAGTACAGGAAGGAGTTGATGCCCAGGTAGAAAGGCTTGGCCACCAGGCCGCCACCGGCGTACACCAGATAGGCGGCGAATATAAGCACCAGGGCGGCCTGCACCAGGAACAGGTACCTCTTGGTGTTGTGTATATGCATTAGGCGATAACCGCCCCCAAAACGCCCGCTGTCATATTTCATGAGGTCCCGCAAATAATTCCCTGGCCACTTAATAAAGATTCCTGTCAGGGCCGTAATCTCACGGGACCAGGACGGCCCATCTGCGCAGGACCAGGAAAAGGGCGGCGAAGGCCGGCACCTCCATGTCGCCTGAACCGTGCACAAGGTGGTCCCGGACGCGTATCGACACGGGCTCCTTCAGGCGCACCTTCACCGGCCGGTCCGGGAACGCGTCCGGAACGGCGTCCCGCAGGGGATCGAAGTCGTTCATGGCGTCCCGCTCCAGCGTGACCACCTTGAGCCCGGTCTTCCCGTGCAGCGAGCCGGGAAGGCGTATCAGCCTCTTGACGTCCCTGGTGACCGGCTCATCGATCTGCCCGGTCATCCTCTCCTTGAGGGTCTGCAGCACCATCTGTATGAACAGCTCCTTCACCCGGTCGGAGGTGAAGTACTCCAGGCTGTTCTCTCGCAGCATCAGCTCCAGCCCGGTGCAGTCCCCGCGCATGCCGTGCAGGGACCGCCGCAGGTCGGCCAGGGTGGCGTCCTTGGCCCTCTGCAGCGCCGGGTACCTTTCACGAAGCCCCTCGTCGTTCATGACCCCCGCCTCCTTGGCCACCATCTCCAAGGCCTCGCGGCCAAGAAGGCGCCAGCCCCCCTCTTCCTTCCCGGGGATGCGATACGCGCGCTCCACCTTGACCCTCTCCTTGAAATCCTTCTTCATGACCGCCGAGGAGGGGAAAACGCTCTCAAGGTCCAGGTCGGTGCCGGTGACGAAATCGATTATCTCGCCGCGCTCGTGCGAGCCGAGGCGGCGCACCCTGGGGTCCCTAACGTGTATGTGATACCCGCGCCCCCCGGAGAAGGTTATGCGAACAAGCCGCTCGTCGCAACCGAACTCCCCGAATATGAAACGGTCCAGCAGGGCCATGGCCTCCTTCTTCACCAATTTCAGCATATCCTCGTAGGAAAGCCCCTCCGCTCCCCTGATGTGGTCGGCGTCCAGGTCGAAGATCAGGTCCGCCCCCTTCCAGCCCTTGAGGTCCATGGTGGGGGCCGAGGGGCGCTCGTACAGCGCGGAGGAGAAGTAGGCGTGCGACGGGACCTGGTTCAGCAGGAATCGCCGTAGGTCGTTCTCCTCCAGGAAGCCCATGTGCCTCCTCACGAAATCGCGATCGAAGAACATGAAGCCGAACTCCCGCTGCCGCAGATCGGCCGGGGCTGGCGGGGGGGACCTGCGGTAGTGTTCCCGGAATAGGTCCATGGCGAACGCGGTCTCCCTGTTCACGCCATCCCCGATGCCATCCGGCGGATAAATAGGTTGTAATGCGCCCGGGCGACATACCAAACTATATAGGCAACCCGGAATATTTTGTCCCGATCGGCATGAAGGCGTACATCAGGGTCATATACTCCAGCGACGGCAGCTCCCCCGGCCAGGTGGACTTGGTGTTCCAGGGCAAGGGCTTCAAGAAGGTGCCCGGCGTCCCAGGATACGAGATCGAGGTTCTGAACGAGGCCGAGATGGCCCAGCTGCTGGAGGGAACGCACGAGGCCCTGAAGGGGTTGGAGGTCCGATACATCCCGACCCTGGGAACGGTGGAGGGGATGGCGGCCACCGGCTACCGCCAGAGGCTATCCCGTCTGCGGGAGCTGAACATGGAGCCCATGGAGCTGAGCGGGTTGCTGGAAGAGGACCCTGAGAGCTTCCGGTCCGCCGTGCACGAGAAGGTGAACGCCTATCTGGACGGCATAATCGCCGAGCGGCAGGAGGAGGTGGCCGCCGCGGAGGCCAAGGTCATGGCCGAGCGCTCCCGGCAGGTGCTCATGGACGAGCTCAAGGAGGGGCGCACGTTCCACGAGCTGCTCAAGGCCGTGCCCATGGAAGAGGAGGAGCTTTCCCAGAGGCTTCTGGAGCTGGTGGAGAAAGGTGCCATACGCGCCGAGCAGAAGGGGCGCAGCGTCATATACCTGGCGGCCTAGACCTTTCCCACGGTCCTGTACCAATCGACGAAGCGGCCCAGCCCCTCGTCCATCATTATCTTAGGCTGCCATCCCAGAAGCTCCCTGGCCTTGCCGCTGTCGCCCCAGGTGTGATCGACGTCCCCCGGCTGCGACGGAAGGTGCTCCGGTTCCAGGTCCTCGCGGCCCACCGCCTTCAGTATGGAACTCACCACCTGATTGACGCTGACGGTGGAGCAGCTGCAGATGTTCAGGGCCCCCCCTTTCGGATCGGGGCAGTCCGCGCAGCGCCTTATGGCGTCCACCACGTCGGAAACGAAGGTGAAGTCCCTGGTCTGCTCGCCGTCCCCGAAGATCTGCGGACGCAAACCGTCCAGGGCGCGGTCGGTGAATATGCGTATGGCCATGTCCGGGCGCTGCCGCGGGCCGTAGACGGTGAAGTAGCGCAGGGACACGCTCTGCAGGCCGTACAGCTCGTAGAACAGGCGGCAGTACTGCTCCGCGGCAAGCTTGCTGGCGGCGTAGGGCGATATGGGCACCGTGGGATCCTCCTCCCTGGCCGGAAGCCGCACCGCGTTGCCGTACACGGAGGACGAGGAGGAGCTGACCACCCTCCTGACGCCCTCGTCCCGGGCGGCCAGCAGCACGTTCAAGGTGCCGGTGGTGTTGGCGTGATGCGAGCGGAGGGGGTCCTTCACCGAGATGCGCACCCCGGCCTGGGCGGCCAGGTGGAACACCACGTCGGCGTCCTCGAAGCTCTGACGCAAGGCGTCCAGGTCCAGTATGTCCGTCTCCAGCAGCTTGAAGTCCTTGTTCTCCAGGTGCCTGCTCAGGAACCTCATCTTGCCCGAGTAGTAATCGTCGAAGTTGTCGACCCCCACCACCTCGTGCCCCTCGGCCAGAAGAAGGTCGGTGAGCGTGCTTCCTATGAACCCCGCGGCCCCTGTAACCACTGCCCTCATTTCTATCGGAACGGTGAAAGCCTGCGCGGTATTAATCCTTCCTGGAACGCAAGGCCGGATCCGTCGCAATATGCTGGACGCCCGGCTTCTAAGATAATGTTTTATAGAACCACTAACAAACTTTAAATATTGCCGCCAATATCGAATCGAGCGGGTGAAAAGAGATGGGAGCGTCCATTAGGACCTTTGGTCTGTTCATGTTCATGCTCGGCCTGTTCGTGGCCATAGGCTGGCTGGTAGGCTCGATGTTCCTGGGGAACTGGGTGCTGGGAGCGCTGATGTTCCTGGTCCTGGCCAGCCTGATCAACGTGATATCGTACTTCTACTCGAGCAAGATAGTGCTTTGGTCGTACCGCGTACGGCTGGTCAGCGAGGCCGAGTCCCCCAGGCTGTACCGCATCGTGCGCAACATCGCGACCATGAACGGCATGCCCATGCCCAAGGTCGGGATAATCCCGACCAGCAACCCCAACGCGTTCGCCACCGGGCGCAATCCGAAGAACGCCGTGGTCTGCGCCACGGAGGGCATCATGCGTCTGCTGGACGATGACGAGCTGGCAGGCGTGATGGCCCACGAGATGGCCCACGTAAAGAACAGGGACATACTGGTGATGAGCGTGGCCAGCACCATAGCCGGAGCGATATCCTTCGCCGCGCGCTTCGCTTTCTACGGCGCGCTGTTCAACGGTCGCCGTAACGAGGGCGGGATGATCATCGCATTGCTGGTGGCCATAACCGCTCCGATAGCGGCGATGATAGTTCAGCTGGCCATATCCCGCAACCGGGAGTACAAGGCCGATCGCGAGGGGGCCAAGCTCATAGGCCGGCCGATGCATCTGGCCCGGGCCTTGGAAAAGCTGGAGTACGCCAATCGCCGCGACCCCATCCGTTTCGGCAACCCCTCGTCCTCCAACATGTTCATAGTGAACCCCTTCCGGGGCGGGGGGCTGGCCAATCTGTTCATGACCCACCCGCCCATGGCCGAGCGGATCAAGAGGCTGAAGCAGCAGGCCAGCGAAATGGGCAGGTTCTGAAACCTCTTACCAATCTCTCATTCACGGCCGTTGAACAGCAGCTGTCCGCACAGCCCATTGGCGCAGAGGAACTCCAGACCGCGGCCGATGTTGCCCACTTCCCCCAAGGAGTGATGCATGTCCGTGCCTATGGACACCTTGACCTTGCCGTCGAAGGCCCGGTAGAACCGTTCGGAATGCTCGTAGAGGAACCGTCCCTGCCTGGCGTAATGCTGGGACGTGGGAACCTCCACGAAAGCGCCCATCTCCGCAAGTCTTTCGGCCAGCCACGCCGGGTCCCA
>Ga0123328_1004513_pt1 | contig 11292 bp, 10 predicted proteins | sample BioC12SIPDNA_2_FD_89702 | JGI IMG/M metagenome (GOLD analysis project Ga0123328, IMG submission 89702) | Anaerobic biogas reactor microbial communites from Washington, USA - Biogas_R1_A C12 SIP DNA | ecosystem: Engineered > Bioreactor > Anaerobic > Unclassified | place: Washington, USA...
TCATCTTCCCGGACTCCGACACGCTCGCCAAGGCGCACGTCTTCCGCTCCCTCAGCCCTGAGGAAGAGGAGAAGTACAACGGCGACTTCCTGTCGGTCATCGGCGCATGAGCGGCGACGGCGCCGTGCTGCACCACGACGACGCCGGTGCAGACCTCGTCCTCGAGCACGTCACGAAGCGGTTCACGACCTTCACGGCGGTCGACGACCTCTCGCTCGCCGTCCCGCAGGGCTCGTTCTTCGCCCTCCTGGGCCCCTCGGGCTGCGGCAAGACGACGACCCTGCGCATGGTCGCGGGGCTCGAGACGCCGACCTCGGGGTCGATCTTCATCGACGGCAAGGACGTCACCGACGCCAAGCCGTACAACCGCCCGGTCAACACGGTGTTCCAGAGCTACGCGCTCTTCCCGCACCTGAGCGTCGTCGAGAACGTCGCGTTCGGGCTGCGTCGCAAGAAGGTGCCCGGTGCGCGGGAGAAGGCCCTGCAGTTCCTCGAGCTCGTCGAGCTCGCGCACCTCGCCGAGCGCCGGCCCGCGCAGCTCTCGGGCGGCCAGCAGCAGCGCGTCGCGCTCGCCCGCGCGCTCGTCAACAACCCCTCGGTCCTCCTGCTCGACGAGCCCCTCGGGGCGCTCGACCTCAAGCTCCGCCGCCAGATGCAGGTCGAGCTCAAGCGGATCCAGCTCGAGGTCGGGCTCACCTTCGTGCACGTGACGCACGACCAGGAGGAGGCCATGACGATGGCCGACACGGTCGCCGTGATGAACGCCGGGCGCATCGAGCAGATGGGCAGCCCGGCCGAGCTCTACGAGCTGCCGCGCACGGCCTTCGTCGCGAACTTCCTCGGGCAGTCGAACCTGCTCGCGGGCGAGGTCGTCTCGACGGGGGACACGCTCGGCGTCGACGTCGGCGGCAACCGCGTCCACCTGCCCGCGGTCCGGGCGGTCTCGACGAGCGGGAACGTGCTCGTGGGTGTGCGGCCCGAGAAGCTGCACATCCTCGCACCCGACGCCGAGCCCGAGCCCGGGTGGAACGTGATCGACGGCGCGGTGCTGACCGACGTGTCCTTCACGGGGGTCAGCACGCTGTTCCGCGCCGAGGTCGCGGGCCTGGGCACGCTCGCGGTGTTCGAGCAGAACCGCACGGGTGGCCCGCTCGGCGCGCCCGGCGACCGGGTGCGGCTCGCGTGGGACCCCGCGTACACCTTCGGGCTCGACGGCGACGAGGACGCCTCCTCGGGTGCCGCCGAGCTCGCCGAGGCCTCGAGGGCGCTCGCGTGAGCATCGCGGCGGCGCTCAGCACCGAGGCCAAGCACGGCCCGGTCGGCGGCCCCGCGCAGGCGCCCCCCGCGCGCAAGGCTCGACTCGGGGCGTACCTGCTCCTCGCTCCGGGCATGGTCTACCTGTTCGTGTTCTTCGTCCTGCCGATCTTCGCGCTCCTCGCGACGAGCCTGTACGAGCGGGTCCCGGGGACCGAGCTCGGCGTGTACGAGCCTGCGCTGCGCTGGCAGAACTACCTCGCCTCGCTCAGCTCGTACTACCCCGAGCTGTTGCGCTCCTTCGGCTACGCGCTCACCGCGACCGTCGCGGCGCTGCTCATCGGCTACCCGATGGCGTACGTGATCGCGGTCCGCGCGCGCGGCAAGCCGCTCCTGCAGGGGCTGCTGCTCGTGCTCGTGATCGCGCCGTTCTTCACGAGCTTCATCCTGCGCACGATCGCGTGGCGGCAGATCCTCGCCGACGAGTCGTGGGTCGTAGGCTCGATGAAGTTCCTCGGGATCCTCCCGCCGGACGGGCGCCTCACGGCGACGGCCTTCGCGGTCGTGTGCGGCCTGACGTACAACTTCCTGCCCTTCATGGTGCTGCCGATCTACGCGAACCTCGAGCGGATGGACACGCGCCTCGTCGAGGCGGGCGGGGACCTGTACGCGAACGGGCCCACGACGTTCCTGCGCGTCACGCTCCCGCTGTCGATGCCCGGGATCGTCGCGGGCACGCTCCTGACATTCATCCCCGCCTCGGGCGACTACGTGAACTCCTCGCTGCTCGGCAACAACGCGACGACCATGGTGGGCCAGGCGATCGACCGGCGGTTCCTCGTGACGCTCGACTACCCGACGGCGGCCTCGCTCTCGGCGATCCTCATGATCTCGATCCTTGCGCTCGTGCTCGTCTACGTGCGCCGCTCGGGGACGGAGGAGCTCCTGTGACCACCCAGGCCTCCGTGCACGAGGGGGGCCTCGTGCGCCGTCGGCGGCGGTTCACCCTCGCGGACAAGATCGTGCCCGTGTTCGCGGGTCTCGCCTTCGTCTACCTCATGGTCCCCGTGGCCTACACGGTCGCGTTCTCGTTCAACCAGGCCGGTCGGCGCAACCTCGTGTGGCAGGGCTTCACGCTCGACAACTGGAAGAACCCGTGCGGTGCGCCCCAGGTGTGCGAGGCCTTCGTCAACTCGATCCAGGTGGGCCTCATCGCGACCGTCGTCTCGACAGCGCTCGGCACGCTCGTCGCGATCGCGCTCGTGCGCTACAAGTTCCGTGGGCGCACGCTCGCGAACCTCCTGATCTTCCTGCCGATGTCCACTCCCGAGGTCGTGCTCGGGGCGGCCCTCCTCGCGCAGTTCCTGTCGATGGCGATGCGTCCGGGCTTCACGACCGTCGTGATCGCCCACGTCATGTTCTGCATCTCCTTCGTCGTGGTCACGGTCAAGGCGCGCGTCGCGAGCCTCGACCCGCGCCTCGAGGAGGCCGCGGCGGACCTGTACGCCTCGCCGTGGGCGGCCTTCTGGCGCGTGACCTTCCCGCTGCTCGTCCCGGGCATCCTCGCGGCCGGGCTGCTCGCGTTCTCGCTGAGCTTCGACGACTTCATCATCACGAACTTCAACTCGGGCTCGGCGTTCTCGACCTTCCCGAAGTTCGTCTACGTCTCGGCGAACCGGGGCATCCCCCCGCAGGCGAACGTGCTCGGCTCGTTCATGTTCTTCCTCGCACTGCTGCTCGTCGTGGTCGTGCAGCTCGTCGGGGCGGCTCGCCGCAAGCGGCACGCCCGGCTCGGGTGAGGCGTGTCAGTCGCGCGCGAGGAGCATGTCCTCGGTCACGACGTGGTTCTCGTCCTGGCAGAACGTGCCCTCGAGCTTCGCGCGGCGCTTCGTGGGCGTCGTGACGGACATCTCCTGCTCGCTGCACGAGGCGTCCTGGTCGACGAGCTTGACGTGCGCGCGCTGACCCGGCTGCGCGGAGAACACGCGGACCTTCTTGTCGACCGTGGTCGAGATCGTGATCGTCTCGCTCGTCTCGTTGACGATGTTGACCGTCTTGAGGGGCGTGCGGAAGATGCTGCCGACCACGTAGAGCGCGACGACGAACAGCACGAGGCCGCCCAGCAACCACCGCAGGATCGGGCGTTGCGCCTCCATAGGACCTCCCTGGATCGACGATCGATCCTAAGGCCCGGGTCCGACGCTCGAGCGAGACATTTTCGGGCGGGCGAGCGGCCCGCCCCGGGTCGAGGACGAGGGGACGCGCGCGTCCCCACGAAGGAGGCGTCGTGCGCATCGTCGTCGTAGGCAGCGGAGGGGTCGGTGACGCGGTCGCCCGGATCGCCGCGGGCCGGAGCTTCTTCGAGCTCATGGTCCTCGCCGACCAGGACCTCGCGCGCGCGGAGCGCACCGTCACGGCCGCGGCCGGACGCGACGTCGTCGGCGGAAGGTTCGTCGCGGCCCAGGTCGACGCGTCGTCGGCCGCCGCCGTGACCGAGCTCGCGCGCGAGCACGGCGCGACGCACGTGCTCAACGCGGTCGACCCGCGCTTCGTCATGCCCGTGTTCGAGGGCGCCTTCGCGGCGGGCGCGCACTACCTCGACATGGCGATGTCGCTCTCGGAGCCGCACCCCGACAACCCCTTCGAGCTCCCCGGGGTCAAGCTCGGCGACCGCCAGCTCGCGCAGGATCGGCAGTGGCGCGAGGCGGGACGGCTCGCCCTCGTCGGGATGGGCGTCGAGCCGGGCCTCTCGGACGTCTTCGCGCGGTACGCCGCGGACCACCTGTTCTCCGAGATCGACGAGCTCGCCGTGCGCGACGGGTCGAACCTCGTCGTGCGGGACGAGCGCGGTGAGGAGGTCTTCGCGCCGTCGTTCTCGATCTGGACCACGATCGAGGAGTGCCTCAACCCGCCCGTCGTGTGGGAGTCGGGCCGCGGCGGGCTCGAGGAGGGCTGGTACACCCTCCCTCCGTTCAGCGAGCCCGAGGTCTTCGAGTTCCCCGAGGGGATCGGGCCCGTCGAGTGCGTGCACGTCGAGCACGAGGAGGTGCTCCTCATGCCGCGCTGGCTCGAGGCGAAGAGGGTGACCTTCAAGTACGGGCTCGGCGCGCAGTTCATCGGCGTGCTGCGCACCCTGCACACCCTGGGCCTGGACCGCACGGCCCCGGTCGCGGTGCGCTCGGCCGACCGGACGGCCCCCGGCGCGGTCCGGGTCTCCCCGCGCGACGTCGTCGCGGCCGTGCTGCCCGACCCCGCGACGATCGGGCCGCGCATGACGGGCAAGACGTGCGCGGGCGTGCTCGTCACGGGCACCGGCGCCGACGGTGCGCCGCGCGCGACGTACCTGTACCACGTGGTCGACAACGCGTGGTCGATGGCCGAGTACGGTACGCAGTGCGTCGTGTGGCAGACGGCCGTCAACCCCGTCGTCGCGCTCGAGCTGCTCGCCGCGGGCATCTGGACCGGGGCCGGGGTGCTCGGGCCCGAGGCCTTCGACGCCGCACCCTTCCTCGAGCTCCTCGCGGGCGAGTACGGCTCGCCGTGGGGGATCGAGGAGCGTTAGGGCACGAGCGGGCCCGACTCGGGCAAGGACGGGTCGAGGTCGAACACCGGCGCGCGCAAGAGGGTGAGGGTCGCGAAGCCCTCGTCGAGGAGCACCGCGTCCGACCCCGCGTCGCCCCGCGACTCGACGTCGGAGTACGTCAGGCGCAGGTGACCCTCGTGCTCGTGCACGACCCCCTGCACGACGCCGACGGCGGCGAGTGGCGCCTGCCGCAGGCCACGCACCTCGTCCGCAGGGACGTCGGGCACGTTGAGGTTGAGCACCCGGTCGCGCAGCCCCGAGGCGAGGAGCCAGTCGAGCGCAGCCTCGACGTAGGGGCGCGGGGTGTCCCAGTGCTGCGGCTCGGGGCTCGCGAGCGAGACCGCGATCCCGGGGATGCCATGGGTGGTCCCCGTGAGCGGGGCCCCGACGGTCCCCGAGTGGAGCACCGCGTGGCCCGTGTTCTGCCCCCGGTTGATCCCCGAGAGCACGAGGTCGGGCTTGTCGCCGAAACCACCGTACGCGGCCGCGAAGGTGATCAGGCCCGGCGCGGCGCGCACCCCGTACGACGCGAGCTCGCCCGAGAGCCCGGGCGGCCTGCGCTCGGTCACGAGCAGGCGGCCGTCCTCCTCGGCGCCCGTGATCGACGCGCTCGCGCCCGAGGACTCGCGCGCGGGTGCCGCGACGACCACCTCGAAGCCGCGCGCGAGCGCGAGCTCGGCGAGCACCGTGAGCCCGGGGGAGTCGATCCCGTCGTCGTTCGTGACCAGGACCTTCATGAATGACCTCCAACCAGATGTGCCGTGACGTGCGCGGCGAACCGCTCGATCTGCTCCTTGCGGCCCGTGCCCAGGCCGCGACGTGTGACGTTGAGCGCCCCTGCGGCCGAGCCGAGCCGCACGGCGTCGACGAGGTCCATGCCGCGCGCGAGGCCGACCGCGACGCCTGCGGTCATCGAGTCGCCCGCCCCGCGGTGGTTGAGCGGGGTCACGGGTGGGGTGCGGATCTCGTGGACGTCGCCCGTGCGCACGAGCAGGCTCGGCTCGCCCGCGCGCGAGACGAGCACCGCTCGTGACTCGGGTTCCGGGCCCATGCGCAGCAAGGTGCGCGCTGCGGTCACGAGGGCGCTCGGGCGCTCGCTCGAGGCGATCTCGGCCTCGAGGAGCTCTTCGTGACTCATCTTGAGCACGTCCGCACCGGCCTCGGCGACAGCGAGGGCCGCCTCGCCCGAGACGTCCGCGACGACGACGACGGGTGGCTCGCGCAGGTCGGTCGCGAGCCGACCCAGGAAGTCCGCGGACAGCAGCTCGGGCGGGTCGGAGCCCGTGAGGACGCACGCCTGGGCGGCGAGCGCCTCGACGAGCACGGCTCCGTACAGGTCGTCGAGCTCGTGCCGGTCGAGCCGGCCCGGGGGCTGCCACGCGAGCTCGTCCTCGTCCTCGCCGCGTGCGTCGAGCACCCGCGCGCCGTTGCCCGCCGAGTAGCTTGCGGCGCGCACCGTGAGCCCCGCGTGCTCGGCGAGCGTCGCGGCGACCGTCCCGACCTCCCCGCCGAACGGCCCGCACACCGTGACCTTCGACCCGAGCGCTCGAGCCATGCTCGCGACCCACAGGCCCTGGCCCGCGAGGTGCACGTGGACCTGAGGGTCGTGCGAGCCGGGGACCGTCTCGGCACTCACGTGCAGGAGCGGGTTCGGCGCGAGCACGCACACGGCCTCGGCCGGCATCGCGTCCTCCCAGGTCGACGGCTCCTGCCCTCGATTCTGGGTGCTCGACGCCCGCGGCGCGCGGCGAGGCCCTCAGGAGGTCAGGAAGCCCGCGGCCTGGGTGAAGGCCTCGGTGTGCGCGTCGACGTCGGCCTCGCTCGTCGCGGGGCTCATGAGTGCCATGTTGTGGAACGGGGTCAGGAGCACCCCGTGGGTCACGGCCTGCAGGTGCAGGTACTGCTGGAGCTCGAAGTCGTCCGCGGCCGCGGCCTGCGCGCCGTCGCGTGGTGGCGCAGGGCTGAACGCGTACTCCGCGCGCGCCCCGAGCTGCGTGACGTGCCACGGCAGGTGCGCGGAGTCGATCACGTCCTGGACGCCCGCGGTCCAGCGGGCCGCGAGCGCCGTCATCGGCCCGAAGGCCTCCTCGACGAGGACCTCCTCGAGCGTCGCGCGCGCCGCGGCGAGCGACAGCGCGTTGCCTGCGAGCGTCCCGCCGATCCCGCCGACGTCGACCTGCTCGAGCTCGACCTCGACGGTCGCGGCGCGCGTGAACGCCTCGGTCATGCCGAACGCCCCGATCGGGATCCCTCCGCCGATCGTTTTCCCCACGACGACGGCGTCCGGGTCGAGGTCCCACGCGCCCACGGCCCCGCCGGGTCCGGCGCACAGGGTGTGCGTCTCGTCGAGCACGAGCCACGTGCCGTGCGCGCGCGTGAGCTCGCGCAGGGCGTCGTGGAAGCCGGGCTCGGGCAGCACGATCCCGATGTTCGTCATCGCGGGCTCGGCGAGGACGGCCGCGACGTCGCGGCGCGCGAGGGCCGCGGCGAGGGCTGCGACGTCGTTGAACGGGACGACGACGGTCGTGGCCGCAGGGTCGACGGGCGGGCCGATGTTGCCGCGCCGCGCGACGACCCTCGAGGTCCCGTCCCGACCTTGCTCGAGCGTCGCGAAGGCCTCGTCGACCGTCCCGTGGTAGCACCAGTCGAAGACGAGCACCTTGTCGCGACCCGTCGCGGCGCGCGCGTAGCGCAGCACGTGGCGGTTCGCGTCGGTCGCGGTGAGCGTGAGCTGCCAGCGGCGCACAGCACCGCGAGCCCCGCCGAATCGTCTCGTGAGCTCGGCCGCGACGACGGCCGCGTCGGCGGTCGGGAGCATCGCGGTGATCCCGCGCGCGACCTGCTCGCGCACCGCGCGCACGACCGGGGCGGGGGAGTGGCCGCACATCGCCCCCGTGTCCCCGAGGCACAGGTCGACGTGCTCGATCCCGTCGGCGCACACGAAGTGAGCCCCGTGCGCCTCGGCGACGTGGAGCGAGAACGGCCCAGGCCACTTGACCATCCAGCTCATCGGGACCCCGCCGGGCATGTGCTCGCGCCCCGCGGCGGCGAGCTCGGCGCAGCGGGGGTGGGCCGCCACGTACGTCGCGTTCTCGACCGCGATCCCCTCGGCGACCCGCGCGCGCATCACGGCGCCGCCAGGACGACCTCGGCGAACACGTCCATCGCGTCGTCGAGCAGGGCGTCGTCGATCACGAGCGGGGGCAGGAACCGCACGACGTTGCCGTAGGTCCCGCACGTGAGCACGAGCACGCCGCGCTCGAGGCACCCGCGGGCGATGCGTGCCGTCTCGACGGCATCGGGTTCGAGCGACCCGGGACGGGTGATCTCGACCGCGAGCATCGCACCGCGCCCGCGCACCTCAGCGAGCTGGGGCGCCTCGCTCCGGAGGGGCTCGAGGCGACCGCGCAGCCGACTCTCGATCGCACGGGCCCGCGCGGCCAGGTCGTCGCGCTCGTAGAGCTCGATCGCGGCGAGCGCGGCGGCGCACGCGACGGGGTTGCCGCCGTACGTCCCGCCGAGGCCCCCCGGGTGGACGGTGTCCATGAGCTCGGCGCGGCCTGTCACGGCCGCGAGCGGGAGACCTCCCGCGATGCCCTTCGCGGTCGTCACGAGGTCAGGGACGACCCCCTCGTGCTCGCACGCGAACATCGCGCCCGTGCGGGCGAAGCCGGTCTGGATCTCGTCGGCGACGAGCACGACGCCGTTCTGCCTCGCCCACGCCGCGAGCGTCGCGAGGAAACCCGGTGCGGGGACGATGAAGCCGCCCTCGCCGAGGATCGGCTCGAGCACGAGCGCCGCGACGGCGTCCGCGCCGACCTGCTTGTCGATCATGCTGATCGCACGGCGGGCCGCCTCGTCGCCCGCGAGACCGCCGTCGCGCAGCGGGTAGCTCGCGGGCGCGCGGTAGATCTCGCTCGCGAAGGGGCCGAAGCCCGCCGAGTACGGATTCGCCTTGTACGTCATCGCCATCGTGAGGTTCGTGCGCCCGTGGTAGGCGTGGTCGAGGACGACGACGGCGTCGCGGCCCGTGGCCCGGCGCGCGATCTTGACGGCGTTCTCGACGGCTTCCGCGCCCGAGCTGAGCAGCACCGACCGCTTCTCGTGACTGCCCGGGGTGAGTCGGGCGAGCGCCTCGCACACCGCGACGTAGGACTCGTACGGGCCGACCATGAAGCACGTGTGCGTGAAGTCGGCCGCCTGCGCGGCGACCGCGGCGGCGACCTCGGGCGCGGCGTTGCCGACCGAGGTGACCGCGATCCCCGAGCCCATGTCGACGAGGCGGTTGCCGTCGACGTCCTCGACGATCCCGCCGCGAGCCCGTGCGACGTAGACGGGCAGCATGCTCGCGACGCCCGCCGCGACCGCGGTCGAGCGCCGTGCGGCGATCTCGAGCGAGCGTGGTCCGGGCAGGGGAGTCACCAGGCTGCGGGTCTGGACGAGCCCGGCGCCGTTGCCGGGTGCGGATCCTGAGGTCATGCTCGGCAGATTACGCCGAGATCGACTGTTCAGGTAGAGCAATGGTGCGGATTTCGTGGCGTACGGGGCGAAGGGCTGGCCTGGTGCGAGGTGCGCCCTCGCTCGGGGGATGATGGAGCCCGCACCTGGGAGGAGACCCATGCTGTTCGTCGTCGGCGTCGCCGTCTTCGTGCTCGGCCTGCTCGTGTCGATCGCGCTGCACGAGATCGGTCACCTCGTGCCCGCGAAGCGCTTCGGGGTGCGGGTGAGCCAGTACATGGTCGGCTTCGGCCCGACGCTGTGGTCCCGCACGAAGGGTGAGACCGAGTACGGGCTCAAGGCGATCCCGCTCGGCGGCTACGTGCGGCTCGTCGGCATGTACCCGCCCGCCGAGGCGGTCGGTGCGACACCGCGACCCGGACGGATCGGCGAGATGATCCAGTCCGCGCGCGAGGCGTCCGCGGCCGAGATCCGCCCGGGCGAGGACCACCGGGCGTTCTACCGGCTCTCGGCGCCCAAGAAGCTCGTCGTGATGCTCGGCGGGCCCGTGGTGAACCTCGTGCTCGCGCTCGTGCTCGTCGTGCTCGCCTTCTCGGCGATCGGCGTCGCAGGGCCGACGACGACGGTCGGCGCGCTCTCGCAGTGCGTCTCGGTCTCGATCGACGCCGAGTGCGGGCCCGACGACGAGGTCGCCCCCGCGCGCGCCGCGGGGCTCGCCGAGGGGGACCGCATCGTCGCGTTCGACGGGCAAGAGATCACCCGCTGGGACGAGCTCGCCGAGGCGATCCGCGCCTCGGCGGGGCGCGAGGTCGCCGTCGTCGTCGAGCGGGACGGGGCCGTGCTCGAGCTTGCGCTGCGCACCGCGCTCGTCGACCGCGAGGTCGCGGGCGCCGACGGCGAGCCCGTGACGCAGCGGGTCGGCTTCCTCGGCGTGACGCCCACGAGCGCGCTCCAGCGCGTCCCGCTCGGCACCTCGCTCGCGATGTTCGGCGACCTGACCTGGCAGACCACGAAGATCATCTTCACCCTGCCCGCGAGGCTCGCCGAGGTCGCCCAGGTGACCTTCGGGGGCGGCGAGCGCAGCGAGTCCTCGGTCATCGGGATCGTCGGCGTCGGGCGCATCGCGGGGGAGACCGCCGCGGTCGAGAGCGAGGGTGTCGGGCTCGCCCAGCGCGCAGTCGTCATGCTGAGCCTGATCGCCTCGCTCAACCTTGCGCTCTTCGCGTTCAACCTCATCCCGCTCGTCCCGCTCGACGGCGGGCACGTCGTCGGCGCGCTGTGGGAGGGCGCGCGTCGTCAGCTCGCCCGGCTGCGCGGTGCCGCCCCGCCCGGACCTGCCGACACGGCGCGCATGACACCCCTCGCGTACGGGGTGTTCCTCGTGCTCGCGGCGATGGGGATCCTACTGATCTACGCCGACCTCGTGCGGCCCGTGAGCCTCACCGGATGATCCCGGGGGATAATGCCACCGTGAGCGCGCCCATCAACCTCGGAATGCCCGAGCTCCCCGACCCCGTCCTCGCCCCCCGCCGCAAGACCCGCAAGATCAAGGTCGGCAAGGTCGAGGTCGGCGGCGACGCACCGATCTCGGTCCAGTCGATGACCACGACGCAGACGACCGACATCAACGCGACCCTCCAGCAGATCGCCGAGCTGACGGCGGCCGGTTGCGACATCGTGCGGGTCGCGGTCCCGAGCCAGGACGACGCCGACGCGCTCCCCGCGATCGCGAAGAAGTCGCAGATCCCGGTGATCGCGGACATCCACTTCCAGCCGCGCTACGTCTTCGCGGCGATCGACGCAGGCTGCGCCGCGGTGCGCGTCAACCCCGGCAACATCCGCAAGTTCGACGACCGCGTCGGCGAGATCGCGAAGGCCGCCGCGGACGCGGGCGTGTCGATCCGTATCGGCGTCAACGCGGGCTCGCTCGACCCGCGCCTCCTTGCGAAGTACGGCAAGGCGACGCCCGAGGCGCTCGTCGAGTCGGCCGTGTGGGA